>Ga0187893_10003394_pt1 | contig 32423 bp, 32 predicted proteins | sample MA1701074metaG_FD_139574 | JGI IMG/M metagenome (GOLD analysis project Ga0187893, IMG submission 139574) | White microbial mat communities from a basaltic lava cave in the Kipuka Kanohina Cave System on the Island of Hawaii, USA - MA170107-4 metaG ...
AGGCGCTGCCGCGCGAGATCGGCGAGCGCTTCACCGCGCATTGCGGCGCCGAGATCATCGACGGCATCGGCTCGACCGAGATGCTGCACATCTTCCTGTCGAACCGCCCCGGCGACGTGCGCTACGGCACGACCGGCAAGCCGGTTGCTGGCTACGAGATCGAGCTGCGCGGCGACGACGGCCGGCCGGTGGCCGACGGCGAGATCGGCGACCTCTACATCAAGGGGCCGACCGCGGCGCTGATGTACTGGGGCCAGTGCGAGAAGTCGCGCGACACGTTCCAGGGCGCGTGGACGAAGAGCGGCGACAAGTACGTGCGCAACGCCGACGGCACCTACACCTACTGCGGGCGCAGCGACGACATGCTGAAGGTGAGCGGGATCTACGTCTCGCCGTTCGAGGTCGAGGCGACCGTGATGCAGCATCCCGCGGTGCTCGAATGCGCGGTCGTCGGCAAGGAGGATTCCGAAGGGCTCGTCAAGTCGAAGGCGTTCGTCGTGCTGAAGCCCGGCCAGAGCGCGAGCGACGAGGAGCTGAAGGCCTTCGTCAAGGACCGCCTCGCGGCGTACAAGTACCCGCGCTTCGTCGAGTTCGTCGCCGAGCTGCCGAAGACGGCGACCGGCAAGATCCAGCGCTTCAAGCTGCGCGAGAGGGATCGCGCGGGTGGTTGAGTTCGCGACGATCCTCTTCGAGAGCCGTGCGCTCGGCATCGAGCACCGCTGGATCGGGGGCCACGATTCGAAGCCGCTGGTCGTGTTCCTGCACGAAGGGCTCGGCTCGGTTGCGATGTGGAAGGACTATCCGGACCAGCTGTGCGCCGCGGCAGGCACCCGCGGCCTGGTCTATTCGCGCCCGGGCTACGGCCGCTCGACGCGCCGTCCGCCGGGCGAGCGCTGGCGGCCCGACTTCATGCACCGGCAGGCGTTCCACGTGCTGCCCGCGCTGCTCGAGGCGCTCGGCGTGCGCGAGCCGCCGTTCCTCTTCGGCCACAGCGACGGCGGGTCGATCGCGTTGCTGTACGCAGCGAGGTTCCGGGCGGCGGGCGTGATCGCGGTCGCGCCGCACATCGTGGTCGAGGAGTTCGGTCTCGCGAGCATCCGCGAAGCACGCACCGCCTACCTCGAAGCAGACCTGAAGGCGGGCCTGGCGAAGTACCACGACGACCCCGACTCGGCCTTCTGGGGCTGGAACGACGCGTGGCTCGACCCGGCGTTCGCGTCGTGGTCGATCGAGCGCGAGATCGGGACGATCGCCTGTCCGCTGCTCGCGGTGCAGGGCGTGAACGACGCCTACGGCACCCTGGAACAGGTGCGCGGCATCGCGCGCAGGGTCGCGCAAACCCGGTTGCTCGTGCTCCCCGAGTGCGGGCATTCTCCGCACCGTGAGCAGCCCGAAGCGCTGACGCGCGAGGCTGCAGCCTTCATCCATCGACGCAAGGAGACTGACGCATGAAACCCAAGCTGATCGCCATCGCCGCGCTTGCCTTGACCGCGAGCGCACACGCGCAACAGGGGCCGATCAAGGTCGGCCTGATGCTGCCCTACACCGGCACCTTCGCGGCGCTCGGCGTCGCGATCGAGAACGGGTTTCGGCTCTACGTGCAGGAGCAGGGCGGCAAGCTCGCCGGGCGCGAGATCCAGTACTTCAAGGTCGACGACGAGTCCGATCCGTCGAAGGCGACCGACAACACCAACAAGCTGATCAGGCGCGATCAGGTCGACGTGCTCGTCGGCACCGTGCACTCGGGCGTCGCGCTGGCGATGACGCGCGTCGCCAAAGAGAACAACACCTTGCTCCTGATCCCGAACGCCGGCGCGGTCGATATCACCGGCCCGATGTGCGGGCCCAACATCTTCCGCACCTCGTTCTCGAACTGGCAGCCCGGCTATGCGATGGGCGTCGTCGCCGCGAAGAAGCACAAGAACGCGATGACGATCACGTGGAACTACGCGGCTGGCGCCGAATCGGTGCGCGGCTTCACCGAAGGCTTCACGAAGGGCGGCGGCACGGTGACGCGCAACTTGAACCTGCCGTTCCCGAACGTCGAGTTCCAGGCGCTGCTGACCGAGATCGCGGCGCAGAAGCCCGAGGCGGTGTACACCTTCTTCGCCGGCGGCGGCGCGGTCAAGTTCGTCAAGGACTACGAGGCCGCGGGGCTCAAGAAGACGATCCCGCTCTACGGCGCCGGCTTCCTGACCGACGGCACGCTCGAAGCGCAGGGCGCGGCGGCGCAGGGTCTGGAAACCACCTTGCACTACGCCGACAGCCTCGATCTCCCGAAGAACAACGCGTTCCGCAAGAACTACGCAATCGCGTACAAGCTCAACCCCGACGTGTACGCGGTGCAGGGCTACGACACGGCCCAGCTGCTCGCCGTAGGTCTTGCCGCGGCCAAGGGCGACCTCGGCAAGCGCGACGCGATGGTCAAGGCGATGGAGAAGGCGACGATCGACAGCCCGCGCGGCAAGTTCACCTTGTCGGCGGCGCACAACCCGGTGCAGGACATGTACCTGCGCGAGGTGAAGGGGGCGAACAACGAGATGAAGTCGGTGGCGGTGAAGGCGCTTGCCGACCCGGCGACCGGCTGCAAGATGTAGGTCGCCATTTCTCGGCGGGCGGCTGCGCCGCCCTTAGAACCGCAACGTTCGCTGAGCCGCCATGCCTCTGGAGGTGTTCCTCGTCCAGTGCCTGAACGCCGTCCAGTACGGGCTCTTGCTGTTCCTGCTCGCGTCGGGGCTGACGCTGATCTTCGGGATCATGGGCGTGATCAACCTCGCGCACGGCAGCTTCTACATGCTCGGCGCGTACATGGCGTTCGTGCTCGCGCCGCACTTCGGGCAGAACTTCCTCGTGATGCTGCTCGCGGGCGTGCTGATCGCCGCCGCGTTCGGCTTCGTGCTCGAGTGGGCGTTCTTCAGCTACCTGTACCAGCGCGAACACCTGCAGCAGGTGCTGATGACGTGGGCGCTGATCCTCGTCTTCGAGGAGCTGCGCTCGCTCAGCGTCGGCAACGACGTGCACGGCGTCAAGGTGCCCGACTGGCTTGCCGGCAGCGTGCCGCTCGGCACCTTGATGACGTACCCGGTGTACCGGCTGTTCGCATCCGCGGCGTGCATCGCCGTCGCGATCGGGCTCTACGTCGTCGTCAACCGCACGCGGCTCGGCATGATGATCCGCGCCGGCGCGAGCAACCGCGACATGGCACGCGGGCTCGGCGTCGATATCCGGCGCCTGTACCGCATCGTGTTCGCGGGCGGCGTCGCGCTGGCGGCGTTGGCCGGCATGATCGCAGCGCCCTTGTCGAGCGTCTATCCGAACATGGGCTCGGGCGTGCTGATCATCTGCTTCGTCGTGGTCGTGATCGGCGGCATCGGCTCGATCACCGGCGCGCTGCTCGCATCGCTCCTGGTCGGCTTCGTCGATACCTTCGGCAAGGTGCTCCCGGTCTTCTCGCAGTACGCGGGGGTCGGCGTCTACCTGCTGATGGCGGTGATCCTGATCCTGCGGCCCGAAGGCTTGCTCGCGCGGCGCGGCACCTGATGGCGAACGCGAAGACCGCGTGGCTCGTTCCCGTTGCCGGCGCCGTGGCGCTCGGGCTCTTGCCGCTCGTCGTCACCACCTACGGGCAGGACCTGGTGATGCGCATCATGGTGTTCGCGGTGTTCGCGCTCAGCCTCGAACTGCTCGTCGGCACGACCGGGCTCGTCAGCCTCGGCCACGCGGCGTTCTTCGGCATCGGCGCTTACATCACGGTGCTGCTGTCGCCCGCGTCGGAGGCCGGCTCGGTGTGGCTGCTGCTGCCGCTGGCGATGCTCGCCGCGGCGGCGTACGCGCTCGTCGTCGGCGCGCTGTCGCTGCGCACGAAGGGCATCTACTTCATCATGGTCACGCTCGCGTTCGGGCAGATGGCGTACTTCGTGTTCCACGACACGCCGGTCGGACGCGGCACCGACGGCATCTTCCTCAACCTGCGCCCGGTGCTCGAACTCGGTTCAGCGGCGCTCGACCTCGGCGACCGGATGCACCGCTACTACCTGACGCTCGCCGCGCTCGCCGCCACCTACGCGCTGCTCGCGCTCGTGCTGCGCTCGCGCTTCGGGCGCGCGCTCGCCGGCATCAAGGTCAACGAGCAGCGCATGCGCGCGGCGGGTTTCCCGACCTATCCGTACAAGCTGGCCGCGTTCGTGCTCGCCGGCGCGCTCGCCGGGCTCGCCGGCTTCCTGCTCGCAGCCAAGGACGCGGCGGCGAACCCCGAGCTGCTGTCGTGGCACGAGTCGGGCGTCGTGCTGCTGATGATCATCCTCGGCGGTCTCGGGCACCTGCGCGGCGCGGTGATCGGCGCGGCCGCGTTCACGTTGCTGCGCGAGCTGTACGGCACGTACTCGATCGTCGGCCCGCTCGCCGACCACTGGCAGCTCACGCTCGGCTTCACGGTGATCGCCTTCGTGGCGCTGCTGCCGCAAGGGCTGATCGGGTTGCCGGCGCGCCTGCGCACCGCGCGCGGATGAGCGCTGCCCCGCCCCTGCTCGCAGCCGACGGCCTGACGCGCCGCTTCGGCGGGTTGACCGCCGTCAACAGGGTCTCGATCGATCTGCACAGCGGCGAGATCCACGCGGTGATCGGCACCAACGGCGCGGGCAAGAGCACGCTGATCAACATGCTGTCGGGCGAAATGCGTCCAAGCGTTGGCTCGATCGCCTTGCGCGGCGGCGACATCACCGGCTGGAGCCAGCCGCGGCGCGCGCGCGCCGGCATCGGACGCAGCTACCAGCGCACGACGATCTTTGTCGAATTCAGCGTGTTCGAGAACTGCCGCCTCGCCGCGCAGGCGGCGCGGCCGCGGCCGTGGGCGGTGTGGGAGAGCGCGGCACGCTGTGCGCACGCGACCGGCGCGGCAAGCCGCGCACTCGAAGCGGCCGGCCTTTCCGAGCTGGCGCATCGCGGCGCGGGCTCGCTCAGCCACGGCGGCAAGCGCCAGCTCGAGATCGCGATGTGCCTCGCCACCGAGCCGGTCGTGCTGCTGCTCGACGAACCGCTCGCCGGCATGGGCAGCGAGGAGACCGAGCGCATGCTCGCGCTGCTCGCCGCGCTGAAGGCGACGCACGCGGTGCTGCTCGTCGAGCACGACATGGACGCCGTGTTCCGCGTCGCCGACCGCATCACGGTGATGGTGAACGGCGAGGTGATCGCGAGCGACCTGCCCGAGCGCATCCGCAACAACGCGCAGGTGAAGGTGGCGTACCTGGGCGAAGCGCGCCGGAGCAGCTGACATGCTCGAAGCGAGCGGGCTCGACACCTACTATGGCGACAGCCACATCCTGCGTGGCGTCGATCTGGATATCGGCGAAGGCCAGGCGGTCGGCCTGCTGGGCCGCAACGGCATGGGCAAGACGACCCTGATCCGCACCTTGATGGGCTACGTGCGCGCGACGCGCGGCCAAGTGCGCTGGCGCGGCGCCGACGCGACGAACCAGCCGCCCGAGCGCATGGCGCGGCGCGGCATCGGCTACGTCCCCGAGGGACGCGGCATCTTCCCCAACCTGTCGGTGCACGAGAACCTCGTGATGAGCCGCCGCGCCGGGCCCGACGGCCGCGCGGCGTGGACGATGGAACGCGTGCTCGGCATGTTCCCGCGGCTCGCCGAGCGGCTCGACAACGGCGGCCAGCAGCTCTCCGGCGGCGAGCAGCAGATGCTCGCGATCGGCCGCGCGCTCCTGACCAACCCGAAGCTGCTGATCCTCGACGAGGCGACCGAAGGGCTCGCGCCGCTGATCGTCGCCGAGATCTGGCGCGTCATCGGCGACGTGCGCTCGGCAGGCGTCAGCACCTTGATCGTCGACCGCGACTGGCGCCGCGTGCTCGCCCACACCGATCGTGCCGTCGTGATGGAGAAAGGCCGCATCGTGCTGCAAGGCGCGTCGGCCCAGCTGGCTGCCGAGCCCGACACCCTGGCGCGGCTGCTCGGCGTCTGAGGAGAAAATCTCCGCCGAAAGGAGCCACCCATGATTCTCGAAATCGCCGACATCCGCATCCCGCCCGGCAAGAACGCCGAGTTCGACCGAGCGATCCACGAGGGCATCGAGACCGTCGTCTCCAAGTCCAAGGGGTTCATCGGCTACGAAGTGCACAAGGGAATCGAGTCGCCCGAGCGCTACGTGCTGCTGATCCGCTGGGCGACCCTGGAGAACCATACGGTCGACTTCCGCGGCTCGCCCGCCTTCGCGGCGTGGCGCGCGATCGTCGGGCCGTACTTCGCGGGCCCGCCGCAGGTCGAGCACTTCGACCAGGTCCACCGTTAGCTACTTTGCGGCGCGAAACTCTTGCGCCGCAAGGTAGTTTTGCGCCTCAGCCTGCATCCGGGTTTGCCATGAATCCGGAGCGCCGGCTTTGCCGTAAAAGGCGGGTCGGCCGACAGTCGAACCCGACGCGCCCATCAACCTCGAACCCGGGGACATCCATGCCCAAGATCGTCACTCGCAGCACGCTGCTCGCCGCTGCCCTCGCTACAGTCCTGGCCGCCGCCGGCGTCCTCGCCCAGCAGGCCGCGCCGCTCGTTGCGCCCGGGCCCAACAAGCTGGCCTTCCCCGAGGGCTACGACAAGGGCGTGATGTACGCGACGGTCGATCGGCACGACATCAAGCAGTTCCGCGAGTTCTGGACCAGCGCCGAGGCCGTGAAGGCCGCGCGCGAGGGCAAGCCCATCCCCGACGGCACGATCATCACGGTGGCCGCCTACGCCGCCAAGGTCGACGCCGACGGCAAGCCGGTGAAGGACGCGAACGGCCGCTTCATCAAGGACAAGCTGGTCGCCGTCAACCCGATGATGAAGAAGAAGGGCACGGCCGACGACATCCCGGCCGAGATCCGCAACGGCGACTGGATCTACCAGTCGTTCACCGCCGACGGCAAGGTCAACGAAAAGGCCAACCTCACGGCCTGCTACCAGTGCCACCTGCCGTTCGCGAAGGACGACTACCTGACCAACATGGCGAAGCTGAAGAACACCTTCCCGACGGCTGCCGCCAGCGCGAAGACGGGCCCGACCGACGTCGCGATCGCCGGCTTCGTGTTCGGTCCGACCGCGCTCAAGATCAGCGCCGGCCAGAGCGTCACGTGGACCAACGTCGACGATTCGCCGCACCAGGTGACGGTGACCGGCGCGGGCGGCAAGCGCACCGACCTGATCCTGAAGGGCCAGACCGCGACGTTGCAGTTCGACGAAGCCGGCAACATCGCGTACTTCTGCGGCTTGCACCCGGGGATGAAGGGCACGATCGAGGTCGCGGCAAAGCAGTAGCAACGGGCTCGACGGCGAGCAGCCCGGCCCCTCGGGTCGCGGCGAAGACCCGAGACCGTCAACGCTTGCGGCGCGCGGTCGATTCGGCCGGCAACACGGCGGGCTCGGCGTACTCGCGCCCTACTGCGGTGCGCGCGCGGAAGTAGTTGCGGCGCGCGGTCGTGCTGAGCCGGTCGAGGTCGACGCGTCCCTGTGCGTCGCAAGGGAAGGAGAGACCGCGTCCCGGGTCGAACAGCGACTGGAAGTGCAGCTCGTGGCTGGCGCCTGAACAGCGAGGGGCGGCGGATGCGTTCATCGGTGCAATGCGGCTACGCAGGGGTGGGAGCAATGCGCGTGCCGTTGCGCCGACGATCAGAGCCAGTCGGACATCAGGATGCCGATCCCGATGCGATGGTTCTTGTGGTTGTAGTCGATCAGGTTCTCGCCGTGGCCGCTCGTCAGCTGCACCAGCCCGCGCAGCCGCCCGGCGATGTGGAACGACCAGTTCAGCTCCAGGTTGTAGCGGCGGAACACGTTGCGCGCCATCAGGCTGAACAGGTGACGGTCGAGCTCCCACGAGGCGCGGATCTCGTAGTGGCCGAGGTAGTCGTCGATGTCGGGGTTGTCGTCCTCGCCGGGGTCCTCGCGGATGCGGATCCATGGCCGCAGGCCGATCGCGAACGGCCCGCGCAGGAACTGGAAGTCGGCGTAGACGCGGTTCCAGCTGCGCGAGAGCGGCTCGGACTGCCCGTTGCTCTGGTGCACGACGCCGACGCTGACCGAGCGGCCGGTCCAGCCGAGCAGCCGGTAGTCGGTGAGGAACGAGAGGAACAGCTCGGGCTCGTGGTTGCTCTCGCGGAACGGCGACGAGATCGCGTCGTTCGGCGCCTGCCAGTACGCGACCTGCGTGTACGCAGCCCACAGGTCGCCGTTGTCGCCGAACAGGCTGCTCGCGACCTTGGTCTGCAGGCTGAGTTGCAGCTTGACTTCGCGCTGGCTCAACTGCTCGGCCGATCCGACGAAGCGGTACGGCTCGCGGTTCGGCGTGCTCTGGACCGTGTAGAGCAGGTAACTCGGGCGCGCACCGGTCAGCGTGAACGTTTCGCGCTCGGCGTCCTCGAGGATGCGCCGCTCCCAGATCGAACGCGCCTCGGGCGCCGCATCGTCCGCCTGCGCCGCGGAAGCGCCGAGCAGCACGACGATCGACAGCGCGGCTCGAAGCGACCCCGACGGCATGGGCACGCATGCTAACGGCGGCGCGGCTGAAGCGCGCTGAACGAGAATCGGCACTGAAAGAGAGACCGCACATGTTCATCCGCAACTGCTGGTACGTGATCGCGTGGGACCACGAGATCGCCGCCGACGCGCTGTTTGCACGCAAGGTGATCGGCGAGCCGATCGTCGCGTTCCGCACTCAGGCGGGCGAGATCGTCGCGCTCGAGGACCGCTGCTGCCACCGCGGCGCGCCGCTGTCGAAAGGCCGCAAGGAAGGCGACTGCGTGCGCTGCGGCTACCACGGACTCAAGTTCGACCAGCGCGGCACGTGCGTCGAGATCCCGGGCCAGGACGGCGTTCCGCCGAAGGTGCGCGTCCGCAGCTATCCGGTCGCGGTGCAGAACAAATGGGTGTTCGCTTGGATGGGAGATCCGGCGCGGGCCGACCGAACGCTCCTGCCCGACAACTTCTCGTGCGACCACCCCGGGTGGCGCAACAAGCCGGGCTACCTGCACTACGACACGCCGATCCTTCCGATCTGCGACAACCTGCTCGACTTCTCGCACCTGTCGTACGTGCACGAGAAGACGCTCGGCGGATCGACCGCGATCGCGCAGGCGCGGCCGGCGATCGAGGACGTGGCGCGCGGCATCCGCGTCTCGCGCCACATCGCCAACGTGCCCGCGCCGCCGTACTACCGGAGGTTCCGCCGCTTCGACGGGCCGATCGACCGCTGGTTCGTCTACGACTTCCTGCTGCCCGGCACCTTGCTGATGCATTCGGGCGGGCGCCCGGTGGGCGACGCGACGGACGACATGCGCCGCGCGGTCGAGCTGCACAGCTGCCAGACCTTGACGCCGGAGACCGAGTCGAGCACGCACTACTTCTTCCAGCAATCGCACCGCGCGGGACAAGGCGACGCCACGCTGACCGACATCATCTACGACAGCCTCGTCGCCGCGTTCGACGAAGACCTCGCGATGATCACCGCGCAGGTGAAGAACCTCGCGCTCGCGCCCGAGCGGCCGCTCGTGCCGCTCGCGATGGACGCCGCGCTGGTGCGCTTTCGCAGGCTGGTCGACGCGGCGCTGCGCGCGGAGCGCCCGGCCGAGCACGAGGGCACGTACACGCTCGGCTGAGCGAGTGCCCGACCCGCTCAGCGCTTTGTTTTTCCGCGCCGCCTCATCCGGCGCGCAACGCTTCCCGGCCGAGCCGGCTACTTCCCGTGCTCGGCCCGCTCCTCGACCTCGAGGATGTCGCCTTCGCTGAACAGGTACGTGCGCAGGTGCTTGTCGAACATCGGGCTCGAGCGGCGCAGCCATTCGAGCGCCATCGCGGCGTGCTCGATCTCCTCGTCGCGGTTGTGCTCGAGGATGCGCCGCAGCTGCGCGTCGGCGGTCGCCTGCGCGCGCTGGTTGTACCAGTCGACGGCCTCGAGCTCCTCCTGCACCGACTTCACCGCGCGCGAGAAGTCGCGCGCGGCGTCGCTCATCTTGTCGTAGTTTTCGTGCCACTCGGCGCTGGTTGCCATTCGCGTGCTCCTTGGTGCTGGTCCGGGCGGGACGTTACTGCATCGCGCCTCGCCTGCACGCAAGTCCTTACGCCTCAGCGGCCCTTGAACGCCGGTCTGCGCTTGGAATGAAACGCTTCGACCCCTTCGCGAAAGTCCTCCGAGCCGCGCAGCCGCGAATAGCAGTGGCCTTCGAGCTCGATGGCCACCGAAAGCGTCGCATCCTCGGTCTCGTTGAGCAGCTTCTTGGCGGTGCGCTGCGCGAGCGGCGAGAACGTGCGCAGCTCGTCGGCAAGTGCCGCGGTGGCCGATTCGAGCTCGGAGTCGGCGACGCAGTCGGTGACGACGCCCCACTCGCAGGCCTGCGCGCCGGTGATGCGGCGCGAGCGCATCACGATGTCCTTCGTGCGCGCGATCCCGACCATCTTCTGCAGCCGCGCCGATCCGCCGGAGCCCGGGATCTGCCCGAGCTTCTGCTCGGGCAGCGCGTACAGCGTCGTGTTCGTCGCGAGGCGAAAGTCGCAGGCGAGCGAAAGCTCGAAGCCGACACCGAAGCAGTAGCCGCGGTTGGCGGCGATCACCGGCTTCGCGCAACGCGCCGGCGCGGCGACGTTCCACGCCAGCTTGCTCACGTGCTCGGGCGACGCTTCGAGGAAGCCCTTGATGTCGCCCCCCGACGAGAAGTGCTCGCCCTGGGCGCGCAGCACGATCACGCGCACGCGTTCGTCGGCGTCGAGCGCCTCGAACGCGATGCGCAGCTGGTCGCGCGCGCCCATGCGGATGACGTTGAACGGCGGGCGATCGAGCACGATGTCGGCGCGCTCCTTGCCGAGGTCGATCTCGATGCGAAAGCCGTCGAACTGGTCGGGAAGTTGTCGCGCGGGATGGCGCAGATGTTCCGGGTTCAAAGCGAAGGCTCCTTATTCGAGGCCAAGAAACTTGCGGCTGAACGACGCGTCGCCGAGCAGCGCGGCGCGGTCGCCTTCGAGCACGGTGCGGCCGTTCTCGATCACGTAGGCGCGCGACACGAAGTCGAGCGCGCGGTGCGTGTTCTGCTCGACCAGCAGCATCGTGACACCGCCCGCGGCGATGCGCCGCAGCGCCGCCTGGATCTCGTCGACCAGCTTCGGCGCGACGCCGATGAACGGCTCGTCGAGCAGCAAGAGGCGCGGCTTGCTCATCAGCGCGCGGCCGATCGCGACCATCTGTTGCTGGCCGCCCGACAGTTCGCCCGCGAGCTGGCGCGATTTGTCCTTGAGCGCCGGGAACAGCGCGTGCACCGCCTCCAGCGGCGCGTCCGGCGCGGCGCGCGACGCCGCCGAAGCGAACGCGCCCATCATCAGGTTCTCGCGCACGCTCATGCCGGGAAACAAGCGCCGGCCCTCGGGCACGAGCGAGATGCCGCGCGCCACCGTGTGCGCGGTGCCGGCATTCGCGATCGGCACGCCGTCGTACTCGATCGTGCCGCGGGCCGTGCGGTACAGCCCGACGATTGCGCCCATGGTCGTCGATTTGCCGGCGCCGTTCGCGCCGAGCAGGCCGACGCATTCGCCGGCGCCGACCTCGAGCGACACGTCCCACAGCGCGCGCAGCTTGTCGTGGTCGACGGCGAGGTGCGCGAGCTTCAGCATCACGCCGCTCCGGTGACGGCGAGCGGCCGCGCCGCCGACCCGAGGTAGGACCGCAGCACGCGCTCGTCCTTGACCACCGCGGCGAGCGCACCGTCGGCGATGACCGACCCCTGTTCGAGCGCGACGACGCGATCGACCACCTGCTCGAGCGCCGAGAACACGTGCTCGACCCAGATCACCGTGATCCCGAAGCGGTCGCGCACGTGGCGGATGTGCTCGACGAAGCGGCGCACCTCGGCCGGCGTCAGGCCCGAGGCGACCTCGTCGAGCAGCAGCAGCCGCGGCCGCGTCGCGAGCGCGCGCGCGAACTCGAGCGCCTTCTTCTCCTGCAGCGACAGCGCGTCGGCGCGCGTCACGAGGCGCGGCGTCAGCTCGGCGTACGCGACGAACGCGCGCGCGTCGCGCATCGCCTGGCGCGGCGCGAGCGGCGCCTCGCCGAACATGAGCGGAATCGCGATGTTCTCCTGCACGGTCAGGTCGCCGAACGGACGCGGGATCTGGTAGGTGCGCCCGACGCCGAGGCGCGCGATCCGGTCGCGGCTCGCGCGGGTCAGGTCGCGGCCGTCGAACAGCACGCGTCCGGCCGTCGGCACATGCACGTGCGAGATGCAGTTGAACAAGGTCGTCTTGCCCGACCCGTTGGGCCCGATCAGGCCGACGATCTCGCCTTGCGTGATGCGAAGGCTCACATCGTCGACGGCGACGTTGCCGCCGAACTGCATGCGCAGGCCCTGCAGCTCGATCAGCGGCGTGCCGCGGTCGGCGGCGTGGCGCACGAGCGGCAAGGTTGCGTCGGACGAGCCCGGAGTCGCTGCGGGCGCTTGCGCCTCGCCGATCAGTTCGTGGTGCTCGCGGCCGAGCGCGCGCGCGAGCGGCACCTTGCGCACCCACTGCGCGCGCAGGAAGCCGCCCGGCATGAAGCGGCCGATGAGCAGGATCGTCAGTCCGTAGATGGCGGCCTGGAAGCCCTTGATCGTGACCAGCAGCCATTGCTGCATGCCGGCCAGCAGCACCACGCCGACCAGCGGCCCGTAGCGCAGCCCGGAGCCGGCGAACAGCACCATCGCCACGGCGGCCAGCGCCACGTTGAGGCCGAACACCGTCGGCGGATCGATGTAGCTCAGCTGCCAGGCCTGCAGCGCGCCGGCCAGCGCGGCGAACGCGGCAGACAGCATCAGCACGTTGCGCTTGACCGGCGCGGTGCGCACGCCCATCGTCTCGGCGACCTGCTCGTCGTTGCGGATCGCCTTCAGCGCGAAGCCGAAGCGCGACGGCGCGAGCGCGAGGCTCACCGCGAACGCCGCCACGCAGCCGGCGAGCGCGAGCAGGTACGCCCACCGCAGCACGCGCGCCACCGGCAGCACGATGCCGTCGCCGCCGTTGGTGATGCCGGTCAGGTTGTAGGCCAGCACTTCGGCCAGCGGCAAGAGCGCCAGGGTGGCGAACGCGAAGTAGTCGCCGCGCAAGCGGAACAGCGGCACCGCCAACAGCAGCGCGATCAGCGCGGTGAAGCCGACCGCGAACGCGAACGCGGCGAGGAGCGGCCAGCCGGCGACGAGCGGCACCGCGAACGCGTAGGCGCCGACGCCGAAGAACACGTAGTGGCCGAGGTTGACGTACCCCATCTCGCCGGCCACCCAGTCCCAGCTCTGCGCGACGATGTAGGCGAGCAGCACGCTGAACACGAAGGTGGTCCAGTACGCGTTGCCCCCGAACGGCACGGCGGCGAGCGCGGCGAGCGCGACGGCGGCGGCGATCCGCTTGCCCATCAGACGGCGACGCGCTTCGGCCACGCCACCAGGATCGCCAGCATCAGGATCACGCTCAGCGCGGGGGCCCATTCCGGCTTCCAGTAGAGCCCGGTCAGCCCCTCGGCGACGCCGAGGAAGATGCCGGCGGCGAGCGCACCCGGCAGGTTGCCGATCCCGCCGACGATGATGATCGTGAAGGCCTTGATCGTCAGCCCGAAGCCCATGTACGGATCGACCGGGAACGACAGCACGTACAGCACCGCCGCCACCGCGACCGTGGCCGAGCCGAACGCAAAGGTCAGCGCCTTCATGCGCGTGCTCTGCACGCCGCAGATCTGCGCGCCGACCGCGTCCTGCGTCACCGCGCGTACCGCGCGGCCGAACCAGCTGCGCGCGAGCAGCAGATGGATGGCGAGCGTCAGCAGTGCGATGCCGACCAGGATCAGCAGCTGCGTGGTCGAGACGATCACGTTGCCGAGCTCGATCGCCGGCAGCCTGAGCGGGATGTTGCGCTGGATCGCGCCGGCGAGCTTGGCGGTGAGGTCCGACAGGATCAAGAGCGCGCCGACCGTGACCAGCACGGTGCCGACGGTGCGCTCGAAATGGCTGCGCTTCTCGAGCGGCTCGAGCAGCAGCCGGTAGAAGCCGAACGCGAACGCGAACAGCAGCGGCGCCAGCAGCAGCGCGATCGCGAGCGGGTGCAGTCCCCAGGCCGAGAACATCAGGCTCGCGAGCACGCCGCACACCGCGAGCAAGGTGCCGTGCGCGAAGTTGAGGATGCGCACGACGCCGTAGATCAGCGACAGGCCGAACGCGACGAGCGCGTAGAGCCCACCCAGCAGGACGCCGCCGATCAGGACTTGCAGCAACGCCTCGAGACTCACGCGACCCCCTCAAGAGCCCGAGCGCAGCAGTGGTTGCTTCGCGATCACTGCTGCTGCCAGCTCGGGCTCGGCCAGATCGGCTTCGCGGTCGCGACCGCCGGCGGCCAGACCACCTGCACCTGCCCCTTCTGCATCTGGATCGTGAACGCGCCGGTGCCCGGAAAGCCATGTTCGTCGAACCTGATCTCGCCGGCCGGCGACCTGAAGCTGCCCTTGTCGAGCGCCGCCCTCACCTTCTCGCGATCGACCGCGCCCGCCTTCTCGATCGCCTGGATCATCACCAGGTACGCGTTCAGCCGGTTCAGGGTCCAGATGTAGTCGAACATCGCGACCCCGGAGCGCTTCATCACCGGCAGGATGAGGTCGCTGTAGTCGCCGCCGATGCCCTCGTACCAGACCAGCTCGCCGGTCATGCCTTCGACGTCGTTGCCGGTCTGGCGCTGCAGCGCGCCGGTCAGCATCGTGTGGTGCACGTCCATCGCGGTGACCCTGAGCTGGCGCATCTGCTGCACCAGCGGCACCGACGCGTTGTCGAACGAGCTGACGTAGACGATGTCGGGCTTCGCCGCGCGCACCTTCGCGATCAGCGCGGTGAAGTCCTTCAGCTCCGGCGAGAACGTCTCGCTGCCGAGCAGCTTCATGCCCTGCGCTTCGGCCTTCTTGGTCCAGACCGCCGTGATCGCCTTCATCACCGGGTTGTCGTGCGTGATGAAGTAGATCGACTGCGGGCGCGGGTTCATCTTCGACAGCATGTCGAAGTAACGCTCCGACCAGCGCGGCACCACCGGCGCCGGCGTGCCGAACACCCACTTGAAGCCGCGCTGGTAGAGCGCGGGCGTCGCCACGTTGGCCATCACCATCGGGATCGCGTGCTTCTCGGCCACCGGAGGCACCGGCCCGCCGAGCGACGACCAGTCGGGGCCGACGAAGAAATCGACGTTGTCCACCGTCGCCATCCGTTCGTGGAGCTGCACCGCGGTCGCCGGCACGCTCTGATCGTCGTAGACGACGAACCGGAGCGGGACGCCCTTGTCGCACGACTTGACCTTGACGCCGCCGCGCTGGTTGACCTCGGCGGCGAACTCCTCGGTCATCTTGCGCCAGCGCTCGGCCAAGGTCGAGAACGGGCCGGTCTCGGAGATCGTCGTGCCGAGCACGATCGGATCGGTGCACGAGCCGAGCTTTGCCGCAGCCGGCAGCGCGGCGAGCACGAGCGCGCCGACGAGGGAAAGTGCAATGCGCTTCATCGAGGTCTCCTTGAAAGCGCCCTCTCCGGCTTGCGGGAGGGGGCGCGGGGTGAGGGCTGGCTGGAGCCGTCTTGCAGCGGCGTGCCGTCCAGCGCTGCGACGCCGCGCCGGGCCACCACCGCTTCGAGATCGACGTCGCGTTCGCCCGGAATGCGCACGCGCGTGAACACGTGCTCGGCCGATTGGAGCGGCTTGGTCGCGTCGAGTCCCATCTTCGCGCCGTAGCCCTGCCAGTGCGGCGGCGGCTTGTTGCCGGGGAAGAGCGTCGTCGTCGACGGGTCGAGCGACGAGCCCTGCGCACCGGCGATCACGACCAGGTCGCGGTCAGCCTGGAAGCGCGTCGCGACGGCCCACTCGACCTCGGCCGCGTCGTGCACGTCGACGTCGTCGTCGACGACGACCACCTGCTTCAGGTCGTAGTGCCCGCCGAACGCACCGAGGATCACGTTCTTCGGCTGGCCCTCGCGCGTCTTCTTCATCTGCACGTGCAGGTGGTAGCGGCAGACGCCGCCCACCGGCAGGTGCACGTCGGTGACGTTCGGGAACGAGCGTTGCAGGTGCTGCAGCAAGGTCGCCTCGCGCGGGATCGCGCCGAGCAGCAGGTGCTCCATCTCGGCGGGCACGATGGTGTGGAAGATCGGCTCGCGCCGGTGCGTCACCGCGTCGATCGCGATCACCTCGCGCTCCTCGCGCGCGCTGTAGTACTTCGGGAACTCGCCGAACGGGCCCTCCGGCTCGCGCACTCGCGGCTGGAGGCGTCCCTCGATCACGATCTCGGCATCGGCCGGTACGCGCACCTCGTTGGTCGTGCACTTCACGACCGCGAGCGGCGCGCCGCGCAACGCGCCGGCGATCTCGAGCTCGTCGTGGTCGATCGGCGTGATCGCCTGCGACGCGAGCGCGGTCGCCGGGTCGACGCCGATCGCGACCGCGACCTCGAGCGGCTCGCCCTTCGCTTCGGCGGCGTGGAAGAACGCGTGCAGATGCCGCGGCAGGATCAGCACGCCGAGCCGGTCGCGCGCGTTCATCTGCAGCCGGTTGATCGAGACGTTCTGTACGCCGGTACCCGGGTTGCGCGCGATCACCAGGCCGGCGGTGATGTACGGGCCGTTGTCGTGCTCGCTGTGCACGGGGATCGGCAGCAAGGTGCGGATGTCGGACTCGGGCCGCCCGAAGTCGTGCACCACCTGCTGGCACGCCGCATCGCCGCGCGCGAGCTCGCGCCACGCGAGCGGCGCAGCGACCGCGCGCCCGAAACGCGCGAGCAGCTCGCGCTCAGGCACGCCGAGCGCCTCGGCGATCCACTCCCTGCGCGACATGAAGCCGCTCACGACCGGGATCGCGTGGCCGCCCGGGCGCGGGAACACGGTGGCCTGCCTGCCGTCGAGCCGCTTCGCGATCGCGGCCAGCTCGTGCACGAGCGAGACCCCGTCGCGGATCGCGACCAGCCGATCGCTGGCGGCGAGGTGGCGCAGCCAGTCGCGGAGGTCGGTGAACGCCTTCATGCACCCTCACCCCGGCCCTCTCCCGCAAGCGGGAGAGGCAGCGACTCGGCCTCGTAGTCGCCCGCCACGAGCTTCCTGCGCAGCACCTTGCCGACCGGCGACTTCGGGACCTCGCGCACGAACACGTACTCGCGCGGCCGCTTGAAGTCGGCGAGGTCGGAGCTTCTGCAGTGCGCGTCGAGCGCTGCGCCCGACACGTCGCTGCGCCGCCTGACGAACGCGACCACGCGCTGGCCCCAGCGTTCGTCCTTCAATCCGGCGACCGCGACGTCGTCGACCGCGGGGTGCAGCGACAGCACCGACTCGATGTCGGCAGGCGAGATGTTCTCGCCGCCCGAGATGATCATGTCGTCGACGCGGCCGGTGACGAACAGCTCGCCGTCGGCGTCGAAGTAGCCGGTGTCTCCGGTGAAGTACCAGCCGCCTCTGAGCGCCTTCGCGTTCGCGTCGGGCCGGTTGTGGTAGCCCTCGAACGCTTCGTCGCCGGCCAGCTCGGCGATCACCTGCCCCTCTTCGCCGGGCGCGGCACGCGCATCGGGCGCTTGCGCGCCGAGCTTCACGATGCGCAGCCTCGCGTTCAGCCCGGCGCGGCCGGCCGATCCGGGCCTGGCCGGGGCACGCTGGTTGATCGAGAAGGTGTAGATCTCGGATGAGCCGTAGTGGTTGACGAACAGCTCGGGTTCGAACGCGGCCTGCAATCGTGCGAGCAGCGCGTCGTGCATCGGCGCGCCGGCGAAGCCGAGTTTCCTGACGCTCGTCACGTCGGTGCGCGCGAAGCGCGGATGCGCGAGCAGGTCGTGGTACAGGGTCGGCACCAGGTACAGGTGCGTCAAGCGCTCGCGCTCGATCGCGGCGAGCGCCTGTCCCGCGTCGAACCTGCGCAGGCAGACGAAGCTGCCGTCGAGCAGCGTGAGCGCGAGCAGCGAGCGCACGCCCATCGTGTGATAGAGCGGCATCACGCCGAGCGTCGATTCGCCGACCGCGTAGCGGTTCTGCGCGACGTGCGCGAGCGCGGCGATGCGCTCGGCCCGATGGCGCCGCGGCACGCCTTTCGGCCGCCCGGTGGTGCCCGACGTGTACAGCATCAGCGACCAGTCGTGCGCCGCGGCCCGCGGCTCCGGATCGCGCCGCTGGTGCTGCCAGTCGTCGAAGCGCAGCGCTGCGCCCGCCGCGCCGCCGACGCCGACGCGCACGAGCCCCGGCGCGAGCTTGCTCGCCGCGATCGCATCGTCGGCCACCGGCTCGTAGACGATCGCCTTGGCACCCGAATCGGCGATGCAGTAGTCGATCTCGTCGCCCTTCGCGCGCCAGTTGAGCGGCGTGATCACGATGCCCGCGAACTGGCACGCCCAGTGCAGCGTCGCCGCCTCCGAGCGGTTCTGCAGCACCGACAGCAGTTGGTCGCCGCGCGAAAGGCCGAGCGCCGCGAGGCCGCGCGCGACGGCGCCGATCGCGCCCGCCCACTGTGCGTAGGTCATGCGCAGGTCGCCGTCGACGAGCGCGGTCGCGCCGGGGTTGCGCTCGACGCTTTGCAGGAAGGTGCGGCCGAGGTCGAGCATCACGCGCCCCCGATCGGCAGCGCGTTCGCGCGCCGCGCACCGACCCACAGCCAAGCGACCGCGGCGGCGAACAGGACCCCGCAGACGACGCTCGAGGCCAGGTCGGGCAGCAACGTCAGCACGCCGAGCGCGGCGAAGAACGCGCGCCACGCGACGCCGAGCGGCCGCAACAGCCAGCCGATGACCGCGAACGACAGCGCGCTGAAGCCGAGCAGCACGTTGAACAGGCCCCATGCGGCGTCGCCCGCATCGCCCGCCCACAGCATGCCCGGATGCATGATCGCGGCATACGGAATCAGGAAGCCGGGCAGGCACAGCACGAACGCGCTCCAACCGGTCTGCGCCGGCGACGCGCGCGCGATCGACGCCGCCGCGTACGCGGCGAGCGCGACCGGCGGCGTCACCATCGACAGGATCGAGAAGTAGAAGATGAAGAAGTGCGCCGCGAGCGGCAGCATGCCCGCCTCGATCAGCGCCGGCGCGAGCAGCACCGCGGCCATGATGTACGCCGACGTGGTCGGCATCCCGGTGCCGAGCACGAGGCTCGCGAACATGGTCAGCACCAGGAGCACGAGCGCGCTGCCGCCGGCGATCCACACCATCAGCCCGGTGAACTTGGTGCCGAGCCCGGTGAACGCGATCACCGCGACGACGATGCCGGCCACCGCGCACGGCAGCGCGACGCTGATCGTGCGCTCGGCGGCGACGGCGAGCGCTTCGACGATCGCGAGCGGGCGGCGGCGCGTCGCGCCGCGCACGCTGCCGACGAGAATCGTCGCGGCGCAGGCTTCGATCGCCGCGGCCTCGACCGGATGCCCGCTCACCACGCGCCACACGAGCCAGACCAGCGGCACGAGCAGGTGGCCGCGCGCGGCGAGCACCTCGCCGATGCTCCTGGCGCCGATCGCATCGGCGCGCTGCAAACCTTCGCGCCGCGCCTTCAGGTCGACCATCAGCAGGAGCGCGAGGTAGTACGTGACCGAAGGCAGGATCGCCGCCAGCGCGATCGTCTGGTACGGCACGCGCAGGTAGTCGGCCATGATGAACGCGGCCGCGCCCATCACCGGCGGCACCATCTGGCCGCCGGTCGACGCCGCCGCCTCGACCGCGCCGGCGAAGCGCGGCGAATAGCCCATGCGCTTCATCAGCGGGATCGTGAAGATGCCGTCGCTCATCACGTTGGCGACCGCCGAACCCGACACCGTGCCGAGCATCCCCGACGACAAGACCGCTGCCTTCGCCGGCCCGCCGGTGGCGCGGCCGGTGATCGCGAACGCGATCTCGATGATCATGCGGCCGCCGCCGTAGACGTCGTAGACGGCGGCGAACAGGATGAAATAGAACACCGTCTGCGCCGACACTCCGGTCGGCACGCCGAAAATGCCGTGCAGCGACAGGAACTGGATGTCGATGAAGCGCTCGAGCCCGGTGTAGCGGTGCCCGAGGTCGCCCGGCATCAGCGCGCCGGCGAAGAAATAGGCGACGAAGACCGCGGCGAAGATCGTCATGCCGAGGCCGAGCACGCGCCGCGACGCCTCGAACAGCGCGACGACGAGCACGAGGCCGAGCGCGTAGTCGAGCTCGCCGACCGGATCGACGCCCTGCAGGCGCTCGGCGGTGAGGTAGCCGGCGTTGGCCGCGATGTAGAGCGCCGGCGCGAACGCGACGAGTCCGACCACGGCCCATGCGATGCGGCGCGCCGAGCGCGGCGGCGCGCCGTGTCCGAGCATCGCGAACGCGAGTGCGAGCGCGAAGCCGACGTGCAGCGCGCGCTGCACCAGAGTGTCGATCTGCGGCCAGACGACGAACGCGATCTGCGCCAGCGCCCACGCGAGCGCGATCAGCAGGATCGGGTCGGCGACATCGGACCAGCGCGCGAGCGCGAGCTTCGACGGCTCGACCGCTTCGGAGTCGGCGCTCCCCGGCTGAGCGAACGGCGGCAGCCGCGGCGCCGTCACTTCAGCCATCCGCGCTCCTTGTAGTAGCGCTCGGCGCCGGCGTGCAGCGGCAGGCCGTTGACGGCGCGCGTCCAGACCTCGTTGTTCGCGCAGTCGAAGCTGGCCAGCGCCTTGTGTGCGGCGCGCAGCTTGTCGGTGCGCTCGCAGATCGTCTTCGTGATCGTGTACGCCAGCTCGTCCGGCATCGACGTGCTCGCGAACAGGGTGGTCGTCGTCGCCGGCAGCAGCACCTCCTTGTCCTGCCCCGGGAAGGTGCCCTTCGGCAAGGTCCGCGTCTCCCAGCCGTAGCGCTTCGTCATCTCGTCGAGCGCCGCCTTCGACGGCTCGAGGAAGGTGACCGGAGTCGATTGCGCGATCTCGGTGATGCTCGGATGGCCCAGGGTCGCGACCTGCACGAACACGTCGCCGCTGCCGCCGGCGAAGCGGTTCTTGACCATGTCGAAGGTGCCGAATTCGTAGTTGCCGCCCTGCGCGCCGAGCGCCTTCTCGCCGGCGCCCGCGATCTCGAGCAACTGCTGGCCGCCGTAGGCACCGATCGAGCCGCGCTGCAGCAGGGTGACGTTGGCCTTCGGCTTCACCTTCTCGAAGAAGCGGCCGAGGTCCGGCGGATGCCCTGCCCCGCGCGCGATCGGCACCAGGTAGTACTCGTCCCAGCCGCCGACCAGCGCGCGCAGAGCGCCGAGCGGCTCCTTGAACGAATGCTTGCCTTCGAGCGCCCAGCTGCCGACGACGGCCATGCCGAACGCGAGCTGCGCCTTGCCGCTGGCGACGAGCGGCGGGTTGCCGAGGCCGCCGGCGATCGGCGGCGTATCGACATTCGAGCCCGCGGGCAGCGCGCTGCGCAGCAGCTCGCCGAGGTTGACCGAATAGACGTACCAGCTCGAGCCCTGCGCGAACGAGCCGATCGTCAGGTTGACCGGCTGCTGCGCGTGAGCGGTGGCAGCGAGGGCGACCGCGGCGACGAAACTCTTCAGGATCCTCATGCGCTTCTCCTTGCGCGCTCGCGCGCGACGTCGAGCACCGCCTGCACGATCGGCGTGTAGCCGGTGCAGCGGCACAGGTGGCCGGACAGCATCGTGCGCACCTCGCGCTCGTCGGGCTCGCGGACGCGGCCGAGCCAGTCGGCGCACGACATCAGGATGCCCGCGGTGCAGAAGCCGCACTGCAACGCGCGATGGCGCTTGAACGCGGCCTGCAGGTCGGACAACGTGCCGTCGGCGGCGGCGAGGCCGTGCACGGTGTCGATGCGCTGTCCGTCGGCCTGCACCGCCAGCGCGAGGCACGAGCGCTGCGCGACGCCGTCGATGCGCACCGTGCACGCGCCGCACACGCCGTGCTCGCAGCCGACGTGCACGCCGGTTGCGCCGAACGCCTCGCGCAGGAAGTCCGACAGCAAGGTGCGCGGCGCCGCGTGCGCGCGGCGCGGGACGCCGTCGAGCACGACGTGCACCGGGTGCAGGCGGTCGGCTTCGAGTTTCATGGCCGCGCCGCGCTCGTTGCGCGCTCGATGCAGCGCTTGCCGAGCCGCCGCACCAGGTGCCGCCGCTGCAGGGCGCTCACCTGCGGGTCGTCGCGCGCGTCGAGCGACCGGGCGAGTTCGTTCAGTGCGTCGTCGAGCGCGCCGGCGTCGAGTCCGGGCGGGTAGTCGCGCGCCAGCGGACGGTCGGCGACGCCGCCGACGGCGATGCGCAGGCTGCCGTCGCGACGCGCCAGTGCTGCGATCGCGCACGCGGCGAAGTCGCCGTGGCGCAGCGCGAACTCGTCGAACGCGTAGCCGGTGCCGGGCTCGGCCGAAGGGAAGCGCACTTCCTCGATCAGTTCGTCGGCGGCGCGCGCCGTGCTCAGCATGCCGGTGAAGAACGACTCGGCGCTCAGCGTGCGCTGCCGCCGTGCGCTGCGCAGCACCGCCGTGCCGCCGAGTGCGAGCAGCGCGAGCGGCAGCTCGGCCGACGGATCGGCGTGCGCGATCGAGCCGCAGACGGTGCCGCGGTTGCGGATCGGGAAGTGCGCGATGTGCGGCAGGGCTTCGTTCAGGAGCGGTTGCTGCGCCCGCAGTTGCGGGTGCCATTCGAGGGCGGCTTGCGTCGTCGCCGCGCCGATGCGCCATGCGCCGGCTTCGGTGCGCACGTAGTCGAGGCCGGAACAGCGCGAGACGTCGATCAGCAGCGCCGCGCCGCCGAGCCGCATGTTCAGCATCGGCATCAGCGACTGCCCGCCGGCGAGGATGCGCGCCGCGTCGCCGTGTTCGGCGAGCGCGGCGGCGGCTTCGTCGACCGAAGCAACCCGCAGGTAGTCGAAGCGCGCCGGCTTCACCGCTCGTCGCTCGCCAGGTGACCGAGCACGCGCGACGGCGTGAGCGGCAGCCGGATCTCGCGCACGTCGCGCAGCCGCCGCAACGCATCGGCGTACGCGTTCGCGATCGCCACCGGCGTGCTCATGTTGTTGCCTTCGCCCAGCCCCTTCGCGCCGAGCGGCGTGAACGGCGAGGGCGTGTCGTGGTGCACGATCGTTGGGTCGGGCACCTCGACCGCGGTCGGCAACAGGTAGTCGGCGAACGTCCCCGACAGGAAGCTGCCGCCTTCGTCGTAGCGGAACTCCTCGAACAGCGCCGCGCCGAGCCCTTGCGCGAAGCCGCCGCGGATCTGTCCGTCGGCGAGCGCCGGGTTGAGCAGCCGGCCGGCGTCGTGCGCGGTGACGTAGCGATCGACCTCGACACGGCCGGTGTCGGGGTCGATCTCGAGTCCGCAGATGTCGAACACGAAGCCGTACGCTGCCGACGTGTTGACCCGGTCCTCGGCGTCGGGCGCAGCGAGCGATCCGGCGCTCCAGAACGCGCTCTCGCGCAACCCCGGCTCGACGCCTTCGGGCAGCAGCGCCGGCGCCCAGTGCGGGTTGGCAGCGATGCGCGTGAACGGCACGCTTTTCTCCGGCGCCGCGGCGCAGAACACCTGGCCGCCCGCGAAGCGAACGTCGTGCGCCGCGCAGCCGAACTGCGCCGCTGCGATGCGCGCCAGCTTGTCGCGCAGCTTCGTGCACGCGAGATGCACCGCGCCGGCGACGGCGCCCGCGAAGCGGCTCGAATAGTTGCCCGCCGCGACCGACCACGCGTCCTTGGCGGTGTCGAACTCGACGTTGACCGCGATCTGCCGCGGCTCGAGTCCGAACGCGTCGGCCGCCACCTGCGCGCACACGGTCGCGTGGCCTTGACCGGCGGGCGCCGACGCGACGCTGACGTTGACGCCGCCGAGCAGGTCGATCGAGGCGGTCGCGCTGGCGATCGCGCCGTTCTTCTCACCGGCCCTGACGCGCTCTGCGTGCGTCAGCACCGTCGTGATGTAGCCCATGTTCGAGATCGACGGCTCGACCACGGCCGCGCAGCCGATGCCGTACAGCTTGCCTCGGGCACGCGCCGCGTCGCGGCGCTGCTCGAGGCCGTGCTCGCGCGCCGCAGCAAGCGCCTGGTCCATCACGCGCGCGTAGTCGCCCGAGTCGTAGAGCGCGCCCGCGGCGGCGCGGTACGGGAACTGCTCGGCGCGCACGAAGTTGCGCCGCCGCAGCTCGAACGGGTCGATCTTGAGCTCCACCGCGATGCGGTCGAGCAACCGCTCCAGCGCGTAGTACGCCTGCGGCCCGCCGAAGCCGCGCACCAGCCCGCTCGGCGTCCGGTTGGTGAGGACGACGCGGTTGCGCACCGCCAGATGCGCGATGTCGTACGCGCCGGTCAGCGCACCGTGCATGCGATACAAGGTGGCCGGCTCGGGCGCGCGCAGGTAGCCGCCGGTGTCTTCGAGCTGGTCGTAGCGCAGCGCGGCGATGCGGCCGTCGGCGCCGACGGCGGCCTCGATCCTCGTCGTGCGCGCGGTCGCCGACGTCGCGGCGAGCAGGTGTTCGAGCCGATCCTCGACCCATTTCACCGGCGCCGAGGCCTTGCGCGACGCGAGGCACATCAGCACCACATAGGGGAACAGCGCCTGCTTGACGCCGAAGCTGCCGCCCGAGTCGCGCGGCAGCTTGTGGCGCAGCTTGTTGCCCGCGACCTGCAACGCCATCGCCATCACCGCGTGCAGCGAGAACGGGCCCATGAAGTTCGACGTCGCCTCGTAGCCTTCGTCGCCGGCGAGGTGCTCGGCGACGACGACACCGCATTCGATCGGCGTGCACGAGTTGCGCGGGTAGTGCAGCGTCGTGCACACGCGGTGCGGCGCGACGGCGAACGCCGCATCGGGATCGCCGTAACGGAACGAGCGGTCGGAGACGACGTTGCCGGCGAGCGCCTCGTGCAGCAGCGGCGCACCGGCCGCCAGCGCCTGCTCGATGTCCGCGGCTGCCGGCAGCGGCCGGTACTCGACCTGTAGCAGCTCGAGCGCGTCCTCGGCGAGGTAGCGATCCTCGGCCACCACCACCGCGACCGGCTCGCCGGCGTAGCGCACCTTGTCGACCGCCAGAGCCCAATGCTGCATCGGCTGCTTGACGCCGACGACGAACGGCCGAGACCAGCGCTGCACGTCGTCTGCCGTCAGCACCGCGCGCACGCCGCGCAGCTTCAGCGCAGCGGCCACGTCGATCGAGACCAGCTCGGCGTGCGCGTGCGGCGAGCGCAGCACCGCGGCGTGCAACGTGCCCGGCTTCGTGCCGATGTCGTCGCCGAAGCGGCCGCGGCCGCGCAGCAGCGCGTCGTCCTCGATCCGCTCGATCGATTGTCCGAGGTGGCGCACCGCCTCTGTGATCGCTGGCTCGCTGCGCAATCGGGCTCCGTTCGAGGCGAGCCTAGGGCCTCGCCACGCCGGGCGTGAACGCAGGAGTCCGGCGTTGGACCCGATCGTCCGGGTTTGGCGCAGAGTGTGCGGGCCGGTGCTACGCCGCCAGCGCCTGCTTCGGCTCCTCGAACAGGTTCACCGCGCGCCGGTACTCACCCGGGGTGATGCCCAGGTGCTGGCGGAAGAAGCGCGCGAAGTGGCTCGACGCCGAGAACCCCAGCTCGTGCCCGACGTCGCCGAGCGGCGCGCTCGAATGCGAGAGCCGATCGACCGCGGCCTCGAAGCGCAGCACGTTCAGGTAGACGAGCGGCGTGACCTGGGTGTCGCGGTGGAACAGGGCGTAGAAGTGCGCGCGCGACAGGCCGACCTTGCCGGCCAGCTCGTCCATGTCGACGTCGCGCGCCAGGTTCTCGCGCATGTGCTGCACGGTCCGGCGCACGCGCGGGTCCATCGCCGCCGGCGGCTTGATCTTCAGCAGCGCGGCCAGGTCGCGCCAGCCGGCGTAGCTGTCGATCACCGAGATGATCAGGTTGAACAGCAGCTGCTCGAGCCGCTCGACGGCCACCGCGTCGGCCCACCAGAGCTCGAGCACGAACTCCTCGACGATCTTGCGCGTGCCGGGCTTGATCGGCACGCACGCCTGCGGGAAGAAGCGCGGATGGCCCGAGAGGCAGAGCGAGCGCTGGATGTGCGCGAGCCAGCCGGGCTCGATGTAGAGCGCGAGAATCAGCGTCTTCTCGCCGGGCGGCGTGTCGTGCGTGTAGGCGTGCGGCTCCCACGCGTTGACCAGCACGACGCTCTCGTCGGTGAGCGGCTGGCGCTCGCCGCGCACCAGGAACGCGCTGTCGCTGCCTCCGGCCTTGATCAGGATGTGGCAATGGTGGTGCGCGTGCCCCACCAGCGACGAGTTCATGTCGAGCAGCGCTACGCGGCCGAAGCGGCCCTGGAAGATCTTGACGGCGCTGGACATCGTGCGGCGATTCTGCGCCGCGCCCCGTCACGCCGCCACGTGGTTTCCGCTAGCCGGGGCCGCCGGCCACGATGGCGGCCAGGCGACGGGTGTGCTCATGCTTTCAAGTCTTCACCCTCACGCGGCTTGCAACTCGAACGCGACCTTCACGGTCTCGTAAGGGAACTCGACCTGCCCCGTGTCGGTGCGATCGAGCACGCCGGCCATCCGTAGTGCCGTCACGTCGGCATGAACGGCCTTCACGTCGCGGCCCACGCGGCGTGCGACCTCGCGGATCGACACCGGCCCGGCGCCGCACAAGGCGCGCAGGATTTGCCAGCGCTTGGCCGTCAGCACGCGCCACAGCAGCTCCGGCGTGGCGAAGGAAATCCGCGCCGTTCGCGCGGCGCGGCCGGATTTGGCCGCGGCCAGGGCGTCGGCAAAAGCCCGCGGCGGCGGGCGCACATCAAGCGTCACTGTCTTCATCGAGCAAACTCCCGGCCTCACGCTCGAAATCGGCGAACAGCCGATCCAGGCTGACGAAGCGATAAGCAGACTCCCGGCCGCGCGCGTGGTGGTGATCTCCCTTGCCGGCCTCGTTGTCGAAGCGCAGCAGGCAGACCCCATCGACCACGAATGCAAGCCGGTACTTGTACAGGTGGGCCGAGCCCGGCAGCGGCTTCGGGACCTGCCAGACCACGACTTCCGCAAAGGCGTTGTCCGCGTACGCGATCCGGTCTCGCACGAGCAGGGTGGCCCTCACCGCTACGAGTATGCGGGCAGAAGCGGCGTGCTGTCAAAGACTCCAACAGACGAGCCGAGGCGCCCAACTCTGCCGCCCGTCCGTGCGGGCTCAGTTGTTCAGATCTTCACCGTTCAGGTACATGAACAACGCGTCGGCGCTCTTCGCATCGCGTGCAAGGCCCGCGCGCCGGCTTCGCTCATGGTGAACCCGAGGCCGAACCCTCGGCCAGGTGTGAAGCTGAAATTTCAGAGCAGCTCCTCGATCACGAGCGGGTTGTACTTCTGGGCCAGCTTCGCGTTGCTGCGCCGCGCCACGTCGGCGACCTGCGCCGCCTGATCGTCCTCGGGCGCGAACACGACCAGCCAGTGGTGGCCCTGCTCGGACAGCTCGCGATAGAGCTGCACGAGGTTGATCTCGTGGCCGAACGACGCGAGCACGCCGGCCTGCTCGATCTGCCGCTCGGACTGCGCCTTCATCTCTTCGGGCGTGTAGCTGACGAAGTCCTGCTCGGCGTAGCCGGCCCTCGACAGCGTGTCGCGCGCCGCGCGCAGGTCGCCCACGCGCGAAAAGCCGATCACCACGTGCCCGATCGGTTTGAAGACGCCCGCCGACTCGGGGACGTCGTCCTTCGTCATCCGCTTGGGTTGCATCGCGGGCGAGGGTTCAAGCGACGGCTGCGATCGCCACCGGCCGCACCGGCAGCGGCCGCACCACGGTGAGCGGCGGCGGCACCAGTTCGGGCCCGACCTCGATCGCCTCGGCGGCGGCGGCGAGCGACACGCTGGCCAGCGCGAGGCGCGTCACCGCGTAGACCGCGTCGGCGTCCTCGGGCTTGAGCTTGACCGCGTCGTTGCGCAGCACGCGCGCTCCGTTGCTGTGCGAACACGTGCCGAGCGTCGGTGCTTCGGCGACGACGCTGAGCAGCAGCAAGCGGTTCGGCCGGCTCGCACGCACGACCGAGACCTCGAGCGAGACTTCCTTCCAGTCCGGCGTGCCGACGATGCGCGGCTTCGCGTCGACCTCGCCGAAGAAGCAGCCGATCACGCTGCGAATCGCGCGCGTCGAGACGCCTTCGCGCGCCTGACCCGGCCAGCTTTCGAGCTGGCAGCAGGACACGCCGACCACGGGGCTGCGCAAGCGGACGAAGGTCTTGCCGGCAGGGCTCGGCGTGATCAGCATGTCGTAGCGTTCGGTCGCATGGCGTTCGTACTGGACGACGATGTGCGCCATCACGGGATCTAGCAGCGATGCATCCATGTGTTCGGTTCCCTGCGGTTGGACTTGGCTGTGCACGGCAGAACGAAATCACCGGGCGGGGTACTGCCTGTGATCCCCATCCGCGGCGGGGGCAGCAAGTCGTATGCCGATGTGCGGCAGGGATTGCCGCAGGGGGTGTTCGCGGCGCCGATCATCAGCGCGCTCATCGCTCGCTCGAGCGGCTCGGGGATTGCAACGCTGAACGCGAGCTGCCGATGTGAGCGCATGCCAGCGAGGCCGCCGGAAGCACTCGCCGCGCCTCGCGTCGCGACTCGATGCGCCGCGCGCCGAACCGATCCGGCGCGCCTTTCGGGGCGCGAGCGGTAATTCCTTCTAACGATTCTTCCGGGATGCCGCTTTTGCTTAGGGAACCTGATGCCGCTTCACTGTTCCTCGCGCACGTAGTAGTCGCCGGTGTTGTCGCGCTGGGCGTGGGCGCGCGCGTGCGCCGGGTCGCCGACGACGTCGACCTTCACGTCCTCGTGCGCCGCGTACAGCACGAGCGTGCGGCCGTTGCCGAGGTGCAGCAACAGGTCGCCGTTGACGAGCGGCTCGACGAGCCGGATCGTCTGCCCGGAAAGCCGCGCACACAAGGTGCGGCGGCGCGCGTTCTCGACGCGCTGGCGGCGCAGCAGTTCGCTCCGGCGGTCCGGGTAAAGGCTGTGCTCGGTCTCGCGCAGCAGCTGCTCGACCTGGTCCTTCCAGTCCGACAGCACGTCGTGGCGCAGCCGCGCCGGCGCTTCGAGCAACCGGCTGCCCAGGTGCAGCCGGCCTTCGCCGCACTCCCAATCGACTTCCAACGCCGGTGATTCGTCCATTGAAGCCCCCCGACCCCGGGGCGAACTGTAGCAGTGGCCTAATGAGCGGCGTGACGCACAAATTCGAATCGGTCGCGGTACGCCTCGACCTAGCGCTGAAGGCGCGCACGGCAGCGAGCGCGCCGCGCGCGTTCGCGTGCCGCTGCGGCGCGCGGGTCTATTTCGGCAACAGCCGCTGCCTCGCGTGCAACACGCCGCTCGGCTACGAGCCCGAGCGCGGCGCGGTGGTGCCGATGCAGGCGACCGGCGCCGACGATGCGTGGCGCGTGCCGCGCGAGCCGGCGGCGGCCGACCTGATCTATCGGCGCTGCGCTAACTTCGCCGGTCCTGCCGCGTGCGACTGGCTGCTGCCGCGCGACGACTCGCCGGGCGCCGAAACCCTGTGCCGCGCGTGCCGCCTGAACCGCACGATCCCCAACCTCGCCGACCCGGACAACGCGCTCTGGTGGGGCCGCATCGAGGTCGCCAAGCGCCGCCTCGTCTCGTCGCTGATCGCGCTCGGCCTGCCGCTGGCTTCGCGCGTCACCGAAGACCCCGAGCGCGGCCTCGCGTTCGACCTGCTGCGGCCGAGCCCCGGGCAACCCGTGGTGATCGGGCACCGTGAGGGCATCATCACGCTCGACATCGAAGAGGCCGACGACGCGCGGCGCGAAGCGCGGCGCGAAGCGCTCGCCGAGCCGTACCGCACCGTGCTCGGCCATCTGCGCCACGAGGTTGGCCATTACTACTGGCAGCGCCTCGTCGAGGGCAGCGCGTGGCATGCGCCGTTTCGCGCGCTGTTCGGCGACGAGTGCGCCGACTACGCAGCGGCGCTCGCGCACCACTACGACAAGGGTCCCGCGCCCGACTGGGCGCTCGACCACGTCAGCGCCTACGCGGCGCTGCACCCATGGGAGGACTGGGCCGAGACCTGGGCCCACTACCTGCACATGGTCGATACGCTCGACACCGCGCTCAGCTTCGGGCTCGGCATCGAGACCGCGGGCGCGGGCGTCGCGCCGTTCACCGCGCACGCGCTCGCCGACTCCGGCGACGCGGCGTTCCTGTCGTTCGTCAACGCGTGGATGGAGCTGACCGGCGTGCTGAACGAGCTGTCGCGAAGCATGGGCCAGCCCGATTTCTATCCGTTCATGCTGCCCGAGCCCGCGGTCGCGAAGCTGCACTTCGTGCACCGGGTGGTGCGTGGCGCGTCGAACTAACCGTCACCGTTAGCCGAAGCCCGGTCGAATCGGTTCGCCATCGGCGGCGGCGCAGCCGGTGGTTCTCGCACCGGCACCGGGATCTCGGCCGGTGCCGGCGGATCCTCCACCTCCGGCGGCACGACGTCGGGAGCGGGCGGCTGCGCGGGAGGGCCAGGTTCGGGCGGCACCGGCGCCGGTGGACGTCCGGGCGGCATCGGTGGCAGCGGTCCGGGCACCGGGATGCCGGGGCCGGGTGTCGCGGGCGGCGCTGCGCGCGAAGTCGAACTCATAGCAGCGCGCGAGCAATGCGCGCTCCCGGTCAGTTGCTCCGCCGCTTGGCGTGAAAAGCGCGTAAGCGTTACCGCTCGCGCGCCGCGCTCGAGGGCGTCCTCACTCGTGCGCCGACAAGGAACGGCGCTTGCCATCGCGCACCCATCTTCAGCTTTGTCGAAAGGAATGCGCATGAAGAAGCTCACTGCACCACACCCCGCGCGCGCGATCGGCGCGTGCCTTGCGGCATCGCTCGCGCTCGGCGCGAGCCATGCGCTCGCCTCGAGCCACAGGGAGGCGCCGTTCATCGCCAAGAACGAGCCGGTCGACGGCACCGACCTCTACATGTTCCGCAGCTACGAGGGCGGGCGCGCCGACTACGTGACCCTGCTCGCGAACTACATCCCGTTCCAGGATCCGCAGGGCGGTCCGAACTTCTTCCACCTGGATGCGAACGCGCTGTACGAGATCCACATCGACAACGACGGCGACGCGAAGGAAGACATCACGTTCCAGTTCCGCTTCAAGAACACGTCGAAGGGCCAGACCCTGCGCGTCGGCGACAAGGACGTGCAGATCCCGCTCATCAACAGCGGCACCTTGCCGCGTGCGATCAATCCGGACACGCTCAATGTGCGCGAGACGTACACGGTCGATGTCGTGCGCGGCGGACGGCGCGGCGGCGACGGCGGGCGCCACCGGCTGACCAACGCGGACGGCGGCGGCGACGAGTTCGACAAGCCCGTCGACAACATCGGCGAGAAGACCTTCGGCAGCCGCGACGGGTACGCCGCCTACTACAGGAGGCACGTCTACAAGGTCGCGATCCCGGGCTGCGACGACCACGGCAGGCTGTTCGTCGGCCAGCGCAAGGAATCGTTCTACATCGCGGTCGGGAAGATCTTCGACCTGTTCAACCTCGATCCGCTCGGCGCCGAGAACGCGAACAACAACGACCTCGAAGCGAAGAACATCACCACGCTCGCGCTCGAGGTGCCGATCGCGTGCCTGGTCTCGGGCGACGACCCGGTGATCGGCGCGTTCACCACGTCGAACCTGCGCCAGGTGCAGCTGCTGAAGCGCACGCCGGGGCTCGGCTGGGACGACGCGTCGCGCAACGGCGGGGCGTGGACGCAGGTGTCGCGGCTCGGCATGCCGCTCGTCAACGAAGTCGTGATCGGGCTCGACTTCAAGAACCGCTTCAACGCCTCCAAGCCCGCCGACGACGCGCAGTTCCTCGACTTCGTGACCAACCCGACCCTGCCCGCGTTGCTGCAGACGCTGTTCCCGGTGCAGGCACCGACGAACTTCCCGCGCACCGACCTCGTTGCGGCGTTCCTCACCGGCATCGCCGGACTGAACCAGCCGAAGCACGTGACGCCCTCCGAGATGCTGCGCCTCAACACGTCGCTGCCGCCCAAGTCGCGCGAGACGCAGAGTCCGCTCGGCGTCGCGGGCGGCGACAACGCCGGCTTTCCGAACGGGCGCCGTCCCGGCGACGATGTGGTGGATCTGAGCCTGCGCGTCGCGATGGGCGCGCTGTGCGTGCTGACCGGGCCGGACGACATGCTCAAGGTCGGGTGCGCGCCGAACGATGCGCCCTCGGGCAACCTTGCGTTCACCGACGGCGTGCGCCGCAGCGCGACCGACTACGAGGGCAACTTCCCGTACCTGAAGAACCCGATTCCAGGCAACTTCAACCCGCCCGCGCCGGCGGGAGCGAGGCCGTAGCCATGAGCCGCGAACGACACCTGAAGCGGCTTGCAGCGCTCGCCGCAGCGGTCGCCCTCGCCGGCTGCGGAGGAGGAGGCGGCGATCCGGAACCGACAGTGACGACGAACGCGACCGCGGGGACGCCCGGCGCACCGGCTCCGGGCCCGGCTCCCGCTGCGCCCGACCCGGCTCCGGGC
>Ga0187893_10003396_pt1 | contig 32415 bp, 25 predicted proteins | sample MA1701074metaG_FD_139574 | JGI IMG/M metagenome (GOLD analysis project Ga0187893, IMG submission 139574) | White microbial mat communities from a basaltic lava cave in the Kipuka Kanohina Cave System on the Island of Hawaii, USA - MA170107-4 metaG ...
CGAAAGTGGCAGAAAATTTTTTTTGGTGCTTTCGGATCATTATCGTTACAAAGAAGTTTGGCGCTATGCGCTCAAACAGTTAGCCAAGCTGGCAACCTGAGTCCTTACCCGTGGATTTGGGCTAACAGATTGCGCCACGTGTCCGAAGGAAAATGAAAGCCTACTTTCGACTCTTCCACCGATTCATACTCCGCGCGCTCCTTCGCGCGCCGCTGCGTTCAGCCATCACCGCGCTCGGCATCAGCCTCGGCGTGGGAGTGATGATCGCCATCCGTCTGGCCAACGCGGGCGCGCTCGAATCTTTTCGCGCAGCTACGCAGTCAATCGCGGGGGAGACATCGATTCAGATAACAGGCACAGCGGGCCGCTTCGATGAAATGTTGATGGCTGATCTTCAGTGGCTGCGCGAGTATGGTCAGGTCAGCCCCGTCGTTACTGGCTTCGGGCAGTGGTCAGGAGTCAGGGGTCAGGGGCCGGTTGCTGAGAGCGAGCGAAACGAAGCGAATGGCAAACAGGATGAAACTGTCGCTTCTTCTCAGGGAGAATTTCTTCAGATTCTCGGCGTCGATGTCCTGCGTGATCGCGCGCTCAGAAAATACGATCTGCTTCGACTGAAATCCGAATCGCCTGAAGTGAGCGCGCGGGAATTTCTGCTGCTGCTCACCGACCCGCGATCAATCGTGCTGACTGAAAAATTCGCCGCTCGCCGTGGCATCTCAATCGACACCCCGATCACGCTTATGATCGGCGACCGCCGACGGGAATTCATCGTTCGCGGGTTGCTCCGAGACAGCGGCCCTGCCCGCGCGCTCGACGGGCGAATTGCGCTGCTCGATATCGCGGCGGCTCAGTCGGCGTTTGGTCGCGCAGGATTTCTCGATCGAATCGATGTGAAACTTCGCAGCCGGATCACTCTCGAAGAAGCCGAAAAAGAAATCGCCGTCCGGTTGCCGAAAGAGCTTCGCGTCAGCAGGCCCGAAGCGGCTTATGGTCAGGTCGAAAAAATGATCTCGGCCTTTCATTTCAACCTCAACGCGCTTGCATCGATTGCTCTGCTCGTCGGGCTGTTTCTGATCTACAACACCGTCTCTGTTTCAGTCATCACGCGGCGCGAAGAAACAGGCACGCTGCGCGCGATAGGCGCGGGCCGCAGAATGATTCTCGCGCTTTTTCTGAGCGAAGCCGTTTTGCTCGCTCTCATAGGCGCGGCTGTAGGGCTTGGCATCGGGCGATTGCTTGCAAATGCGGCTGTGCGAGCGACAGCGACGACGGTTGAAACTTTTTACATATCGCAGGCTGCAACAGGCGCGCTTGAGCGCAGCACGCTGGGCGCGACTGAAATATGGATGGCGTTTGGAGTCGCGCTTTCGCTTTCACTCATCGCGGCGGCTCTGCCTGCGATAGAAGCCTCGAGAGTTCGGCCCATCGAAGCGATGCGCGGAGCCGAACGATTAGGGCGCAGCCGTCGTCCGTCGCTAAAAAATATCGTCGCAGCGATTGGGCTGATGGCTCTCGGTTATATTCTCAGTCGCTTTGACGCTGTCGGAGGCATTCCGATAGCGGGCTATTTCGCCGTGCTGTCGCTCATACTCGGCGGCGCGGCGCTCACCCCCGCAGCGATCTGGATTGTGTGCAAGGCGAGCGATACGCTCTCGTCGCTGCGCGTTTTTCAGGCCGAACGAAAGATGGCGAGCGCGAACCTTCGCGGCTCGATTCCGCGCATCTCGATATCGGTCGCGGCCCTGGCGGTGAGCCTCGCTATGATGACGGCGATCTCGATCATGATCGAAAGCTTTCGCGACACCGTCTCTTACTGGATCGATCAGACGCTCACCGCTGACATCTACGCCAAGCCCGCCACTCGAACCACATCGACCGCCGATGGCGCGATTAGTGAAGAAGCGATATCGCTCATCAAATCGAATCCGAACATCGCCGCTGTTGACACCTTCACATCGTTGCAGGTGACGTGCGACGACAATCTGATCACGCTTGCGGCAGGCGATTTCAGCGTACTGCTTGAGCGCGGGCGATTGCTCTTCAAGTCTCCCGCCGACGCGCAAGAAGAGATTCGCAAATCGATAAATGCGGACTCTGTCATCGTGAGCGAAAGCCTTGCGCTTCGTTTCAACAAGCAACCGGGAGATGAAATCGCGTTGCCCACGCCGCAGGGACAGCGCGGCTTTCGCGTGGCTGCCGTTTATTACAACTATTCGGACACGCGCGGCGTGGCGATAATGGATCGAATGACTTTCGAGAGATATTTCACGCGCCTTGAACCGAGCGGGCTTTCGATTTATCTCAAAGAAGGCGCGGATGCGGAAGCGGTGAGCGACGAGCTTGCGCGCGCCGAATCGCACGAGCAACTTCTTTTCACGACCAACGCCAGCGTGAGGGGCGAGGTGGCGCGCATATTCGACAACTCGTTTTCAATCACTCGCGCGCTTGAGTTGATAGCGATAACCGTGGCCGCGCTCGGAGTGATCTCGACTTTGATCGCGCTCATCCTAGAACGAAGGGCCGAGATAGCAGTACTTCGTTTCGTGGGAGCGACGCGCGCTCAGATTCGCCGCATGGTGGTGATCGAATCCGTTTTGATAGGAGCGGTGAGTCAGTCGATAGGAGTAGTGACAGGGTTGTTCACGTCGCTCGTATTGATCTACGTGATCAATGTTCAATCATTCGGCTGGACGATTCAGTTTCATTTTCCCGTTCGCTTCCTGATTGAATCGACCGCGCTGATGATCGTCGTCACCGCCATAGCCGCGCTCTATCCGGCTTCGCAGGCCGTGAAGGTCGAAGCTGTCCGCTTTGCGAGGGAGGAATGAACAGCCAGAAGTCAGGAGTCAGAAGTCAGAAGTCAGAAGCCCGGATTGCCTGCCGTGTTTTGGTGTGCGCGTTGTGCGTGACGATTTTTTCCATGTCAGGGAGCCGAGCGACTGACCGAACGAATAAGGGCGCGAACTTTGTTTCAAGCGCCGGGGGCTGGCGCGAGGCCACGGCGGGATATGAGTTTTCATTTCCGCGCGATCACGCTTCGCACCCTGAGTACAGGATCGAATGGTGGTATTACCGGGGCAATCTCGAAACCGAGGATGGAAAAAGGATTGGTTATCAACTCACTTTTTTCAGAACGGGCATCGTTAATCGTCCGCTTGTCGCATCGCGATGGGCGGTGCGCGATCTCTACATCGCTCACTTCGCGATTACGGATATCGAGCGCGAGAAATTCCACTGGTTCGAGCGCATCAATCGCGCGGGAATTGGATGGGCGGGCGCAGAGGCGAATGCTTATCGAGTGTGGAATGAAGATTGGCAGGCGCGGCTTGACGCAGGCGATCACCTGATAGAAGCGGCGGAAGAAAATTTCAAACTGGAATTGAGGCTGACTCCTGAAAAGAAAGAAATCGCGCACGGCGAAAACGGCGTGAGTCGAAAAGGGCCTTCGGCGGAGAACACTTCTCATTACTATTCGATCGCGCGATTTCGAGCGCAGGGACGGGTGATGATCGAGGGCCGCTCGTTCGATGTGACAGGCGCGAGTTGGATGGATCATGAATTCGGCACGAATTTTTTCGAGAGCGAGCAGAAGGGCTGGGACTGGTTTTCGATTCAACTCGACGACGGGCGCGAATTGATGCTTTTCAGGATTCGTCAAGCGGACGGCTCAATCGATCCGCGTTCGAGCGGCACGCTCATAGAAAAAAACGGCAGCGCGATTCACATTCGATTCGATGAGTTTCAACTCACGCCTGTTTCCGTTTGGCGATCCGAAGCAAGTGGCGCTCAGTATCCCGTGGAATGGAAACTCGAAGCGCCGCGCTTCGATCTGAGTTTACGAATTCGCGCGGCCCTCAACGATCAGGAATTGATCACGACGGAAAGCGCGGGCGTGACCTACTGGGAAGGCAGTGTGGCGGTGGATGGAGCCGGGGCGCAGGGACGCGGCTATCTTGAAATGACTGGCTACACGGGGCAGAGCATAGGCGCTGTGATGAGGGATGGGAGATAGGGGATGGATGATGGGGTGACTGGAAACAGAAGGCACACCTTCTGACTCTTGACTCCTGACTCCTGACTTCAGCATGTGCTATGATTGCGGCTCATTTTGTTGGTGGCAACGCCCGGAAAGGATGAAAAACTGGCCACTGACCACTTACCACTGTTTTACCGAGGAGTCTTTCAGTGCAATCGAAGCGGCTTGTATTTTCTGCCATCGTCATTTTGCTCTTCGCGCATTCCTTCGAAGCGCAGTCGCAACAGGATTCGGCAAAGCAGGACGCAGCAAAGCAGGATGAGATACCTCTGCTGCTGCAAAAGTTGGGCTATAGTTTCAACAAAGTTGCCGACAAGGTTTATGAGGTGCCTTTCACGGGCAAGAACGTAAAGAATTTCAACGTGCGGATCACTTATGGCGGCGATGTGCTGCTGGTCGTCTGCAAGCTGGCTGATCGCCGCGAGGTCAATACGCGCAGCGGGCTTGCGTTGAAACTCATCGAGTTGAATAACGATTACGATTTCGTTAAATTCGCTCTGTCGCAAGACGCGCTCTACACACGGATCGATATTCACAAGCGGCTTGTCGATGCTGACGAATTGAAATTTCTCATCGATGCCATGGCTCACGTCGTCGACGAATCCATACTCAGCATAAAACAATTCTTCGTCGTCGCGAAGCCCAAACGAGGCTGACCATCTGAAAATGCCCGTCCGGTTTTCACATTTCAGATTCGCATTTGCTGCGCTCATCATTGCGCTCGGCATCTCGGCTTCGGCGCAGACGAACGGCTCGATGACTCCGAGCGAGATCGCCGCAAAGGCGACGCCTGCGGTTGTCTCGATTATGGGAGAAAACCTCGGCGGACGGCCTTTCCTTCCGGGCCGCGGTTTCCTTCTTGGGCCGAACATCGTGGCAACCGATTACGCTGTCGTGCGCGACGCCGCGAAGGTCTACGCGAAGACGGCGGACGGAAAGAAAAAAGAAGCTCGCATTCTCGGCGTCGATGCGCGGCTGGCGGTGGCGATACTCGCTGTGTCGGAAATGAAGGTCGAGCCTCTCTCGCTCGGCAACAGCGACACGGTCGAAGTCGGAGAAGCAGTCTACATAATCGATTCCGCAAACGCCGCTCGTCAGGGAGTCATCAATGATGATTTCACAATCGACGGCAAGCGATACTTGAAGATGCCCGGACAGGTTTCCGACGACAGCCGGGGCTGTCCTGTGTTGAACGACCGGGGCGAGGTCATAGCCGTGACTGTAAGCGATCCCACTCGACGGGAAACCTGCGGGTTCGCCGTTCCGGCCTCTTATCTGAAGCGGCTCGGATACATTTCAATCGAAGGCTTCGGGAGCGAAGCCGACAAACGCCGAGAGTTTCGCAGACCGGAAAGCATGCAGGAAGCGAGGTTTGACGCGAATCTGCGACCGCGATATATAAGAAAATCCGGCGGCGCTCTTCAGCGCGAAGCCCTCCGTCAGGTCATCCCTTTGTATCCGCCTCTGGCGAAGGCGGCGCGAGTGATCGGACTGGTAGTCATAGAAATGGTCATAAATGAAAACGGCGAAGTGATATCGACGCGGGCGATTTCGGGCCATCAGTTTTTGAAAGAAGCATCGCTTGCAGCAGCGCGCGGATGGAAATTTCGCCCCGTCAAAACACAGGGCGAGCCTGTCAGAATCATCGGCACTATCACCTTCAACTTCACTTCCTGATTTCAAAGTGTGCTGCGCTCACGTGTTCAATAAGCTTTGCCGCGTGTGGTATCGTACCGGGAGGTTTTCAGCTTGAAGCAGAAGAACACGCTGGAGGACAGCAGCCGAGCATGTCACATCTCGACGTTCCTTATTTCGCGCAGGAAACGGAAGACACCTGCGCTCCAGCGTGTTTGAGAATGGCATTGGCCTTTCGCTTTCCCAAAAAGCGATCCTCGGAAGCATCGCTGGCCAGAGAATGCAAATGCCTGCCGGGGGTGGGATCGAGGATTGAAGATGTATTCCGCGCGGCTCGTCGCTATAAGCTCAAAGCCCATCGGCTCGATAGCATATGTATTGCGGAAGAAGTAGAAAAGGCGCTCAACGAAGGTTGTCCTGTTGTTGCCAATGTTCAGTTGCGGGCGCTTCCATATACGAAGCTATTTCCCCAGCAGGCATGGCATTCGGTGCTGATTATCGGTATTGATGCTGAGTATGTTTATCTTCATGACCCCGATCCAATCATCGGAGGGGCGAATCTGGCGGTCAGGCAGGCAGCGTTTTTTGCGGATTGGACTATCCACCCTTACATCGCTTATCGGGTATAATGATGCGGAAGGCGGCAGTTATGTCATCTACTAAAAAACCAACAGCAACCCGTGAGGATGTTGAGAGAGAAGCATCTCGCTATATCCTGCATGAGTTGGGCGACCGGCTATGGGCAGGCGATCCGGTTTATGACAGTGCCAGCGAGCAGTGGTCAGTTCCGGTGCATTCTCTGTCGCTGCCTGAAGAAGTAGGGCTTGGGCAAATAACTTTGGACGCTCAAGGCGCAGTCGTCAAAGCTCCCTCGCGCCGTGCCATTCGATCAGCATTTGAGAAGTATCAATCAAAGCCTGAACCGCGGCCTTCCCCCACGGTTGAGCGCACGCAACCTATACCGATAGCCGCATTAGAGCAAGGTAATCTCGCTCTGATGACATCGCGCTCTTTTGTTGAAAAGTTGTATTTGGTCACTTCAGGCTCAGAATCTATTGAGGTTCTCCTGACGGACTCAGAAACCCACCGCAGAGGAATGAGTATTTGCCATCACTATGCAAGGAATTATCACAATCTGAGCATTGATGCAGATGATTTATTCGAAATGACGTGCTTACGAATATGGAAGGCTAGGGAACATATCGAAGGCAATCCCGATAATGTACCTAACAAAGAGGCATTCTTTGTGCTGTTCTCGACGGCCGCAAGCCATGTATGCATTGACCTCTGGAGGAAGTACAAGAAATTCACTCGTCACTATGAGCCAACTGAGTTCCTCATGTTACCTGATCCACAGCCGGGGCCGGAATTGGATTACGTAAGCAAAGAATTTGAAGAGTATTTTGAAGGACTTCCGGAGGAAACGAAGCAGATAGTTAGAGGAAGTATAGAAGGCAAATCTATAAAAGAGATATCGATAGAGACAGGCTTGTCAAGTTTAACTGTCCGACATCGCTTGATGAAGGCGCTTACCGGCTTCGTCAAATCCAGTCTGAATTTGGAGAATAGAGAAAGCAAAGAAGAGGGCAAAGAGTATAAGAAACGGCCAAAGCTCTCACAGAAATCAAATCGATAATCGATTACCTAAACTGCCAGCCAATCAACAGGCTGGCATAATCGCACATCATCGTTTACCATCTCTGTTTGCTCGTATAAGCGCGCGCTCGACCGGGAGTTAATCGAAAGCGAATGACTGATAAAACCAAAGTTGGAATGGTGAGCTTGGGCTGTCCCAAGAACCTCGTAGATAGCGAGGTGATGATGGGATTGCTCACTCGTGAAGGATATGAACTGACCGCGGATTCGTCCTCGGCTGAAGTGCTTGTGGTCAATACCTGCGGCTTCATCGATTCCGCTCGACAGGAATCCGTAGATACGATTCTTGAAATGGCCAGCCTCAAACAATCGGGCAATCTCAAAAAACTCATCGTCGCGGGCTGTCTGGTCGAGCGTTACAAGGATGAACTTCAACGCGAGATTCCCGAAATCGATGCCTGCATCGGAGTCAACGAACTCGGCGACATCGCATCAGTCGTCGACCGTGGTCGAAAGCGATTGCCGATTTACAGCGACCTCGCCAGCGCGCCTGAACTTTTCCTCTATGACGAAACCACGCCGCGACTGCGCGCCACCGCCCCCTACACTTCTTATGTGAAGATCGCCGAAGGATGCGATCACACCTGCGCTTTCTGCATCATCCCGCGACTGCGCGGACAGTTTCGCAGCCGCTCGCCTGAATCCATTCTAAGAGAAGTCGAAATACTTGCCGCGCAGGGCGTCCGCGAAATCGTCCTCATCTCGCAGGACACCGTGCAATACGGCAACGACCTCGCGCTTCGGGACGGACTCGCGCGATTGCTCGATTCCATTGCCCGCGTCGAAGGCATCGAGTGGGCGCGATTTTTGTACTGCTACCCGACGGGCATTTCAGACGAATTGCTGCGTGTGATGGCCGAGCGCGAAAACGTCTGCAATTATTTCGACATCCCGCTTCAGCACGTGAGCCGATCATTACTTGCGCGAATGCGGCGTGGAGGGGGGCGTGACGTCTATGAGCGAATGTTTGAGCGCATACGCGAGCGCGTCCCCGGTGTCGCGCTTCGAACGACTTTCATTGTCGGCTTTCCCGGCGAGACTGAACAGGACTTCGAAGAGCTTCTGGATTTCGTCCGCGCGGTCAAATTCGATCACGTGGGCGTCTTCACTTATTCTGACGAAGAACATTCGGCTGCGTTCGATCTCGATGACAAAGTTGATCACAAGACGGCCAAGCGTCGCGAGCGACATTTGATGAAAGAACAGGCGAAAATCGTGCGTCGCAAAAATCGCGCGATGATCGGCACGAGGGTCAAAGTTCTGCTCGAAGGGAAATCGCGTCAAAGCGACCTTCTGCTTGAAGGAAGGATGCAGTCGCAGGCTCCTGAAATCGACGGATCAGTTTTGATAAACGACCTTCCTGAAGGTTCGACGGCGCGGCCCGGAGATTTCGTCACCGTCGAGATAACCGAGGCGGCGGATTATGACCTGATAGGTCGGATCGTTTAGCGAGCTTATGCAGAATGAATGGGAGAGTGGGGAATGGGAGAAGAAGATTTATCGCTGCTATTTTCCCACTCTCCTGCTCTCCCATTCCCCCATTCGTTTGAATCCTCAAAGTGAATCAACCCGCGCACACCCTGAAAAAGGCTCCTGCGGCTGATCGCGTCGCCTATCTCGTCGCGACCGGGCTGGGCGCAGGGCTTTCCCGCTTCGCGCCCGGAACCATGGGCGCTCTCGAAGGCGTAGCGATTTATCTTGTTACAATTCTGCTGCGGCTCGGCAACATCGAGCATCTCGCGTTGCTCGTCGCGCTCGATGTTTTGATTTTCGCTCTGGGCGTGTGGGCGTCAGACAGGTTGTGCCGGATGCTTGCCGTCAAGGATCCGAGTCGGGCGGTCGTTGATGAAATAAGCGGACAATTGATCGCGCTCACGCCTCTCGCGCTTGCTCATTCGTGGCGCGGGGTCGTTGCGGGCTTTGCGCTCTTTCGTCTGTTCGATATCTTCAAACCCTATCCGATTCGCAAACTCGAACGACTCAGAGGCGGATACGGCGTGATGATGGATGATATGCTTGCGGGCGTTTATGCTGCGGCCCTCGTTTGGCTCGGCATGCAGTTGAAATGGTTGTGAGAGATAATCTTTCGCATGGAGGTCGGCCAGATAAAACATATCATCGAGTGTGTGAAAGCGAGTCGCGAGCCGAAGGTTGAATTCATCCGTCGCGCTCAGACAGGATCGCGCGTCGGCATATTCGCTTCATCGTTCAACCCCACGACCATAGCCCACGTCGAGTTGATGCGACTCGCTTCCGCTCAGTTCTCGCTCGATGAAACGATTGCGCTCGCCGGAGCAGCAAACGCAGACAAGACCCTGTATGAATGCTCGCTCGAAGATCGCTTGATGATGCTTGCGCTTGCGCTCGAAGCGGACGAGCGCGCATCTGTCGGGCTTTCGTCTCACGCTTACTTCGTAGATATGGCTGAAGCTTTGGTTCGCCTATACACTGCGGAAACGGATTTGCACTTCATCATCGGCTTCGATACATTCGAGCGAGTGCTGGATATGGAAGATCGCTACAGGGCGAAGTATCATCGGCGATTCGTCAGTCGTCGTGAAGCGATTGACTGGCTGCTGGCGCGAAGTCGATTGATAGTTGCTCCTCGCGCCGGTTTCGGAGAGCGAGAATTTCGCGCGCTTGCGAAGATAGAAAACTTAGCGACGGATCGCGTTTTGTTTCTCGCCGCGTCGAGTGATCTTGGCGAGAGGTCGGCCACCGAAGTCAGAGCGCGATTGCGCGCGGGAGAATCTATTTCAGGGCTGGTGCCTCAATCAGTCGAGCGTTACATAATGGAGAAAGGTCTTTATCGCGGGAAGGAATCGTCATGCTGAAAGCTGAAATAATGGCCATCGGTTCGGAGTTGCTCACCCCGCATCGCATCGATACGAATTCGCTATGGCTGACCGAGCGATTGAATTCCATCGGCATTCAGGTTCATATCAAAACCGTCGTCGGCGATGACGAAGCGCGGCTCGAAGAAACCATACGCGACGCGCTGCGACGGTCTGATGTGATCATCTCGACCGGAGGATTAGGCCCGACCGAAGATGATGTCACTCGAAAAGTTTTTTCTCGCGTGACCTCGCGCCAACTCGTGCTTGACTACGATGTGCTTGCCGGGATTCGCCAGCGACTCGTGAGTCGCGGCTATCAGATGACACCGAACAACGAACGTCAGGCGCTCATACCCCGCGGCGCAGTGGTGATGCCCAATCCGAACGGGACGGCTGCGGGGATGAAAATGGAGCAGGACGGAAAACTCATCTTTCTGTTGCCCGGTCCGCCTCGCGAAAATCAGCCGATGTTCGACGATTACGTGATGCCTGATCTAGAACGAAAATCTCACGGCGTAAGAATCGCAACGCGCGTTTTGAAAGTCGTCGGCATAGGCGAGTCGCAACTCGATGACAAAATCGCGCCGATCTATAATCAGTACACCAATCCAACGACGACCATTCTCTTTACTGATTCCGAAATCGAACTGCACCTCACGGCATCGGCTGCAAGCCTTGAACGCGCTGAGGAGCTTGTCGATGAGCTTGCAGACAAGCTCGAAGATGCCATCGGCGACAAACTCTATTCGATGCGCGGCGAATCGCTCGAACAGGTCATCGGCGACCGTCTTCGAGTCAAACGTTACACCCTTGCCACTGCCGAAAGTTGCACGGGCGGGCTTGTCGCCGAGAGGATCACGAGCGTTGCGGGCGCGAGCGATTATTTTATCGGCAGCATCGTGAGTTATTCCAACGAAGCGAAAATGCGGTTGCTCGGCGTGTCACAGGAGCTACTGGAAAAGCACGGGCCTGTGAGCGGCGAAGTGGCGGAAGCGATGGCGCGAGGAGTCAAGGAATGGACGGGCGCGACCATAGGCGTGAGCGTCACGGGGCTTGCTGGGCCGGGTGGAGGAACCGACGCCGTGCCGGTAGGAACAGTTTATGTCGGGATCGCCGATGATGTTGGATCGGCGAATCGAAGAATGATACTGCCCGGTGACCGTCATCTGATCCGCTGGCGCGCCTCGACTGCCGCGCTCGAAATGATAAGACGAAGACATCTGCTGTGACGATAGAAAACTGATGCCCTCGATTGAAAAACTCCTCGACCAACTCGAAGACGCCAAACGACGATTCGATCCGTCGGGTCGCGCGCAGACGGAAAAACTTCTCGCACGCGCGGGCGAAAAAGTTTTTTCAGATATCGAACTGCTGATTCGCTTTCACGAATCGCTGCTATTTCTTCGCGCTCATCCTCACAGTGAAAAAGTTTTTCGCCTGACTGAAAAACTGCTCTCCACATTTTCTGCCCGCGTCGAGCGAATTCGCGCAAGCGGCGCGGATATGACGCCTTTCGATTACATCGAATATTCGGGCATCGTCGAAACTACTCTTTCAGGCACATTCAGTTATGACATAGCGCGGTGGCTCGTCCGTCGTCACTCTTCGCAGACGGAAATCAACTGGGAAAGGTATGAAAAAAAGACAGGTCTCGCGGCGGCGCTTGCGCGCGTGCTTCCGCTCTTTTATGAAGACCTGATGGTGGAAGCCAACATCCCGCAAGGAGAGTGGCTGCGCGCAGCGATGGGGAAAAACGATAATGCTTTGAAATGGCTCATTGATCGGATTGATCGCTTGCCGCTCGCTGAAAAAGCAAAGTCACAGCTATACGATTCGCTCGAATTGCCCGTTCGATGGAAGATGGGACGTGATCGAGCTTCGCGGACGAACAATAGAAGGAAGCCGCGAAAAGTTTTTTATCACACCGGAAAGATGATTCAGAGAAAAGAAGTCTCTCTCCGGGCTGAGATCGATTCGCCTCCCGTCGAGTTTGAAAAACTGTCGGCGAGCGAAGGCGAAGAGATCATCGATATGACGCGAGAGACGACGGCGGTTCGCTATCGCGAGCTTTACGGCATCACGCACGGAGATGGGCGAAGCGTGATGAGAACCGATCTTGGCCGCGGAGTCGAGATGTTTCTGTGGGGTCTTAGGCCCGAAAGAAGATTGCCGCTGCGCGCTTATCACGCAGGATTCACGCTCAAAAACGGCGTGCCGATCAATTACATCGAAGGCATAACTTTATTCGAGCGAACGGAAGTCGGATTCAACACCTTCTACACTTATCGCGAAGGAGAATCCGCCTGGGTTTATGTTCGCGCGCTGAAGCTGCTCAATCAGATTGCGGGCGTGACCGCAGTTTCGATTGATCCTTATCAGCTTGGTCATCACAACGATGAAGCGATTGAGTCGGGCGCGTTCTGGTTTTATCGAAAGCTCGGCTTTCGCTCGACCGATTCCCGTTTGAGAAATCTCACCGAGAGAGAAGAAAAAAAGATAGCGACTGTTTCAGGCTACCGGACGCCTGCGCGCGTGCTGCGAAAGCTGGCCGTTGCGCCTGCGATTTACGAGCATCAGAGAGCGAGCGGCGAGTGGGACGGGTTTCAGGTTCGCAACATCGGGCTTGCCGTTCAACGCCGCATGGCCTCGGAGTTTGGTGGCGACGCTTCGATGATGCGCGTCAGTGTGATGGCCGAGGTAGCCCGTGCGCTTTGTATCAGCCAGTCGGATTTGAATGATGCGGAGAAGCTGGCGTTTGAGAATTTATCCTTCGCGCTGGCTCTCATTCCTGACCTCGAAGAATGGTCGGAGGAAGAAAAACGAGCCGCGGCTTCGATCATTCGGGCGAAAGCGGGCGAGGATGAATCCGTCTATGCGCGGCTGCTTCAAAAACATGCCCGACTGCGCAAGGCTATCATCACGCTTGGGTCTTCCGATCAGCGAGCAGATTGAAGGCGGCGATTCGTCGCATAGCTTTACAAGGCTCAGAGAAAACACGAATAACCAATTCGCGAAAGATTTGTGTTTGCGCCTTCGACCTTCGTCTTTTCAGGTCAGCGATCACAGCCCATGTTTTTTCTTGAGGTTGTGAACGTGAACTTTCGAGACTCCGAGTTTTCGGGCTGCGCGAGTCAAACTGTTGTTGGTCTGGCGCAGAGCGTTTCTGAGCAGAAAGCCTTCTAAAGTGCGCTTGGCTTCCTGCCATCGGGGCAACTGATTCCCATCGAACACAAGCCGGTTATCTTCGGTGAGCATTATCTGCTCTTCGTACTTGGTCGATACGCGATCATATTCCTCGCCGAGCCAGGTGTCCTCGATGGCATTGAGCGTCTGGCTCGCTTTGGCAAGCTCGTTTCGGCCCGCACGGGTATCGAAACCGTGATAAGCCTCGGCGAGATAGATCGTCGCCTCAAGCTCAAGCCTGCGGTTATTGGATGAACCCGACGCTGCCGAGGCAAGTTGAACTGCCTCGTCGAGCGTCGCTACCGCCTGCTTGAATTCGTGAAGAGCGATCTCGACCTGTCCGCGAGCTATGCGGGCGCGGGCGCGATCTTCTATCGAAAAAGACTTGTCCGCCAGTTCGACAGCAGAAGAAGCGAGTCGAGCGGCTTCTTCTGTCTCTTCTTTCAAAAGAGTCAGCTTCGCCATAAAAGCGAGCGCGGGACTCTGGCCTGTGAGGTTATCCCGATAAACGTTTCGGCTGTCTTCGACCAGCTTTTCGGCGCGTTCGATTTTTTTCAATCTCACGAGCGCCTCGGCCAGCTTGAGATAGCCTTCGCTCAGTTCCCTCGGAATGAAGTATCGCTCGAAAACGGTGTTTGCTTCCTTGTAGATTTCGAGCGAATCCTGATACTCGCCAAGTGAACATTTGAGGTCAGCCATTCCTACGAGCGATTGACCGTAGTAGCGACCGCGCTCGGCATTTTTGAGTTGTCGGGCTGCTTCGTTATAAAGTTCAACGGCCTGGTCTATCTCTCCGCGGTCAAGAGCGGCTGCGGCCATCTCGTTGGTGACGAGACCGCGCAGGAATTCGACCTTCTTGCTCACTCTCCCCGTTACGTTTTCCTGCGCCGCGTTCAACCTCGACGTTGCTTCATCCGTGTTGCCGCGTCTGCGCGAGAGTCGGGCAAGGATGAGCAAAGAGCGGGCAAGCCCGAAAGGATCGTTAAGGTAACGATAGATGTGAAGCGCGGTTTGAAGATGCGTCTCAGCCTGCTGGTCATCTCCCTGCCTGAGCGCCAGACGGCCTTTGACGAGTGAAAATCGCGCGGCCACGCCGATGTCAAGCGCGCGAGGAGCTACCTCGTTGAGCAGAGACACCGCGTCTTCCACGCGATCAAAGTACATGGCGACTTCGGCGCGAACGACCATCTCCATCGGGTCGTTCGTTCGTCGTTCGGAAAATATCTCTTCCGCCACGAGGAACTGGCCGCCGTCGATTAGATCAACAGGACTTTCCTGTGAAGCTCGCCTTTCCATATCCCCTCCAAATCGGTTTTGAACCTATGCCTGAAAAACCAAATGCAACGTGAGTACACGTATGCACTTGCTCTGAAAGAGAGGCGCGCTCTCAGATTTCCACTGCTCTCAATTCCTGAACCAAATTATCGCGTGACAGCGACTTTATACATCCCCCCGTCGTCTGTTCCGCGAAGCCCAAGCATTTACACTGAAACTTTAAGGTTAGATTAGCAACATAAAGAGATGTTTACAAGTTGATCTCGTCAAATCCATCAAAGGGCGATTGCAGGGAGAGCCGATCCGACAATTGAATTCTTAACCGTCGTTTTTGTCAAAAGCCAGTCGGGAGATCGATGACAGCGGGTATGAATGAATCAACTGCGCGCTCAGTTAATAGACGACACCCCTTGCATCGGGGCGTTTGATCTATCCCTTCGGCTGCCCCTGATACGATCAGAGGCAGCCTCTCAATCTCATTCCGAAGCAGCAACGGAATAACGATGACCTTCCGAGTCACTTATGCCGCTGCCCGACTCCGAGTGAAACCGATGCCCCAACGGGCAGGTGAACCATACCGAATCTTCGGTGGTTGCCACCCGTCGGAGGGGGTTAAAGCATTTTGGGCATTTCATAACCCGGATTTTACCATAAAGTCGGAGGGTTGTGGGGATTTTTCTTCTCTGGGCTTAAACTCGACTGTGAAAGGGTTTTCGGGCAAATCATCAGGCTAAATATGCTAGTCGGGTTGAAAATCTGCGATGTCCTTGAATGGCGTATCGGCGTCGCCGAAATCGGGGCGGTAATATTCTGCAGCAGACTCAAAATCCTGAAGCCATCCCTCTTCGATACCGAGAGATTCCATATGCTCGATTGCCTTCATCCATTCACTCCATCGAATCTTGCGCGAGATGAGAGGATAGCGATCCATCCCGACTTTGTTGGTCGGGAAATACTGCGCCATCAGGCTCACAGCCACTCGCGGCGAGAGTTCATCTCTTATCCACTGCAAGGAATCCCGTATGCCCGCCATGTCGTTGGGCAAAACCAGCAGGCGGATGACAAGCCCGCGACAAAGCAACCCGTCCGTGTCATAGATGAGTCGGTCGCCCGTCTGTCGATACATCTCTTTTATCGCCGCGCGAGCGTGAAGAACATAATCCGTAACTTTCGAATATTCGCGTCCGGCTTCCGAATCCGCGTACTTGAGATCGGGCAGATATATGTCGACTATGCCATCGAGCAGGCGAAGGACTTCGACCGAATCATAAGCGTTGGTGTTGTAAACTATCGGCAGTCGAAGCCCGCGTCGGGCGGCTATCAGAAGAGACTGGATCAGTTGAGGAGCGAAGTGAGTCGGCGATACCCAGTTGATGTTATGACATCCGCGTCGTTGAAGATCGAGAAAAACTTCGGCCAACTGCTCGAATGAAATTTCATTACGGCGCTGCTCCTTGAACGTCTGACTGATCTGATGATTCTGGCAGTAGACGCAGCGCAGGTTGCAAAGACCCAGAAAGACATTGCCCGCGCCGCGACTGCCTGTAAGCGCGGGTTCTTCGCCGAAGTGCGGAGTCGAGGATGAAACTATCGGCAGCAATCCCGAATAACAGGCGGCGACTTCGTTCCGGAGGCGATTGACATCGCAATCGCGCGGACATATGCGACAACAGGCCAGCATCTCCATCAACTGCGCAGCGCGGCGAGCGAGTTCGCCCGATTCGAGAAGTTTTATGTAGGATGCTTCGAGCATCAGTTATGACTCTCGCTCATCATCATGGAAAGTTGAGGTTTTGCTTTTCTTTCTTGTGATGTTCGGGGAGCAACGATGTTTCGCTTGCTCGAATCACCTTTAAACCGAGGTGCGCGATTTTGGCTGCATTTTTATGCGGGCCTCTGCCATCTTTGGTAATGAACTCTTTACATCCAATTTCCAAAGCAGTAGCAACATCTATAGCATCCGCTCCACGCAGGGTTATGTCGTGGTCCCATCGTAAATCCCTGGCCTTTTCAGCGATGAAAATACTATCAGCTACAAGTTGCACGATCTTTCCCGATGTCAGAACTGATTTGAAAAGGCGCTTTACCTCGTCAGTAGGCGGATGTTCGCCAGTATGTTGACATTCTGCAATCGTCAAGCTGGATGTATGAACTACTACGTCACCAGATTCGGCAGCTTTGAGAATTTGCTGAATATACTTGATGTCTTCTTGTTCGTCAGCAGGCGCAGATGAAGCATCTTGATACTTAGCTGCATCAATAAAGCAACATGAATCCACGTATATTTTGGGCTTATCAGTCATCCTGATGGATCAAGTCAATAAACTCGTCTGTGCTTATATCCCCAGTCATATCAGGCGCACAACCAAAAAACTTTTCAAGGTCGCCCTCGCGGTATTCCTCCGCAGTCTGGAGTTTCTCAATTCGCATATACAATGGTTTTCGAGTCTCGCGGGACGCAGTTATCCAGCCTGCTACATGGATAATAGCGTCTCTCTTCTTGAGAGCGTTGGCTATCTGATCATATATATCTTCAGGGTAGTAGCACAAAATCAGACCACCAGAAGATAGCTCCCTTATATAACAGTGCGGTTTATCAACTTCCTTAAACAGCGAATGAATCTTTCCCTGCATTGACGTTGAGTATTTAATGGCATCATCTTGTTTGAATTTTTGCTCGATTTCGAGAGACCGTTGCTTAGATAGTTTGTACTTATTACTCGGCTCCCTGCCACCGTTGTTGTAAAGACCAAACTCTACAACTTCATCCGAATCAATTTCCTTAGCGATACGCGCATATTGGATTATGGTTGCTCTACTAATTTTAGAACTCAAATCTTCAAAATCATTGCTTTCATCCATCACGTACTTAAGTGCCGTATTTGATTCTTCTATCAGAACGGGTGTGACTGTACCTACGTACTCAACAATATATTCTACAGAATGGTTCTCAAAATCTTTGGCAACCCAGTCACCATCTCTAAGGTCAATATGCAAGTCGTGGCTAAATAGTTTTAAGAATTTTTCATACTCTAATGATACTTGAGCAAGCTTGTGGAGAGAGACCCCAACGCCTCCCTTATTTAATTCGACTTTAATGCGAAGCAAGCTCATAATATATTCACCAAGCACAACGCTGACAAATCAATAGAAGAATCATATCTGGTTGAACGTCGCGTTGCATCTGTGAAACAGAGTATTCCTTGAATAAGTTGATGTCAAGAAAAACTCTTTCGCCAAAATCAAGGTAGCGCAGTTTTTTACGCCGTGCGCTTGATTATCATCAGCGTCATGTCGTCAACGGGCGCGGCTGTGCCGACGAATCGCGACAACGCTTCATCGATGCGGTCTCGTATGCCTGAAGCCGAGCGGTTGATGTTGTTTTTGATAACTTCGACGAGCCGCGTCTCTCCGAATTCCTCATCCCGATCATTGACCGATTCCGTGATGCCGTCCGAGTAGATCAACAGCACATCGCCCGATTCGAATTTCACAGACTCTTCCTGATAACTCATTCCCGGCATCATTCCTATCGGAAGCCCTCCCTTGTCGAGGCTGACTATCTCGCCCCCACGTCGCACCAGCATCGGAGTGTTGTGGCCAGCATTCGAATACGAGAGCGTGCCGGTTGCGGGATTGAGCGCGCCGTAAAACAGGGTCAGGAATTTATTCGAAGGCGAATTCTCGTAGATGTACTGATTGATCTCAGACATAACTTCGCTGATCGATACGCGCGCCTGTGACTGAGCGCGCACCGCCGCGTGCAGTGACGACATCAAAAGAGCCGCGCCCGTCCCTTTTCCCGAAACATCCCCCACCGCGATGACCAATCGATTGTCGCGCTTGCTCTGAATAAAATCGTAGTAATCGCCCCCGATCTCGCGGCACGGGAAAGAAACGCCGGTCATCTCCCAGCCTTCTATCTTGGGAGGGGAGACGGGCTGAAGCCTCATCTGAATTTCAGAAGCGACTTTCAACTCTTCTTCCATCCTTCGCTTCTCCAGTCGCTCATCGAGCAGTCGCTCGTGTTCGATCTTGATCGAGGCGACGGAAGCGATGGTCGTTAGCACCTTGAGGTCTTCTTCCTGAAAGCGATTGTGGAAGGGATTATCGACATAGATCAGCCCGAAGGTCTCTTCACCCGATGCGAGAGGCACGGCCATCACGGATCGAATCTGACTCAGCACGACTGAATGCTGGGCCTGAAAGCGCGGGTCGTGCATCGCGTCGGAAGTCAGAATCGATGCGCCCTCGCTCAGAACGCGGCTCGTTATTGAGCGGCTGATTTGAATCTGCGGAGCCTCTGCCTCTGTGCCTGCCCCGCGAGCGATCTTGCAGGTCAGTTCATCGCCTTCCTTGAGGAACAGGAAGCCGCGCTCGGCGGGTATGGCCCGAAATACCAAATCGATGGTCAACCTTAAAGTGTCTTCGAGCGATGTGCGCGGCAGAAGGGCGATGCCGACCTGCGAGACTATGCCTAAAAGATCGCGCTCGGCAGCAGCGGCGGGCTGAGGTTGAGAGATGAGAGTTTCTCTCGATATCTTCCCCGATTGAATCGAGGTGATCAGATCGTTGGTGTAGCGCGAAGATATGGGCGAGGTGATCGTGTCGGCGGGAAGCTGCGCGGCATCCGAGCCGGAAAGCATCACGGTCGCTCCCGAAATCGCGGGCTGCTCTCCTTCAGTGTATTCGATTTCGGTCTCGCCTATGCGAATGCGGTCGCCGACGTAAATGCGCGCCGTACCCGAAAGCCGCTGGCCGTTGAGATAAGTGCCGTTGGCGCTGCCGTTATCGATCAGGAGGACGTGATCGCCTTCCTTGCGCAATTCCGCGTGCAGCCGGGAAGCGAACGGATCGCCGAGGCATATATCGTTGCGCGAGGATCGCCCGATGGTCAGCCGCAGCTTGTCCATCTTGATTACTGATTGATCGTAGTCTTTAGGTTTAACGATGAAAGTCTGCATAGCAAAACCAAACTTGTCTGCGGGTCGCCGGATTCCTCTGACCGGTCATCTGCACATCACGACGATGGTGCGCGCGAGCTTATCGTGCCAGCCCTGCTGACGCGGATCCCACAGCATCCACAGAAAGCCCAGAAAAAAACTCGCCACCGAAAGCGGATAGCCGAGAAGGTGACGAACTATCGCGCCACGGATAGTGAAAGGAGCGCCGTCGGTTCTTTCTATTCTGATGCCGAGTATTCGCATGCCTACGGTCTGCCCGCTGCGACCTGCCAGCACGATGAAGTTGAGCAAAAACAAAACCAGTGTGAGAATCAAAACCAGAACCAGATCGCTGTTCGATCCAACGACCGAGCGTCGGCTTACTGCCGTAAGCCCGAACGTAAATCCCATCATCGCTATCATAGTGATGAGAAAGTCGAACATCCACGCGCCGTAGCGCAAGCCGAATCCGGCCTGCTCGCTTTCGCCGATTATTACGTGCGTTGCGGGAGCGAATCGGGCTGCCCCGGATGAGCCGTTGGAGGTCCGCGGCGCGCGGGGTCTCTGTTCTACGCGCGCCGAACGATCAACCCTGGGCCGCGCGACGGGGATTTCAACAGGTCTGGCCGCTGCTTCTTCTATGACGAGCGGCCCTGTGCGCTCGCGCGCCGGAATGGATTTGCCGCACAGCGGGCAGAATTTCGCCCGCTGGTTTATCTGCTTCCCGCAATATGGACAGAATCTCGCCATAAAAACTGGCCGACCGGCGACAGTCGGCTGGAGCGCATCCCTGTTTGAGTGGGTTTTATACTCGCGTCAAAGAAGAGTTGCCCACCAACGCCCGAATAGATTACCTCATACGACCATGAATTTCAAAACCGTGCTTCCGACTTTCACCTCATCGCCTCCTGCCAGAGCGCGCGGCGTTCTGGCGTTGAGGCGAACCGATCCGCCGTGCGGAGAATTGATGATGGTGCCGTTTACGGAGCCGAGGTCTTCTATGACGAACTGCTCGCCCTGACGATAAATCATGGCATGGCGGCGTGAGACTTTCGTCTCCGGGTCGTGGTTAGTCAGATCGATATCCGGGAATATGCGAGTGTGAGGATCGGTGCGTCCTATCAGCACGCTCTCTTTTTCTATGGTGAAGGGCTTGACCATATCCGTCGTGCCAAGGACGATGAGTTGCGCCGTTATGCGCCCTGCCGTGGGCAGAGCGGCGATTACGCCTGATTCGGCTGCTGCTATCTGCTTCGAGCCGCAGTGAGCGCAGAACTGATCATCGCCGCCGATCTTTTCGCCGCAGTGACCGCAAAAAACCGGGCCGGGCGCAGGCGGCACGACGGGCGCGACATCAGGTGCAGGAGGAGGAGGAGCCGGGTGATTCGCCGAAGGACTTCTCGATTCGACCGCTTTACGGTCTGAGGTGCGCGCCGCCGACGGGCCGACAGCGCGGGCAGCAGGGTTGCTGGCTCTGCGGCTCACGAGTCGCGCGCCATGTTCTTCAAGCGTGCGCCCGAACTCAAGCGCCGAGGCGTGGCGCTCTTCGGGCTTGTGCGCGACGGCTTTGATGAGTATCTGCTCCATCTCAGCAGTGATGGCCGGATTGATCTGTCGCGGGCGCGGATTCTTGCTGAAGTCGAATATGAGCAGCGGATTGTCCTGCGGATCGGAGCCGGTCATCATGTGAAACATCGTCGCGCCGAGCGAATAGATATCGGATCGCGGCTCGACCTTGCCCCCGAAAAGCTCAGGCGGAGCGTAGCCCATCGTGCCGATGGCCGTCACTCCTTTTTCCGTAGGTCTCACGATTCGGGCTATGCCGAAGTCTACTAACATCACGCGGCTCGATTTGTCGTCGAGCATGAGGTTTGCAGGCTTGAGGTCGCGATAAATTATGGGCGGCGACTGCGAATGTATGAAGTGCAAAACGTCGCAAATCTGAATCGACCAGCGGACGACGGTCATCTCATCGACCTTGCCGCCGCGAGCGCGCATCTGCTCGGCCAGATCGCCCCCTCCTATCCAGCGCATCACCAGATAGTAGCGACCGCCTTCTATGAAGTAGTCGAACACGGTAGGGATGGAAGCGTGTTCGAGTTGAGCGAGGACTTCAGCTTCACGTTTGAAATCTTCGACGGCCTTCGCGCGTTGATTCTGATCGGCGAAGAGTTCGATCATTTCCTTGACGGCGCACAATCGGTCAGCAAGCCGTTTGTCGCGAGCCTGATAGACCGATCCCATTCCGCCGCCGCCCACTCGCTTGACGATCAGATAGCGGTCAAGCAGAAGCGTGCCAGGCTCCAGTTGATTGGTGCTTGCTGCCTTGCGTGGCTTCTTCGACTCAGGCATCTTGTCCTCGTTGCGTCCCGTCCGCAATTCTACAACGACACTTGAAGAGTGAACAGCCGCAGGCTCCTGCTCTGCGCCGCACTCTCGACAAACTTCTTCTCCCGGATGAACCGGGCTGCCGCACACTTGGCAGAACATAAGGCACAAAAACTGAGGCTGCCCGACCTTGACTCAAAATCCGTTTTACATCAGGCTCGCAAAGAGACTGAAAACCGCACTGCAAAAAAGCGTTGAAACGAACCTGATGCCTTGAAATCAGTTTCGAAAAAATTCCCGGTCAAATCAGGATATGAAATTTCAAAAAAGTTTTGCCTACGATGACTTCATCGCCGTTTTGCAGCGCGTGACGCTTGCCCGGCAGAAGCCTTCGACCGCGATTGATGAAAGTGCCGTTGGTCGAGCCGAGGTCTTCGATGAAAAACTGACCGTTGTGATTGACAATCCGCGCGTGACGGCGCGAAATCTTCGCCTCCGGGTCATCCTCATCCAGATCGATATCAGGAAAGATTCCGCTGTCGGCATCCCATCGCCCGATGTTGGTCTCGATGCCCGTTATCTGAAACTCTTTGCCGACTCTCCCGCCGCGTTCGATTACGAGCCGGGCGATTGCTCGCTGCGAATTGGACGCATTATTCGGCGATGAAGCCGCGCGCTGAGGATGAGCGGGCGGCTCCTGACGAACGGATTCAATCGCTCTGCGCTCGACCACATTATGCTGAGGCGGCGCAATGGCCGCTTCATTCCACGGCTGAGGATTCTGCTCAGGCTGGCGCGGACGCGCGGGCAAAGCAGGTTTGGGTATGCTTGTCGATGTCGTGAATTGCGGCATAGACGGCCCATCAGATGTAGGACCAAGCGGCGCGGGTTCGCTCGGCACTGCGCTCGGCGGCTGATAGGCGGGCGCAGCGTCTCTTCTGGGCGAGAAGGGCTGCGCGCTGAGGTCTAGCTTCATGCCACATTCGTCGCAATACTCGCTCCCGTCCAGATTGTTTGTGCCACAGCTATTACACCTGATCATAGGGCAGGGCCTCCGAACAGCCATCGCGTTTCCAGGGGCAAATGTCCAGCGGCAACCGGATTATACTCCACGCTTACTGACAGTCGCAATTCTTTCGTCATCCGGGAGAAATCAGCCCTGCCAGTCTCGACCGGCAGGACTCGTAAGGATTCTACACCGGTTGCGCCTCAACCGCTGCGCCTCATCCCGGATCGAACGAATCTCAGCCTGATGCGATCTTCAACCTGAAGGATTCGCCTCGGCCTTATCGGATGATAAAGTCACCACCCTCAATTTTCAAGCATCTTCAACTATACGGTTTCCCCTGCCCTCAGGCTTTCGATCAGAATGGCCGCGACTTCGGGCCGCGAAAACTCCGCAGGCGGTATCTCGCTGCGAGCCAGCATCTCGCGCACCTTCGTGCCTGAAAGCGTCACATGCTCCGACGAGTCATGCGGACACGTCTTGTTTGATGCCATCGCGCCGCACCGTCGGCAGTAAAAAGAATGATCGAAAAACATAGGCGTTATGGCCAGAGCCTCCGCGTCGAATTCGTTGAAGATATAATGCGCGTCGTAAGTCCCGTAATAACTGCCCACTCCCGCGTGATCGCGCCCGACTATGAAATGAGTGCAGCCGTAGTTCTTGCGTATGAGCGCGTGAAAGACAGCTTCCCTCGGCCCCGCGTATCGCATGCTGGCAGGATTGACCGCCAACAGCGTGCGCGTGCGCGGGAAATAATGTTCGAGCATCGCCTCATAGCATCGCATGCGCACGTTTGCCGGAATGTCATCGGATTTCGTCTCGCCCACCAGAGGATGAAGCAGCAGGCCGTCTACGGTTTCGAGCGCGCACTTGATGATGTATTCGTGAGCGCGATGAATGGGATTGCGCGTCTGAAAGGCGACAACTCTGTGCCAGCCTTTTTTTCTGAACGCCTCGCGCGTTTGTCGCGGGTCTAATCGAAAGGCGGGAAATTCGGGATTGCGCGGGCGATTGAGCAGGCTCACCGGGCCGCCCAGCAACGAGTCGCCCTGACTGTAGAGCGCCGCCACGCCGGGATGCGCCGTATCGGTCGTGAGATAGACCCTCTCGGCTTCGCGCTGTTTGTCGTAGCGGAATTTCTGTTTGAGATGCAGGACGCCGAGCAGGTGGTCTTCGCTTTCAAAAAGCGCGATGTCCGTGCCCTCTTCAAAATTTTCGGCCACTTCATCCTTTGCTGCGAGCGTGACTGGAATAGTCCACGGCAGCCCCGATGCAAGATGCATGTTGCCGCGAACCGAGATGTAGTCGTCTTCGCACATGAAGCCTTCCAGCGGACTGAACGCTCCGTTGGCGATCATTTCGAGGTCTGAAACTTCGCGCGGGCGAAGCAGGAGTCGAGGCATTGAGTCTACGCGCTCAAGAAGAGTCTCCCTCTCGACGCCCGCCACCTCGCGGTCGATGAGTCGTCCTCCGTGCGCAGGTATCGTTTCAATCATTATCAGTTCACCATGAAAAGAAATCAGCCGCTGCCGTAAAACGTCAAAGATACGCGGTCGCGCCAACGGGTGTCAAATCTGCTCAACCGACGAATTTATAGCCGAGTCCGTGAACGGTGAGGATGAATTGCGGGTGTCGGGGATTGGATTCTATCTTCTGCCTGAGCCACGCGATGTGAACATCTACGGTGCGAGTCGAAGGCATCGAGTTGTAGCCCCACACTTCGTTGAGCAATTCATCGCGCGAAAGAGTGCTTCCGCGATGCTCTATGAAATAGCGGAGCAGTTGAAACTCGCGGGCTGAAAGCTCGATCATGCGATCATCGCGATAAACTTCAGCGCGCCGAAAATCGACGCTTATATTTCCGAACCTGTAGCTTTCGACTGAGACGGCGGCGGCGGGCGCGCGGCGCAGGAGCGATTCGAGGCGTGCGAGAAGCTCGATCATCTCGAAAGGTTTTGTCAGATAATCATCGGCTCCGAGTTTGAGGCCGACGACTTTATCTACGACCTGCCCGCGAGCCGTGAGCATGATGATAGGCGTCGGAACTTTGCGCTGACGAAGATCACGGCAGACATCGAATCCGTTTTTTCGCGGCAGCATCACATCCAGCACGATCAGATCGAAAGGCTCTACGGACGCGCGCTCAAGCCCCGCTTCTCCGTCCGAAACCGCTTCGACCGTGTAGCCCTCGCTTCTGAGCCGGTCGCTCAGTGTAAGTACCAATCCGGGTTCGTCTTCGATGAGCAGAATCCGTTTACTCATAAAAATCTATCGAGTCTTGAGAGCCTTGAGAGTCTTGAGAGTATGAGTTCATTGCTTATTTCTTCGAAGATGTTCCGCATCGCTTCATGCGCTTTGTGTCTTGCGTTGATGTCTTCAGATTTTTTGAAGGCTGCCGCTGTCGTTTCCCTCCCGACTTTCAAGACTCTCCAGACTCTCTGGACTCTTAGCGGGCAATCGCAGCGTGAAAGAGCTTCCGCGTTCCGCCTCGCTTTCGACGCTGACCTCTCCGCCGTGCGCGGTCAGGATATGACGGACGAGGCTCAATCCAAGACCGTTGCCGTGAATCTGCGCGGCGAGAGGCGCGCGCCCGCGATGGAACGGCTCGAATATATGAGGCAGGTCTTCTGAATCGATGCCGATGCCGCGATCCTCAATTGTGACGGTCACTTCCTGATCGCGCCCGACAGCCGCGCGGATTTTTATCCAGCGATTCTCGCCGCTGTATTTGACGGCGTTGGAGACGAGGTTTTGAATCGCGCGACTGAGCGCGGCGCGATCAGCCTTGACGAGCGGCAGATTTTCTTCAATATCTTTTTCTATTTCGAAACGGCCTTCTTCGATCAAAGGATGACATGCTGCAAGAGCTTCCGCGATGACTTCAGCGATGCGCACGGGGTGAAGCTGATAAGTTTTTCTGCCCGATTGAATGCCTGAAAATTCCAGCACCTGCTCGACCATCTCCGTGAGACGACGGCCCTCGCCTGCGATCAGCGCGCCGTAGCGCCGCACCTGCTCGCGACCCTCGATCACTCCGTCGGCGAGATTTTCGCCCGCAGAGCGAATCACGGCGAGCGGGGTTCTGAGTTCGTGCGAAACTCCGGCCACGAATTCCATCTGCTGATGCGCCAGTCGCTCGGCCCGACGGGTCGAGATGATGATCATCGCTATGCTTACGCCGAGCAGGAGAAGGATGCCGAAGCTGATCGCTATATTTCTTCGCCGTGCGCTTGCGACTATCGATTCGAGCGACCCCGAGCGATGCTTGAGCATCAATTGCCAATGGCCTTCGCTCCCGCCGAGCAATCTCACGGAGCGGCTCGCCTGACCGGGATTGATGACCTGAATCGCCAGACGATCAGCGAATATGCGTGTAGGTTGAGATTCTTTCGTCTGTGGAGTGAGTCCTTCCTGAGCCAGACGTTCGGCTTCTTCGAGTTTGAGAGTGAGCAATCTGGTTGTGGCATCGCTCGAAGAAAGATCATCGCTCGACAGATCATCCGATTTATAGATGATTCGTTTCGAATCGGAGCCGACGACTGCGAGTTTGTAATCCATCCCGTCGCCCGCGGCAAAATGACGCTGGGAGAGAGCAGGCACGAAATGATCGCGTATGTAATCGAGGTCGAAGCGGACGATTATATTTTTCAGTTCGGCGTCGAATGTCGGATTGTCTTTCTGAGATATCACCGAGGCGGCGGGAATGATGAGCGCGGGAATGCTTTCTTCGACCGGCCCCGCTATGGCCTTGAACATGAGGTTCGCGCCGAAAGATGAATTTCGATTTTTCGCTCCCGGAGGAGTCTGAATAGCGAGCGCGCGAAGAGAGTTAGACGCGGGCGCGTCCATCTCGCGGATATAGCCATGGGTTTGTTCCATCTTGCGGCGCAGTTCATCGAAGTCGGCGGGCCATTCGACCATCTCGAACCTGCGCGATGAGGGATCGAATTCAAGGAGCCGAGAGGAGCCGTCTCGTTTGCTCTCCACTCTGTAGACGCGGCTCACAAGTTTGGGGTAAGGCGCGGACGCAATCCACCGCTCGTAGCGCTGGGCGTAGTTGTCCCACATTTTTTCGGCACTCGAAGAAGGGTCGAGTTGAAAGCAGAGGAAAGCGCGCGTTATCTCGCGGTCGAAGTCCTGACTGAATTTCGCCGCGCTCGCCTTGAGGTTGTTCTGCATTCGCTCGCGTTCGCTTTCGCTCACTCGGCCAAGCAGTCGATACTGCACGACTGCAAGCACAGGCAGTCCAACGATGAGCGCGGCGACTAAAACGAGCGATAAAGAAAATCTGCGCTTTCCCATTTTCATTTTCATCGCAAAGCCGGATTATAACACCTCGATTTCGCGGCGCAGATATCTGCGCGGCAGATTTTACATCCTTAACAAGCATACAGGCTCGGCGTAGTGCGACTAGCCCTTCAGAAAAGAGCGCGCAAAAGCAAAGGGGTCTTTATAATCACCGAAGTCGGGAGCGGAAAGAAAGGCGGGCAATTCAAAGCCCCAGCGAAAACGCCGCCTGCTTTATTGATCAAGTGCGATGTAGGTACGACCATCAAATCTCTTTTATTTTCTCGAAGAATTGAGATCGACTGAGGCCGGAGAGTTTCACTGCGGCCTCTTTGTTGCCGTTCGTATGGGCCAGAAGGGAACGAAAATAGACGGACTGGGCGCGGCTTACAACATCGCGCCAAGTGTCGGCTGCCGGGTCGAACGGGATGGAATTGCGAGCGGCTTTGGTTTCGCGTCCTCGAACGGACTCTTGCACAATGATGCTGTTGATATAACCCGATGCGTCCGCATACATGGACGCCTTTATTATGACCGCGCGCAGTTCACGCACATTTCCCGGCCACTCGTATCGAAAGAGGCAGTCAATGGCTTCAGGCGGAACTTCCATATTGGAGTTTTGCTCGTAATTGTATTTTTCTATGAAATGATGAACGAGGAGAGGAATATCGGCTTTCCTCTCCCTGAGAGGCGGCAAATTCAAAGTGAGTCCGCGAATCCTTTCGAACAAATCTCTTCGGAATCGTCCCTCTTCACAGGCGATTTCAAGATTGCGGTTCGTTGCGAGGATTATGCGGGCTTCGACATCTTCGAGGTTATTAGCTCCGACGCGGCGCACTTTGCGGTCTTCCAAAACGCGCAAAAGTTTCGCCTGCGCCTGTAGATCAAGGTCGCCTATCTCGTCAAGGAAGACTGTCCCTTTGCCTGCGGCTGCTATCAAGCCGACGCGATCTTTGTCTGCTCCGGTGAAAGCTCCTTTCCTGTGACCAAAAAGTTCGCTGCTCAAAAGCTCCAGGCTTATTTCCGGGCAGTTGACCGGAATATATATATCTGAGCGTTTGCTGGAGTTATGAATCTCTCTGGCGACGAGTTCTTTTCCTGTCCCTGTCTCTCCGAGAATGAGGAGAGGTTCGGAAAAAGGAGCCATCTTCTGGATGTGATCGTAAAGATTGCGCATCAGGCGAGTCGCGCCGCGCAAAGCTCCAAGACCAGCAGGCTGGATATCAGCATCGAGTATGATCTGGCTGAAAATACGCGCGGCTATGTGGCCTGCCGCCCATGATTGAGGCTCGATTATCTCCGATGCCCCGCACTCGATCAGCGTGAGGCGGTCAGCAGCATTGGGTTGCGGCGCGCAGAGAATCAATCGCCGCTTTTGACCAATGATTTCGCGAACACGCTCCGTTTGCTCTCCCACATCGACCACGCCGCGATCGGGCGAAATCAGCACCCCTTTTTTTATCGAATCGTCGATTCTTCTGCCATCAAGCTCTCCGTGCAGAATAAAAGAAGTGACCGCGACGCCCTCTCGCTTGAGTTCATCAGCGATCTGCGGCAAAGGAACCTGATCGGAAGCGAACAAAGCTATAGTCATAATCGAGTCTCAATGTCTAGCGCAAAAGATTACTGGCTCCGCAGCGCCGCAACTCCCTTTCGCTCTTTGAAAGGCGTCTATGATTTTGTCACGATTTCCGCTCGACTCAAAAGCCGCTTTGACGATTTCCACGACCATCTCCCGGCAGATATCCTTGGGAACCTTTTTCCTGAATCCTACAGCCTGACTCACTCCGGCTCCGGCAAATTCGCGAGCGACCGTGTCGGATTCGCAGGAATGGAATACCGCCAGCGACAACGACAAACTTTTATCGTAGCTGGCAAAACAACTGAGCCATTCTTCGGGATTTTTGAACAGCCCGTCGGCCTGTTGCAAACCCTTTTCGTCATCGCCATGCCCGATGTGGACCCAAACCAGCAATTGCCTCAGCCTTTTCAAAGTGTCGCGAAACCCTTTGCTCTGCATAGCAGGGTGAACGACGATCTCGAACTTGTCGCCTAACTCCCGGCGCAAAATACCTGCGTTCCCGGCTGCGGCCAGAGTCAAAGCAGGATCGCCGGGTTGGAAAGAGTGCGTGATGAGCAACTGCGGTGCATGGGGACTGAAACGAGCTTCCTGCACAGAGACTATCTCCGAGTGCTTGAGAATCGTTTTGTGTCGCTGATGGACGGCATCGAGCCTTTGCAGAAAGTAATGCAATTCGAACAAGCCTTGAAAGCTTATCAATCGGCTATGGTGATCTATGCAAAGTCGCTCCAGCATCCTCCTCTGTTTTGTTTTCCGCGCGTCTTCAAACTCCTTCGACAAAGAGGTATCGACCGCATCGAGCAAGCCGACCAGGAGCTTGCCGGTCGGCCTTTTCTTCAAGCCATCGGCGACGAACTTTATACGGCTGTCCGTGCAATCGCGCAGGGCTATCAAATGATTGTCTGAGTCTTCTGAAAGCGAGTCGGCTGAAAAATCTCCCAGAAAGAGTTCCGCATGCGGCGAGCGATTCTGCACCATGCATTTCCAGCTTCCGGAAGGAATGTGTCTGTTGAGAATTTCCAATCGCGCTTCAGCGCGCAGGGCAGCCTGATAGAAAAAGCTCTCGCTGACGAGATCGACATTGAGTTCGAGAACATCGCTGACGCCGTTCTTGAGCAAGGTTTCGAACCATTTCCTTCGAATGTCGTTCAAATGAAGCTGCTCTTCTATTTGCAACCTCTTGTCAACTACGACGTATATCTTCGCCCCCCACATCGAGGCGTGAGCTTTCCTGATGACCTTCCCCAACAAATCCGTTTCATAATTTTCAGCCAGACTTTCCCGCTCAAGGCACAGGAAAACCTCGGGAGGATTCTCCGAGTCAGTGAGCAAGCCCTTAGGCCACCATTGCGCAGCCCGCTCCCATTCGTCCTCTTTCAAAGAAGAAATTTCTTCATCCAAAAAAGATTCTTCTTCCTCGCCCCACTGCTGTAAGAAACGGTTGTCGCCCTTACGCGCTATGACGATTTGAACCGGCATGGCATTTACCCCTTCCTATTCGGCAAACAATGCCGCGAAAACGACGCTCGCAGCAAGCGCCGACAAAAGATCAAGGGTCGAATCGCATCAGGCCGAAATTTCATCTCCTGCCGGGAAACTCATCACGAAGCGATGCCCGTTTGCGGTTTCCATCTCGTCGGTTCTGTCGCGAAGCGATCCCTTGTACTTGACCTCGACCAGCATCTTTGCCAGAAAGAGCGGCAGATAAAGTCCGGGGCGCGAGTCTTCTTCTATAGGCGGCGGGCTTGAATTAGCCTGTGTGAAAGGCTCGAAAAGCATTCCACGCAGATTTTGGCCGAGCCTGCGGCTTTGATCGGTGAAGATAAGGTGAAAAGAATCGTCGCTTCTCGCATACTCGACGGAAATCTTCTGACTCCCTGTTGGCATTCTGTCTTTGCGCAGAGCCATCCATTGCAGTACGCGGAGGGCGGAGAGGAACAAATCGGCTCTGGCTACAGGCAGGCTGAAATTTTCCTGTGGCCCTTCGAATACTACTCCTTCTGCATCGAACTGCTCGGTGACTTCCCGCCATACATCTTTGATCGTTTCGGCTGCCTGAAGAGTCACTTCGCGCCCGTTCTTCTTTTTGAGGGCGAGCGGCGACAGAAACTCCCCGGTAAAGCGGAGGTCTTCGGAGAGGGACTTGAATTTTCGGAAGCAGTCTTTGATCGAATCAGGCTCGTTTTTGCCCAGAGCCTCTTCCAGAATGGCAAGCTGTTCCTGGCCGACCCACTGACAGAAACGCGAAGTGTGCCGTAGCAGGGAATCTCTTTTAGTGTTGCTTTCCGTCAGCAGGGACAAAATACGCAGCAGGTGTTCGATTATTGCGGGGCGCAAATAAGAGATCAATATCCCCGCGAGTTTAACCGGATCCTCCGGCAATTTTTGCTGTAGATCATTCGATTTCAAAATCCCTATCGAGAGCCTCAAACCGTGAACGATGAAAATAGGAAGAAACGCCGCCCCGTCCAGCTTGTCGTATATCTTATAGGTTTGCTCATCGGAAGGCTCGCTGACCTCGTTTTTATCGAAGGGGAAAGGATCTGAGTTGTTGACTGCGCCTTGCGCCAGTGCCTGCACTTTCGCATAAGCCTCGTCGTAGCCGGAAGGTAAATCGGCGTCGCCGCCGCAGTTTTGCGTGCCTTTATCATCGGTCAAAAGAAATACGGAGGGGGCTCCTATGCAAGCCTGCATCTCAGGGGCGAGCATCTTGCGGCAAAAACCGGCTACCGCCTCGGTAGGGATCAGACTCGATTCGGCAATCTCGCCGATCTTTTCATCGATCTCTTCCCGTTCGAAACTCAAAGCGCGGCGCAGACACAGCGAGCGGATGTGCCTGATGACATCTTCCGGCTCCACCCTGCTTTTCACCAGATAAGCAGCGACATCCAGCTTCAAAGCGGCTTCGTAGTAATCCGCTTGTTTGTAGCCGGACAGGATCAGAAACTCAGGCGGCCATTTAGGAATAATTTTGCGCGCTTCGAGTCCCAAATCTGCGCCTGTGATGCTCGGGTAGTCGGGGTCTTCCAGCCGCATATCCAATACCATGACATCAATTTTATGACGCAGTTGCCTGATCAGCTTGCGAGCTGCGGCGACATTAGGCGCTCCTTCAGCATCGAATCCGCGCAGTTTGAGGGCTAAAACCAGACTGCTCCTGATCGTTTCATCGTCTTCTACAACAAGAATCTTTTTTCTATCGTTCATAGCTCCTCCTGTTTCGTTCCGGGAAAGTAAATCGTAAAAGCACTTCCTTCCTCGCTCGTTTCAGTAAGCTCGATCCTTGACAGGTTTTTTTCTAGCAGGTCTCGCGTTAAAGGCAATCCCTGCCCTGCACCTTCTTTGCCATTGTCTTTGGTGGTAAAACCGATGTCAAAAATCCTATCCTGTATCTCTTGGGGGATTCCATGTCCCTGATCGATCACACGACACAAAACTGTGTCTGCATCAGTTTCGGCTTCGATGCGAATCCTGCCACCCCTGAGCATGGCATCTTTGGCGTTGCCTATCAAATTCGCAATGGTGAGGGTCGCTACGCTGAAAGGGACATCCAGCAACAGGTCTTTATCCACATCGATTTGGAGATCGATCTTTCGCTGCAATAAAGACGCCTCGAACAAATTACCGGCTTGTCGGACAGCTTCCAG
>Ga0187893_10003397_pt1 | contig 32403 bp, 39 predicted proteins | sample MA1701074metaG_FD_139574 | JGI IMG/M metagenome (GOLD analysis project Ga0187893, IMG submission 139574) | White microbial mat communities from a basaltic lava cave in the Kipuka Kanohina Cave System on the Island of Hawaii, USA - MA170107-4 metaG ...
ACGCGGCTGCAGGTAAGCGGCCGACGAGCCCGTTCGAGGCAGACTTGGAACTCCTGCGGCTTCTGATGCGCGGCGCCGTGGTACTGGGCGGCGGTGAGGAGACCGGCGTAGTAGTGAAGGCCCAAGCGTTCCATCAGCGAGGGGACGAATTGCTCGGCGGGAAGGCAGCCAAGGGCGTGATACTCGGGCGGCACGACGACGTAGTAGCCACGTGCCGGTGAGGAGACGAGCCCCTGCTGCGACAGTCGGTGGAGGGCCACTTTGGCTGCCTCCGCGGACACGCCGAGGGCGGCCCGGGCGTCGCCGGAATTGAAGAAATAACGTCCCGACCGGGCGAGGCCTTCGACGTATTGCCGAGCGTTCTCGGCTCGTCCTTCCATGTGCATAAAGTAACAGTATTCGTTACTTTGCGCAAACGAAAGGCCTAACTCGGCTGGCAATAATATAACGTCTTTGACTACTATTGCCAGCCGAGCCAGCCTACCTTCCCGCAAGATACGCCGTTCCCTACGCCACCCCCACCAGCGGCGCCAGGTGACTGTAGGCGTGCGGCAGGACCAGCGGTTCGATGACGCTAACCTCACGGAACAGGGCGTCGCCGACCTGCGCCGCTACGGTCGGGAACATGTCGTCGCCCTTCGCAACCCAGAGCGCGTAGAGCGCGGAGAACCCGAGGCCAGAGAAACGTCGCAACCTCGCGCGGTGTGCGCGCTCGTCATCGTCTGACACAGCGTCCGGGTTGCCGCCGGCGCGCCGGGTTTCGAAGTACCAGCGGAGGTCATCGCGGAACTGTCCGTCGAAACGCCAGCGCAGGTTTCGTCGCGCCTCGTCGACGAAACGCATCCCGTGGGCGGTCATGTGAGCGGGGATGACGACGCGGATCGTCCAGGTTGGCAGAGCAGCGAGGAACATGAGGTGCCGCTCGAGGAAGGTTTGCAATTCGCGCTTGGCATCCTGCGTCAGCAGGCAGACCAGAATCCACCGCCCATCCGGATGGATGCCGATCGGCACTTGGTCCGGGAAGTACCGCACCGGCTCATAGCTCCCCTGCGGCGTCCTCATCTGCGGCAGCGAGTCCTTCGTGATGGCCGTGAACGCCGAGACGTGCGTCATCTTCTCCTCGGACGTGGCGAGCCAGACGAGGTCCGGCTCTTTCAGGATGACGTCGAGTAGCATGATGCGTTCAAGCGCCCGCGGCACGGTGGGCGGACGCCGAAGGCGGGATTCGGCATCACCGACGGCCTCGTACAGCTCCCGATGGCGGACGTGGTAGATGCGCGCGCGTTTGCGCGCGCAGTCATAGGTCGAGACCCATCCGAGGCGCTCGAGTTTGGTGAAGAACCTCCGCGTGGTGTGGCCGAAGACCACGCCTGCGAACGCGGAGTACTGGCGCATGACGCAGACGCCGGAATGACGCGCGACGAGCACCAGGAAGCGTGCCTGCCGCTCGGTGAATCCGCGCGAGATGATGGTGCCGATGGCGTCATCGAGATTCATCGCAACAACTCCTCTGCGAGCCGGGGATCGGGAGTGCGACGACCCGTCCTACCGGTGCTTGCGGTGAAGGCGAAGCCGCCGCTGCCACGCCGGCTGCCTCCGCCGCCGGCCCCACGTGAGCCGACGACCCGCATGCCGGCGGCGCTGTGGCGACTGAATCCGGATGACGCCTTCGCGGACGCGTGCGCGCCGCGGTAGTTCAGCGTCTCCACCTCGATGTCGCGCGTGTGCTCGCGACCGTCGCGGTCCTCGTAGACGATGCGCGCGTCTGGGAACTGGACGTGACCGTCCTTCTCGGGAAGGTCGTGGTCCATTGCCCAGCGCGCGATCTCATCGGGTGAACGATCGGGACGGCCGTCGCTGTCGGACTTGCCGCGGTTGTTCTCTTGGAGGAATTGCTGATACTCGCGTTTCAGCTCAGTGTCGAGCATCACGCGATGGATAACAGCACCATCCTCGCGCAGCCGCTCGGCCTCGCGTTCATACGCCTGGTAGACCTTCGCATCGTGAAGCAACTCACGTGGGCGCTGCAAGCCGGAGTAGAAGTGCTGCTCACGCTCGTGCCGGTTGCGTTCGAGGACGTCGCGGCCACGCTCGGTGAGGACGACGAGCGCACGGCCGTCGCGGATCGGAATCGTTCGCACGAGCTTCTGTTCACGCAGGTGCCGGAGTTCGCCGCTGCGTGGGTCGTAGGCCAGGCCGCGGATGTCCCGGAGGTCGTCGGCGTGCACGACGCGGAACGCGCCGGTTGTCGCTAGCGCCCGCGATTCCGAGCCGCGCAAGAGAACGCTGTGCTCGCGGAACCACACGCGCTCGCGGTCTGGGCCGCGCGGTAGATCGAGATCACGAGTGAACACGTCACGCGGGTCACGCGCGTCGCGTTCGAGTGGATCGGACGAGACGCCTCGACTGCCTTGGTTCAGTTCACGTCCTGATTCCTCCCTTCGAAGATCGTCACGGTGATCGTCGTCTCGCGGGTCATCATTCCAACGAGGATCGAAATCCATAGCCGTACCACCCTTTCGATGTGAATCGAGATGGCAGGCAACTGCAGGTCAGAAGCTGTCGGTTGGTACGAGCGTCAGGAAGGGGATCGCCAAACAGCATTTGGCTGACAATTGGCTGACAATCGGTAGCGGCTCGCGGTTTACTGCAGTTGCCCCAAGTTGAAAATTTCCTAAGAAAAACGAGGGGCAGCGGTCTCCCGCTGCCCCCAGTTGTGTGGGTTTGCTCGCCTTGGGCGCAGGGGGTCGCTGGTTCGAATCCAGTCGCCCCGACCAACTCAATGTTGTAGGGTCCTAAGACCCTGGTGACACTTCAGCTCTCGTTCTTGCCAGCAGTCGCTCGTACGGTGTCTGGCCGCCCAGCGCCCCGTGCGGGCGATGGGAATTGTAGTAGTCCTCCCACTCCCGTAGCTTCTCATTGAATAGATGGATGTCATCGCTGATGCCATTCTTGTCGAGCCGCTGATAGAACTCCTGGTCGTCCACGCGATTCGAAGCCTCCAGAAGACGACAGCGCGTTGACAGGGCAATACGTTAATCTGTTGACCAACGCTTTACCGACCTCGGGAACGATCTGGCGTAGCCGCCCAGTGCAGGCTGCTTGAAACTCTCGCCGCGCCACCATGACCTTTGAGCCAGAGCCGCAGTCAGCGATCGACGAATTGAAGCAGTTCATTGATTTCTTGCAGAGCCTCTGGGCTGCTCTCGCCGGAGTGTCTGTGCTGTTTCCGCTGTCCAACACCCTCACGCAGGTTCTGCCGCTGGCGCGATGGCCTGATGGGGGCTTCACCTATTTCTCACCTCCGGTGGTGACTGGCCTGACGACACTCGTGTCACTCTTCGTCATACTGCGGGCATTCGGAAAGCGTGAAGAGATTCGGGAACAAAGAGCGTGGGACGCACTGCCGAGGCAGGCGAGCCGGTCTTTTGTTCTCGGTGTTGTTGCGCTCTTGGCCTACCTGGCTGGGCATTCTCTGATCGCCAACGACTTCTATTTCAGTGTGCTCGGGTGGGAGAGCGACGACATGCGGCGCATTGTGGGTGATCTCGTCTTGCTGAGCGCGTATGTTGGCTTCTTTGCACTTGTCACACGCGCGTTTATCTTGTTGGGACTGCGCGAGTTCTTGCGAGAGAAGGCTGGAGGCGGCTGAGACGCTTTGAGATGGTGTCGAATACGGCAGGACGAGCTCCCGGGCGTGCATGTCTTCATGCGCTCGAGGCCCTGGTGGAGGTGACGGCTCTTGTGAAAACCCTGGAATCTCAACGGGGTTGACGAACATGACGAAATCAGCGGAACACTTCAGGAAGAACATGGTCCGACTGAAGCCGGCGACGACATGACCACCCGCTGCCCACGCGTTATCCGTGCGCGTCGTAGTCGTTCCACGTCCAGATGGCGTAGGCCTTCGGCATGTGCTCGAGCAGGAAGTTCGGCGCGGTCTTGAGCGTTCCCTGCTTCAACGCGTCGATCGTCTCGAGCAGCTGTTCGGGCCGGCCGAACAGCTCGCCAAAGAAGTGGAGCAGGGAAGGCGGTCTTCCCGAGATCGTTCCGTCCGGCGCGATGAACCGGCGTACGTCGACGTGCTTGTAGGCGAAGAGCGGCGGCGGCACGTGCGTGACGATGTCGTGGTTGTTGACGCAGCGCAGGCTGCTGGCGCCGAGCCTGGCGTTGAAGCCGGCTGCAAACGCGCGGTCGCCCACGCGAGGGCAACCGAACGTGCACACGCCGCGCGTCTTCGCATATCGATCCGCGGCGAGCGTGGCGAGCGCCGCGCCGAGGCTGTGGCCGCAGAACCAGACCGTGCGTCCCATGGACAGCGTGTTCAGCTCCGCCTCGAGAGCCGGCCAGATCGCGTCCATCCCCTGCTTGAAACCGAAGTGCACCTTGCCGGTCCGCCACGGCACCAGCGCGATCATCGCGTCGGTCAGGATGTCCTCCCACTCGTCGGGCTCCGTACCGCGAAACGCGACGATGACGAAGGTGCCCTGCCACGCGATGTAGCAGTCGGTCGACCCGGACTTGAGGAACTTGCTCTGCAGACCGGCGCGGCTGAAGGCGGCCGACGCGTCCGCCTCGCCCCAGTACGCGAGCAGCGCGGACTCGGCGAGCCACCAGACGTTCACGCGCGGAAACCCGGACGGGTCGGCCGCGAACGGATGCGCAGCGGACTGCTCGAAGTGGACGTACCCCGTGTCCCCTTCCGGATGGAACACGAGATCCGCCTTGTACACGGGGGGTGGCTTCTGCATGCCTCTCGAGTGGGACGAACGAAATTGTAACCGCTGGCGGATCAGACGGGGGAAGGGTCGATCATCGGCTGCGCAGGAGAGGTGTGCCCACGGAGGGGCAATCCGGGCAATCCGGGATTGGAAGCAGCGGCGATTTGAGCCGACGGTCTCCTGGATGCCAAGGGGCGCACATCGACACGGCCCCGATTGATCCCGGGAAGCCATGGAAGAATGCGACCGACGAATCGTTCAACAGCACCATCGGCGCCGCCGGTTGCAAGAGATCCCCAGCTCCGAAATATTCGATATTCTGACCGGGCAAATGATTCAATCGGTCTCGCCTCGCTGAATCGGCGCCGATGGATCTTGCCGAGACGGACGCCGAGACGAGACGGGCGCTCGTCGTCCTTAGTACGTGTTGGTGCTACCTCAATCCCCGATCGATTGCCCGTGATCCAGAGGCAGCGCGCGGCGCAGCCGATCGCGAACGGAAACGGCCCCCCGTGTCGGACGATCCACGTTTCGATGCCGTCAGGCGGGGACAACCCGGCAACGCGGTCGTCGTGTCGGCGCCTGATGGCGCTCCGGCATTCTGGCTCGTGCCGTTCGAGATCGACGGGCGCGTGTGCGGCGTCGCACGGGTCGAGCTGACATCGGCAGTCAGTCGGATCGCGACGTTCGGCAGCGGTCCAGACGACCGTGGCGCCTGGCCGGACGCGTCCTTCTTCGAACGTCCCCCGCGCACGCACGTGGCTCAAGCGGCCGCGCGGCACCCCACGCTGCGGGTCGACACCGCCCGCCTTTCCTACGACCGCACACCCGTCAAGTGGGGATGGCGCATCGACACCGGAACTGGAGGCGTCGTCGTCTTCATCACGCCGGGAGGCTGGTACGCACGCGAATCGGCACGTCCAGCCGATCTGGACCGCGAAGGCCGCTGACCATCCTGCCGGAGGATCGTGACCATCTGCTCTCCGGTGAATCGGGTCTTCTTCATGGCTCCCTCGCTACTCCGAGGGCGAAGCAACTCAGGAGGGCGAGCACTTGGGACGACTTTCCAGCTGTCAAGGATGAATATCAGCGGTTATCGCCGACGACCACCGACAAGCTCAAGGGCCTGCACAAGAAGTCCAAAGAGAGGTCATCCACCGCGACCAAGCCCCATAGAGATTGGCCATGCCTGCGTCGACGGAGGCGCGGCCGACCGTGTTTGCGCCGTTCGTCGTCCGACATCGCGATATGTCAAGTACGCAGGCCGAGAACCCCTCCGCAGACGCGTGCGCCAGGTTGATAGGCCCGCGTGACGCTCCCCGCAAGACGGCTGCAGTTCGACGTGCGATGATTGACTCCTGTCTCCGATAGTGTTAAGACGCCGAAGAAGACTGCACTTCAACGAATGCTGCAAGCGAAAGAGGCCTAATGATGAAACTCTCGACCCTCGTCACGAGCCTTTTCCTCGCCCTGGGCCTGGCCGTCACCGCGCACGCCCAATGGATCACACTGCCGTTGCCGGGTACGCCGCGCACCAGCGATGGCAAGCCCAATCTCAGCGCTCCCGCGCCGCGCGCGTCCGACGGCCATCCCGACCTCAGCGGAATCTGGATCTCCAACCGCCAAGCCACCAATCCCAAAGGCCGCGGCCTTGAACGCTTCATGCCCGCCGGATCGCGAGTCCCCATGACGCCCGCGGCGGAAAAGTTTTACGCGGAGATCACCGGAAACGGCCGTTACGATGCGGCCGATCCCTCCGAGCGCTGCCTGCCCGACGGCGTTCCGAACCACATGATCCCGCTTCCCATCAAGATCGTACAAACCCCGGGACTCATCCTGACACTGTTCGAAGAATTCTACGTCTTCCGTCAGATTTTCACGGATGGTCGGAAGCTGCCGGTTGCCCCCCAACCGACCTGGTTCGGATACTCGGTCGCACATTGGGAGAAGGACACTCTCGTCGTGGAAAGCGCCGGCTTCAACGAGCAGACCTACTTGGACGGAGAAGGATTACCGCACTCCGAAGACCTGCGCATCACCGAACGCTACCGCCGGCCCGACTTCGGCCACCTGGTGGTTGATTTCACGTTCACCGATCCCAAGTACTACGAGCGGCCGTGGACCGCGACCATTTCGTTCAATCTCATGCCGGACACCGAACTGATGGAACACTTCTGCGAGAACGAGAAAGACCTCGGCAACATGATCCGGAAATAGCCTGTCTCCAGAAACAGGGCAGGGGGCGCAAGGCCGGGCGCTCAACCGGCCGTATCCAGTACCGTGCCGCACGTCACGGATGACGACCGGCGTTCGGAATGAGCACGAAGCTTTACGGCCGACCCTCTGCGAGAAGGATCATCAAGGGCCTATAATCTGCCTTTGGCGCGGGGTCGCTGATGACGAGGGGAGCCGTGTGATGAGCCGTCGCTGCATCATGTTGATTGTCGCAGGAGCCGCGGCCGCTGCGGTGTTGGTGCTGCCCCTCCGAGCGGCCGCCGACCAGGTGTCTCAAGTCCGAACCGCCGCTGCGGCCGCCACGCCGGCGCCGCAGGCCTCCACGCCTCAACATCGTTGCGCATCCGACGACCCGGCGCTGTTCTGGCGATGCGCGCAGGAAAGGGCGAGGGAGTTCGAGCCCCCTCGGACCACGAACGGCACACCGGACTTCAGCGGCTACTGGCGTCACGGGAACGAGGCCAAAGAAGACCTCGAGGAGCCCTGGGACAACGCCGCGCGGGTTGGCGTCCGCCGAGGTGACCGTGCGGCCGGGCCAGGCAAGAGTTTCGTGGTGGACCCGGCGGACGGAAAGCTTCCGTTCCAGCCATGGGCGGCAGCCCAGAAGAAAGAGCACGAAGCCCAGTACATCGACCAGAACGTGCACTGCTTCCTGTCCGGGGTACCGCGCTTCATCTATGAGGGGCCGGCCTACCAGATTCTTCAGAGTCCCGAGTCCATTGCGATCATGTCCGAAGAAGCGCATGCGTTTCGCGTCATTCCCATGGACGGCCGTCCGCACATCGCGAAGAACATCCGGCTCTGGCTGGGCGACGCGCGTGGCAGGTGGGAGGGCAATACCCTGGTGATCGACACGACCAACCACAACGGTCGCGCGTGGCTCGACCGGCGCGGTTCGTTCTATACCGACGCCGCGAAGGTGACCGAACGCTTCACGATGCTCGATCGGCACACGATCGCCTATTCGGCCACGGTGGATGACACGCTTGTGTACACCCGGCCGTTCACGATCGCGTTCATGTTGACGCGGCACACGACGGACGGTTTCGAGATTTGGGAAGACTCCTGCTTCGAAGGGGAGAAGGACGCACAGCATCTTTACAGCATCGGGCTCAAAAAATACCCGGGAGTCACATCCGAAGACGTGCCTGCCTTGAAGCGTCGCACGCCTGCTTCGCGTTAACCGACGCTGAATCGCCACGTGCGAGGACGGCCGAGAAAGGCTGCGTCGGCGTGGCCTGATCCCGACCGTTCCGGCCGGCGACTGCGCCGTCCTGCGATCTGCCATGTCGAGCCAGTCCAGTTCCCGCCGCAACGAAGAGACCGCCGAATTGACGAGTGCCCTCGTGTCACCCTCTCCGGTTTCATGTCGGATGCCGATAACCGGCTCGGACGTGATCAGTGACTACTAGTACCGTTCCCCGGTTTGATCCGCTCGGGACGCACAGGGCATACGCCCTCGCCCTCGGAGGAATGGCGTTCGCATTCTTCCTGCGCGTGCTCGGGCAGGCGCTCGTGGCCGCAGAGCGGGCGAGCTTTCTGCCACCGATGAAGGAATGGTACTCGGGGCTGGTTCCGTATTCGGCGCTCCTGCCCATTCAGATCGTGATCCTTGGGGTGCAGGCGGCTATCTCTCGCGATATCTGGAGGGGATCTGGCACCTTCGCGGTCCCTCGCCCTGCGATAGGGCGTGGCCTGCAGTGGTTCAGTTACGTGTACTTTGCGGTCATGGTGCTGCGCTATCTCGTGACGATGACGGTCTACCCGGAACGACGCTGGCTGTCGGGGACGATTCCCATCTTTTTTCACGGGGTGCTCGCAGCGTACCTGTTCACATTGGGCCGGTACTACACCTCGCGGCGAGACCCATAGAGGTAGCATGACCGAGCCCGACGTCACCCTCACCGACTACGGCCTGTTCGCGGAGTGCGCGGCGTTCGCGTGGCTCCTTGCCCGCGGGCCGGCGACTCTCGACACGCTGCGACGCTGGGCCGTCCTGTTTTTCTCATTCACCGCGCTGGCGGCACTGCTCGGCGGCACGGTGCACGGCTTCTTCGCGACAGACAGTGGCGGCATCGGCCGCGTGCTGTGGAAGCTCTCGATGATTGCGGTCGGCGGCGCGGCGCTCGCCGGGTGGGCCATTGCCGCACGCCTGCTGCTCGCCGCTGACGGAGCCGATCGCGTCGTCGGCGTCGCGACGGGCCTGGCCGCCCTGTACGCCGCGGTGATCCTCTTCGTGAACGACGCATTCTGGGTGGCGGTCGTCGGCTATGTTCCGGCGGCCGCCGTTCTGCTTGCCGCGTTCCTGCGGGCGGCCGTTCGCGAGCGCACATCGTGGGCGACGCTGGGCGCGTGCGGGCTCGCCCTCTCCTTTGTGGCGACAGCCGTCCAACAGCGTCGGATTGCGCTCCACCCCGAGTACTTCGACCACAACGCGCTCTATCACCTCGTCCAGGCGGTCGCGCTGGCGCTCGTGTTCCTGGCCTGCCGCGGTCTCCTGGCGACCACAGGAGGTCTGCATGCTGACACGGCGTGAGCTGCTCGCGCGGGCGACGCGGGCCGGGGCTGCCGCCGCGTTATGGCCGGGCGCGTGCGCCCGCGCGTCCCGGGAGGACGAGGTCGGCGAGGGCGTCTGGCTCAACGATATCCATTCCCAGCTCAATCGCACGCGGGTGCTTCGCGTCGAAAAGCCGTCGAGCGTCGAGGCCCTTGCCGACGTCGTGCGGCGTGCCGCCCGCGACGGGCGGGCCGTGTCGATCGCGGGCGGCCGACACGCGATGGGCGGCCAGCAGTTCGGCGCCGACACGGTGCACGTGGATACGAGCGGCCTGGACGCGATCCACGAACTCGACACCGGCCGCGGACAGGTCGAGGTCGGCGCGGGGATCCAGTGGCCGGCGCTCGTATCGGGGCTGCTCGAACGCCAGCAGGGGCAACCGCGGCAGTGGGGGATCGTGCAGAAGCAGACAGGCGCCGACCGTCTCAGTCTCGGCGGCGCGATCGCCGCCAACGCGCACGGACGCGGTCTCACCTACGCGCCGATGGCGCAGGACGTGGAAGCGTTCACGCTGGTCGATGCCAGCGGGGAGCTGCGTCGCTGCAGCCGCAGCGAGAATGCGGAACTGTTCCGACTGGTTCTCGGCGGGTACGGCCTGTTCGGTGTGGTCGCCGCCGTACGTCTGCGCCTGGCGCCGCGGCGCAAGATCGAGCGCGTGGTCGAGGTGACCGGCACGGACGGGCTCGCCCGGCGATTCTCCCAGCGCATCGGCGACGGCTATCTCTTCGGCGATTTCCAGTATTCGACCGACCTCGATTCCGAGACGCTGCTGCGGGAGGGCGTTTTTTCGTGCTATCGGGTCGTCGCCGATGATACGGCGATGCGCGAGGGGCAGGCGGAGCTATCGCGCGATAACTGGCTCGACCTGCTCCAGGCCGGCCACCTGGATCGGGCCGCGGCCTACCGGCGGTACTCGTCGTATTACCGCCAGACGAGTGGCCAGATCTACTGGTCGGACACGCATCAGCTCTCCGAATACATCGACGACTATCACGTCGCGCTCGGGACCCGGATCGGGCCGCTTGCCCGCGGCACGGAAATGATCACCGAGATCTACGTGCCACGCTCGGCCCTCGCGGACTTTCTCGAGACCGTGCGCGCCGACTTCCTGGAGCACCGCGTCAATCTCATCTACGGCACGATCCGGCTGATCGAGCGCGACACCGACTCGTTTCTCGCCTGGGCACGCGAGCCGTGGGCGTGCATCATCTTCAACCTGCACACGGCGCACGACGCCGACGCACTCGGCCAGACCGCGGCGCACTTCCGGCGGCTGATCGATCGAGGACGCGGGCATGGCGGGAGCTACTTCCTGACGTACCATCGCTGGGCGACACGCGAGCAGGTGCTCGCCTGCTACCCGCAGCTTCCTGAGTTTCTCGCGCTCAAGCGGAAGTACGACCCGGAGGAGCGCTTCCAGAACGAGTGGTACCGCCACTATCGATCGATGTTGGCGTGACGTGCTCGGGCTGGCTCAGCGCAACTCGCCCGTGTCGCCAGCCGCGATGTTTTCGATGCGCGCCCGCAGCCGGCGGGACCAACGGCCCAACCCAAACACCAAGAGGCCGAGTACCGCACTACCGAAGACGATGCCCTTGGTCCGGGTTGGTGCGACGACGCGACGGGGTTTCTGGCGCTTGCCGGTAGGCACCCACTGCGTCAGGTAGGCGTAGTTCTCGGATGCGCAGGCCGGACACGTCTGCGCATCGTGCACTTCTTCACAATTCAAACAGAGACGCGCGGATGTGAGATGCACGGCTAACGTATGTATCGGATTGACCTTTCGTCCGCTTCATTCCGCCTTCGGGCCAACCGGTCCGGCACCGCCTCCGCCCACGCCAGCCGCTGGCTGTCAGACCGCCATCACACGTCCGTCGCGGTCACGTTGCGCGGCGACACAGAAGTGAGATCCACGTAAATGGTATTGAGCCGGTAATACAATCGTTCGGCAAACGTGCCCGCGACGATCATCGGCAGAAGCGGCGTCGAGGACGTGCTGATCACCTGTGTTCGACCAGCACCGTGCGCCAGCCACTCGACCAGCCGCTCTTGGTCGTCGGCACGTAGTGCGGCGACGTCCTTCAGGACTAATGTGCCCGTGTGTTCCGCATCCGGCAGCACGAGCGGCCCGCGTGCATCCACCACGGCAACCGGTTCGTGGAAGTGATCTCGAAGTGCGTCGAGGAATGCGCGGGTCGTGGCCTCCGGCCCAACGAGGAAGACGCTGAGGCGACGATGGCATACGAGTGCCCACGCCTCGCGTGGGGTCGCCGAGACGTCGTACGCAGCCGCTGCGGAGAGGCGGCGGCCAGCATTCCAAGGAGGCATGATTTCGCTCATTCGGGCAGGAGCGTGTGGACCCGTTTCGGTCGATTCACCTAGGAGTGGATCCAGCGCACCGCGCCACACCCTATGCAATAACGATGACCGGCCCGGTTCCGAACACGGCTGGTATCAGGTGCTCGTGACGGTCAATTGCCCGCGATATCGAATCGATACACGTAAGGCGACGTCGACGTGCCAATGACGATCACCTCGCCGTGGCGAAGCTCAGCGCGTCCGCCACGCCGATATCCACCGAGGCGCGTGCCCGCGACACTGGTGCCGCACAGGCTCCCGCGGTCCACAAGGAAGAAGCGGCTGTGCGCGCGCTCGATGAGGAAATGGTCCCGCGAGATGTGCGGGTGGTCGCGCTGCTCGACCAGATAGAGATCGTTCGTCCCCTGGGTGTCACGAACGCGTCGGTTGATTCGTCCCGGCCACCACAGCGCCGCACCACGCTTCTCACGTCCCACCCTGAACGGGAAGTGCGCCAATTGAACCTCCGAACCGCCGAGCGCTGCCTGCGCTTCTTCGGTGAGGGGTATGAGCGTGGCAGTGGCCAGGGCGATCGACGGGCAGGTTGCGGTGCTCACCTTCGCACGTATCGGCACTGGCGCTCGGGCACTGCAGGCCCGCCCGTGTCTGCTCAACACCCTGGGCTGATTGGCTGCCCCTATCGTCGCGTCAGGTCGGCCTTTGTCATGCGCAGCGGCGGCGCCGGCCACGAATGCACACACGATCCGCAGGTCCAAAAGCTCACCACTCTGTTGCCTTCGATCAGGACATCCTCGCGCGTGACACGGTTGGCGTCGCGGCAACTCGGACACTGTGGGGCGCGAGCTGTGGGGCCCTGCTCCTCCGGGGATCTTCGCGGCGTCGGCATGGTGGGTCTCCTGGTGGGAGGCTCAGCCTAGCACCGTTGAGGCGGAAGAACCACCCCATCCGTTCATCTCTCGTGCGTCACGAGCCCTGGCGCCCCGAAGGCCGGCCAACTGGCTAGGGCACGGCACCGAAAGCCAGTTTCCTGGGGCACATCATGGGTGAAAATCAAAGAACGGAAACGGAGGGGCCGATAGGATCCTCGAGAGATGGCCGCACGGAAACGGAGCAGGAAGCGCAAGTCCGCAACACCCATCGCCGAGTTGATCGTCCGTCGTGGCGCACTCCGCAGATTTGACAGGTTGAAGCAGGCGACGGCCGAGCTGCCGGTCAGAGTGTCGTGGGACCGCCGTCTCGAGGAGCGCCGCAGCGCCGCGTCGAATGTCGCGCGTGACCGCCGTCGGAACGATCGCCGCAGACCGCCGCCGTTCACGTGGGACGCGGCTGATTTCCTCGTGGTGGCGAAGCAAGGCAGGAAGTCCTAACTGTTTCGCTCGGTGCACTCGTTCGTCCTGACGCCGACGCCGCTCGCAGCGCGATCCGCGCGTCTGGGCGATCCGCACCTGGGTGACGTATTAGAAGGGGACAGGGAAGCGGGTCTCGAACTGCAACGCTGCCTGGTAGCGCGCGCCGGCCGACGTGATGGCCTGAAGATGCACCCGAACGATTCGGGCGCGCAGCGTGTGACGCTGATGCTCCAGACGGACGAACACGTCGGCCATTCCGCCAAGGCGCAGGTACCGACCGGTCTCAATCAGCGCCCCGCTTTCGGAGACGTTGACAAGTGCGAGGTCTCCTGTTCCTGGCATGGTCAGCCGCATCGCGGTGTTCAGTTCGCTGACTGGTATGCGGGGCGCGCGCCGGCGATCCTGCTCCGCGCTGCTCACGAGTGGGTTCACGAGGACACCGAGAGGCCCCCCGGCGAGGCAGGTGAGCAAGTCAGGAATCATGAGTTCGCTGACGGCGAGCGGCTCAGCCTCGTTCGAGGTGGCGTCCTTGAGATCTGCATCCGTCAACGTGAGGGGCACGACCGCTGGTGTTGCCAGAGTCGCGCCATCCCGCACGGGACGGCCGTCATGGTAAAGACTTGCGCCAGGACCGTCGTTTGTGCCGCCGCCGCCGACCGCGAGTGTCGATGCCGGTGTCGATGGACCGACACAGGATCGGCGCTGCGATCCCGTCGTAGACGATCCCCGTGCGTGATCTCACTCTTGCGAATCAGAATGAGTGATGGTGGCGGTCGATCGGCGTGTGATGTCGAAGGCCCGACACGTGTGCCCGTGCGATGTGCCGTGTCCAAGCGACTCGGTGTGATTGCCAGGGGGTCTAAACATTGCTGGGGTACCCTTTTCTGTGCGAGCGGTCTTGGAAAGGACTCCCGGGACGTAATTGCACAGTACGGCGTATTGAGGTGAGATCGCCCGCGGCAGGGCCATGTCATGGGATTATTCGATCGTGAGATCAGCAAACGGAACGCGCCGGTGCCGCCACATCCGACCGTGACCAGCCTCGGTCTCGGCGGGTCGCCGGCTGCGCCCGCGGCACCGTCGTTGAACGAGCAGCGGTTGCGCGCGATCATCGAATCGGCGCCCGTGAGCCTGATAGTCGTCAGTCCGAGCGGCCACATTGTCGCCGCGAATCGCGCCACGCTCACCCTGCTCGGCGCCGACCGGCTCAATCGCGTTCGCGATCACCAACTCGTCACGTTCGTCGGGGACGAGGATCGGCCACGGATCACCGAGTTTCTCGCGCAGGTGTGCGAGGGCCAGACGCGGTCGCTGCACTACCAGTTGGTAGACGCGCACGGCGAACGGCGGGCCGTCGAAACGCGCGGCGTGCCGCTTCGGCGGGACGACGGCTCGGCCGTCGCCCTTGGAGTGACGTGGGAGGTCGCGACCCAGGTGGCTCGCCCGGCGCAGGAACGGGACGTCGAGGAGCTCACCGCCGCCTTGGCGGCCGCGCAGTCGGCGCTGCGCGAGGCGTCGAATGATCGCGATGCGCTGTCCGGCCGGAACGTCGAGCTGGTGAAAGCGCTCGCCGACGCGCGCAGCCGCCCTGACGCAGAGGCGGCTCATCTTGCAGCGGTCGAGCAACTGCAGTCTGAGCTACGGGCGCTCAGGGTGGTGCGTGCGGAGGAGGCCGAGCAGTACCGGCAGATCCGCAGCGAGCGTATCGCCGAACGCGAGCGGCTCGAATCGCGAATCACCGAACTCGAAACGGAGGCACGTGGCCACGCCATTGAACGAACACGACTCGAAGCACAGATCTCCGCAATCGAATCGGCCGGGACACTAGCCGATCGCGAGTCACTCGACGCACGCGTCGCAGAGCTGACAGCAGCGGCCAGCCATCACGTCGCGGAGCAAGAGCGACTGGAGCGGCGCATCGCGGAGCTCGAAGGCATCGCGAACGATCAGGCCACGGAGCGGACGCGGCTCGAGACGCGCATCGCCGAACTGACCCGTGCGGGAGACGAGCACGCGACCGAGCGGGCCCAGCTGGAGACGCGAATCGCCGAACTTCAGGCCGCGGCGAGCACGCAGGGGATCGAACGGGAACGCGTGGAGGCGCGAGTCGCCGAACTGGAAGCCGCCACGAGCGCCCATGCGAGCGAACGCGAGCGACTCGAGCAGCGCATCGCGGATCTCGAACGAGTGGCGAACGACCGGGCCGCCGAGCGGACACCGCTCCAGACACGGATTGCCGAACTGGTGCGTGCGGGAGACGAGCACGCGACCGAGCGGGCCCAGCTGGAGACGCGAATCGCCGAACTTCAGGCCGCGGCGAGCACGCAGGCGAGCGAGCGGGAGCGCGTGGAAGCGAGAGTGACTGAGCTCGAAGCCGTTGCGGCGCGCGTTGCCGAACTCGACGTCGCCGCGGACGTCTACGCAACCGAGCGCCAGCGGCTGGAGCAGCACATTGCGGAGCTCCAAGGCGTCGCCAACGACCAGGCCGCGGAGCGGGGACGGCTCGAGACACGCATTGCCGAACTGGCACGTGCGGCGGACGAGTACGCGACCGAGCGGACCCAGCTGGAGGCGCGAATCGCCAACCTCCAGGCCGCGGCGAGCACGCAGGCGAGCGAGCGGGAGCGCGTGGAAGCGAGAGTGACTGAGCTCGAAGCCGTTGCGGCGCGCGTTGCCGAACTCGACATCGCTGCGAGTGTCTCTGCACTCGAGCGCGGGCGACTGGAGGCGCGGAACGCGGAACTCGAGGCGGCGACGACACTCCACACCGCGGACCGGGAGCGACTCGAAGGACACATTGCGGAACTGACCGCGCAGGTCACCGACCGGGCCGCCGATCGGGAGCCCCTGCAGGCGCGAATCGCCGAACTCGAACGAAACCTCGACGCCTGGACCGGCGAGCGGGATCGGCTCGCCACGCGGATAGCCGAACTGAAGGCGACAACGGACGGTCACGCGGCGGAGCGCGGGCGGCTGCAGCAACGCATCGCGGAACTCGAGGCTGTCGCGAGCGTGTCTGGCGCACAGCGGGAGCGAGTGGAGGCGCGAATCGCCGAACTTGACACACTCGTCAACGAACGCCACGCGGCGACTCAGATACTCGAGAATGCCGTGCGGGGGGAGACGGCGCGAAATGCCGTGTTGCTGAAGACGCAACAGCACGCGCGCGTCGCGCTGCGCCAGGTCCTGTGCGCGCTCTTGAACACGAGCGCCGGCGTCGATGACGTGCTGAAGGCGCTGGGCGAAGAGAGCCTCGACGTGTCGCTGCGCGGGGAGACGGAATCGGCGACCGGCGCGTCAGAAGACGTGGCCTGGGAGTACTGAATCCGGTGCGCCGAGTCTCGCGCTTCCACGCTGGCCCCACCTTCGGCCAGCAGCACTCTCGCGTCGCGGTCGGGTAAGTCGACGAGGCTCGCCGGTCCGGTGGCGCGTCAGGATCGATACCATCAAGCTCATCCGCGAGCCCAGTTCCCGGTTTTTGGGTGAGGCACATTCCGGTTACCCTCATCGGAACGGCAGACGGGTCCATCATGAAGCTGGCCTACACGATCGACCCGGAGCAACGACTCATCACCATCACGGGAGAGTATGCCGGTCCGGACGACTGGAAGGACATCTTGAGTCGCGTGCTCACCGATCCCGACCGCCTGCCTGGATTCGTCCTGCTCCGCGATCTGCGCACCGCGACGACACCGACGGACGCGGAGACCGTGGTGGAGGTCATCAACGTGGTGCGTGACTTCTGGCCGAAGCTCGAGCTCTCACGCTATGCGGTTGTCACCCCGCTCAACATGGACCCCGCAGCGTTGGTCGCGCAAGCCCTTGCCGACCGGGAGGAGATCCCGATGGGGATCTTCCCGACGTGTGAGGAAGCCATGCTGTGGCTGCGCCAGAAATGACTGATGTGGACCGCGGCACTGGCGCGCTGTTTGCTCCGTTATGAATAACCATGCCGGAGCGGTTCTCGGACAACCTCATGCGCGAGTTGACTGACGAGATCGACGCCCGGCTGCGCGAGGCCGGGCGCGTGAGAAACAAGGCGGATGAGCAGCATCGCGACCGCCCGTTCTGGCCCGAGCGACGCCGTCCGCGGCGCAGTTCCGATCCGGACGACCCGGACGACCCGAATTCGCCAAAGGCCGCCTGAGGCCTCTTCTCACCACTCGCGGCTGAGCCTTCCTGTTATCATCCGGCCACCGACGGAGGGACGGATGGCGGTTCAGCTTGCCGCGCGCGGGGTCTGCACGTGCGCGCTCGTGCTCCTGTGCGCCGCACCCGCTGGGGCGCAGGCTGCCTCGCCGACGCGGCAGCCCGAAACAGGCCGCGAATGGCTCGCGCGATGCGGCGCGCTCGATCGGCGCGACACCCCGGCGTCCGAGATGACGCAGGGCCGCAGCGGCTGTCTCGGCTGGGTCGAAGGCCTTGTCGATATCAACGAGATCTACCGCGGGCTTGGCGCGCTCGAAAAGACGGGCGAAGGCTTCTGCACACCGCTGACCGCGACCGCGGACGACGCTGCGCGGGCGGTGGCGCGCTACTTCCGCGATCATCCCGACGCGTTGCACTTCTCGGCGCGCATCTTGGCATACATGGCGCTGCGCCAGGCGTTTCCCTGTGAGAGGAGGACACCATGATCCGCATGATCACGATCGCGTTGTTGTTTGCCATCGCAGCGCCGGCCGCTGCAAAGGACTACATCAAGGGGGAGCGGCCCCAGACGCGCGGCTATTCACTCGCGGTGATTACCGAGGGCGGCAAGACCGTCTGGCTGGGAGGGCAGCTCGCGGTGGTCGACGACAACGGGCGGTCGCTGGCCGGCGACTTCGACGGCCAGGTGCGGCAGGTGTTCAAGCTGATCGACCAGACGCTCCAGAAAGCGGGTGGGAAGCTGAGTGACATGGTGCAGATGACCGTGTTCATTACCGACGTGCGCCTCGGCGATCGCCTCACCGAAATCCGTCGTGAGATCTTCGGCGACAACTTTGCCGGCAGCGCGCTCATCACAGTAACGGCGCTCGCGAACCCCGATGCGAAGGTGGAGATTCAGGGCTTCGCGGTGATTGGTGATAGATGACCGTCCTACGGGGACTATTGAACCTGCGCGACGCCGGTCCCGATCAGCCTCAGTCCGTGACTGAGGTGCTCATCCGCCCGTGCGGCGCCGACGATGCATCCGCGATGCACGAGGCGGTGCGCGAGTCGCTGACCGAGCTGATCCCCTGGATGCCGTGGTGTCACCCCGACTACTCGTTACCGGAGGCACGCTCCTGGCTGCGCATCCAAGTTCAGGCCTTCAACGAGCGGAAGTGGTTCGAGTTCGCCATCGTCGACCCGGACGGCCGGTACGTAGGCCAGTGCGGCCTCAATCAGTTCGACGAGCCGAATCGCCGGTGCAATCTCGGTTACTGGGTCCGCTCGAGCGCGGCACGGCACGGTGTGGCGACGCGCGCCGTGCGGCTGCTGCGCGACTGGGCCTTCCAGCACACGAACCTGGCACGGATGGAAGTCGTGATCGCCGTCGGCAACCAGGCCAGCATACGCGTCGCCGAGAAGGCGGGTGCGGTTCGCGAAGGCGTGCTTCGCCATCGGCTGTTTCTCCACGGCGCGCCGGTCGACGCCGTGATGTTCTCGCTCGTGCGGCAGCCGTAGAGATTGCGCACGACGACATCCTCGCGACATGGCCCTCTCGCCTCCGCCCGTCGTCGACACGCGCGCGTTCTTCCGGCCGGTGTCGTCCGCGCTCGTCGGGCTGTTGCGCGGGCTCGCGCCAGACGATTTCACCCGCGGCACGATCGCCGGCAGCTGGACGGTCCGCGATGTCCTCTCGCACCTCGTCGATCTGACGCTCCGTCGCGTGTCGTTTCAGCGCGACGTCCTGGTGCCGCCTCCGCCGCCGTTCCCGATTCAGAGCGAGCGCGACGTCGTGCGATTCATCAACGGCCTCAATCACGAGTGGGTGGCCGCCACGCAGCGACTGAGCCCTCGGGTGCTGACAGAGCTCTTCGAACTGGCGAGTCGCGACCTCGCCGCGTTCTTCGAAGTGCGCCCGCTCGAGGCGCCCGCGCTTTTCGGCGTGTCCTGGGCGGGCGAGGAGACGTCGGCCGGCTGGTTCGACATTGGTCGCGAGTTCACCGAGCTGTGGCACCACCAGATGCAGATTCGCCTGGCCGTCGGCGCGGAGCCGCTCGCCGACGCGCGATATCTCAACGCGGTGATCAGTATCAGCATGCGCGCGCTGCCCCACGTGTACCGCGACGTCTCGGCTGAGGACGGCACCACGATCGCGCTCGTTGTCGATGGACCCGCGGGAGGAAGCTGGGCGTTGACGCGCCAGTCAGGCCGCTGGACGCTCTGGGCGGGCGCACCGGATCGGGCAGACGCCGGCGCCCGCCTCTCCGACGATACGGCGTGGCGCCTCCTCTACAACGCGCTTCCATCTGCGCCCGCGTCGAAGGCGATCGCGATCGACGGTCGCGCTGAGCTCGTCACGCCGCTCTTCCACGCGCGATCGATCATCGTCTAGATCTGTCGACCTCATCGTTCGTACTGTGGTCTGCGCGTTGCAGCGAGTCCGCCTCTGGCAGACACAACCACGCACATCCGGAGGGCTTATGGCAGACCGTTTCAGCACGAAGACCAGGACGAGCACAGCCGTTCCTCCTCGGCCCACGTGGCTGCAGATCCGATGCCACGCTACCTGGTCGTGAGCTCCCGTTGGCGGCCGCGGTGATACTCGAGCAGCGTCGCGTTGGCGCTGCGGATGATCGACGCTTCCTGGGTGACGCGCACCAGATCGCGCCCCGGAACCGCGACATACAGCTCCGACTCGTCGAGTCCCGTGTAGACCCGATTGCCGATGCAGCCGGTGCTCGCCACGGTGCCGAGTGAGAGAGCGGCCGGCAGGACCATGCATGTGGGACGCGCCAGCGTCTGCAGCTCCGCCGCCGCCCCGGACCGCAGCGCCGCTTCCTGCAGCAGCATGACCTTGCCCGGCGGACCCCAGAACAGCACCACGTCGGGATCGACCGGCGTGGCGCCGAGCGGCGCGTACACGACGACGCCGGGTGGATCGGCCAGCCGCGGGATCGACGGGACTTCCTCCATCCGGATGTAGCCGATGCTCGTCATGAACCCGAGCGTTTGTTCCAGTTCGTGCGCTCGCGATGGCGGCAGGGCGATGTTGTGGGTGTACGAGCCAATTGGACAGTTGTAATGATGGTCCGCCACCGTATAGAAGGTCCGGCCTTCCGCGGCCAGTCGCCAGAAGCTGCAACCGGACGGCTGCACCCCCTCGTACTTCTCGACGCCTGAAGGCGGCACGGCAAGAAAAGTGACGGCCACCGGACGCCGCTTCAGGTCCAGCTCAATTGAAAGCTGCTTCTCGAGTCTGTCGTAGTCCATCGTCATCGAACGACCTCCGAGTCCACTTGTCGCCTTCGCTCGTCAGCCTCGATCAGCCGCCGGCCGATCGAGACGAAAGCGAGCGCCGTGGCGGGCATCACCGCGGCGTAGAGCAGCCCCGCCACCGCCAGGTCGGGGCGCTGCAGCATGTTGAAATTGATGGCGAACGAAAGCGCCAGGTTCTGCACGCCGACCTCGAAGGTAATCGTCACCGCCTGCTTCGTCGGGAGCACGAAGAGTCTCGCCAAACCGTACCCCAGTCCCATCGTTAGCAGATTGAGGGCCACGACAAGGGCGCCGGCCGTGCCGACGTGATCGAGGAGCTGGCGGTAGCTGGAGACGACGCCGAGGATCAGGACGAGAGCCATCAGATAGAGCACCCCGTGGCGCAGGGGCTCCTCGGCGCGCCGTGCAAACCCTGGCGCGCGCGCGCGGACGATCATCCCGACGACGAGCGGCAGCAGCGTGTAGGACGCGATGTTGACGAGGGTCGGCCCCACCGGCAGCGCCCGGAGCTGTCCACTGTCGCCGAACGTCTGCAGCGCCAGGTTGATCAGAAACGGGATCGAGAACACGGTGATCACGCTGGTGACGGCCGACAACGTCACGCAGAGCGGCACGTCGGCCCGCGCCGCGAAAGAGTACGCGTTCGAGGTAATCCCGCTCGGGCAGGCAGCCAGAATGATGAGACCGACCGCGATGAAGGGCGGTGGATTGAAGATCAGCGCGAGCACCCATGCGGTCAGCGGCATCCCGACGAGCTGCCCGGCGAGACCGATGGAGGCGGCTTTCGGGAAGACGATGACGCGTTTGAAGTCGGCGAGCGTCAGCGACATGCCCAGGCCGATCATCACCAGCCGCAGCACCCACGGGACGACCTCGGCGTTGATGAAGGCGGCTCGCTGTCCGAGTGCCTGCAGCAGCTGCTCCATGACCTCGCGCTCTCCTACGGCCGCGCGACGATGCGATTCCGCATCGTCCCGATCCCTTGGACCTCGGTTTCCATGACGTCGCCGTCCTGCATGAACTCCGGCGGCGTGCGCGCGAATCCGCAGCCCTCGGGCGTACCGGTCGCGATGATGTCGCCGGGCTCCAGCGTCAGGGCCTGTGAGAGCGATTCGATGAGCACGTCGATCGGGAAGATCATGTCGCGCGTATGTCCCTGCTGCTTCACGACGCCGTTGAGCCGCAGCGCAACGTGTTTCGCGTGCGGATCCCCGAACTCGTCGGCGGTGACCACGACGGGCCCCATCGGGCACGAGCCGTCGAGGCTCTTCCCCTTGAAGAACTGGCCGTGGAGGTCCTGCAGGTCGCGCGCGGTCACGTCGTTGGCGATCGTATAGCCGAACACGTGGTCGAGCGCCGCCTCGCGGGGGATGTTGCAGCCGGCGGCGCCGATGACGACCGCCAACTCGGCTTCCCAGTCCACCTGCTGTGTGGCCGACTGGTGCCACGGCACGTCGTCGTACGGCCCGATGACCGACGTCGGGGCCTTGGTGAAATACATCGGCACCTTCGGCAGCTTCACGGCGACGCCGCGCGCGCGGGCCCCTTCCTCGGCGTGGGCGGCGTAGTTGCGCCCGACGCAGAAGATGTTCTTCGTCGGCCTGGGAATCGGCGCGTGCCAGCGGACGTCGCGCGCGGGGAGACCGTCGCGCACTCCAGCGCGCGCCGCCATGTCGGCGACGCGCCGCCACTCGGCCGGTCCGCGGCCGATGAGATCGAGCAGCGCGGCTGGCGGCGGCTCCGCGCCGACGGCGTCGGCAATGGCCGTCAGGGCCACGACGCGATCGCCCGACACCACGCCGAGACGCGGCTTCGATTCGTCGGCGGTGGAGAAGGTGACGTAGCGCATCGGCGTGACAGCCTATCACGCGGGAGCCGGAGGTATACTCGCGACCTGAGTGAGACGCGCGGGGTGTCGCCCGGCGTGCGTCATCGGGTCGAGGTCTGATCTCCGCGTGCATCGCTGGGGGCAGACCCCGATGAAGATTCGAGGGAGGGCTGCATGGTTCGTGTAGCGCGCATCGGCGTCCTCGCACTGCTCGCGGGGCTGATCGCGGCGACGCAGGCTCTCGCGAGTAACGACCCGCGCATCCTGCAGTTCGCGATCAAGTACGCGTTCTGAGGATAATCGGAACATGCGCCTGTGCCGATTCGATGAAGGCCGGCTGGGGGTGGTCGACGGCGGGCTCATCCGCGACGTCACCGCGGCGATCGAAGTGCTGCCCACCTTCCGGTATCCGTTTCCGCCGTACGACGTGCTGGTGGCGAGTCTGCCCAAGGTCGTCGCCCGCGCCAAGCTCGTGATGGAGGACGCGCCGACCGTGCCGGTCGACGGCGTCCGGCTGCTGAGCCCGATTGCCAACCCCGGGAAGATCATCGCGGCGCCGGTCAACTATCAGAAGCACCTGGACGAGGTGAAATCAGACGTGCAGATTCACGCGAACAACCCGGCGCACACGATCACCATCCAGCAGGCCGGCGTCTTTTTGAAGGCGTCGAGCTCGCTCGTGGGGCCTGGCGAAGGCGTGGCCATCAGCAAGCCGGAGCGCCGCACCGACCACGAGGTGGAGCTGACGGTCGTGATGGGCAGACGCGCCAGCGGAGTGTCGGCGGCGCAGGCGCTGGAGTACGTGGCCGGCTACACCATCGGGCTCGACATCAGCATTCGCGGCTCCGAGGATCGGAGCCTCCGCAAGTCGCCCGACAGCTATACCGTGCTCGGCCCGTGGATCGTCACCGCGGACGAGATTCCCAACCCAGGCGAGCTCGACCTGCAGATTGCGGTAAACGGCCAGCTGCGTCAGAAATCCAACACGAAGTACATGATTCTCGGCGTGCCCGAGCTCATCGAGATGGCGTCGTCTTTCTACACGCTCCATCCGGGCGACGTCATCCTCACGGGGACGCCCGAAGGCGTGAGCCCGATCGAGCCGGGCGATCGGATCGTAGCGACGGTCGAGCGGATCGGCACGATGGAGGTTGCGGTCCGTGCAGCTGACGGCGGGCCTGAACAGGCCCGCGCCGCATACGCATCAGTGAAAGTGTAGGGACGCCATGGAAAGCGCCACTGCCGCAGCCGCCAGGCCCACCGACGTGTCACCCGAGCGGCGCGAGCTGTACGCGCGGCTGGACACCAAGAACACGGCCCCGCTCTGGGAAGTCCTCGGCAAGATCATCCCGTTCGAGCCGACGCCCGACATCGTCCCGGTGGTGTGGAAGTACGATGAGGTGCGGCCGCTGCTGCTCGAGGCGGGGCGGCTGCTGACCGCCCGCGAAGCGGAGCGGCGGGTGCTCGTGCTCGAGAACCCCGGCCTGCGCGGCCAGTCGCGCATCACGACCAGCCTCTATGCAGGCCTGCAGCTGATCCTGCCGGGCGAAGTCGCGCCCGCGCATCGGCATTCCATGGCGGCGCTGCGCTTCGTCATCGAGGGCACCGGGGCATACACAGCCGTCGAGGGCGAACGGACGACGATGCACCCGGGCGACTTCATCCTCACGCCGTCGTGGACCTACCACGACCACGGCAACCCGGGCGACGTGCCGGTGATCTGGCTCGACGGACTGGACGTGCCGATCGTGAATCTCTTCGACGCGAGCTTCCGCGAGAGCTATCCCGGCGACATCCAGCCGCACACCGTGGCCGACGGCGATTCGCACGCGCGCTACGCCGCCAACATGCTGCCGGTCGACTGGACGCCGTCGCGCCCCTCGTCCCCCATCTTCAACTATCCATACGCGCGCAGCCGCGAGACGCTCGAGACGCTCCATCGGAACGGGTCCAGCCATGAGTGCCATGGGGTGAAGATGCGCTTCATCAATCCGACCAGCGGCGGATCGCCGATGCCGACGATCGGTACGTTCATGCAGCTGCTGCCGAAGGGGTTCAGGGGCGTCCCCTACCGCGCCACGGATTCAACCGTGTACGCGGTCGTCGAGGGGCGCGGCCGGAGCCACGTCGGCGACCAGACGCTCACGTGGGGGCCGCGCGACGTGTTCGTCGCGCCGTCCTGGATGCGCGTGGCCCACGAGGCGGACGAGGAAACGGTGCTCTTTAGTTTCTCGGACCGGCCGGCGCAACAGGCGCTCGGCTTCTGGCGCGAAGAGGTCCTAGCGACCTAGCTACCCAGCGACTGAGCTACCCATGAAGACCTACCGCATCGGACAGATCGTTCCGAGCTCCAATACCACGATGGAGACTGAGATCCCGGCGATGCTGCGCGCCCGGGAATCGGTCGAGCCGGAGCGCTTCACGTTTCACTCCAGCCGGATGCGAATGAAGCGCGTGACAAAAGAGGAACTGGCGGCCATGGACGCCGAATCGCTCCGGTGCGCCGCGGAGTTGGCCGACGCCCGCGTGGACGTCATCGGCTACGCCTGTCTCGTGGCGACAATGAGCATGGGGAAGGGGTACCACTGCCAGTCGGAGCGGCGGCTGCACGAAGTCACCCAGCGCGAAGACGCGCCGACACCCGTCGTCACGAGCGCCGGCGCACTCGTGCACGGCCTCAAGGTGCTCGGCGCGAAGAAGATCGCCATGGTCGCGCCGTACATGCGGCCGCTGACAGAGCTCGTGGCCGCCTACCTCGAGGCCGAGGGCCTCCAGGTGGTCGACACGGTCTCGCTCGAGATTCCCGACAACGTGGAAGTGGGCCGCCGCGACCCGATGGCGCTGGTCGATATCTACAAACAGTTGACGCTCGACGGGGCCGACGTCCTTGTGCTGTCGTCGTGTGTGCAGATGCCGTCGCTGGCGGCGATTCCGGTGGTCGAGCGGGAGTGTGGACGCCCCGTTGTCTCGGCCGCGGTGTGCACCACGTACCAGATGCTGCAGAAACTCGGCCTGAAGACCTACGTGCCGAACGCAGGCGGGCTGCTCTCAGGACGCTACTGAATGACCAGGCTACAATTGACGGAGTGCAGGATCTGATCAGACGGCTGTTGGCCGAGATGGGGGAAGATCCGTCGCGCGAGGGTCTGCTCCGCACGCCGCAGCGCGTCGAGCGGGCGCTCCGCTTCCTGGCGAGCGGCTACGCTGCCGATATCGACGCCATCCTCAACGACGCGCTGTTTACCGTCGACTACAGCGAGATGGTGATCGTCAAGGACATCGACTTCTACAGCCTCTGCGAGCATCATCTGCTGCCGTTCTTCGGGAAGTGCCACGTTGCGTACATTCCGACGCGCCACGTCATCGGCCTGAGCAAGATCCCGCGGCTCGTCGACGTCTTCGCCCGCCGGCTCCAGATCCAGGAGCGCATGACGAACCAGATCGCGCAGACGATTCTCGAGAAGATCAACCCGCTCGGCGTGGCCGTCGTCTGCGAGGGGACGCACCTGTGCATGTCGATGCGGGGAGTGGAGAAGCAGAATTCGTTCGCGGTCACGAGCGCCATGCTCGGAATCTTCCGCGACAACGCAAGGACCCGGATGGAGTTCCTCGAGCTGATCAGGCACAAGAGCGATCTGCCGACGACCGTTTCGGCGGTCGATGGGCTCACCTGCGTCGGCGACTAGAATGCGACGGGCCATGTCTCTGCCTCTGTGGGCCGTGATCGCGGCGATGGTGTTAGGGGCCTCGCCCGTCGACGCGCAGCGGGGACGCGCGCGGCAGGCGCCGCCGGCACCGCCGGTCACCCAGCCGGCGGCGGTCGAGTGCCCGTCGCCGCTCGGAACCGGCATCAAGACCGGACGTCTCTTCTGCGACGTCCTGACCGGCCGCGACCCCGCCGAAGGAATCGTCGTCTCGCTGCCGCCGCACACCGGCCCGGTGACGCTGACGTTCGATCTTCACAACCGGCACACGTATTCCGAAGAGCTCCTCAAGACGAACCGCGCGTACCGGCACTACACGGCGACCATCGGCGTCCTCACGGCCGACAACACGCTGCTCGCGCGCGCGGTCGTACAGAACGAGTTCCGGACCGCGGCGGATCTCATCGACCGCATCGGCGGTGGCGCCGGACCGGGCGGTGTCAAGGCAGTGGCGCCGACAGGGCTCGAACCGATTAGCGTCGTGATCCCGGCCGAAGAGCAGACGGTCAGCATCCTCGGCGAGAAGCTCGCGGTCATTCGTGCCGATGCGACGACCCCCGACACCTTCACCGTCTCAGGCCGTCCGATCGCCGTGATCAGCAACATCATGGTGCAGTACCGGCCCGCGCCGCCGGCGCGCGGATCCACCGGGACGCGCGGTTCCACAGGGAGACGGTGAGCGGCGTTCCAGAGCTGCTCTCCATCATCGTTCCCGTCTACAACGAGGTCGCCACCTCGCGTGCTGTGATCGATCGGCTCGTGGCGATAGATCTGCCACTCCCTCGCGAAATCCTCGTCGTTGACGACGGTTCGACGGACGGCACGGAGGCCGTCCTGGACCAAGCGGTCCGCGATCGGCTGCCGATTGTGGTACTGCACGTCCATCCGAACGCTGGCAAGGGGAGTGCGATTCGCCACGGCCTCCGGCACGCCCGCGGGTCGATCGTGGCGATTCAGGATGCCGACCTCGAGCTCGATCCGCATCAGCTTGGTTCGCTCGTCGAGCCGATCCTGCGCGGAACCGCCACAGTGGTCTACGGAACACGATTTGCCCACGGCCGCGCCGGTGCACCGCACCTGTCCTATGCAGCGAACCGCCTGCTGACGACGGCGACGAATCTGTTGTTCGGCGCGTCGATCACCGACATGGAGACCTGCTACAAAGTGATGCGCGTCGAGGTGGCGCGCTCACTCGATCTGTCGGCGCAGCGCTTCGACATCGAGCCCGAGATCACCGCCCGCCTGCTGAGGCGCGGCCATCGCATTCACGAGGTGACCGTTCGCTACGACGCACGGTCACGGCGGGAGGGCAAGAAGATCCGGTGGCGCGACGGGGTACGCGCCCTCCAGGTCCTCCTGCGCGAGCGGTTCCGGGCCTGACAGGCGGCGTGTGGCTGTTAGGGCGCTCGTCGCGGCCACCTGAGCGACCGGTGTCGACTGGGGGACGTTCGCCGCCGATGGCTCAGACTCGTTCTGTTCTCTGCATCAGGCGCAACGGTGGGCGGCGGGCCGGCTGCAAGTCCCTGAGCCGCTGGCGCTCGAGGCGCCGTGGCCCAACGCGCCGCTGACGTTCGCGCGGGGTAAGCGCGTCTCAGGTCCGCGCCAGCCCGAGCAGCAGCACCGTCGCCACCACGGCGAAGATCATGAGCGGCGCATGTTCGATGCTCTGCGTCCGCATCGCGTCGAACAGCGTGAGCCCCACTTCCCGGAGCTGTCCACCCACAGCTCTCAGACCGACCGACGAGGTCACCCTGACAGCCGCCTGCAGCTGCTCGCGGACGCGGCCGTCCACTGACATGAGGACAACGACCACGGCCCCGAGGACGCCCATCGAAATGAGCAGATCGCCGCACATGCGCCGCACCCGCGATGTCATAGTCCGCCGCCGGTGGTGTCGCAACAGTTGTTCCGGGCGGATCCGTGGGCCGCGTGGCATGTCTTGTGGCCTGATTTGTGCGGATTCTGAAGGATGCACTCCAGGCGTCGGCGCGCACCCGAATGCACACGACTACAGAATTCGTCGCGCAATGTCGTTCCTGACGCGGCAGGGCTCGTAAGGACGCCCGCACGAAATCAGCGGTCCGCTTACGAATGTGCGGCCAAGCCGGGGCCGAGCCGTGTTGCAGTCTCGTGACTTGTGGACGTGCATGCACGCGCTAAACGCCGACGCGGAGAGCAGTTGCGTGGTGTGGCAGGCGAGGGACCACGGCAGTGGCACGTCGGTTGCGCTTGGGGGGCGCCGTGGTCGTACCGCGCCGTGCGGTGGTTGCTCGTCAACACAGGTTGCGCGTCCGGGATACGACGCGTGGGAGGAACATCATGCTCAGTCTGCTTACTCGCTTGCATGCGCTCAGGCGTGACGATCGGGGCCAGGACCTGATCGAATACGCGCTCGTGGCTGGTCTCATCGCGCTCGGGTCCGTCGCCCTGATGGGAGACGTGAGCACGGCGATCAACACGGTGTGGGGCAACATCGTCGCCACGCTGGAAGGCATCTAGCCGGCGCCGTGGTCTTCGGAGGACGGCTTCCGCTCCGTCCTCCGAAGACTGGCGAGTCGTCACGTGTGACGTTTCAGGAGTGATGGTGAACCCGCTTCCGCTCGCCGTGGTGCTCGTCGGCACCGGTGCCGCCGCCGTCGTGGATCTGCGCATGCGGCGCGTGCCCAACGGGCTGACCCTGGCGCTCGCGGCCGCTGGCCTCGCGCTTGCCGTGACCGGCTTCGGCCGCGTCGGCGTGATCGCAGCATGTGCTGGAGCGGCCATCGGTCTCTTGCTCATGTTGCCGGGATACCTGTTCGGTGGGACCGGCGGTGGGGACGTGAAGCTGCTGGCTGCGGCGGGGACGGTGCTCGGGCCCGGCGCAACCGTGTGGGCGTTTGTCGCCACCCTGATCGCCGGAGGGGCGCTGGCACTCATCGTGGCGGTCCAGCGCCGCTCGGCACGTTGCACCGACAACAGTTTCGCGTATGCGCCGGCGATCGCCGCCGGTGTGACGCTCGCGATGGTGTTCGCGTGAACGGCAGAAGCCGTCGAGGCAGGGGTCAGATATGAGTCGAATGCGCATCTTCATCGTGCTGGGTATTGCAGTCGGGCTGGGCGGTACCTTCGCGTTCGCGACCTATCGCTACATCCAGAACACGCCCGTGCGCGAGGTCCGGCTGCCCACCACGCCTGTCGTCGTTGCGGCCGCGGACCTGGCGCTCGGCGCCGAGCTGCGGCGCGAGGATCTGAAGGTCATTGCGTGGCCGTCCGACGCGCTCCCGGTGGGATCGTTCCGCGATCCGCAGGAGATCGTCGGCCGCGGCCTCGTGCAGCCGGTGACGCAGAACGAGACAGTACTGCCGGCCAAACTCGCGCCGGTCGGCGCGGGTGCGGGGCTGCCGCCCGTGATTCCCGCAGGAATGCGCGCCGTGTCGGTGCGAGTGAACGACGTGATCGGCGTCGCCGGCTACGTGCTGCCCGGCACGCGCGTCGACGTCGTGGCGACCGTGAGCCCGACCAACCAGCAGACCGACATGACGTCGAAGGTCGTGCTCACCAACGTGCTCGTGCTCGCGGCCGGCACGCGCATCGAGCGCGACGTCGAGGAAAACAAGCCGATTTCGGTGAGTGTCGTCACGCTGCTCGTCAATCCGACCGATGCCGAGCGTCTGACGCTGGCCAGCACGGAGGGGAAGATTCAACTCGCGCTGCGCAATCCGCTCGACGCCACGGCCCCGCCGACGCCCGGCGTGAGGCCTGCCGTGCTCCTCGGCTACGCAGCGCCGCGTCTGGCCGCGCGCGCTGCCGCGAAGCCCGCATCGGCCTCGCAGTCGCCGGAGCCACCGCCACCACCGCCAACGGTCGAGATCATCCGTGGCGACAAACGCGCGCAGGAAATCGTGCGCCAGGAGTAGAAGGACATGACCACGAAGTACGCGCGCATTTTCATCATCTGGATGCTCGGTGCGAGCGCCGTGCTGGCCCAGGTGCCTGAGCCGCCGGCCCAAACGCTCGAGCCGGTATCAGTCGCCGGTGATCCGATTCCGGTCGCGCTGCTCGTCGGACGGTCGACGGTCATCGATGTCGGTTCGCCGATCGCCCGTGTGTCGCTGACGAGCGCCGACGTGGCCGACGCGCTCGTCACGTCGCCGAACCAGTTGCTCATCAACGGCAAGACGCCGGGCACGATCTCGATGTTCGTGTGGCATCGCGCGGGCGCCCTCAGGCGTTACGAGATCGCCGTCCAGCGCGATCTCGCGCGCCTTCAGGGTGAGATCGCGGCGCTCTTTCCGGGCGAGGCGATTACCGCCCACAGCATCGGAGGCCAGATCGTGCTCTCGGGCAAGGTGACGCACAAGGACGTCGCGGCGCGCGCCATCGACGTGGCGGCCGGGTTCGTCGAAAAGCGCGACGACGTCGTGCCCCTGCTACAGGTGCCGCCGGCGGCGCCGACCCGGAGCAATCAGGTGCTGCTCCGCGTCCGGTTCGCCGAAGTCAGCCGCAGCGCCCTCACCGAGCTGGGGTTGTCGATCTTTACCAGTCCGACCGGCATCAACAACACGCTCGGCCGTGTCACGACGCAGCAATTCTCCGCGCCAGGCTACGAAGATCTCGAATGGTCGAAGGAGGGGTTCGACTTCGGCGATCCGGTGACGAGCGCGAAAGGGAAGTTCACGTTCAGCGATTTCCTCAACTTCTTCATCATGAGCGAGAAGTACGACCTGGGCCTCCTCGTGCGCATGTTGCAGAGCCGGGGCCTCTTCCAGAGCCTGGCCGAGCCGAACCTCGTGGCCGAGAGCGGCAAGGAAGCCAGCTTCCTCGCGGGCGGTGAGTTTCCGATTCCCGTGGCGCAGGGATCCGGCGCCAACATCGGCGTGTCGGTGCAGTTCAAGGAGTTCGGTGTCCGTCTGAGCTTCTTGCCGACGGTCAACGGCGAGCGCGTGCATCTGAGGGTGCGCCCCGAGGTCAGCCTCCTCGATTTCAGCAACGCGGTCGTGCTGGGCGGCTTCCGTATTCCGGCGCTCACGACGCGCCGCACGGAGACGGAGCTCGAGCTGCGTGACGGGCAGACGTTTGCGATCGCGGGTCTGATGAACAACACCATGACGCAGACGCTCTCGAAGGTGCCTGGCATTGGCGACATTCCGGTCCTGGGGTATCTGTTCCGCAGCAAGGCCGCGCGCAAGGATCAGACCGAGCTCGTCGTCATGATCACGCCGCAGATCCTGCCGCAGGACTCGTCCGGGGTCACGACGCAGCTTCCGCGGATCCAGGAACCGTTCCTGCCGCGGCAGCAGGAGAACGAATCGCTTCCGGCGCCTCCGCCGCCGTTCACGGGACAGGGACGATGACGTTGATGAACTGGGAGCCTGGCACGAAGGTGCGCCCGTTCCTACCGGCAGTGCGGCTCGTCGGGTAAGTCATGGCGCTTCTTACCGGACTGATCCTGAGCGACGACGAGGCGTTCCGGCGGGAGACCGCCGCGGTCCTGCGATCGGGAACGACGCCGATCACCGTCACGCACGAACACACGGCCGCTGACTCGCATCCGGACCTCGCACTCGTTGACGGCCGCAACGACAGGACGGCGGCCCTCGCGTCGATCGAACGGCTGCGGGCTACGGCGCCTGGCTTGTCGATCTTCATGGTCGCGCTCGACGCGAGCCCCGACGCCATCCTTCAAGCGATGCGCGCCGGCGCGAACGAGTTCCTCACGTGGCCGCCGGTCAAGGAGGCGGTCCATGAGGCGATCGCGCGAGCGGCGGCACGACGCGAATCGTCGCCGGCGGCGCGGCCGCGTGCCACCACGTCGGTGTTCTTCGGCGCGAAAGGTGGCGCCGGCACGACGACCGTTGCGGTCAACTCCGCAGTGGAGCTGGCGCGTCTGAGCCGGCGGCCGACGGCGATTGTCGATCTCAAGGCGGGTCTCGGCGAGGTGACGCTGTTTCTCGGCGTACGCAGCCGCTACAGCCTCCTCGACGCGCTCGACAATCTGCACCGGCTCGACGGCGAGTTCCTGAAGGAGCTCGTCGTGAAGCACAAGTCGGGGCTCGAAATCTTTGCCGGATCCGATCAGTTCGATCGCCCCGGCGTGGCCGATACTGGCGCCATCGAGGAGGTCTTCCGCCTGCTGGCGCGCCAGTACACCCACATCGTCGTCGACGCCGGCAGCCAGCTGACGCCGTGCGCCACGGCCGTACTCTACGCGGCCGACACGATCTTTCTCGTGCCGAACCCGGACGTCCCGTCGGTGCGCAACGCGCAGCGGCTGCTCGACCGCATCGCGCAGCTCGGCGCGTGC
>Ga0187893_10003399_pt1 | contig 32390 bp, 15 predicted proteins | sample MA1701074metaG_FD_139574 | JGI IMG/M metagenome (GOLD analysis project Ga0187893, IMG submission 139574) | White microbial mat communities from a basaltic lava cave in the Kipuka Kanohina Cave System on the Island of Hawaii, USA - MA170107-4 metaG ...
AAGCACGTTATTGGCCGTCGTTCTGACGTTGCTCTGGCAGCCCGCGCTTCTGGTTTCCACACTCAAGCCGCAGCAGAACGTGGTGGCAGTTTTAATCGATGACAGCAAGAGCATGGCCTTGCAGGAAGGCGGTTCCACCAGGTTGGATGCCGCGCGAGATTCGTTGGGGAACGGAGTTCTCGATCGATTGGAGAAAAGATTCCAGACGCGCGTATACCGGGCGAGCGACCGCCTGGAGCGGGTGCGCGATCTGAAGCAGTTGAAGCCAGAGTCTTCCGCCACACTGTTGGGCGACATGCTGGCGCAGGTGGCGGCGGAATCGGCCGGACTGCCGCTGGGCGCCGTCCTGCTTCTAACCGACGGCGCGGACAACAGCGGCGGAATCGAGCCAGAGTCGCTGGCGGAATTGAGGAGCCGCAGAGTGCCGGTCCACACGGTTGGATTCGGGAAAGAAAAACCGGGTCAGGATGTCGAAATTGCGGACGTGCAGGCGCCAGGAAAGGCGTTAGCCGAATCGCGTCTGTCGGCGACCATTTCGTTCCAGCAATGGGGTTATGCCGGCCGCAAGGCGAAACTCACAATACGCGAGAGTGGTCCGGGCGGCGGAAAGATTCTGGCGACCCGTGAAGTGACTCTCGTCGCTGACGGAAAGCTCCAAAGTGAGAATGTGCCCTTTCAGGCCGGTGCAGCCGGAGCAAAATCGCTCAAGTTCACCGTCGAGGCGCTCAACGGTGAGGACAACGCGCAGAACAATTCCACCAGCCGCATGGTGCACGTCAGCGACGCCAAGCCGCGGATTCTTTATATATCAGGTGAGCCGCAATGGGAGTATAAATTCCTCCGTAGGGCCGCCGAGGATGACAAGGCGCTTCGGGTTACATCCATGTTGCGCACGACCCAGAACAAACTCTATCTGCAGGGTGAATCGGCCAAGGAGCTGGAGCACGGTTTCCCCGGGAAGGTCGAAGAATTATTCCAGTATCAGGGCATCATTATCGGATCAGTGGAGGCGGGCTATTTCACCACCACGCAACAGGAATTGCTTAAGCAATTCGTGGACCGGCGCGGTGGCGGCGTGCTGTGGCTGGGCGGGCGCGCTGCGCTCTCCGACGGCGGCTGGGCACGAACCTCGATGGCTGATCTGCTTCCGGTGGTTCTTCCCGATCGGAAGAATACGTTCCAGCGCGAGCCGGCAACGGTGCGACTGGCCTCGTTCGGGTTCGACAGTCTGATCTGCCGTCTCGTGGAAGACCCAAACAAGAACTTCGACCGGTGGAAGACTATGCCATACCTCGCGGATTACCAGGACGTTGGCGTAGCCAAGCTTGGCGCCACAACCTTGCTGGAAATGGACGCGGCTGCAAAGAGACTTCCACTGCTGGTGACTCAGAATTATGGTCGCGGACGGACTGGTGTCCTCGCCACATCCGGTACGTGGCGTTGGCAGATGGGCCAGCCGCTCGAAGACACGACGCACGAAGTGTTTTGGCAGCAATTGCTACGATGGTTGGTGAGCGATACGCCGGGTCGCGTGGCGGTCACGACGCCGAAGACGACATTATTCGATAACGGGAAACTCAAGCTCACGGCTGAGGTGCGCGACAAGAGTTTCGCCCCCGCCTCGGATGCGAAGGTGGAAGCGCGTATTGTGGGTCCGCAAGCGAGTGGAGGGATGGTCGACTTGCTGCCCGATCCTGTAAATCCGGGATTCTACCAGGCGGATTATACCGCCGAAAAGGGAGGCTCGTATTTGGTGGAAGTGACTGCGGCCAAGACCGGAGAAGATCCCTCGCGGGATGTGTTGATGTTCCAGCGCGAGGACGGCGTGGCTGAGTATTTCCGGTCGAGACAGAACCGGGAGTTACTCGAGCGGCTGGCGGCCAACACGGGAGGCCGCTACTGGAAGCCAGAGGAAATGAAGAAGCTGCCGGATGAGATAAGTTACTCCGAGGCGGGCATCACGGTTCGCGAGACTCGCGACCTGTGGAATCTACCCGCGGTGTTTTTGATTGTGCTGATGTTGCGTGCCACCGAGTGGCTCCTTCGCCGGCGCTGGGGGATCGTATGAGAAACCTGGCTGAGTGGGGCAAGCCTCCTGGCTTGCCAGTACGGCATTCCTGCCGGGTATGCCTTTGCACTCTGCTTCTGCTGTGTGCGGTGGTGATGACGGCGCTGCCGTCCTCCGCGGCCGTCCACTATGTGACCGTAGCTGGCCTCGGCGGAGAACCCGACTACGAACAGCGCTTCACAACCCTCGCCAAAGATCTCGACAAGATTCTGAAGGGTTCGGGCGGAGATGCGAAGGTCCACACGTTGATGGGTGCCGAATCGACGCGGGCGAAGATAACCGATGTCATGACCCAGGTGGCCAAGGAGGTCAAATCCGACGACGCATTCGTGTTGACGCTGATCGGCCACGGCAGCTACGATGGCCGGGATTACAAATTCAATCTCAAGGGGCCGGACGTTTCCGGGATCGAATTGGCGGCTCTGTGCGACCGGATTCCCGCGACGCGGCAGTTGATCGTCAACACCACTAGTGCGAGCCACGGGTCATTGCCAGCGCTGCAAAAACCGAACCGGGCGTTAATCTTCTCGACCAAGAGTGGATCGGAGAGGAACGCGACCGTATTTGGGCGCTACTGGGTGGAAGCGCTGCGGGATACCGCTACCGACTCTGACAAGAACGAAACCATATCGGCACTCGAAGCATTCCGGTACGCGGATCAGAAAACTACCGGGTTTTACGAAACACAGAAACGTCTGGCTACCGAGCACGCGGTTCTCGAGGACACCGGACAAGGGGACGCCGTTCGCGCACCGTCCACGGAAAACGGTCAGGGGAAAGTAGCAAGCCAGTTTCCTCTTTTGCGGATCGGATCGGCGCAGCGCGCCGCGGCCGATCCGGCCAAACGCCAGCTCCTCGACAAAAAGGAGCAACTCGAACAGCAGATCGACCGTCTGAAGTATGAAAAGGCGGCGCTGGCGACCGACGATTACCGCAAGAAGCTCTCAGCTCTTCTGGTGGATTTGGCGCAGGTGCAGGAGGAGCTGGACAAGTAGATGGGGATACGGTCGGCAATAGCAGCGCTGACGGTAGCGGGGGCGTTTGCCCAAAGCACGGCTCAAATCTCGCCGGAACGATGCCGCAGCCTCGAGAAAAAGGGAAATCGTAGCCAAGCACAAAGTTGCTTTCAGCAGTTGACGGCTTCCTCGCGCGCGGCGATTCGCGCCGAAGGCTACTGGGGATTGCGGAACCACCGCCAGGCGAGTGAGGAGTTCCGCCGGGCCATCGAACAAGCGCCCAAAGACGCCGATCTCAAGGTCCGTTGGGGGCGATTGTTCATCGAGCCGTTCAACAAGAACAAGAAGGACGGAGCGGAGCTTTTCAGCGAAGCTCTCGAAATCAATAAGAAGCATCCGGGAGCGCTTCTCGGGATGGCGTTGGTGGCTTCGGACGGATTCGAGAGCAAGGCCGGGGTACTGGCCAGGGAAGCGCTCGACGCCGATCCGAAACTCGTGGAGGCGCAGGAACTACTGGCGCGCCTGGCGCTCGAGGACTCGAATCCCACCAAAGCCGTGGAGGAAGCCGACAAAGCGCTAACTCTTTCCGCCGAGGCGCTGGACGCTTTGGCGGTGAAAGCGGCCGTCGAGATCCTCGACGACCGGTCCGGCGAGGAGTGGCTGAAGAAGATCTTTGCCGTTAATCCGAGCTACGGAGAGGCCCATGCGCAGATCGCTCATCACCTGGTGCTCAACCGCCGGTATGACGAAGGCATTGCGCACTACCGGAAAGCGATCGAGCTCGATCCGCAAAATTGGCATGCCCGCTCGCGGTTGGGCATCAGCTTGATGCAGATGGGTCAGGAAGAGGAAGCCCGGAAGCATCTGGAAGCGGCATTCGATAACGGATTCCGGGAGTTCGCCACCACGAATTCTCTGAAGCTGATCGACAGCCACAAGAACCTTGTCACCTTCAAGACACCTACAACGATCCTCAAGCTCGACAAAAAGGAAGCCGAGATGCTGCGGATCTACTTCGAGGAGGAGTTGCAGAAAGCGATCGCCACCTACGAAGCCAAGTACAAGATGAAACTGCCACGCGCCGTGCAGTTGGAGGTGTACCCGAACCACGACGATTTCGCGGTGCGTACGATGGGAATTCCGGGACTGAGCATACTCGGTGTGACGTTTGGCGATGTCGTGGCAATGGACAGTCCCTCCGGACGCAAGCCTGGCACGTTCCATTGGGCGAGTACTCTCTGGCACGAGCTGAGTCATGTGTTCGTGCTGATTGCGACCAAACATCGCGTGCCCCGCTGGTTCACCGAAGGAGTGGCCGTACACGAAGAAACAGCGATTCACAAGGATTGGGGCGATCGTTTGACTCCCGAGATTCTGATGGCGGTCAAGGACAAGAAGCTCCTTCCAATTGCCGAGTTGGACCGGGGATTCATCCGGCCCTCCTATCCGTCGCAGGTCATTGTTTCCTATTTCCAGGGCGGCCGGATTTGCGACTACATCGTAGAAAAGTGGGGCTGGGCCAAAATCCTCGAGATGATGCATGCCTTTGCGGCGCGCAAGCCCACGGCGCAGGTGGTGCAGGATCAATTGGGGCTGAAGCCTGAGGAGTTCGACAAACAGTTTCTCGCGTGGCTCGATCCCACTGTGCAGCCGGTCGTCAAGAACTTCGACGAATGGCGCAAACGGATCCGGAAACTTGCGGAGCTGTCCAAGGCGGGCAATCATGCCGATGTACTGAAGGAAGGTCCGGAGGTTGTAGAGATGTATCCGGAATACGTCGAGGCCGCTAACGCTTATGAGATGATCGCCGCATCGGCGGAGGCCACGGGCGACAAAAAAAGCGCCACCGGGGCTTTGGAGAAGTTTGCGCGGATTGGCGGGCGGAGTCCGGAGGCATTGAAAAAGCTCGCGTCGCTGCAGCAGGAGGCCGGTAACCCCAAAGCGGCGGCGGTGACGCTCGAAAAAATCAACTACATCTATCCCATTAACGATGAGGACCTGCACAAGCGTCTGGGCGAGCTGTATCTGGGTCAGAAGAACCTGAACGGCGCCATCCGCGAATTTCGCGCCGTAGTTTCCTCCAAGCCCGTGGATCCCGCCGATGCGCATTACAATCTTGCCAGGGCCTACTGGGCCGCCCGGAAGACCGATCCGGCGGAAGATCATATTATACAAGCGCTTGAGGCGGCGCCTGGATACCGTCCCGCGCAAAAAATGTTGTTGGAGATTACGGCCAGCAAGAAAGAGAAACGCTGACATTCATGACAACGATTGCCGAACTTTCCGTCGAGAGCATGGAGCTCAAGGCAAGAATCGAACGCTTTCAGCAGGTGCGCGACCAGATCCTGCATCAGGTGCACAAGGTGATTGTGGGCCAGGAGGACGTGCTGGAGCAGATTCTGATCGCCATCTTTGTCGGCGGACATTGTCTGATCACCGGTCTTCCGGGGACTGCGAAAACTTTGATGGTGCGGACCCTCGCACAGACGCTCGGCCTCGAATTCAAGCGCATCCAGTTCACGCCGGACTTAATGCCCTCCGACATTACTGGAACCGACATCATTGAAGAGGACACAGCAACGGGTCGTCGCACATGGACCTTCGTGCGGGGGCCGATTTTCGGCAATATATTGCTGGCCGACGAAGTGAACCGCACGCCGCCCAAGACACAGTCGGCGCTGCTCGAAGCCATGCAGGAGCTATCCTGCACGGTTCGCGGAAACATGTACCGGCTGCCGTCACCTTTTTTTGTGCTGGCCACGCAGAATCCAATCGAGCTGGAAGGGACCTATCCACTACCGGAAGCGCAGTTGGACCGCTTTCTGTTCAACACCATTCTCGATTACCTGACCGCCGAAGACGAAGTGAAAGTGCTCGACCTGACCACGACAACGCACCAGGCGAAGGTCGACGCTGTTACCAACTCAGAGGAGATTCTCGGCTTCCAGCAATTGGTGCGCATGGTCCCGATCGCTGCACCGATCGCGCGATATGCAGTCGATCTTGTGCGCGCTACGCGTTCCAATGCAGGCACGGCGCCCGATTTCGTGAAGAAGTACGTAAACTACGGCGCTAGCGTCCGCGCGGCGCAGTTTATGGTTCTGGCGTCGAAGGCGCGGGCGCTGGCGCGCCGGAGGTACAACGTTTCCTACGAGGATATTCAGGCGCTTGCGGTGCCGATTCTGCGCCATCGCATCATTCTGAACTTTCAAGCTGAGTCGGAGCGCCTGTCATCCGACGATGTTTTGAAGCGTCTGATCGAGTTCATGCCGCCGCCCAAGGGATAATGGAAGTGTCGCGCAATAGGAGAGTACGAGAAACTTTGTGGGTAGCTTGTCAAGCGGCGGGCTGGTTGTCAATCGGCCCTTCGGTGTTACGGACACTCGAGCAGCGGCGGTTACCAACCGCCGCGCAGGATGCCATCCTGCCCCACAATGGCGAAGTCTACAGTTTTCTAACACAGTAGTCAGAGTTGGTAAATGATGCAACGATTTCTCGATCCCAAGGTGCTGGCGGGGTTGTCCGGACTGGACCTCATTGCCAAGACCGTGGTGAACGGGTTTATTGCCGGTCTGCATAAGTCGCCTGATTTCGGCTTCAGCCAGGAGTTCGCCGAATATCGCGCCTACACGCCGGGTGACGACTTGCGCCATGTGGACTGGAACGTCTACGCCCGCACCGAGCGGGCCTACCTGAAGAGATTTCGCGGAGAAACGAATTGCCAGGTCACGGTGCTGGTGGACGCCAGCAACTCGATGAAGCTTGCCACGCAAGGCGTCTCCAAGATCGACTACGCGCGGTATGCCGCCGCGGCTCTGCTTTATATGGCCATTGGGCAGCGCGATGCCGCCGGGCTGCTTGTATTCGATGATGAGATCCGCAACTTTGTTCCTCCTTCGACGCGACAGGGGCAGCTCCATCGCCTGCTGCATGGAATCGACGGAGCCGAGCCGCGGGCCCGCACCGATTATGCCAAGCCGTTCGTGCACGTTCAGGAGTTTCTGAAGCGGAGAGGCGTCATTATTGTCCTGTCGGACTTCTATGAAGATCCGGATACCATCGTCAAGACCGTGGGCCCCCTGCGATTTCGCGGAAACGACGTAGTATTGTTCCACGTGCTCGATCCAGCTGAATTGAAACCGGAATTCGGCGAGCCGGTGATCCTGATCGATATGGAGACCAACGATTCTCTGGAAGTCACGCCGGAGTACGCACAAACTGAATATCGCTCCAAGATTGACGCGCATGTCGAGGCGCTGCGTACTGGAGCCAAGAATGCGGGGCTCGATTATGTCCTTCTGCCCACGGATCAGCCATTGGATGGGGCGCTGCGGCAATATCTTGCCATCCGGCAGGGGAGGTTCTGAGTGGGCCTGTTTTCCCCATGGTTCTTAGCCGGCTTCGTGGCGATCGGTCTTCCGCTGTATCTGCATCTTCTGCAGCAGCACAAGACAACACCCGTGCCGTTCGCGTCGCTGCGATTTTTCGAAAAGCGCACGCAGTCGTCGATCAAGCACAGGAGGCTGCGCCATCTGCTGCTCCTGGCTCTGCGGCTGGCCCTGCTCATTCTTCTGGCGCTGGCGTTCGCCGAGCCCTTCCTGCAGCGTAACTTGGGGGCGGGAGATGGGAACCGCGCGTGGATGATTGTCGTGGACGATTCCTTCAGCATGCGCGCGGCTTCACGGCTCGATGAGGCAAAACGCGCCGCGTTGGCGCTGCTTGGCAGGCGAAAACCGGGGACAGAGACGCAGGTAGCCGCGTTGGGATCGCAGTTACGCTTGCTAACCCAGCCGGAGCAGGAAGATGCCAAGCTCCGGGCCGCGATAGAATCGATTCGCGGCGGAGATACCCTCGGATCTTATGCGGAGCTGACCCGGGCTCTGCGGTCAATCGCTCAGTCGATGCGGCAGCCGCTGGACGTTCATCTGTTTACTGACGCGCAGAAGTCGGCGCTGCCCGTGGGATTTAACGATCTGCAGCTCCCGGAGAACGTCAGTTTACATGTGCATCCGGTGGCGGACAAACCAGAACCGAATTGGGCCGTCGAATCGGTAAGCGCTCCCGCCGCGCTGTGGGATACCAAGAAAGCGCGGATTCAGGCGACGGTAGCGGGTTACGGGAGCCCTTCGGCGCGGCGTACTGTGTCGTTGCTGGCCGCGGGCAAGGTGCTCGCTACCAAGGCCGTGGATGTCCCGGAGAATGGAAGAGCTTCCGTCGAGTTTCAGGGATTGGATGTGCCATACGGATTTGCCCGTTGCGAGATCCGGATCGATGGCGCCGACAAACTGGCGCAAGACGACCGGTTCCTGTTCGCGGTACAGCGATCAGACCCGCGGCCTGTCTTGTTTGTGCATGAATCGCGTGACAGCCGCTCGTCATTGTATTTTCGAGCGGCGTTGGCGGCTTCGGCGGAAGCGGCTTTCTCGATTGATGCCGTGGCCAGTGAGCAGACCGCCCACCAGGATCCATCGCGCTTTGCCTTCGTCGTCCTATCGGATGTGTTGAGCCTGCCGGGAGCATTCGAGAACGCGCTCCAGAAATATGTGCGCGGTGGAGGGAGCGTGTTGATCGCCGCCGGTCCCTCGACGGCGCGACATGGAAAGATTCCGGTAGCCGGGTGGAAAGTTGCGGAGACCAAGTATTTCAGCCGGGGCGGCGAGCGTTTCGCGGTGGTGGGCGATGCCGATCTCGCACATCCGGCGCTGCGCAGGGCTGGGAAGTGGGAAGGCGTCAAGTTCTATTATGTGGTCAAGATTGACGGTGGCCAGGCTCGGATAGCCGCCCGTTTGGCCGATCAAACTCCGTTGGTTCTCGATGCTAAGGTCGGCGAGGGCCGAGTGATGGCGTTCGCATCCAGTTTCGACAACAATACTAACGATCTACCGCTGGCGCCTGTTTTCGTGCCGTTTGTCGAGCGATCGGCACGGTATTTGGCCGGTCTTGAGGACAGGAGCGGGGCAGTGCGTGTGAATGCGAACCTCGAGTTGCGCTCGGCGCGGGAGCAGGCGGTTTCAGTCGAGGTGATCGATCCGGATGGCAACCGCCCGTTGTCATTGCAGGAGTCAACCAAGTCGCAGTTTTATCAGTTCGGACGGGAAGGATACTTCGAAGTGCGGCGCGCCAACGGCCGTCATGAGATGGTGGCGGTGAACGCCGATCGAAAGGAATCGGACCTGAACGTCATTCCGCAAGAGACGATCGAGTTGTGGACCGGCTCGGGCGCCGGAGTCAATGGAACCGTTGCCAACGGATTGGATCCGGAAAAGAAGGAAACCAAACCGTCCAGTCTGGGTTGGTACTTTTTGGCGGTGCTGGCGGCTGTGGTCGCGGCCGAGTCGCTTCTCGCCAGCCGGTATTTAGGTGTACAAAGGGAAGAGAGGGTTTCGTAGAGAGCTTTGTGTGAGAGTTTTGTAGAGATTTGCCGAGGAGGATCGATGAGCGCACGTGAGCAATTGAACCGGTACCTGGGCAGCTTGCAAGGCAGGCTGCGATGGAGCGCCCTGCTACGTGGGGCGGCGATGGTGATGGTCACGGCGGTACTGGCCACCATTGTGCTCGTGCTCATTACGAATGCTCTGGCGTTCTCCGGCGGCAGCATGTCGACCGCGCGTGTCGCGCTCTTCCTCGCTTTAGCGCTCACCATTGGGTTTGGCGTGGTGCGGCCACTCGTGCGGCTTAATCAAAGAAGAACTGCGCAACGCGCAGAAGAGACCTTCCCAGTCTTCGAGCAGAGATTGTTGACCTACACGCATCAGCCGGAGGATCCGTTTTCCGAGTTGATTGCCGAAGACGCCATACAGGTGGCGCGGACCACCGAGCCGGGTTTGATTGCTCCCGCGGCGAAGCTCGCAGGCGCCGGTATCTTGGGTGTCATTTCGTTGGGTTTCCTGGTGTGGATGATCACTTCCGCGCCTGGGTTTCTAGGCCACGGCGCGAACTTGCTGTGGGCCGGCGCTCCGAAACAAGGACTGGTTCCTTTCTACGACATTAAGGTCTGGCCAGGAAACGCCAGTGTGCGCCGCAAAGGCGATCAATTGGTTACGGCGACAATCATTGGTATGCAGACGCAGAAAGTACGTCTGAGGGCGCGGTATCAGAGCTCCACCAAATGGGAAGAGGTTCTGATGCAGCCGCAGCCATCCGGGACCGGGTTCGAGTTTCTGTTCGCCGGTTTGCCGGAGAGCGTTCAGTATTACGTCGAAGCGGGTGGAGTTCGGTCGCAGGAGTATCAGTTGCGGGCAATCGATTTGCCGAGCGTCAAGCGGATTCGCGTGACCTACCGGTTCCCTGGTTGGATGGGGTTGCAGAACGTGGTCGAGGAGCAGGGTGGCGATCTGCGCGCGGTCGAAGGCACGGAAGCTCAGCTCGAGATCGAGACCGACCGGCCTCTGAAAGATGGTGTGATCCTGGTCGACGGCGAGAAGGAGGTGCCGCTCGTGAGCTCCGGTGGAAACTGGCTCAAAGCGGCCGTCAAGATCGAACGGGATGGGATCTATCACATCACTGGCCGCGACGAGAACGAGCGGGTCCGGATCAGCGAGGACTATTTCATTGAGGCAAGGAAGGAGAATCCTCCCACGATCCGCGTTTCCCGCCCCGGGCGCGACTACAAGTCGAGTCCGATTGAAGAAGTTACCGTCGCCGTGGATGCTGACGACGACTACGGCTTGCAGGAAGTAGAGCTTCACTACTCGGTAAACGGTGGACCGGATCAGACTGTGCCGCTACTCAAGAAAAAGGGCGAGAAGGAAGCGGCGGGGAGCCACATGTTCGCGCTCGAGGATTACAAGCTCGTTCCCGGGGACTTGGTGAGCTTTTACGCGACAGCCAAAGACGCCCGCACGACGGCGCGGACCGACATTTACTTCATTGAGGCCCAGCCATTCGAGAAAGAGTATTCCCAGTCCCAACAACAAGGCGGCGGTGGTGGTGGTGGTGGCCAGGGCGACCAGAATCAGATTTCTGCCAGACAGAAGGAAATCATCGCGGCCACCTGGAATCAGCAGCGCGACAAGAAACCGGATAAGAAAGAAGCGGAGGAAACAGGGAAGTTCCTGAGTGAAGTCCAGGCCAAGCTGCGCGATCAAGCGCAGTCGTTGGCGAAACGGATGCAGAGCCGGGAGTTATCTCGCGAGAATCAGGAGTTCTCCACCTTTACCAAAGACATGGTGGCTGCCTCGGAAGCGATGGGAAAGGCCGCGGAGCAGTTGAAAGGGGCCCATTGGACGGATGCGATGCCCCATGAGCAGAAAGCTCTGCAACATCTGCTGCGCGCCGAAGCGACGATGCGTCAGATTCAAGTAGCGTTCGGTCAAAGGGGCGGAGGAGGTGGTGGTGGCGGCGGAGGAGCCGCGCGCGACCTCGAGAATCTGTTTGATCTAGAGCTGGACACTGAAAAGAATCAGTACGAAACCGGACAGCAGTCGGGCGGCGCCAGTCAAAAATCGCGAGAAGTGGACGAAGCTCTCCAGCGGCTCGAACAACTGGCGCGCCGCCAGCAGGAGCTCGCCCAACAGCAGCGGAACAACAAGCAGCAGACGCTGCAACAGCGCTGGCAGCAGGAAATGCTCCGGCGTGAGGCCGAGCAGCTTCAACGCGATATGGAACGGATGGCGCGCGGCCAGCAAAGCCACCAGCAGGGCCAGTCGAGCCAACAGCAGGGACAACAGGGCCAGCAGTCCGGCCAGCAGTCGGGCCAGCAGTCATCTCAGTCGGCTTCCGGGCAAAGCGGCCAACAACAGCAACAACAAAACCGCCAAACGGGACGCCAGGATATCGACCCGCGCGTGCAACGGGCGCTCGAGCACATCCGCCAGGCGACCGAAGACATGCGCCGCGCCAGCAGTTCGGCTATGGGCCAGCCGAATCAATCGAGCGAAGCGGATGCGCGTCGTGCCGCGGACCGGCTGCAGGAGGCGAAGGATCTCCTCGGCAACGCACGCAAGCAGGAAGCGGGTCAGCAAATGGCCGACCTCGCAAATCGGACCGATCAATTGGCGGATAAGCAGAGAGAAATGTCGCAACGTTTGCGGCAGGCTTACGGGAATCCGCAGCAGCTCAACAGCCCTCAGGCCGGTGATCCTAAGAAGAACGCGGAGCTGGCTGAAGAGCGTCAGCGAATGGCAGATGAGCTGGCAAGACTCGAAAAGCAGATGCAGGATACGATTCGCGATCTGGCCGCGAGCGAGCGCAAGGCAGCGTCCAAGCTGCGTGAGGCGCTGACAGAATCGCAGCAGAACGAGTTACGGTTACGCCTTCAGTACAGCGGCGATGCGATCAAACGCGGATATGGAGCCTATGCTTATATGCGCGAAGCCCCGATCACCAACGCAATGGAAAATATGCGCGAGAAGGTCCGCCAGGCTCAACAGGCTTTGGAGGGCAAGGGAGGAGGCGATCCGAAGCAGCAAGGCGTCGAGAGCGCCCTCGAGCGTGTCGAGCGCTTGCGCCAGCAGATGGAAGCCCAGATGCAAGCAATGAACCGGGGCAACCAACGCGGTCAGGGACAACAAGGCCAACGCGGAGACCAGAAGGGCAACGGCAATCAGCCCGGCGATTCCCAAGGACAACAACAAGGTCGCGGCCAGGAAGGGAAAGGCGGGCAGCAGGGGCAAGGGCAGCAGCCAGGCGAAGGAAGTGCGAGCCAAGGCGGAAATCAGGGAGGCCGCGGCGGACCGTACGGTGGCTCTCGCGGCGGTGCCTGGGAAGGCCGCCAGGGCGGTGAGCGTGGAGAGAGAGATTTCTCCGCCATGAATCGGGGTGATTACCTTCCCGAGGCCGGAGCGAATCCCGATCCCACACGGGGACTCGCGGGAGTGGAGCAAGCCTATCGCGAAGGCATGCGCGATCTCTCTCAGCTACGGGAAAGCCTTCGGGAGAGTCCAGAGCTGGCACGCGATATCCAGGAATTGATCCGCGAGATGGGGCGGCTCGATCCAAGCCGCTTCCCGGGCAATCCACAGCTTGTGGAGCAGCTCCGGACGCAAGTAATCGGTGGGCTGGAGCATATCGAGCTACAGCTTCGCCGAAAGCTCGACGAGCAAAGCGGCGGCAAGGCTCGCGGCGCCTCCTCGGCCCCAATTCCCTCCGGCTATGAGGAATCCGTCGCGGAATACCGCCGCCGGCTGAGCAAGAACAAGTAAATAGCGAAATTTCAACCAGGCTGGAGCGTTAATGCTTCGGTCGACATAGATGCGCCAGCCCGAAGCCGGAGGTTTGCGTCACTCACCGGGTTTCTATCGGTACGAGGGTCAACGTATCCACCGCCTCGACACTTCCATACTGCATGCGCAGATTCCCGCCCCCGTAATAAACCGGCCACTGATCTTTCCGATGCGGTGAAAAAGGCTGGCCGGACTGCCCCGACAGAATCACCATCCGCGAGTTTTCCCAATCGGCGAGATCCGCCACGAACCGCATCGAAGGACCTGCGCGTCGCGTCGTCTGGCGCACAGTCGTGGTGGATCCGCCCATTGGCGCCGTAATGTTGAAGTACTTGCCCACCCACGGCAACTCGCTCACCACCGGTTGCTTCAACTGCAGCTCGTTGTACATACCATACTGCCATGCTCGTACGTCTCGTCCCTGCATCTTGACCCCTTCCTCGACCCCGTCCAGTAAGGCCCGTACCAGCACCTGATCGTAGTCCGTGAACCAGTCCTCGGGACGCGACCGGAACAGTTGCTCGATCACCGCAGTACCCATCGCGGCGTCATAGAGCGATCCCTTCCCGCCAGCGGCGCGGTCAACCACCCCCTTTCGCAAGTGTTGGTAGGCGAGCGTCACCACCAGCGCGGCGGGCGACGTGGACTCCATCTGTCCATTCCAGGTCCTGAGGACTTCCACGGCATCTTTGAGATCGGGATTGGTCACGTTTCGCCGCTTAGATGCCTCGACGATCTGTTGGGCAAGGAAATGCGAGAAAGGTGAATACACGTCGCGCTGGACCAGCATGATCATCTCGGGCGTCCAACCGGTCTTGCGCGCGAGCATGGCCTCGATCTGCCGGCACCGGTAATGCGGCGCGAAGTTTCCATGTACACGATACTTGTATCCGGCCGGAAACGGATTCTGGTTCCCAGTGATGACGCGGCCGGAAGGCGGATTGTAGAACGACGGCAGGTCGTCGAACGGGATTACACCGCGCCATTCGTGCTCGCCGGTCCAGCCCGGCTGCGGTACGTCGCCATCGTAGTTTTCGCGAATCGGGAACTTACCGGCTACCTGTAACCCGATATTACCTTCGCGATCGGCATAGACGAAATTGAAACCAGGTCCCGGAAACCGCCGCAGAGCCTTGCGGAATTCCTCCCAGTTGCGCGCCCGGTTCAATTCGAGGTGCGGATACTCGAACACTCCGGGCTCGGTCGCCATCCAGCGCAAGGCGAGAGTGAGGTTCTGCTCCTGGAACACAATGGAGCCGTGCCGCGTTACCGGCACGATCACATCCACTTTTCCGGCGCCACGGATGCGCACGGTTTCACGAAGCTGCCGTACCGGCTCGAGCTTGTCTTTGAACTGTGCCACGCCCAGCACGAGATTCATGCGCTCCTGATAGAGATCCTGTACATCGAACCCTAGATTGGTGACACCCCAGGCGATCTGGTCGTTGTGACCGATGCCTACGCCGGGCAGGCCCGGCAACCCAACTCCCGCGACGTTCATCGAGGGAGTCTTCAGGTGCACCTGGTACCAGATGCCCGGCAGCGAAAATCCGAGATGCGGATCGCTCGCAAGCAGGGGCTTGCCGGACTTGGTGTGCCTGCCTGCCACTGCCCAGGCGTTGGAGCCCAACTGCACTTCGCCTCCGGTGCTGGACGGAAACAGGAAGTGCACTTTCTGGGCTTCCCCGCTTTCGAGCAGATTACGCTTCAGGATTTCGTCCCGGTGGGCATTCGTCATGCTGCGGTACATTTGCAAGCCCACGAGCACCGAGTCGGGTATGGTCCATGGCGCTGGATCGAACCCGAGAAGTGTGAATTCCACGGGGAGCGCCCCGCGATGTGTTTCGACATAGTGATTCACACCGCGGGCATAGGCCGCGAAGGCACGGCGATCTTCCGCGGGCATCGTGTGGGCATGCGCTTCGGCCACGCGCCGCAAGCGGAGGCGCCGGCCCTCGATGTCGCTTTCGAGAGCGGGGCGTCCGACGATCTCGGCAAGCTCCCCGGCTGGAAGGCGTCGAGCCATCTCGAGCTGAAACAGCCGGTCTTGGGCGGTGACATATCCTTGTGCAAACCAGACGTCTTCGTCAGAAGATCCTTCGATGTGGGGCACTCCTTGCGCATCCCGAACCACTGCTACCGGAGCCGATACCGGCGCGGCCGCTTTGCCCGAGGTTTGTGGTAGCACGCGCCACGCAAGCCAATACGCGCCGGCAGCGCCTGAAACCAGCAATACTATGACGAGATAGTTGATATATTTTAGGAAACGGTTCACGTGTGGACCTTCATTTAGGATACCGGGTTCTTCTCATCGTCCTGATCATCGCCTCGAATGCCTTCTTTGCGGCGGCGGAAGCTTCGCTGCTTTCCGTTCGGAAGTCGCGGTTGAAGCAGATGGCGGCGGATGGCAAGGTGGGGGCGCAAGCTGCTCTCAATCTGTTGGCCAATCCGGAGCGGCTGCTTTCGGTTGTGCAGGTCGGGGTGACCTTGGCCAGTCTTGCCCTGGGGTGGGTGGGCGGCGACGCTCTCTATCCGGTTCTGGTTGGCTGGTGGAAATCCTTTGTGACTCCTCAGATCGAGCCGTTCCTGCGCGCCGCGGCCTTTATTCTCTCGTTCCTGCTAAACACGTTCCTGCACGTGGTGATTGGCGAGGTGGTGCCCAAGAATCTAGCTATCGAGACGGCCGACCGTCTGGCCGTGCTCGTTGCGCCGCCATTGCTCGTGTTTTCCCGGATTTCGGGACCCTTCGTGACCGTGCTCGAGAAATCTTCGATGGCGGTCTCGCGAGCTCTCGGGCTGAAGGGGGAATCCGCCGGATCTGGCCACAACATCGAGGAATTGAGGTATATTGTTTCGTCGAGCCAGAAACACGGCCATCTCGACGCATTCGAAGAAGAGGCGATGCAACGGCTGCTCGAGCTCCGTGATCTGAGCGCGAGAGAGATCATGACGCCGCGCAACTCGATTGCCGGCGCTCCGATCGAATCCACGCTCGACGAGCTGCTCATGGTGTTCCATGAGAATAAGTACTCGCGCATTCCAATCTACGAACGCAGTGCCGAGCACGTGCTTGGAATCGTGTACTCGAAAGATTTGCTCGACGTATGGCAGCAACGCCGGCGCGCCAATGAGCTCCGGCGCCCATCAGCGCAGTTCAACCTACGCCTTCTGCTGCGACAACCGCCAGTGGTGCCCGAGACGAAACCGGTGTCGCAGCTAATCGACACGTTCAGGCACAGCCGGTCGCATATGGCGCTGGTGGTGGACGAGTTCGGTTCGGTCACCGGACTGGTGACCCTCGAAGATGTGCTCGAGCAGGTTTTCGGCGAGATCGAAGACGAACATGATGTTCGGCTTCCAGTTCTTCCAGTGGTCTGGGAGGATATCGAGATCGACGGCACCACTCCGATTCGCGACCTGGTAACACAGTATTCCATGCAGCTCGAATCCAATACCAGCTACGAAACCTTGGCGGGTTTCATTCTCTTCAAGCTGGGCGCGATCCCCCAGCCTGGTGACAGCATCGAGCAAGGGGAGTTCCGGTTTACCGTGACCGTGATGGATCGGAATCGGATCGCCAAAGTGCGCATTGAAAAACAGGCTCAGGCGGCGGACGATGCAATCGCTTCCGTCCAGGTACACTAATACACCAGGATGGCTGAAGTCGCAGTACCCAAACTGGAATCCCCGCAGGAGCGGAAGGTAGACGCCGCCAGCCGGCTGACGTCGCTTGACCTGTTCCGTGGCCTGACCATCGCATCGATGGTGATGGTCAACAACCCGGGCAACTTCTCGACGACGTATGGCCAGCTCCTCCATGCCGAATGGCACGGCTGGACCTTCACCGACCTCGTATTTCCGTTTTTTCTTTGGATCGTCGGCGTAGCGATGACGCTCTCCACCGCCCGGCGCCTCGAGCGAGGCGAAGAGCGCAGCGGCCTCCTGGCCCACGTGATCCGGCGGGCGGCTCTGATCTTCCTCATCGGACTTCTACTCAATGGCTTCCCCCGCTATGCCTTCGCCACTCTCCGCATCCCGGGCGTCCTGCAAAGGATCGCCGTCTGTTACCTCATCGCGGGGATCATTTACCTCTACACGTCCTGGCGTGGCCGGATTTATTGGCTGCTCGGATTCCTCGCAAGCTACACACTCCTCATGCATCCCGGCGGCTATGAGAAAGGCACGAATCTCGCTGCGCAACTCGACGCATGGCTGCTCACGGGCCACATGTACGGCGCCACAAAGACGTGGGACCCGGAAGGCATCCTCTCGACGTTGCCCGCAATCGGAACGTGCCTGTTCGGAATCCTCACGGGTGATTTCCTGCGCACCACTCTCCGCAGGGCCGAGAAAACGGCCTGGATGCTGGTGGCTGGCAACGTCCTGATCTTTCTGGGCAAAGTGATCGACATCTGGCAGCCCATTAACAAGATGATCTGGACCTGCTCCTACTCCATCTTCACGGCGGGAATGGCGCTCGTGGTATTCGGCATCTGCTACTGGCTGGTCGATGTGAACCATTACCGCAAAGGCTGGACTCGGCCCTTGGTGATCTTCGGGATGAACGCGCTTGCCGTCTACATCTTCTCTGGAGTCCTGGCGCGGTTGGTTGGTCTTTGGAAGGTCAGCGATGTTTCGGTGAAGCGCGCGACCTACGATTCCCTCGCCGCCGCCCTCAATCCCTACCACGCCTCTCTTACGTACGCGCTGTTGAACGTGGCGGTATGCTTCCTGTTCGCCTGGATCCTCTACCGGCGGCAGTGGTTTCTGAAGCTATAAACTCACGCTTGCATTCGGGCGGAATCGCTATTGTGCCACGGTGAGCAATTCGACGGCACGCTGAACCTGCGGATCGCGCTGCGACTCGACTTCGTCCCCCTTTTCCACTCCAAGTGACTGATTGAAAATCTCCTGGAGCACGCGCGACCGGATCCATTCCCGATCGGCCGACCATTCGCTCAACGAGGGCCGTACGTTACGGGTGGAGAGATACACCTGCAACTCGTCGAGCAGAGAATTCATAACTCTAAACTGAGCGGAAACCTGCGTATGCTTCTGAAGATATTCCGTGGCGAAGGCGGTGAGAGACGCGCTCGCGTCGAGAAAAGCGCGAAGGCGCGTCTGACGCTCCGGCCAGACCACGAAGTCCGGCTCGATCCCTCCACCGCCCCTCACCTTGCGGCCTGATGATGTGCGGAAGTCCGTAGTGGTTTCGAGGTTTGCATAGCGTGTGTTGCCTTCGAGCTGTCCCTCTTTGAGCGGCTTCTGGATGGAGCGGCCACTGGGAGTGAAGTAGAATGCCGTTGTGAGCGCCATGCCCGTACCTTGCGACATCGGAAACACGCTCTGCACCAGACCCTTGCCGAAGCTGGGCAGTCCGACAATGGTGGCGCGATCGTAGTCCTGCAAAGCGCCAGCGACGATCTCGGCGGCGCTGGCGGTCTTCTCGTTGATCAACACCACTACCGGAAACGAGTAGGGCTTTGTGCCCTCCGGAACTTTCGGCTCATCAAGATCCCGCGCCCGGCCCCGCAGCGTGACCAGCTTCTTGCCGCCGGGTAAGAACAGAGCCGCTACCTCGAGGGACGGATGGATAATGCCTCCGCCGTTGTTGCGCAGATCGAGCACAAGCCCCTTGAGATCCTTGCCGCCAAGCTTCTCGATGGTCTCCGCCATCAGCTTGCCGGTGTCGGCTTCGAAACTGGTGGCGCGCACGTAACCGATGCCGGCGCGCGGATGCCAGGCGCGATCCACCGATGGCGAAGCAAGCTCCTCGGGCACGAGCGTAAAGTTCATCAGCTTCGCGTTGCCAGGCCGGCGCACATGCAGCAAGGCTTGACGCTGCCGAGTTTCACTGAGCAGCCCGACGAGCTGATCCATATCGAGGGCGCCAAGGTTGATGTTATTGATGCCGACAATCTCATCTCCGGGCGCGATCCCGGCGCGCACGGACGGAGCACCCGGGACCGTTTGCAACACGATCACTCTTCCGGGCAGCACCGACACCACGGTGCCGAAACCCTTTGCCGTAGACTTCTGCATCTCCTTGAGTTGTTCGAATTGGGCGGGTGAAAAGAATACAGAATGGGGATCGAGCCGCCGAAGCAGCGCGGGCAAGGCGGCTTCGTAGACCAACGAGTTCGGGTTAATGGTATCGGCGGCATTCTGTTCGATCAGCGCATAGACCTGCGAGAATGCACGGACAGCTTCCTGCAAGTCGCTGGAATCCTGTTGCGCCCACAGAGCGGTCGAGAATAGGAACGGGAATAGTGCTACTGTTTTAGAAAGTTTGTGGGGCAGCTTGTTAAGCTGCGGGCCGATTGTGAATCGGCCCTTCGGCGTCGTGAACAGTGGAGAAGCCGCGGTTACCAACCGCCGCGCAGGATGCCATCCCGCCCCACAAGCGCCAAGTCTACAGGTTTCTAGCACAGTAGTAATAGAGGCCTCATCACAAAATACGCTTGCCGAGAGCCGACGCAAGGAGTTGGACGGCCAGGTCGGCGGTTCGGTTCGCGATATCGAGCACGGGATTCACTTCCACGACCTCCATGGACAAGAGCTGCCCCGAGTCTCCCGCCATCTCCATGGCGAGATGGGCTTCGCGATAGGTAAGGCCACCGGGCACGGGCGTGCCGACACCGGGAGCGATTTGCGGGTCGACGGAATCCATGTCGAAGGAGACGTGGAAACCGGTAGTGCCGTCGATGGCAAACCGCATGGCGTCCGCCATGACAGCCTTGAGTCCGCGCTCGTCGATATCCCGCATCGTAAACACATGCACACCCGATTCCCGTACTGAGGCGCGTTCGAGTTGATCGACGTCGCGCAAGCCGACGATCACGGTGTTGTGCGGATGGACCTTGGGAGCGTAATTGTACAAGTGCGTCAACTCGCGCGGGCCGCGCCCCAGCACGCAAGCGAGCGGCATCCCGTGGACGTTGCCGGACATCGAGGATTCCGGCGTGTTCATGTCGGCATGGGCGTCCACCCAAATGAGTCCGATCTTCTGCTTCTTCTTGCGATAGTGGCGCGAGACCCCGCTCACCGTACCGACCGCCGCCGAGTGATCGCCACCGAGCACCACCGGGAAGCGGCCTCCATCCGCGGCCTTTTCAACCAGAGCTGCCAATCTTCGGCATGTTTCAGCAATCTCGGGTAGGTAGCGCGCGTGCGGATTGCCGGCGTCCCGCGACTCGGCTTCGACCACGGAGACATTGCCGCGGTCCTCCACAATGTATGAGAGCCGGCCGAGCCGTTGGTGCAGATCGGCGACCCGAATTGCGGAAGGGCCCATGTCGACGCCGCGGCGGCCGGCGCCTAAGTCGAGGGGGGCGCCAATCACGGCGATGCGGGAGGGTCGCATATATCCATTGTCGAACAGCTACTGCCGTTCCTCTCCCGGGTGCTTAGCTGTTCTGGGAACGCCGTGAAACCGCCGGCACTGGCGACGCTTCCTAGAACAGCAGCCGCAATCCGATCTGGAGCTGGCGGTTGGCCGCGGCGGTGCCGCCGATGATGCCGAAGTTTGCGGTTTGGAGCGTCGCTCCGGGCGTCCCGAACTGCGGCGTATTGAAGAGATTGAAGCCTTCGGCGCGGAACTGCAGGCGCGCGCCCTCATGGATGGGCAGCTTAAAATTGCGCTGCAGCGAGAAATCGATGCTCTTCGTGCCGGGGCCCGTAAGGAAGTTGCGGCCGGCGTTTCCGAAAGTATATTGCGCCGGAAAAGTGAAAGCCTCAGTCTCAAACCAACGTCCAACGGTGGGACTGTCGAGACGGCCGTCCCTAAGCCGGTTGGGCCAGTTGACGGTGCCGGTGTTGGAGTTGTCGAACGGGAGGCTGAGGGTGAATGGAAGACCACTCGAGAGGGAGAGCAGTCCTGCAAGTGACCAGCCGCCGAACGCCGGATTCAGTCTTGCCCAGGGCAGTTCCCAAACGCCGGAGAAGACGAACCGATGGGGAACGTTGTGGTCTGAAGGGCCGCGGTTGGCGCTTCGGTTGCGCGTGTCCTGCACGGATCCGCTGCCGGCAGAGTTCACGCAGCCATCGCACAGGTCAATATTCGATTGTGTGTCGAGCGAACGGCCGAATGTGTAGCTGGCCAGGAAAGACAGGCCACCGGAGAAGCGCCGCTCGAGCCGCGTCGAGAGGCCGTGATAGCTGCTCATGACCCAGGGCTCCGCCCGGATGAGCGCCGCGCGGCTGATTCCAGCCAGCGGACGGCGGTCGTTGACGCTGCCTGGGCCTGGTACGGGCTGATTGCCCTCATAGACGCCCCAGAGCTTGAGGCCACGGTTGCCGACGTAATTCACCTCCCACAGCAGGTTCCTAGGCAGTTCCTTCTGGAGCGACAGAGTCCACTGCTGGACGTACGGTATGGTGAAGCGGTTGGTCCAGGCGCGGAGTTGGACCGTCGAGCGCGGATCGAACTGATAGCTCGCCGGGGTCGGCGGCGCTGCGCGCGGGGGCAGAGTGGCGCTCAGCGGGATGGTTGAGGAAATGTTGAGTTGATCCGAAGTTATCTGGAGACCTCCGAACCCCACGAACGGCGGGTTGTTGGTCATGCGCTGCGAAACACCGAAGCCTTCGTCCTGGCCGTAAAAAATGCCATAGCCGCCTCGAACGACAAACCCGGTCAGCGGAGTGCGCCAGGCAAAGCCGATGCGGGGTCCTACGTTATTCAGGTCCGCGTCCTGGAGTGAGCGTGGGCGGCGCGAGTCGCCCGCAAGCACGTACTGGCCAAACAGCGGATCGCCATAGTCGATGATCAGGTTGGCGAGGCGGTTGTTGACCTCGTGGAATGGCTTGGTCAACTCGTATCGCAGGCCAAGGTTCAAAGTGAGCGTGGGTGTCAACGACCAATCGTCCTGGAAATATCCGTAGGAATTGTGTGCGCGCTCTCCCGACGTGGAGGTGGTGCCGATGGTGATGGCGTTGGGCACTCCGAGCAGCAAGTCGGCGACTGGTGAGCCGGTACCCGGACGGCGTTGCGGATCCTGAGAGAAAACTCCGGTGAAGTTGAAGCTGCCGCGACCCTGGAGCGTGGCGAACGTCCGGACACGGATGAGTTGGTAGTCGAATCCCGCTTTCAGCGTGTGCCTACCGCGAACCGCCGAGATGTTGTCGGAGAGGTTCCAGACTCCGGAGGTCTTCACCAGCGGAATGTTGCCGAAGTTCGGCGGCTGAGCACCAATACCTTGGAATCCGGTGACATTGAATGCTGGGATGGAGCTGGTGACATCGGGCGCCAGCGCGCCGGGAACGACTTCATTCTTGGGGACCGTGCCGTCCTGGTCCACTCCAACGCGATTCCATGCAAAGCGGAATTCGTTGACCGTGCGGGGAGAGAGCACACGCGTGTAACCGAGCCCCACGCTTTTGGCGGGTTGCTCGCGGCGGGTGCCAGTGGTGGCTGGCTCGGGAAGAATGGACTGCCGGAGAAACTCACCGTCATCAAACGAGAAGCGGCCGAACACGGAGTTGCCGTCGTTGATCCGAAGGTCGCCGCGCAGTGTGGCGTTGTGAAAGCGGGTCGCATGGATGGGATTGTTCACGTAGTTTTGAGCGGCCATCGCGAGCTGCGGGTCGGGATAGAGGTCGATGACGGACTTGCCCACGCGGTCGAAGCGGGCCGCCGGGATGGTGTTATTGGGGAACGAATCACGGATGAAGCCGGCGCCGGCAGGGTTGGGCCGCGTGGTGGCTGGGTCGAAGACATTGACACTGCCAAAGCTCCCCTGTTTGTGCGCAGCCAACGGCACCGTGGACGCGAAAGTGTCGCCTTCGGAGATGTGCGTGCGCTGGTAGGCGCCGTGGAACCAAGCTCGGTTGCGGCGGATGGGGCCGCCGAGAGATCCACCGAACTGATGTTGGATGTAGAGTGGCTTGGCGCGTCCGGCAGGTTGAAAGAAATCGCGTGCATCGAAGGTGGAGTTGCGAAGAAATTCGAAAGCGGAACCATGGAGCTCGTTGCTGCCCGACTTGGTGACGACATTGACCACTGCGCCTGCGGAGGCGCCGTATTCGGCGGAGAAGTTCGAGGTCTGCACTCTGAATTCGGCGATCGCCTCGAGCGAGGGGCGCATGGCGTCCCGCGCTCGGTTGTCGAGCCCACGGAGATAGTTTTGATTGCGGGCGCCGTCGAGCAGGAAAGCATTTTGGAGACCGCGGTTGCCGTAGGCCGAGAACGTCCGGTCCCGCGAGCGGGTGTTGGGCACCGCGCCAGCAGCAGTATTGCCGAGTTGCAGGTAGTTGCGTCCGTTCAGTGGAAGCTGCTGCATGGTACGGTCATCCACCACCTGGCCGACGGAATGAGACTTCTCTTGGAGCATCTCGGCCTGAGCCAAGACGGTGATCGATTCCGTGACGCCGCCCGCCTCCAGAACGAGCCGCAGCGCCAGGGCGTCGTCAACCCGCAGAGTGATGCCGCTGCGCTCAAGGCGCTTGAAACCGTCCCTGGTGACGTCGACGGTGTAGGCGCCGGGACGCAGCAGTGCCGCGGTGGCTGAACCAGCCTCGCCGGTCTCTAGCGTCCGAACCAGCTCTCCCGTATCCGATCCGATCAGGCGAACGCGAGCGCCAGGGACTATGGCGCCGGTGGAGTCCAGGACGGTTACCGAGATCTGACCGGTGGAGGTCTGTGCAAAGATCGGGAGCGCGGCCACCATCAGAAGCGGGATGAGGCGAAGCCGGTTGCGGGTCATTGGGCATGATCATACCACCCGCTCCAAAGCACAAATGAAGCGCGTATCAACGGGCATTTCATCTTGCCCGGCACACAACCACTGAGAAGTCGTTGTTACCGGTTAAACAAGAACGCATTGCTGTTGAGCAAAGCCCATAACAAATCCTGGGCGCGTTCGGCTCTTGCGCCTGGCCTGCCCAGATAGGTAAGTGCGAAGTCGAGCTCAGCGGATTCCGGGAGGCGGCTAAGCGCAGCCATATAGATTTCATCAGCGAGCTTACGGTCGTTCGCCCCGCCCAGGATGAGCTTGGCGATTCGTCCGTCAGGGTCGGCGATGGCTAGGGCGATGGTCGAGCCGTTGAGAAGATTGAGCGCCTGTACAAGACTCACATCGCTTCGTCGTTCGCACTCACACGAAGTCTGGCGTTCCGGCCTGCCGAAGACGTCGAGGAATCCGCCTCGGCCGATCGTGGGGTCGGGAATGTCTTGTGCGAGGGAGTCCTTGGGAACCATGGGTAGATTGGGCTTCACTCCAGCGGCAATGTGAATGCCGTCGAACAGTTGCTCGGCGCTGAGGCGTCGAGGGTAAGCGTGAGAGAAGTTGGTCTCGTCGTCCTCATTCCACGAGTTGGTCTTGTAGGAGAGTTGGTACGTCCGCGAGTTGACGATGGTGCGGATGAGGTTTCGGAGGTCGTAGTCATGATCGAGGAAATCCTTGGTAAGCGCATCGAGCAGAGCCGCGTTGGTGGGCGGGTTCGAGGCGCGGATATCGTCCACCGGATCGATGATGCCCTTGCCAAAGAAGTAACTCCACATGCGATTGACTAAAGATTTACCGAAAAGCGGATTGCTCTTGGAGGCGACCCAGTCGGCAAGAGATTCGCGCAGATCAGCTTCTTTGACTTCGGCCTTCGTGACGGGATACAGGAACTTCGCCGGCATCACCCGGCTGTCCTTGGGATGGAGGATGTCGAACTCTTCCCGCTTGTCGAAAACAACTTCTTCGTCGCTATCTTCGCCGTTCTTGACGCCGAGCTTTCCGAAGAAAGCCGTGAGATTGTAGTACTGGTTTTGGGTCCACTGCTCGAAGGGATGGTCGTGGCACTGGGCGCACACCATCCGGACGCCGAGGAAGAGCTGCGTCGTAGTCTCCATCGCCACCTTGGGCTCGCGCGTGAACCGAAAGAAATTCGCGGGGGGATTCTGATACGTGCTGCCGCGCGCGGTGAGGAGCTCGCGGACCATCTTGTCGTACGGCTTGTTTTCAGAAAGCGACTCTCGGATCCAGTCGCGGAAGGCCCAAACACCCTTGTCGCCAAGCTTGTTACGGTTCACCTGAAGAAGATCGCTCCACTTCACCGCCCAGTGGTTGACAAACTCCTCGCGTGTCAGAAGTTTCTCGATCAATGCCGCGCGCTTGCGACGCGTTTCTGTCTTATCGGCGACGAAAGCCTTCACTTCCTCAGGAGTGGGGGGGATGCCCACCAAATCATAGGAGACGCGCCGGAGAAACTCGGCGTCGGAGGTGAGGTCGGAAGGAAGGATCTTCAGGCGCTGGAGCTTGGCATTAATGTGCCGATCGATGTAATTCGATTCGGGCGCGGGCTTCCAGGCAAAACCAGCCTGATCCGTTACAGCCGTGACGGGTGTCACGCTGAGCTTGCCCTCGTAGCGGATCAGCATCGCCGCTTCGCCTTTGCGGACGGCTTTGATCGAACCGTCGTCGGAAACTTCGGCGATCTGGGGCGTGTTGGAGGTGTAGATCGCGTCCTTGGTGACGTCGCGCGTGCTGCCGTCGGCATAGTGAGCGCTGACTTTGAGTTGTTGTGTGAGACCGGGCTTGGCGGCGAAGAACTCGGCGGGCTGGACATCGAGTTTCGAGACGGTGGCCGCAACTGGGTCGCCATATTGGGCGCCCTGGCTGATCCACTCGAGAATGATGTTGTAATAGGCAGTTCCTTTTTCGAAGCGGAGGCCTCCACCGTGAGCGATTTCCATCGCCGGCTTCAGCAGAATGAGACTCTGAGCGGGCTCGGTGCGATTAAAGCGGCGGCCAGCCATTTCGTGGACGATCGCGCGATAGTCGAATTCGGGGTCGTATCCACGCAGGGAGAGTTTGAACCCATTCTTGCCTTTGGCGCCGCCATGGCATGGTCCGGAGGTGCAGCCCACCTTGTTGATGATGGGCATGACATCCTTGACGAACGATAGAGGCTCGGAGGCAAGGGCGACGGTGGCGACAAGTCCAACAATAAACCGCATTAGTCAATCCTCAATTGGACCGGAACTTCGGGTCCCTTGTACGTATCTTTGGCCTTGCTGCCGGTTTCAGGCGCCTGGCTCACCAGGCGGATTTCATGAGCCCCCTTGGGCGAACTGGGAGCGGCCTGGCAGGAAAGCGAAAAGTCTGCACCCGCAACTTCAGCGGGCTGGCAGGTGACGCCTTCGGGAAGCTCCTGGACCTCCACGCGGACGGCGCTGCCTTCGAAGGTCGGCTCGCGATAAATCTTGCCCGTCGCTGTGAGCTGAGCCCCAGGCTTCAAGGCCCAGGTGCTGAAATCTGGCCTAACCTGATAGCCGGGCACGACTTCAACAGTGACCATTGGTCCATATACCTCGACGGGCTTGCCTTCGACCTCGGCCGTGGCGGAGACGTAGAAATCGAACTTCGTGGTTGGGGTGGCAAAGTTTGTGTTGATAAGCAGAGAGCCAACATCGGGTGTTTTGCCGGGCGGTCCTTGCAGAATGCGCAGGTTGCCGACCTGGGAAGCGACGGTTTGCTTCACTCTTCCCTGGATTCTTCCATTCATGCCGCGCTGGACCCTGTAGTTGAGCGGGAATTCCACGCCCTGTGAGATACGCACCAGAGGCACGGTCGTTGCGAGTTGAACGGGGACAGGTTTTGTGGTAGCGAATGGAAGTTCCATCTCGAGCCAGGAAGCAGTGACGGCTTTCTGGCGGAGTCCCTTGACGCCGACAGCGAGACCAGGGCCCTCCCCGTAACGGACGATACGCCCCTGAGGTGTGTCAGCGACGGCAAGGATCCGCAGTTCTTTCGAGACGGGCTCGGCGTCGGGAGGAGCGGTGATCGTGAGCGTGGTGCGAGCGGCGGAGAATCGAGGGTTAGGATCATCGAAACGTTGGGCGGCGGCAGCGGGCGCGACGTGACCGCCGGCTTGTGTGAATCCCTTGGGCAGCCCTTCGACGAACACGCGAACGGTTCCGTCATAGCCGCGGCGCTGGACGTTGACGTTGACGATCGAAGTACCGCCGAGCGGGACGTTCACGAAGGGTGTGACCATCTGGACAACGAAGTCGGCTGCTTCCTTCCGGGCTTCGAGGCGGTAGGCGTAGGCGGGACCGCCGCGTCCGAGCAGGTCTTCGATCGCAACCGTCACTTCCTTTACGTCCTTGGGCACATCGAATGGGATGACTGGATCGGCACCACCTCCGATGTCATCGCGGGAGGTAAGTTTCTTTCCACCGGCGTCATAGATGGTGAGCAGGGCATCCAGCCGCGAGGCTCCAGTCGAGGCTGCGGCGATTTCGAAGATCCACTGGTCACCCGGCTTGACCGAGAGACGGTACTTGTCGACTTCACCCTTCTTCGCGATTCGGCCGTTGACGATGGTGCCGGGCGGGAGTTCCTTTTCGGTGGTGTCGGGCTCTAAGATTTCCGGCTTGTCCGAGAGCGTGAACAGTTGCGGGAGGCTGCTCGAGTTGGGTACTGAGACGGAAACGAATCGGCGCGCAGAGTTCGTGTCCGGTCTAAGGCTGACGGGTTGTGCAAGATTCCCGCCGGTCAGCTCGACCGAGACAGGCTGGCCGCGGCGCCACCCGAGCGGGAACATTGCTTCAGCAAACGGATAGCTCCCGATTTTGAGGCGGTAGAAGTTGACGTCCTGAGTCGAGTACTTGGAATCGTGGATGCGGAGGTAATAACTGCCGGCACGGAGAAAGGTGTGCTCGATGCGTGAGTCGATTCCATTGCCAGGAGCGTCGTCGTTTCGGGCGATCACTTTGCCCGTCGAGTCGAGGAGATCAAGTGCGGGATCGATCGCTGAGGCGGCGACGGACGCTTCGACCTCAAAAACAAGCTTCTGATTCGTCGCGGCTTTGAAAGCGTACACGTCGACGTCAGCATCAGGGAGCGTCCCGTTGATAACGACCGGAGTGGTGACCGGTTCCGCGGATTTGATATCAGCGTTGGACTGCTTGGGATTCTCGATTTCTTTTTCGTCGAGTTCGGGGAGGTCACCGATCGAGAAGAGCAGGACGTTGGACAGTCCATCTTCGGTGAGCAGGCGGATGGGGTAGAGTCCGACTGGCGCGTCCTTCTTGAGTTCGACCAGGAACGGCAGCTCGGCGCCGGCTTTCGTTAAGTCTTTGGAAGGACCCAGGCGGGAGATGCTCGCGGGAAGAGTCGTTTGGAGTTTCGCGCCTGGCGTGAGGTCAGATCCTTTGAGGACGAGCTGAATTGTTTTGCCGCGCTGTGCACCGTGAGGCGTAATATCGCGGATCACGGGCGGAGCGGCCAGGAGGCCGACGGGGATCAAGGTGAGAATACAGCGCATGCGTTACCTCGTTGCAACCTGGATAGGGGCCGGAATGAAGCTACGAGCGAGCTTGCCCTCGATGTCGTAGAACCGAAGCTCGCCGTCAAAGCCGCCGGTAACAACCTGTGAGCCGTCCGGAGTGAACTGAACGGCGTAGATACCACCTTTGTGCCCGGAGCAGCGGCCTAGCAGTTTGGCGGACTCGGCATCGTAGACGCGCACGTCGCCTGCTTCCGCTCCGGCCGCGACCTTAGTGCCATCGGGAGAGATCGCCACTGCCGTGATAGGTCCGTCCTGCTTTTCGAATTTCTGGATGAGAGTGGAATCGTCGGCGATACGCATGGCTCGGGGACGATCCATGCGGTACAGGTAGGGAACCCGCTCGGCTCCGCCGACGAGGATCCAATCGCGCTTGGGGTGGCGGGCCACGGCTGCAAGAGGTTCCTTGAGTAGATTTACGTTTTCAATGAAACGGCCGGTCGAGACGTCGCTGAGCTTTGCGGCCCGGTCACGGCCGACGGTCACAAGCCGCTTGCCATCAATTCCGAAGACGGTGGCAAAAACCCAATCTTCGTGATGGTCCATTTTACGAACTTCTTTTCCGGCTTCGACATCGAAGATGCGAATCGCTTTGTCCGCGGCGCCGCAGGCGAGCAGTTTTCCGTCGGGGGAGAGAGAACCACCGAAGAGCGTGTCAGTAGAGGCCGTGATGGCGTGCTTGAGTCTGCGCTTCTCGACATCCCAGATCTGGACTTCTCCCTTTTGCGCAGGTGAGCCACCGGCAGCAGCAAGCGTTTTCCCATCGGGGGTGAACGCAAGGCCATGGATACGCATCGAGTCACCGGGGAGGCGTGCCAGGAGTTTTCCTTCGACACTGACAAGGAGGATTTCGTGATACCCGGAGACGGCCACGGTCTTTCCGTCAGGGGAGAACGCAAACGCCGTGAGCAGCGGCGCCGAATGGTATGTGACTTCCTTGCGCTGGGAGATCGTGGAAGTGGAGACGGTATCGTCTTTGCCACCTTCGCGGATCCATGCGGCGAAGAGATCGATTTGGTCTTGCGGAAGTGGCTTGCCGCCGAAGGGCATTTGCGGTTTGAATTCACCGGTCAGGTACTTCAGGAGAACGCTTTCACCGGGATTGCCGGCAATCCAGGCAGGTCCTTTGCGACCGCCTTTCTGGAAGTCGGAGTAAGTCGTGAGAGAGAAATCGGACTGCTTCGATTGAGGTTGGTGGCAGGCCGTGCACTGGCGAACGAGGATCGGCTGAATTTGCCGGGAAAAACTGATTTCGGCAAGGGCTGGAAACGCGGCCAGGAGCAGAAAGACGAAGTACTGCATTTTGCGTCAATTATATCGAATCCAGAGGGTTGGTATACTGCCCATAGCCTCAGGGCAAATTGGAAATCGAGGAGATCTCGCCATGAAGCTCCATTTTGCTGCGGCCGTGCTTGCCGCTGCGCCCGCGCTCGCGCAATCGACTTTCGCCACGCTCACGGGAACCGCTACGGACCCGACGGGCGCACCTATAGCTGGTGTCAGTGTCGAGGCGCGTGCCACTGCCACGAACTACGTCTACAATGTCACGACGAACGAACAGGGGCAGTACACCATCGCCAACCTCCGCGACGGCACTTACGTCCTGCGTGCGAAGGCCACCGGCTTTCAGGAGTTCGCTGTTGACAACATCGTACTGGCGGGGCTCGACATGCGCCGCATCGATATCCGGCTCACGCTCGGATCGGTGGACACAGTCGTAGAGGTGACCGCCGGCGCCACGGTGATCGAAACGGAGACGGCTCGTATCGCTGACACCAAGGATCGAGTAGTGCTCCGCGCTCTACCGCTCACGCTTCGCCGAGCTTGGGATTACTTCACACTGTCGCCGCAGATCAACAAGACGGCGCGGGGATTTCAGGTCTCATTCGCCGGCAGCAGACAGAATCAAGGTGCCGCGAACATTGATGGGACAACGATTGCCCGATCCGGTGGCGGCTTTGCCAGCGGCCCGCTGCTCGACCGCTCCGAATCCTTCCAGGAATTGCGCATGGACATTTCCGGCACGGCCGCCGAGTTCGGAACGGTGGGCCAGGTCACTTTGATTTCGCGCGCGGGCACGAATGATTTCCACGGCACTTACTCCGACTATTACTCAACCACCGCATTCCGCGTGCGCAATCCCTTTGCTCTCGAGCGCTCGAGCGGCGTGTCGCACCGCATGACCTTTGCCGCTGGTGGACCCGTTCGCATTCCCAAACTGTACGACGGGAAAGACAAGACCTTCGTTTTCGGCACGCTCGAAATCGGCTTTGGCAGCCCGGGCCGGTCTCAGCTTAACCAGTCTGTGCCGATTCCCGCCTGGCGCAGCGGCGAATTCGGCGCGATCAACATCCGCGATCCATTCGCGAGCAATCAACCATTCGCGGGCAATCGCATTCCCGCCGCCCGTATCAATCCGGTTTCGAAAGTCCTTCAGGACCGCTTTATCACGTTGCCGAACTTCGGCGATACAAATGCATTTGCGGCGCTGAACTACCGCGAGCTGCGGATCAACCAGGTGACGCATCAGCCGACACTCACCCTCCGCGTCGATCATCGGTTCAACGACAAGGCATTCGTCTATGGCCGTCTCACCAAAGTCGATTGGAACCTGGACAACTTTGAAAGCCTGCCTACGATTAAGGAACGCTTCCGCCGCTGGCGGTCCTTGCGATCGGCAACCATCGCCTACACGCACACGATTCGGACTAACCTTCTGAACGAATTCCGCTGGGGCACCTCCTTCGACGACCTGCCGAACCGCTCCGCCATTTCAGGCCGCGCCCTCGCGCAGGAGCTCGGCCTTCGCGGGCTCGCGCCCGATCTTCCGGACACTGGCGGCATTTTCCAGGTCAACTTCACCGGACTGGGTTTGTCCCCGATCGACGTAATCGGCACCTGCGTCCCGTGCGGCCGCGATCTGATCCATCAGTTCGTCGACCACGTGAGCTGGTTCCGCGGGAATCACAATCTGAAGATCGGCTTTCAGGCGTTTTGGGGACAAGCCAACGAGATCCGCCAGCAATCCGGCTTGTTCGGCAGCGCGACGTTCGGAAATGGATTCACCGGACACACTTACGCCGACTTCCTTCTCGGCGTGCCCACCACAACTCGGCGCGATTTCCCTGCCATTGAGCCCAAACGTTACAACTACACCTATGCCGGCTTCGTTCAGGACGACTGGAAGCTGTCGCCCAAGCTCACCGTCAACCTTGGACTCCGTTATCAGCTTTTCCCCGGCTGGAAAGAAGCGAACGGCAGGCAGGCGCTGTTCGATCTCGCAAGCGGCAGCATTGTCGTTCCGGATGGCTCCCTCGATAAGGTGAGCCGGCTGTTGCCCACCGGCTATGTCCCTGTGGTCGAAGCCTCCAAGGCAGGTTACGCTCCGAGCACACTGATCCGTTCCGACAAGAACAACTTCTCCCCGCGCATCGGTTTTGCCTGGCGACCTCTCGATTCCAACACCGTCATTCGCGGTGGATATGGAATCTACTTCGATGCCGCTCCCCAAGGTCCCAGCGCAGGCTCGACGGTCCCATTTATCATCAGCGAGCCCAATTTCACCAACCCCACCGACAGCCCAATCGTGCTTCCCACTGTGTTCCCCACCACGGGTTCCGGCGGCCCGTCGACCGTCGGCTTGCCGACCGCCATCCGGCCAGACCTGCGCATCCCCTTCAGCATGCAGTACTCGCTGACGTTCGAGCGCCAGATCGCGGACTTGGGCGTTCGCCTCACTTACACCGGTACCAACACGCGGCAGGGCGTCTACCGCTGGGACTCCAATCAGCCCGTCCCCGATGACCGGCTTTATGTCGACAAGCCGCGCCTGTTCCCGCGCTACCCTGCCATCCCTTATACCGACAACGGCGCGGGTCATCAGTATCACGGTATTTCGTTCGAGGCGGAGCGCCGTATGAAGAATGG
>Ga0187893_10003400_pt1 | contig 32389 bp, 29 predicted proteins | sample MA1701074metaG_FD_139574 | JGI IMG/M metagenome (GOLD analysis project Ga0187893, IMG submission 139574) | White microbial mat communities from a basaltic lava cave in the Kipuka Kanohina Cave System on the Island of Hawaii, USA - MA170107-4 metaG ...
ACCCGCCACCCCGCGGTACCAGTCCCGCAACGCGTCGATTCGGCCGTCGAACCACCGGATCGGCCCCGCCCGCTCCAGCCCGCTGGTGCGTCGGATCTTGCCGAGCTGGGCCGCCAGCATGGGTACCAGGGAGAGCGCCGTCCCCAGCGACGCCAGAATGGCGAACGAGATCGTGAGGATCAGCTCCTTGAAGATGAGCGCGGCCAGACCGGTGATCAGCAGGAACGGCACCACCGCGGCGAGGCTCGTCGTGGTCGACGCCACCACGGCCGAGGTGACCTCACCCGAGCCCCGGTGCGCCGCCTCCTCGGAGTCCGAAGCGCCCTGGGCGCGATGGCGGAAGATGTTCTCGAGCATCACGATCGCGTTGTCCACCAGCATCCCCACGCCCAGGGCGAGCCCGCCCAGGCTCATGATGTTGAGCGTGAGGTTGCCCAGCCCCATCATCACGAATGCCGCGAGCACGGCGAGCGGGATCGCGAGCCCGATGATCACCGTCTTGCGCACGCTCCCGAGGAAGAGGAGCACGACCAGCATCGCCAGGGCCGCCCCCATGACCGCGGCATCGCGCACACCGCGGACGGCGTTGCTCGTGAAGAACGACTGGTCGGCGATGACCTCGTAGCGCACATCCGACGGGATGAAGCGCGACTGGGCGAGCTGCTCGAGCCGCCGGCCCACGTCGCGCGCCACGGCGAGCGTATTGGCGTCGGGCTGCTTGCGCACCGACAGCTTCACCGCCGGCACGCTGTCGAGCCGCACCCACAGCCGCTGCTCGCGGTGGGTATCCTCGACCGACGCGACTTCGGCGAGCCGGATGCGCCGCCCTTGCCCGGCGCCCGGCACCGGCAGCAGCACGCTCCGGATGTCCTCCACGGTGCGGAACTTCCCCTCGGTCTTCCCCACCAGCTCGAAGCTGGGCGAGGTGACGGTGCCGGCCGCCACGTCCTGATTGGCGTCGCGCAGCGCCTGGAGGATGTCCGCCACGGCCAGCCCGTAGGAGCGGAGCCGCTCCTGGTCCAGCGTCACGGCGATCTCGCGCGACAGCCCACCCGATACGTCGACCGACGCGATGCCCTCGACCGTGAGGAGCTGAGGGCGCAGGCGGATGTCCACCCAGTCGCGCAGCTCCACCGGGCTGCGCTGCGACGAGCTGAACCCCACCTCGTACACCGGGATCTGGGACGGATCGAACTTGAAGATCGTGGGCGGCTCCGCGTCGTCCGGCAGCCGTGAGCGGGCGCGGTCCAGGTTCTTGGACGCGTCCTGGAGCGCGAAATTGATGTCGGTGCCGTAGCGGAAGTGGAGGTCGACGCCCGAGCGCCCTTCCTCGGTTTCGCTCTCGAGCCGAACCAGGTTCTCGGTCGTGGCGAGCGCGGTTTCCAGCACCTTGGTGACCTGCTCTTCCATTACCTCCGGGGCCACGCCCGGATACGTCACGCTGGCCCGGATCTGCGGATAGATGATCTGCGGAAGCAGGTCGAGCGGGAGGCGTGTGACGTAGAACGCCCCCAGCACGACGACGACCGACCAGAGCGCCACGGTCCCGATCGGTCGCTTGATCGCCAGGCTGGGGAGGGTCCGTCGGGTCGAGGCGCTCATCCGCTTGCCCCCGACACCCGCACGCGGGAGCCGGGCCGCAGGTTCGTGTGTCCGGAGGTCACCACCAGCTCACCCTCGCGCAGGCCGCGCGCGATCTCCACCCAGCCGTCGGCCGTCAGCCCGAGGCCGACGGTGCGTCGCTGCACCGAGTCGGCGTCGACGACGTAGACGTACGCTCCCTCCTCGCCGACCCCCACGGCCGGCGCCGGGATCGCCAACGTCCCTTCGCGGCGGTCGAGGGCGAACGTCACGCGCGCGAGGAAGCCGGGACGGACGGCGACGCCGCGCGGCAGCGCTCCGAGCGCCACCTCGACGGGGACGAGCCGGCTGTCCTGGTCGGCGCTCGGAAATACCCGACGGATCCGGCCCGGCACCGCGACGCCCGGGTAGGCGTCGACCGACACCGCGACGGCTGCCCCGGGACGCAAGTGGACGATTTCGAGCTCGGAGAGCCGGACGCGCACGACGAGCAGGCTCATGTCGGCGACGTCGAACACGCGCTGGTTGGGGGATACGGCGCTACCGGCCTCGACGTGCTTCGCGGTCACCAGCCCGGCCGAGGGCGCGGTGATGCGGCTGAACTCGACGCGGGTCCGCCACAGCTCCGCGTCGCTCCGCGCTACCTGGTAGTCCGAGCGCGACTGCTCGAACTCGGTGGTCGTGATGATTTGATTCTCGTGCAGCTGGCGGTTGCGCTCGAAGGCCGCCTCGGCGCTGGCCAGCACCGCCCGGGCCCGCTCCAGCTGCGCGCGGCTCTCGCGCGCGTCCAGCTCGGCCAATACCTCGCCGGGGCGCACCCAGTCCCCCTCCTGGGAGTGCAACGCCAGGACAGTCCCCGCCATGAGGCTGTTCACGCCGACCATGCGCACCGGCTCCACCGGACCCGTGACCGTCACCGACCGGGCGAGGTCCCGGCGCGCCGCCGGAGCGACCGCCACCGGGAGAACGAGTTCCCCGCGGTCCGGGCCCCGGCCGGCCGATTGCCCGCCCGAGCAGGCGGCGACCGCGAGCAGGAGCGTAGCGAAGCGGACGGGGTGGACTCGCATGTGCCTCAATGTACGTGCATCCCACCCCGGAAGTTGGGGCCCGCCCCGTGTCTGGACAGCGCATGAGTCCGGGCGTCAGATTCCCGGCTCCCTTCGGGTCTCCCCGGGAGCGGACATGGCCGACCACGAGCCCTACATCTCCCCGACCCAATCGCCCGCGGAGCTGACCGTCCGCGCGGTGTCGTTGGGCGTGCTCCTGGGCCTGATCTTCGGGGCCTCCAACGTCTACCTGGCCCTGAAAATCGGGCTGACCGTGAGCGCGTCGATTCCGATCGCCGTGCTCGCCATCACGATTTTCCGCACGTTGGGGCGGTCGACGATTCTCGAGAACAACATCACGCAGACGACGGGGTCGGCCGCCGACTCGGTGTCGGCCGGCGTCGTGTTCACGATCCCGGCGATCCTGCTGATGGGCTACGATCTCGACATCGGCCGGGTGACCATCCTGGCCATCGCCGGCGGGCTGATGGGCGTGCTGCTGATGATCCCGCTGCGCCGCGCGCTCATCGTCAAGGAACACGGCAACCTCCCCTACCCCGAAGGCACCGCGTGCGCCGAAGTGCTGATCGCGGGGGAAAAGGGCGGCGTTCACGCCAGGACGGTGTTCCAGGCATTCGGCATCGCGTTCGCCTACAAGTTCATGATGACGGCCCTGAAGCTGTGGCAGGAGTACCCGGGACGCGTGTTCCGCTCCTACCAGAATGCCGAAATGCGCGTCGAAGTGAGTCCCGAGCTCATGGGCGTCGGGTACATCATCGGGCCGCGCATCGCGGGCTACCTGTTCGCCGGCGGCTGTCTCGCCTACATCGTGCTGATGCCGGCGATCAAGCTGTTCGGCAGCTCCATGACCGAGCCGATGTTCGGCACCACCAAGCTGATCAGCGAGATGAACGCCGGCGAGATCCGGGCCGCGTTCGTGTTCTACATCGGGGCGGGCGCCGTCGCGACCTCGGGCATCATCGCGCTGGTGCGCACGATGCCGACCATCATCAGCGCGTTTCGCGCCGGCTTCGCCGACATGAAGGCCAGCCGCGTCGGGCGGGCGGTGGCGGCCCGGCTGCGCACCGATGACGATCTCCCCATCGCGCTGACCGTGTTCGGCTCGGCCGGTCTCGCGCTGGTGCTGGCGTTCCTGCCCCAGATCGGCGTGAACCTCCTGGGCGGCATCCTCATCATCATCTTCGGCTTCTTTTTCACGACGGTCTCGTCGCGCATCTGCGGCCAGATCGGCAGCTCCGCCAATCCCATTTCGGGGATGACGATCGCGTCGCTGATCGCGATCTCCGTGATCTTCCTGCTCCTCGGGTGGACGCAGATCGACGACCGGGTGCGGGCGATCTCGATCGCGTGCGTGATCGCCGTGGCCGTCGCCAACGGCGGCAACACCTCGCAAGACCTGAAGACCGGCTTCCTCGTCGGCGCGACCCCGCGACGCCAGCAGATCGCCATTCTGATCGGGGCCATCGGCTCGGCGCTGGCCGTCGGGTGGACGCTGACGTTCCTGAACCGGTCCTACCAGTACGAAGTCCCCGAGCGTCGGGCGGGCTTCGTCGCCCCGGCGTCGGGCGCGTCGAGTGACGGCACCGTGGTCGTGCTCGACGAAACGAAAGCCAACTTCCGCATCGCGGGCGGCGCGCGGTTCGACTCGGCGACCTACCAGGTCGTGCGCATCTACGCCGAGACGAACGGCGTGCCGGCCGGCAAGTATCTCGTCGATCCCGCCAGCCACGAAATCCGCTACGTCGTCGACCCGGGGATCGGCGGGCGGGTGCGCGAATTCGAGGGCCGGAACCTGCCCCGGCTCGATTCCCCCAAGGCCACGCTGATGGCGTTCATCGCCGACGGCATCCTCACGCACCGGCTCCCCTGGGCCCTCGTGTTGCTCGGCGTGTGCCTGGCGATCGCCATCGAGCTGATGGGCGTGCAGTCCCTGCCAGTGACGGTCGGCGTGTACCTCCCGATCACGACGTCGGCCGGAATGTTCGCGGGCGGCATCGTGCGCTGGCTGGTGGAGCGGCGCATGCGCTCGGCCAACCGCTCCCTCGCCGATATCGAATCGGGGCCCGGCGTCCTGTTCTCGAGCGGCTTGATCGCCGGGGGCGCCATCTGCGGCATCGTCGTCGCCGGGATCGCCGGCGCCAAAGGCAGCGCGGAGTGGCTCGCGGAGACCGTCGCCCTGTACCACAAGATCGGCGCGTTCGCGACGTCGAATATCGTCGCGCTGGCGATCTTCGCCCTGCTGGGCTACGGGCTGTACCGGGTGGGACTGCGAAAGCAGTGAGGAGTGCGTGGTGCGGCGCACGATTTGGTCTCTGACCCGGGATCACCTATACTTGCCGGCCCGTTGATCGTTCGTTGACGATCGGTTTCTAGTCTTTGAGAATGGACCGCCCGTGCTCTCTGTGACCTTCGCCGCGACCCACGTGCTCGCCGCCCTGGTGCAGCAACCGCTGCAGCCGACTCCCCCCCCGACCGGCGCGCCTCGCGGCGCGCTGCGCATCTTCGCGGTCGGCGACGTGAACCTCGGACGAACGCTCACCTGGGATTATCTGCTCAAGGGCGACACGCTCTATCCCTTCCTCGCCGTCCGCGACACCCTGCGGGCGGCCGACATCCTGTTCGGGAACCTCGAGAGTCCGATCGCCCCGGTCGGGCACCCCTATGAACGCACCGGCAGCCCGGTCTTCAGCGCGCCGCCGGTCGCCGCGGATGCGCTGGTCAGCGCCGGTTTCGACGTCGTGAGCACCGCCAACAACCACGCCTGGGATGTCGGGCTGACCGGCGTGTTCGAGACCGTGAAGCAGCTCGACCGCGTCGGCCTGCCGCATGCCGGGACGGGGCGGACGCTCGCGGACGCGCACCGGCCCGCGATCATCGAGCGCAACGGGTGGCGCGTCGCGTTCTTCGCCATGACCCGGGCCTACAACCCGGCGCCGGGGCGGTTCTATACCCACATCGGATCGCGCTACATCGCCTATGCTGACTCGGCCTGGCTGTACCCCGCGATCCGCCGCATCAAAGCCACCAACGCCGCCGATTACGTGGTCGTCAGCGTCCACGCGGGGACCGAGCTGGCCGCGGAGCCCGACGAACGGCTGCGGATCTTCTTCCAGGGCGCCGTCGACGCCGGCGCCGACCTGTGCCTGGGGCATCACCCGCACGTCCTGCAGCCGGTGGAATGGTATCGGGGAAAGCCCATCGTCTTCTCCATGGGGAATTTCATTTTCAAGCAGGGCGCGCCGTGGACCGCTTACTCGGCGATCTTCTCGTTCACCCTCGCCCCGGACGGCGCGGTCACCGCGAACTTGATTCCGGTTCGCTCGGGACTCCAGGCCCGGTTCGCACCCCGGAGCGCGGCCGACAGCATCTGGCGTCGGGTGCGGCTGGTGGGACCGCTCCCCATCTTCCTCTTCGCCTCGCTGCCATGACGACGGCGTCGCTCGGCTTCCTGAAGCGGCTGCTCGATTCGCCCGGCCCCTCGGGATTCGAAACGCCGCCGGCGCGCGTGTGGCGCGATGAGGTCAGGGGCTTCGCCGACGAGCTGCGCGCCGATGCTCACGGCAACTCGCTCGGAATCGTGAACCCGACCGGCAGCCCGCGCTTGATGCTGGCCGGGCATATCGATGAAATCGGCCTGCAGATCACGCACATCGACGAGGACGGCTTTTGCTACTTCGCGGGAATCGGCGGTTGGGACTCTCAGGTCCTCGTGGGACAACGCGTGGTCATCGTGGGCCAGGACGGGCCGGTGCGCGGCGTCATCGGCAAGAAGCCGCCCCACCTGATGAAAAAGGAAGAGTTCGACAAGGTCACCCAGATCACCGACCTCTGGATCGACGTCGGCGCCTGCAAGCGGGAGGACGCGCTGGCGCGGGTGCACGTGGGCGATCCCGCCGTGCTCGATGCCGCGAGCCTCGATCTTCCCGGCGGGCGCCTGGTGTCGCGCAGCATCGACAACCGGATCGGCGCCTACGTAGTGGCCGAGGCGCTCCGGCTGCTGGCCACGGAACGGCCGGCGCACGCCGCCGTGTTCGCCGTCGCCACCACGCGGGAGGAGATCGCCTGGACCGGGGGCGGCGCTCGCACCAGCGCCGTGGGCATCGATCCGCAGGTCGCGCTGGTGGTGGACGTCACGCATTCCACCGACTGGCCCGGCGCCGACAAGAAGCAGGGGGGCGACTTGAAGCTCGGCACGGGCCCCACGTTCTCGCGCGGCTCGGCCGTCAGCCCGGTGGTGTTCGACATGCTGGTGCAATGCGCGAACGACGAGAAGATCCCCTACAGCGTCCAGGCCGCGCCCCGCGATACCGGCACCGATGCCGATGCGATTCACAATGCCCTGCGCGGCATCCCGACCGGTCTCGTGTCGGTCCCGAACCGCTACATGCACAGCCCCAACGAGATGGTGGCCCTGGAGGACGTCGACCGCGCGGCGCGCCTGCTCGCCTGTTTCGCGCGGCGCCTCACCCCCGACACCCGCTTTGTTCTCGAGTGAGTCCGACTAGGATCGCTTGATGTTGAGCTCGCTCAGCGCCTGCTGAGCGGCGGCACGAACCTGCTTGTCGCTGTCGTTGCTGAGCGTGTGCAGCGTCCCCAGCGCCGCCGGCGTTCCCGCTACGCGCAGCGCTTCGACGGCGGTCACGCGCAGCCCGCTCGGCTTGCGCCCGAAGAACTTCCCCGCCGGCTGCGCCATCTTGATCAAGGCCTGCACGGCGTCGGGACTCCCGATCCGTCCCAGCGCAAACGTGAGCTCCCGCACGACGTCGGGGTCCTTTTCCTCCTCCAACGCCACCACGAGCGGCATGGCCAGCGCGCTCGCCTTGCGCCCGCCCACCCCGAGAGCGGCCTGGCGGCGCACGTCCGCGGATTTATCCCGCAACGCCTTCCGTAACGGTTCGGCCGCGCTGCGCGTGCCGATCTTGGCGAGCGCGAGCGCCACCTGGCGCCGGACCCGTTCGTCGGCGTGGTCCAGCTGCTTGGTGAGCGCGGGCACCGCGGCCTCGAGCCCCAGCTCGCCCACCAGATCCGCCACGTTGCGCACGACGAACCACTGCGGGTGGCCCAGCATGTGCACCAGCTGATCCTGCCCCTCCTTCATCTGCGTGAGCGCATTGAACACGCCGCGCCGCTCGTCCACGGTGTTGGAGGTCGTCAGGAGATCGAGCAGGACTTCCACGCCGTCCGGGCCGGCGCGTTGCAGCACCATGCTGGCCGCGTCCTCGAGGTGGGGCACCTGCACCATCTTGCTCAGACCGTCCAGCATCTGTTTGGTGATCATCCGCCGCAGGGCAATGCCGTACTGGCGGCGGACCGCCGGGTCCTCGATCCGTTGCTCGATCCGCACCACGGCGTGCACCACCTGCATCGCCTGCTCGATCTTTCCCTGTCGCATCAGCGACTCGACCTGCCGGTTCAACACGGTGAGGGTTTCGCCGATGTTCGCCGCCTGCGGATGCTGGTCCAGCTGCGACAGCAGATCGGTCGTATCCTTCGACAGTGCTTCCCGCAACGCGAAGTGCGGTGAAGCCGCCGCGCGCGAGATCGCCGGCTGCGTCGCGTCGTCCGCCGTTTCTTCCTCCGGGAGCGGGGGCTTGGGGAAGGCGGGCGGCGTCGGTGTCGGCGCCCGCGCCGCCGGCGGGGGAGGTGGCGGCGGAGGCGGCGGAGGCGGCGGCAGCGGGGGGAGACTCGTCGGCGCGCTCGGCTCCAGGAGCGTAGAGGGAAGCTCTGGAGTCCGGATCTCCCGCTGTGACTCCCTCGGCACGACCTCCTCGGACGGCGTAGCCGCCTCGGGTCGAGGCAACGCGACCGAGGGCGGCGCGAGGTTCTGCTCCACGGACTCGACCCCCTCCGCCCCGGCCACACCGGAGGACTTGAGGTCCTTCACGGGCTCGCCGCGCAACAGGCCGCGCGTTCCCAGGTCGGCGGGTGGGGGGGGGGCTGGGGCCGGCGCGGAGGCGGCGGTAGGGGCGGCCCGGGCCGGTTCCTCGTCGTCGAGATCGAGCGCGGACAGCACGACCGACACCCGATAGGCGCCCGAGGCGTGCAGCCGTGAGGCGATATCCGCCGTCCCACCCGGCTGGTCCGCCAGCGCGCGCAGCAGCTCGAACAGGTGGGCGACCGGCGCGTCGCGGGGAATCGTCAGTTCGGTCACCCCATGCAGCGTCATCCGTTGCACCAGCGGTTGGAACTCCGGGGCCGAGACCTTCTCCCCGTTCACTTCCAGCCGGTCGTCGCGGATCCGGATGGCCACGTCGCCATCCTTCAACATCCCGACCAGGGTCCGGAATTCCCGCTTCTGGTCCTCCTTCTTGGCGGGATCACGAAACAGGTCGACAGCGCGTGCCAGGTGCGTGGCAAAGACGACGGGATTGACCATGAACGGTGACAGAATCTAGGACGCTAGGCTAAGCGCGGCAACGCTTTGCGAGTCCGGCGGCCACTTCCTGCGCCCGCACCGGCGTTCCGGGCAGCGCCATCGCGACCGACAAACGCGCCAGCGGCGGTGGGACCAGCCCGAACCCGCGCAGCCGGGCCTCATCGGTCAGGACGCGCGCGAGCGGCGCGTCCAGCGCGAGACGGCCCCGCTCCAGCACCAGCGCGCGAGTCAATGCCTCAGCCGCGAACCCCAGATCGTGCGTGATTGCCAGCAGCGCCGCGCCGCGCTCGGCACAGCCGGACAGGGCGTTGCCGACGAGTCGTTTGGCGCGGCGATCGAGTCCCGCCGTGGGCTCATCCAGAACCAGCAGCGCCGGCTCGAGCGCCAGCGCGCCGGCGAGCGCGGCCAGCTTGCGCTGTGGCGCCGGCAGATCGTAGGGGTGGTGGTCGGCTACGGCGTCGAGCCCCAACTCCTGCAATGCGCGCTCGACGCGGGCTGCCGTTTCCGCACTCGGGACGCCGATCGCCCGCGGACCGAACGCCACGTCCTCCCGCACGGTGCGCGCGAACAGCTGCTGGTCGGCGTGCTGAAACATCGACCCGACGCGCCGCGCCAGCCGGGCCGGCCCGGCGACCCGCGTGTCCTCGTCGCCGACGTGAATCGATCCGCGCGCCGGGGGCAGCAGGCCGGTGACGAGCCGCATCAGCGTCGACTTGCCGGCCCCGTTGCGACCCAGCAGCGCGACCCGCTCTCCAGCGGTCAGCGTGAAGCCGACATCCTCGAGCGCCGGTCGTCCGCCGTAGGCGAACCACACGCCCGCGACTCGCAGCGCGGCGATCATCGGCACCGGGCGACCACGTCACGAACGGTGAGCGGCGCGGGGGCGGGCAGCGCGGCGCGGTGCCACACGCCGGCGACCGCCGTGCTTCCCGGCGCGTCCGGCTCCCAGAGATCGGGGCTGGCCAGGAGCTCCGCCGCGAGACCGCACCGGTGCACCCGCCCCTGCGACAACCACACCACCCGGTCCGCGCAACCCGGCAGCGCATCGAGGTCGCTCGTAGCGACGACGACGCCGGCTCCCTCATGGGCCAGGTCGCGCAACACCTGCCACACACGCTCCGCGCCCACGGGGTCGAGCTCGGCCGTCGGCTCATCGAGCAGCAACACCGCGGGGTCCATCGCGAGCACGCCGGCCAGGATGACGCATTGCAGCTCCCCTCCGGACAGCGTCGCGGGATCACGATCCCGCAACGCGCCGCTGTCAACGCGTTTCAACGCTCGCTCAACCGACGTGGCAATCCGCTCTCGCGGCCAACCCAGGTTGGCCGGTCCGAACGCCACCTCGTCCCAAACGGTGGACGCCATCCCGGAGACTTGTGTCCAGGGAGTCGGCAACAGGAGCGCGGCCCGACCGTCGCACCGCACCTGACCGGTCAACTCCCCACCCACCACGCGCGGGGCGAGGTCCGCGGCCACGAGCAGCAGGGTGGAAGCGCCGGCGCCCGTCGCGCCGATCACGGCGACGATCTCACCGGCGTCAACCTCGAGCGAGCAGTTGACCAGGGCCCGGACGGTGCTGGCCGGATAGCGAAACGTCACGCGGTCGAGCGCGAGCACGCTCACGCGATCCGCCACGCCAGCGCCGCGACGCACGCGACGAGGATGCCCCAGCGAACGGCGCGCTGCATGGCCGAATCCGGCGGCGGCGCGAGCGGCGTGCGCTTGATGCCGGGGCCGAGACCGCGCGTTTCCAGCGCCAGGGTACGCTCGTCCACTTCGTGCAGGGCGGACAGCACCAGCGGCACCGCCAGGGCGCGCAACGCCCTCAGGCGGATCAACGGGCCGCCCCGGGTGCGGAGTCCCCGCGCGCGCTGCGCGTCGACCAGGTGGCCGGCGCGCACGCGCAGCGCCGGAACAGCGGACAGCGTGGCGGAGAACAGGAATGCCGCGCTCACCGGCCAGCCGCGGGCGATCATGGCTTCGACCAGCCGGGGCGGCGGCAAGACGGCAACCAGCCAGAAGCTGCTCGCGACCACCGTCGTGAGACGCAACCCGGTCTCCACCAGGCCGGTCGTGCCGTGCAGCACAAAGAGAAACAACCACAACGGCGCGGCCGTGAACGCGGCGGCGCGGGCCACCGTGAAGACCTGGCGCCCGTCCAGCAGGACGATCAGCACCAGGGCCGCGGCCACCGTGGCCATCCCGCCGGTGCGCGGGGGGGCGATCCACGCCGCCGCCGGCAACGCTGCCGCCACAGCCAGCAGCGTGAACGGATGCAGCCTGCGCACCGGGCTATGCGGCGCCGATGGCGCGCAGCGCGAAGGGGAAGCGGGCTGCCGTGCGGCGCGGCAAGGCGTGCAGAATGGACGTGACCAGGGCGAAGGTCACCGCCTTATCGCCGAAATCCGCGATGAAGCTGCCGAAGAAGCACGCGCCCAGCGGAGGGAATCCCAGCAGCTGACCCAGTTTGGTGGTGAGGGCGATGCCGCCGGTCGTTGCGCACTTGAAGATGAAGTAGGAGATCGGCGTCGACGCGGCGGACGCGATCACGCCCAGCACGAAGCCCGCCGGGACCGCGGTCTTGAGCGAGCGGAACCATCCACCGCGCGTCGCCGCCCACGCGTACAGGGCCACGATCACCTGGACCACCACGAACGGCCAGAACGTCGGATTGCGCAGGCTGTTCACAGCCGAGGTGAGGGCGCCGGTCGCGATCCCCACGACCGGACCCGCCAGCGCGGTCGCGAGAATCGTCCCGGTCGTATCCAGAAACAGCGGCAGCCCGACCGCGTCGACCGCGGCCGAGAGGGCGAGGTTGATGGCCACGGCCACCGGGATCAGCGCGAGCAGGCGAACGGGCACACAATCGATTCCGTTGGATTCGAGGCAAAGATAGGTACATTGAACCATGGTGCTCGTCCCCCTGCTGCTCGTCTCGCGCATCGCGCTCCAGACGCAGGACACCCTTTCACCCGCCGCGCACCGCGCCCTCGCCGACTTGCGCTATCTCGCCGCGGACGCTCGCGAAGGACGCGGCGTCGGGACTCGGGGCCTGGACGACGCGGGGCGGTATCTCGCCGCCGCATTCAGGAAGATCGGGCTCGCCCCGGGTGGCGCGGGCAACAGCTACTTCCAGCCGTTTACCATCGCCCCGGACGCGCCGGCGGCGCTGCACACGGATGCCGGCGGCAAGACGATCCGCAACGTGATCGGGATACTGCGCGGCCGCGACCGCGCCCGTCGCGGCGCGGTCATCGTCATCGGCGCCCACTACGACCACCTCGGGTACGGCGGCTTCGGCGCGCTGGACCCGGATTCGACGGGGAAGGTCCACAACGGGGCCGACGACAACGCCTCGGGAACGACCGCCCTGCTCGAGGTGGCGCGGCGGCTCAAGGCCAGGCACCTGAACCGCACCGTCGTGTTCGTCGCGTTCTCGGGTGAGGAGCTCGGCGCGCTGGGCTCGGCGTACTACGTCAAGCACCCCACCGGTCCCGTGGACTCGATCTACACGATGATCAACATGGACATGGTGGGGCGGCTGCGGAACGCGAAGCTGATCGCGCTCGGCGCCGCGACCACCCGGGAATTCCCGGCGCTGCTCGATTCCCTGAATCGCTTGCCGGCCGGGGCTCCCCGCTTCGACCTGCGCGCGTCCGGGGACGGCTGGGGACCGAGTGATCACGCCTCGTTCTTCGCGGTCAAGCGCCCGGTCCTGCATTTCTTTACCGACCTGCACGAAGACTACCACCGCTCCACCGACGACGTCGAACGAATCAATGCGATCGGACTGGAACAGGTCGCCGACTACGTCGCCGACGTCGCCACCGCGCTCGCCAACCGGCAGGGGCCGCTCACCTTCGTTTCTGCACCACCGCCGCAGGCCTCGACCACCGGCTCTGGCTACGGCGCCTACCTCGGGACCGTGCCGGACATGACGGAGTCGCCGGGCGGCGTGCGGATCAGCGCCACCCGCGCCGGGAGCCCCGCCGAACAAGCGGGCCTCAAGGGCGGCGACATCATCACCGCCATCGGGTCCCGAACCGTCGCCAATCTGCAGGACATGGCCGTCGTGCTGCGGACCCATCAGCCGGGCGACACGGTCGTCATCATCGTCAGGCGCGACACCACCGAGCTGCGGCTCACCGCGGTGCTCGGCCGGCGCGGCTCGTGACTGCCCGCGCCACGAGCGACCCGCGCGGGGTGGTCCGCGCGCTGCGCGCGGCGCACCTCCACGACGCGACGCGCGCAGCCCTGTTGCGCATGGCGTGCGAGCGGATCCAGGCGTGGGGCGGGCCGTACACGTCCGTGTACGCCTACATGGTCCACGGCACCGAGCTCGTGCTCGAAACGTACGCGGGCCGCGAGACCGATCATGTGCGCATCGCCGTGGGGCAGGGCGTCTGTGGAACCGCCGTCGCGACTCGCGAAGATCAGAACGTGCCGGACGTGTCGGCCGTCGGCAACTATCTGGCGTGCAACCTCGACACCCGGTCCGAGCTCGTCGTCCTGATCCGGCGCGGGGACGACATCCTGGGGCAGATCGACGTCGATTCCGACGTGCCGAACGGCTTCGGCGACAAGGAACACGCCGACGTCAAGGAAGTGGCCGACGCGTTGGCGGTGCTGCTCTGATCGACGTCCTGCTCAAGCGGTTCGAGTCGCCCGACGAGACGCGCGCGATGCCCAAGGGGCGATTCGACCTCGTCCATGTGGGCGGGATGACCATCGGCCGCGCCGCCTATGAGCCGGGGTGGCGCTGGTCGGAGCACGTGGGGCCCGCCGCCGGCGCCACCCGCTGCACGGTCGCGCACGTCGGCCTCGTGGTCTCGGGCACGGCAGCCGTGGCGTTCGACGACGGAACGGTCGTCGAGCTCAGCGCCGGTCAACTGTTCCATATCCCCGGTGCTCCGCACGACAGCTGGGTGATTGGCGACACGCAGTACGTGTCGCTGCACTTCCTCGGCGCCGACCACTACGCCCGTTAGCACGCCCGACGAATCCATCATCCACGTCAATGACGTGGACCTGTTCACGCGCCGCGTCGGCACGGGACCGCTCGTCGTCGTCTTGCACGGCGGCCCGGGCGCGCACCACGACTACCTGCTGCCGCAATACGATCGCCTCTCCCGCAATCGCGAATTGTTCTATTACGACCAGCGGGGCGGCGGCCGCTCGCCGGTGGCGCGGGAGACGCCGGTGGGGTGGCGCGAGCACGTCGCCGACCTCGACGCGCTGCGCGAACACCTGCGGCGTGAGACCCTCTCGCTCTGCGGCTACTCCTGGGGTGGGTTGCTCGCGGTGTTGTACTTCCTGGAGCATCCACCACGCGTCGACCGACTGGCGCTGGTGTCGCCGGCGTCGATCACGGCCGCCGGGCGACTCGATTTCGAGCGGCGCTTCGCCGAGCGCATGAACGCGCCGGAGATCGTGCGGGCCCGTGAGGCGCTGCGCGCCAGCGGGCTGCGCGAGCGCGACCCGTCCGCCTATCGGCGCCGGGCATTCGAGCTCTCGGTGACGGGCTACTTTCACGACGTCAGCCACGTCAAGAACCTCACGGCATTTCGCGTCACCGCCCGGACTCAAGAAGCCGTCTGGACCAGTCTCGGCGACTACGATCTCCGACCGCCGCTTCGGGGGCTGCGGGACCCTTCCCCCTTCCCGCTTCCCCCTTCCCTCGTCGTTCACGGCTCCGCCGATCCCATCCCCATCGCTGGCTCCCGCGAGCTGGCTGTATTGTTAACGGCGAAACTGGTCGAGTTGGCCGTGGGACATTGCCCCCACGTCGAAGCAACGGAGGAGTTCGTCCGGGAGTTGGATGGATTTCTCCCGAGGGGTTGAGCGGTCCCTTTCCCCTTCCCTCTTCCCCCTTCCCCCGTGGTTCAAGTACGTTCCGCCGCCATGGACCGGCGCGCCGCACGCCAGGTGTTCGAGCAGATCGCCGCTTCGCTCGCCCTCAAGGGAGACAACCCGTTCCGGATTCGGGCGTTCGAAAACGCGGCTCGGGTCGTCGCCGAATACCCGGGGGACCTGGACGCGGCCGTGCGCTCCGGCGCCCTGGCCGAGGTCGACGGCATCGGCAAGGCCTCGCTCGAGATCGCCCGTGATCTCGCGACCACCGGGCGCTCGAGCTTCCTGGACGACCTCCGCGAGCAGGTGCCGCCCGGACTGCTCGAGATGCTGCGCGTGCCCGGATTGGGCGTCGCCAAGGTCCGGTTGATCCACGACGAGCTCCACCTGGACACGCTCGCGGAGCTCGAGGAAGCGGCGTCCGACGGACGGCTCGCCGCTCTGCCCCGGTTCGGCGCCAAGACCGCCGCCAAGGTGCGCAAGGGGATCGCGTACCTGCGACAGTCGCGCGAGTTCTCGCTGCTGCACCATGCCCGTGCCGAGGCCGAAGCCCTGCGACAGGCGCTCGCCGCCCAGGATGGCGTGCAGCGCGTCGAAATCGCCGGCAGCGTGCGGCGCTGCCACGAGCTCATCCGCGACGTGGATCTCGTGGTGCTGCACACACCTGATGCCCGTGAGGCGTTGGTCAAACGGTTCGGCGCAACGCCCGGCGTCACCGAGTTCGTCTGGAACGAAGGCTACGTGACGCTGCGCTTCGACTCGGGGCTCGTCGCCGATATCGGGCTCACCACCGCACCCGACTTCGGGCGCTACTGGGTGGTGGCGACGGGATCGGCCGACCACGTGCGCCAGCTGGAGGCGCGCGGCCTCGGTCCCGGACCGTTTCCCGACGAAGCCGCCGTGTATCGGGCAGCGGGATTGCCGTGGATTCCGCCCGAGCTGCGTGAAGGTACGGGAGAACTCGAAGCCGCGGCCGCGGGGACGCTGCCCACACTGGTCGAGCACGACGACCTGCAGGGCTTCCTCCATTGCCACACCAATTACTCGGACGGCTCTACGACCATCGCCCAGTGGGCCGACGCGTGCCGCGAGGCCGGGTATGCCTGGGTCGGCATCACCGATCACTCCGGCTCCGCCGGTTACGCGGGAGGACTCAAGGCCGCCGACGTCCCGGGCCAGCACGCGGAGATCGACGCGATCAACGCCGCCCGGGACGGGTTCCGGGTCCTGAAGGGCGTCGAAGCCGACATTCTGGCGGACGGCACGCTCGATTACGGCCCGGAGGTGCTGGACCGGTTCGAGTTCGTGATTGGATCGATCCACCAGCGCTTCGGCATGAACGGCGACGCCATGACCGCCCGGGTGCTGCGCGCCATGGACGATCCTCGCCTGACGATTCTCGGTCACCCGACGGGCCGGTTGCTCCTGGCGCGCGACGCCTACGACCTGGACATCGAGCTGGTGCTCGCGCGCGCCGCCGAGCGGGGCGTCGCCATTGAAGTGAACGCCGACCCGCACCGTCTGGATCTCGACTGGCGCCTGGTGCGCCGCGCTCGCGAACTTGGCGTGACGCTGTCGATCGGGGCGGACGCCCACTCGGTGGCGGGGATGGCCAACGTCGTCGTGGGGTTGGGTGTCGCCCGCAAAGGCTGGCTGGAGGCGAAGGACGTGCTCAATACGAGGGACGCCGCGGGCTTTCTCGCCTTTGCCCGGGCGCCGCGCGCGCGGTGAAGGAAAGCTCCGTCGAGCGCCGCGGCCGGGTGCGCACGATCATTCGCCGCCTGAAGCGCGAGTTCCCCGACGCGCGGTGCGCGCTCGACCACACCAACCCGCTCGAGCTGCTGGTCGCCACGATCCTCTCGGCCCAGTGCACGGACGTCCGGGTCAACAGGGTCACGCCCGCGCTGTTCGCGAAGTACCGCTCCGCGGCCGGGTATGCGACGGCCGACCCGCGCGTGTTCGAGAAGGAGATCCAGAGTACGGGGTTTTTTCGCAACAAAACGAAGTCGATCATCGGCATGGCGCAGGCGCTGCTCGACCGGCACGGCGGGCAGGTGCCGGACACCATGGACGGGCTGGTGGCCCTGCCCGGGGTAGGGCGCAAGACGGCGAACGTGGTGCTCGGCAATGCGTTCGGGAAGAACGAAGGGATCGTCGTCGATACTCACGTCCAGCGCATCAGCGGCCTCTTGAAACTGACGCGCCAAAGCACGCCGGAACGAATCGAAACCGACCTGATGGATCTCGTCCCCCGCAAGGATTGGACGATCTTCTCGCACCTCCTGATCCTGCACGGCAGGAAGACCTGTATCGCCAGACGACCGCGGTGTGAGGGATGCACGATCAATCGCTGGTGCCCGAGCTCGCGGGTATAGACCCCGCATGACTCCTTCCCGGCTCCCCGCCGTCGATCGCGAGGCGCTCGTCGCCACGCGGCGCGATCTTCATGCCCACCCGGAGCTGGGCTTTCAGGAGACCCGCACCGGCGGCATCATCGCCGCGCGGCTCGAGGAGCTCGGGTATCAGGTCCGGTCCCACGTGGGCAGGACCGGGGTCGTCGGTCTCAAAGGCCATGGCGGCCGTTGCGTGCTGCTGCGCGCGGACATGGATGCGCTGCCGGTCGAGGAAGCGAACGAGGTGCCCTACCGGTCCCGCAACCCCGGCCGGATGCACGCCTGCGGGCATGATGGTCACGTCGCCATCGGTCTCGAAGTCGCGCGCCGCCTGGCGCGGTTCCCGGGGACGGGGGCGGGGGCGGGGGCGGTGAAATTCGCGTTCCAGCCGGCAGAGGAGATCTCGGACGGCGCCGGCGCGATGATCGCCGACGGCGTGCTCGAGCAGCCGCACGTCGATGCGGCCTTCGGGCTGCACCTCTGGAACACCATGCCGGTCGGCACCATCGGCCTGATGGCGGGACCGATCATGGCCTCGGTGGATCAATTCGAGATCACGGTGACCGGCACGGGAGGCCATGCGGCGATGCCGCATCTCGCCGTCGATCCGGTGCTGGCGGCCGCGCAGGTCGTGACCGCGCTGCAGAGCCTCGTGTCGCGGCGGCGCGATCCGTTCGAGCCCGCCGTGGTCTCCGTGACGCAGCTCGCCGCCGGGCACGCCTTCAACGTGATCCCGGAGCGGGCGGTGTTGCGCGGAACCGTCCGGACATTCGGTGGACGCTTCTTCGACGCAGCCCCGCGTCTGCTCGAAGACACGGCACGCGCGACCGCCGCGGCGTTCGGGGCGGACGTCAGCGTGGACTACCGCCGCCTGTCCGGCCCACTCGTCAACGACGCGGCGATGACGCAGATCATGCAGGCCGTGGCGGAAGACCTCGTCGGGAAGCAGCACGTGAAACACGGCGTCCGCACCATGGGGGGCGAAGACATGAGCTATTTCCTCGAGCGGGTCCCGGGTTGTTTCGCGTTCGTCGGCGCCGCCCGGCCCGACGGCAGCTCCTTCCCGCACCACAGCCCGCGTTTCGACATCGAGGAGGAATCGCTCGTCATCGGCGCAGAGCTGCTGAGCCGCACCGCCGTGCGCTACCTGACGGAGACGGGGGCGGGTTGAATCAGCTCGGCACCGAGGCGTCCGCCTACCTGAAGTCCGCCGCCCATCAACCGGTTCACTGGCTGCCCTGGGGCGACGCGGCCTTCGCACAAGCCAGAGCCCAGGACAAGCCGATCCTGCTCGACATCGGCGCGGTCTGGTGCCACTGGTGCCACGTGATGGACGGCGAATCGTACGAGGATCCATCGGTCGCCACGGTGTTGAACCGGGACTTCGTCTGTATCAAGGTCGACCGGGACGAGCGGCCCGACGTCGACGCCCGCTATCAGCGCGCCGTGCAGGCCTTGACCGGCCAGGGCGGCTGGCCGCTGACCGCGTTTCTCACTCCCGATGGCGAGGTGTTTTTCGGGGGGACCTACTTCCCGCCCGAGGACAACCCCTATGGCCGTCCGGGATTCCTGTCCGTGCTGGCGCGCATGGTGGGCCTGTACCGCGATGAGCGCGACACAGTGAACGGCAACGCGGCCGCGATCCGGACGCACGTCATCGAATCGCTGGACGAATCGAAATCGGGACCCCTCGATCCCGACATCCCCGCGCAGGTCGCCAACCAGATGGCGCGGCTGTTCGACGTGCGCTACGGTGGATTCGGGACCGCGCCGAAATTCCCCCACCCGGGCGCGCTGGAATTCCTGGTCGCGCGCTGGCACGACACCCACGAGCCGTGGCCGCGGGAGGTGGTCGAGAAGACTCTGGCCGGCATGGCGCGGGGCGGCGTGCGCGACCACCTGGGCGGCGGGTTCCACCGCTACGCGGTCGACGAACGCTGGATCGTGCCGCACTTCGAGAAGATGTCGTACGACAACTCGGAGCTGCTGCGCGCCTACTGTACGGCGACCGCCGCGTTCGGCGATCCCGAGTGGCGGGCCGTGGCGTCCCATCTCGTGGACTGGGTGCTCGAAGTCCTCTCCGATCCGCTCGGCGCCTTCTCCACGTCGCAGGATGCGGATGTGGGTCCCCATGACGACGGCGACTACTGGACCTGGACCGAGGCCGAGGCGCGCGCCGTGCTGAACGACGCCGAGTGGGCCGTGGCTGCCGCCGTGTTCGACATCGGCGCCGTAGGTGAGATGCACCACAATCGGGCCAAGAACGTGCTCTGGAGAAAGCGGGATCCGGCGGACGGGCAGCGACCCGCGCTCATGACGGCCATCGCCAAGCTGAAGCAGGCGCGCGATCGGCGCCGCGCGCCCTATGTCGACCGCAGCGCCTACGTGAGCTGGAACGCCATGATGGCCGGTGCGTTTCTCCAGGCGGGCGCGACGCTCGACCGGCCGGAATGCAATGCCCTGGCCTTGAAAACGCTCGAGCGAATCTGGACCGAGGCCTGGAACGCGGAGACCGGCCTGAGCCACGTGCTCGGCCGCGCGGCGCCGCTCGGCATGCTGGACGACAATGTGCAGAGCGCCGCCGCGTTTCTCGATGCCTACGAAGCGACCGGACGAGACGAATGGCGCGATCGCGCTGTCGCCGTCATGGCGTATTGCGCGACGGCCCACTGGGACGAACCCCGCGGCGGGTACTTCGACCTGGCGCGAGCGGGAACGGGCGCCGCCTACCTCACCACGCGCGCGAAGCCGGTGCAGGACGCGCCGACGCCATCAGGCAATGGCGTCGCGGCGCTCGTGCTGGCCCGGCTCTGGGCCCTGACCGGCGATCGCATCTGGCGCGACCGGCTGGACCGCCAGCTCGGCGCGTTCGCTGGGGTCGCGGTCCCGCTCGGCCTCCACGGGGCGACGGTGTCCAGGGCCATCGATTGGGCGCTGCACCCGGTCACGCGCATCGACGTGGTCGGACCCGCCGGCCCTGGCCCCGCGTGCGCCATGCACCTGCTCGCCCTGCAGGCCTATCGCCCGCGCAAGGTGGTCGTGCGAAGCATCGCCGCCACCCCCTCAGCCACCGTCTGCGTCGGCACGACGTGTTCGCTTCCCGTGACGGAGGCGCCGGCCCTGGAAGCGCTGCTGGCGTGAACCAGCGGCTGCTCGGGCGGACCCAACTGGCGGTGAGCGAGGTCGGATTCGGCGCCTGGGCGATCGGCGGCAATCGCTACGGCAACTCCTACGGTCCGACCGATGACGGCGAATCGATCCGGGCAATCCACCGCGCGATCGATCTCGGTTGCAACTTCTTCGACACGGCGGACGTGTACGGGCACGGCCACAGTGAGGAGGTGCTCGGTCAGGCGCTTCAGGGGCTGAGACAGAAGGTGCTCATCGCCACCAAAGTCGGGGGGAACTTCTACAACCGGGACGTCCATCCGTTGCTGCGCGAGCGGATCGGCCAGGCGGCCGGGACCCCGTTCGAGCGCATTGCGCCGGACGCGCCGCTCCCCGTCACCCACGATGCCAACTTCACGCCGAGCTATCTCCGCTTCGCGCTGGCCATGTCGCTCGCCCGGCTGCGCACCGACTACATCGACCTGCTCCAGCTCCACAACCCGCCCCTGCAGCATATCGGGGCGCTCGAGACCTATGGCGTGCTCGAGGACCTCAAGCAGGAAGGCCTGATCCGGGCGTACGGCGTGTCGGTTCATACTCCCGAGGAGGGGCAAGCCGCGATTCAATCGACCATGCCGGACGCGGTGCAGGTGGTGTACAATCTGGCGCGCCGCGAGGTGGAGCCGGCGTGCCTGCCCGCCGCTCGGTCGGCCAACGTGGGGGTGATCGCGCGGGAGCCCCTCGCCAACGGCTTCCTCGCCGGACGGTATATGGAAGACAGCACGTGGGACGCGAGCGACATCCGCTCCCGCATGCCGCACCAGTACGTCGTTCAGCTGGTGGCTCTGGGCCGCCGGGTCCGTGAGGTGGCGACTCGAGCCGGCTGCACCCCCGCTCAGCTGGCGCTGCGATTCGCGCTGGACAATCCCGTGGTGTCGACGGTGATTGTAGGGACGAAAACCGTCGCGCAAGCCGAAGAAAACTTCGCCGTGGAGACCTGATGCCCAACAAGACCGCCGTGATGGAAACCGCCCGTGGCTCGATCGAACTGGAGCTCTTCGCCGACGAAGCCCCCAACACCGTCGCCAACTTCGAAAAGCTCGCCAATGCCGGGTTCTACGACGGCACCAAGTTTCACCGCGTGATCGCCAACTTCATGATCCAGGGCGGGGACCCCTATTCCAAGACCGGCAAGGGCCGTGTGGGGACGGGAGGTCCCGGCTACACGATCAAGTGCGAGACCGCCCGGAACGTCCACAAGCACGTCGCCGGCACGCTGTCCATGGCGCACGCCGGCAAGGACACGGGAGGCAGCCAATTCTTCATATGCCACGCGCCGCAACGGCATCTGGACGGCGTCCATACCGTGTTCGGACAGGTGACCAAGGGAATGGACGCCGTCAACGCGATCCGGCAGGATGACGAGTTGGCGTCGGTTCGAGTAAAATGACGTCGACTCCCTCAATGGAAAGACCGCATATGCGAACCCTCGTCTGGCCCATCGTCGTGTGGTCGGCCCTGGCCGCGCGCCCGCTCGCGGGGCAGGCCGAGCGCGGTGCGTTCGTCGTCACGCTCGGCGCCGACACGGTCGTGTTGGAGCAGTACAGTCGCACGCCCACCACCATCACCGGGGACATGCTGATCCGCGGCGCGATCGTCACGCAGCGGCACTATGAAGGAACACTCAACGCCGACGGATCGATGGCCCGGTTCGAGATGACGAACCGGAATGCGGGCAATCCGCAGGCGCCGATCACCCACTTCGTCGCCACGTTCGGAGACACCACGGTCGTCGAGATCCAGCGCGACACGGCGCGCTCGCAGGTCAGGGTCGCGACGCCGGGCGGCGCCCTGCCGTTCGTCAATATCTCCTATGGCATGTACGAGCTGTACGGCCGGCGCTCGGTCGCGACGCGCAAGGATACGGTGCTGACCCTGTCGCTCGGGTCCGGCGAGGTCACGAGACTCGTCGTGCAACATCCAGCCCGGGATTCCCTGACGGTGGCCTTCGCGGGCGATCCGCCCACCTTGTTCACCATCGATCGCACCGGCCTGATTCAGACCGTCGACGGCAAGCTCACCACCCAGAAATACCTGTCGACGCGGCTCCGGAACCTCGATTGGAGCGCGATGATCACGGCGTTCGCCGGCCGGCCGTTGGGCCAGCTCTCACCGCCCGATTCCGTCCGCACCACAGTGGGCGGCGTGGCGATCGCGATCAATTACAACCGGCCGTCGATCCGCGGCCGCCCGGTGTTCGGCCCGGAAACGGATTCGCCGCGGCCGATCGTCGTGTGGAATCAGGTATGGCGCACCGGAGCGAACTTCGCGACGCGGTTCACGAGTTCGGGCGACCTGGTCGTGGGTGGCCAGACCATTCCGGCCGGCACCTACACCCTGTGGACGGTCCCGTCCCCCGGCGGTTGGACGCTGATCTTCAGCAAGCAAACGAAGGCTCCCTGTCCTGCCGAGGGCCCCTGCAATCCGAATCGCGCCAATCTGTGGGGAACCGACTACAGCGCCGACTCCGACTTCGTGCGCGTCGCCATGCAGGTCGCGGCAGTCGACCAGCCCGTCGAACAGTTCCTCATCACCGTGGAGCCCGAGGGGGATGGCGGTGTGCTGGCCTTGACCTGGGAGAAGCGGCGAGCCTGGGTGCGTCTCGCGAAACCGTGAGCGCGTGCATCTAGACTTCGCCGTCATCTCGGACTACGCCCTCGTCGACCAGGCCGGCAAGATCTCGGTCCTGGGCATCTTTCAGCACATCTGGGTGCAGCAGTTTCCGGCCATGCATCCGCGGCTGCACCTCGTGTTGCGGCTCAAGGGAAAGCGTACCGAGATCGGCGAACACCAGGTCCAGATCCGGTTGATCGACGCCGGGCAGACGGAAATACTGGGAGGGAACGGCAACGTCACGTTCGCCGAGCCGCCGGCCGGGGTGACGGAAATCGAGGCGGCCGCGATCCTCGTGTTCGACGTGCCGTTCCCCCACGAAGGCGCTTATCGATTCGAAATCACCATCGATGGTGAGCGCGCCGCAGAGGTGCCCGTGACGGTGAGCCAGATGCCACAGCCGACGGGCGGCGCCGGTGCCCCCCCCGTCCACTAGCTCAATCGCCTCGCTGTTCGCCGCCCGCTGGCTGCCGGCGCTCCTCGTGGCAGGCGGGGTGACCCTCGCCTGGGATATGGGCGGGTATCGCCTGCTCGACCCCGACGAAGGACGCAACGCCGAAGTCGCACGGGAAATGGCGGCGACCAACGACTATCTGGTCCCCCGCCTGAACGGCTTGCCCTATCTCGACAAGCCGATCGTGTATTTCGCCGCGGCGGCGCTGGCCATGGAGTGGCTTGGTCCGACCGAGGTCGCCGCGCGGCTCCCGGCGTACCTGGCGACGCTCGCCACGACGGCATTGCTGGTCTGGTTCGCCCGGCGACGCTGGGGGGCGACCGCCGGCTGGCTCGCCGGCGTCGCGTTCGTCACGATGCCGATGGTGCTCGCCTACGCGCGGACCACCATTTTCGACAGCACGCTTTCCTTATTCATTACGGCGGCCATCATCTGCTTCGTCGAGGATCGGCCGGCGCTGGCCTGGGCGGCCCTGGGCGCTGGCGCTCTCACCAAGGGTCCGATCGCCATCGGAATCGCCCTCGCCGCCGTGCTCCCCTACGCCTGGCTCACCGGTGTCCGGGTCCGCCGCTACTTCCATTGGCACGGGCTGCTGGCGTTTGCGCTCGTCGCCTTGCCCTGGTTCATCGCGGTCTCGGCGCGCATCCCCGAGTTTCCGCATTACGTCTTCGTGCGCGAGACGTTCGAGCGGATGACGACCCGCAGTTTTCATCGCACGGCGCCGTTCTGGTACTTCCTGCCCATTCTTCCCGTCGCCGCGTTTCCGTGGATCGTCCCGGCCCTCGCCCGGGCGGGCCGCGCGCGTCTGCGCTGGGCATGGGAGGCGCGGCGCGTGAACCCGACCGCCCGTGAAGCCATCCTGCTGGCGGCGTGGGTCCTCGGCCCGCTCGTCCTCTTGACGGTCAACCAATCGAAACTACCGCAATACGTGCTGCCCCTGATGCCGGCCGTGGCGCTGGCCGCGGCGCGCGCGCTGACCCTGCACGGACCGAGGACCGGGGCGCGCGCATACGTCTGGATCGCCGGCATCTTGGGCGTCGGCCTCCTGTCAGCCGGCGTATGGCTCGAGCGTACGTTGTCCACTCCCCTGACTGCCGGCGTACGCGACGTGGTCCCGGGCGTTGGGATCGCACTCGCGGTGACGCTGTTCGTGTCGGCCACCCTCGTCACGCTGGCCATCCGGCGGAACCACGCCGCCATCACGGCGAGCGGCTACGCGCTGCCCGTCATCGTGCTCCCGCTCGCCATTGGTGGATTGATGCGGGCGGTGGGTGACGATCGGTCGGCGGCGGCCATGGCGGAGGCCGTGCAGGGACGGGGCGGGGTCATCGGCGTCGCCGCCTATCCACCCTCGCTGCCGTTCTACCTGCGGCGGCAGATCCCGGTCGCCACGGCGCACGGACGGGAGCTCACCAGCAACTACATCGCCGACTACGTCGATCGCTACCGGCTGGTCGTCGGATCTCCCCTCCTGCCGTCCGACGCCTGGCGCTCGATCGCCGCGGAGTGTCGCGAGCCCACGGTATTCATCACGCGGCCTGTGGACCGAGAAGTTCGTGCCGGCCTTGCTGCTCTCCCCCTGCTGTACGCGAACGCTCGGTATTCGGTATTTGGCCCGTGTGCGCGGGGAACGCCCTGATGTGCGGGATCTTCGGAGCCGTGGCGCTCGGCCCGGTCCCGCTCCGGCACCCCGAGTGTCTGGCCGCGATGGCGCGGTCGCTGGCCCACCGAGGGCCCGACGGCGAGCGGATCGTCGGGCACGCGCGGGCCCAGATCGGCGCGCGCCGCCTCGCCATCATGGACCTGACCACCGGCGACCAGCCGTTCCAAAGCCCCGACGGCGCGGTCTGGATGGTCTGCAATGGGGAGATCTACAATGCGCCGGCGCTGCGGCAGGACGCGGCCGCGCGGGGTTATCCGTTTCGCTCCCGTGGCGACATCGAAACCATCGTACCGCTCTACGAACGTCTGGGGGCCGACGCCGTCGCCTGCCTCGACGGCATGTTCGGTCTGGCGCTGTGGGACGAGCGGCGTGGACGCCTGCTGCTCGCGCGCGATCGCGCGGGAGAGAAGCCGCTGTTTTGGACCCGGATCGGGGACGAGCTGCGATTCGCGTCCGAGGTCCAGGCGCTGCTCGTCTTTCCGGATCAGCCCCGTCGCCTCGACGCAGCGGCCGCCCGAAGTTTCGCCGCGCTCGGCTACGTCCCCGGCTCCCGGACCATGCTGCGCGAAATCCAGAAGCTCCCCCCGGGACACGTGCTAGTGGCCGAGAGGGGGGCCGTGACCTTGCGGCCCTACTGGTCGGCCGCTGAGATCGCCAGCGGCCCCGATCGCCTCACCGATCCCGCTCAGTTGCGTGAGGTCCTGCTTGCTGCTGTGGCGCGCGAGCTGATGTCGGACGTTCCCGTCGGGGTGTTCACGAGCGGCGGGCTCGACTCGTCCTTCCTGGCCGCCGCGGCGACCCGGGTCATCCCGGGAGAGCGCATCCACACGTATGCCGCCCGATTCGTGGCCCGGGGGTACGACGAGAGTCCGTTTGCGGAGGCGGTCACGAAGGACATCCGGACGGTACACCATGTGGTCACAGCTGACGACGCTACCCTGCGCACCGCGTTCGACACGGTGACCGCGCAACTGGCGGAGCCGATCGGGGATCCGGCCGCCTTGCCCACCTATCTCCTCGCCGCCGCCGCCCGGGAGGATGTGAAGGTCGTGCTGTCCGGCGAAGGGGCGGACGAGCTGTTCGGCGGCTACCCCACCTATCTCGGGCATCGCGTCGCGGCCGCCTACCGGCGCGTTCCAGGTGTGGCCCGAAACGGGCTGCGCCGGCTGGCCAACGTCTGGCCGGCGTCCACCGGCAAGGTGACCTGGGAGTTCATGGTGAAGCAATTCGTGGCGGGGGCGGAGCTGCCGGAGCTCGAGCGGCATATCGCCTGGTTTGGCGCTCTCGGCCCGACGCCGGACGTGACCGCCGAGCTGGCGCGCAGGCTCGAGGGGTTTCCGGACGACCCCGCGAACCGGATGCTGTGGCTCGACTTCCTCACCTACCTGCCCGACAACCTGCTGGTGAAAGTGGATCGCAGCACCATGCTCGCGTCGATCGAAGCCCGCGCGCCGTTCCTCGATCGCCAAGTGCTGGAGCTGGTCCTCCCCGCGTCGGCACGGCTCAAGGTGCGCGGCTTCACGACCAAGGCGATATTGAGGAAAGCGGCGCGGGGGCTGGTCCCGGATCGTGTGATCGCGCGTCGCAAACGCGGCCTCTCCGTTCCGGTGGCCCGGTGGCTGAACGGCGTGCTCGCCGATCTCGCCAACCGCCATCTCGCGCGTTGCCGGCTGTTTCCGGGTGCGCCGACAGCCGCGCTGCTCGCCGAGCACCGCGCCGGGCGGCGCAATCACGCCCGCAGGTTGTGGCCGCTCCTGGTGGCCGAGCTGTGGGCCGAACGCTGGAACGTGGAGCCATGAATCGGAACGACGCCGTCGCCTTGATGGAGCAGCACACCAAAAATCCGGCCCTGCGCCAGCACATGCTCGCCGTGGAAGCCGCGATGCGCGCCTACGCGAAGCAGTACAACCAGGACGAGGAGGCTTGGGGAACGGTCGGACTACTGCACGACTTCGACTACGAGACCTACCCCAATCACGAGCACTCGCCCACCGATGGCCATCCGGCCTGGGGGGTGCGCCTGCTGCGCGAGCAAGGCCTCCCCGACGAGCAGTGCCGCGCGATCCTGGGCCATGCGAGCTATTCCGGCGTGCCCCGGGACTCGCAGATGGCGAAGGCCCTGTTCGCGGTAGACGAGCTGTGCGGGTTTCTCGTCGCCTGCGTGCTGGTGCGGCCGTCCCGAAGCTTCGCCGATCTCGAGGTGTCGTCGGTGAAGAAGAAGCTGAAGGACAAAGCGTTCGCGCGTGGCGTCAATCGCGACGATGTCCGCGCCGGCGCCGACGAGCTGGGTGTGGCGTTGGATGATCACATCGCGTTTTGCATCACCGCTCTCCGCCCCGCGGAATCGCGCCTCGGCCTGGGCACCAGTCCGACACCGGCGGGTTGAGCATGCCGGCCCCGCGCACCGCCCCCGCCGCTCCCGGCCCCCCGGCCGCGAGCGCATCCAAGGCGCCAGTCGACGAGCTGGCGCTCGCGATCGAGCGCACGGCGAGCGCGCGCGCCATCGCCGGCAATACGCTGCGGCATCACCCCGACAGCCCGTCCGCGCTCGACGACATGCTCGCGCAGATCGCGGCCGCCGAGCGATGGATCCACTTCGAGAACTACATCATCCGCAATGACCGCACCGGCCGCCGCTTTGGGGAGGCCCTTGCCGAGCGCGCGCGGGCGGGGGTGCACGTGCGCGTGGTGTACGACGCGCTCGGGTCCTTCGGAACCAGCCATCGGTATTGGCGCGCGCTGCGCCGGGCGGGCGCCGAGGTCCGGGCGTTTCACCCGGTGATCTCCGTCCACCCGTTCGACATTTTCGTGCGCGACCACCGCAAGCTGCTGGTAACCGATGGGCGTCAGGCGATGCTGGGAGGGCTCTGCATCGGCGACGAATGGGCCGGCGATGCCGAGCGCGGGCGGGAGCCGTGGCGCGACACCATGGTCACCGTGTGCGGGCCGGCGGCCGCGGCGCTCGATCGGGCGTTCGCGGACATCTGGCGCCGCTGCGGGCCACCGTTGCCGCCGAACGAGCTGGCGGCGGATCCGGAGGTCTGCGGGGAATGCGCCGTGCACGTCGTGGCCGGCGTGCCGTTCGAGGGGCGGACCTATCGCACGACCCAGCTCATTGCCGCCGCCGCGCGCGAACGCCTCTGGATCACCGACGCCTATCTCGTGCCGCCGGCGCCGCTGTACGCCGCACTGCTCGACGCGGCCCGGGCTGGCGTGGACGTGCGACTGCTCGTCCCCGGCGCCAGCGATCTCCCCGTGATGCGCAACTTCACGCGCGTCGGCTATCGGGAGCTGCTGCGCGCGGGCGTCCGCGTGTTCGAGTGGTTGGGCCCCATGATCCACGCCAAGACACTGGTCGCCGATCGGCTCTGGGGGCGTGTCGGGTCGAGCAACCTCAACGTCTCGAGTCTGCTCGGCAATTACGAGCTCGATCTGCTCACCGACGACGTGGCGACCGCCGATGCGCTCACCGCGCAGTTTCGCCGGGACCTGCAGACGAGCCGGGAAGTCGTGCTCCAGCCGCGCCGGCGCATGCTCCCCGCCCGTCTCGTGGGACAGGCATCGGGCGAGACCCCGGCGCCGCGCGTCTCCCGGCGCAAACGGACCGGCTACGAGCTCGGCGCCGTCGCCGTCGTCGCGTTGCGGCGCGTGGCGGGCGGCCTTCGACGGGCGATCACCGGCACGGCCGCGGCGCTGTGCCTCGTCATCGGCGTCCTGCTGCTCTTGTTTCCGCGCGTCATGAGTATCGTCCTCGCCACCGGTACCTTCTGGCTGGCCTTGGGGTTCGGCGTGTACGCCTTTGGACGGCGCCGCGCACTGGGCCGGGATGATGGCGACTGACCCGGTCCCACCCCCCGGCCCCGCCCCCCCCGCCCACCCCGCCCAACGCACGGACGCGGGTGCGCGTACAGCGGAGGGAGTGGACGAGGCGACCCTGGCTGGCCGGGCGCGCGCCGGCGATCGCGCGGCGTTCGGCGAGCTGGTCCGCCGCTACGCGGATCAGGCGCGACGCGTGGCGCGGGCAGTCTTGCGGGACCCCGAGGATGCCGACGACGCCGCGCAGGACGCATTTCTGTCGGCCCTCGTAAAACTGCAGCAGTACGACCCGTCGCGCCCGTTCGGGCCATGGTTGATGCGCATCGTCGCCAACGCCGCAACCGACCGTCGCCGCCGCCGCCGGGTCCGTCGGGCCGAGACCCTGGACGAGGGGCTGTTGGCAGGGGGACACCGGCCCGACGAGGTCGCCGAACGCGAAGTGCTCGGGGAACGGCTGCGGCAGGCCCTGGCCGAGCTTCCCGAGCGGCGGCGCATGGCGGTGGTGTTGTTCGACGTGGAAGGGTATTCGCACGCCGAGATCGGTGGGATCCTAGGCATGCCGGAAGGAACGGTGCGCTCGGAAGTCTTCCACGCCCGCCGGCGGCTGCGAGCATTACTGGCTGAGTGGAGGGACGGCGGATGAATGACACCAACACGCCATTCGCTCATCGGCCGGACCCGGAGCTGGGTGACGCGCTGCGCGCGGCCCTGACGCCGACCGGCCACGCGGCGTTCGTGGCGCGCGTGCTGGCGGCGGCGCACCGCCCGGCCGACCCGCTCGTCGACGTCCTCGCCCGGTGGTCGCGCTTGGGAATCGCCGCCGCGCTCATCGCCGCGATGATCGCCACGGTGATCGCCAGCCGTGGTGATCGCGCCGCGGCCGAGTCGGCCGTGGGTGGAGCGGATCCGGAGGCCGTCGTCGCCGGCGTGCAGGCTCCCGAAGCGGGCGTGCTGTTCGCCGCGTCCGTGGATCGTTAGGGACGGCGCCGCGCATGAGCCTGTTCACCCGTTCCCGGACCCTGGCCGCTTTGTTGCTTGTGGCGGTGTTCGTCGCCGGCGGCGTCGCCGGCTGGGCGCTCGGCTCGAAGGCGCACTTGCCGCGGTCCGGCGGCCGCGGCCCCGACGCCATGACCGCGTTCCTGGCGCGCCGCCTCAATCTGAGCGACAGCCAGCGCGACTCGGTCCGCGCCATTTTTGCCCGCTACAATCCGGAAATGCGGTCTCTGTTGAACGCCGTTCGCCCACGCATGGATTCGGTCCGGACGGCGCTCCACGCGGAAATCGACGCCCAGCTCACACCGGCCCAACGGGAGCACCACGCGCGACTGCGGGCCGAGCTCGAGCATCACCGACAGGGGCGGTCGCGCGGAGACTCGAATAGGGAAAGGTCGCACTGATGCGTGCATTCATCCTGCTGCCGCTGATCGTTTCCGCCGGCGCGGTGACCCTCGCGGCGCAACAGCCGGATTGGGCCGTGGCGCCCCCCCAAGTAACCCTCGCGGAGGCGATCCGGCGCGCGCTCGCAGTCCAGCCCGCGATGGTCCAGGCGCGGGGTGATCAACGCAACGCCGGGGCGGCCTCGCGCTCCGCCTGGGGAGCGTTTCTGCCGACCTTCAGCACCAGCGCGTCGGCGTCGCGCAGCAATCAACCGCGCTTCGATCCGAACAGCACGAATCAGCTGCCCCCCGTGTACTCCTACACCGGCGGACTGGTCGCCCGGCTGGAGCTGTTCGATGGATTGCGCCGCTATTCGAACCTGCGGGCCGCCGGCGCCGCCGGCCAGGCGACCAGCGCCGGCGTCCTGAACCAGCGGTTCCAGGTCACGCTGCAGACCAAGCAGGCCTTCTACGACGCGCTGGCGAAGGAAGACCTGGTGCTGGTCGCGGAAGCGCAGGTCCGGCGCGCGCGCCAGCAGCTCGACATCTCGGTCCAGAAGCTGCATGCCGGATCCGCCACCCGCTCCGACTCGTTGCGCTCCGTCGTCGACCACGGCAACGCGCGCCTCGCGCTGTTGCAGGCCCAGGCCAATCTCGCGACCGCACAGGCGACGCTGGGCCGCCAGATCGGCCTGGACGCCTCGGTGCGGGCGGTCCCCGACAGCATCCTGCCAGGGCTGCCGGACACGACGGCGTTGCGCGCCGCGCTGCTCGAGACGGCTCCCCAGGTGATCCAGGCGGACGCGCAGGCGCGCGCGGCCCGCTCGCAGGTTTGGAGCGCCCGAGCGCAGTACTGGCCGACGGTAACGGTTACCTACAACAACAACCGGACGGGGACCGGGTCGCCGAGCCTGCCCCTGTTCACCACCTACCCGGAGAACTTCTCCTGGAGCTTCGGGCTCTCCTGGACGTTGTTCAATGGGTTCACCCGCGAGCAGGCGCAGGTGACGGCCAGCGTCAATCGGGACGTCGCCGAGGCCCGCGCGGCCGACATGCGCCGCCAGGTGAGCGCGCAGCTCACGCAGCAGATGGCGGCGCTCGGCACGGCGTTTGCCAAACTCGGGATTTCCACCGACAACGTCGCCGCCGCCACGGAAGACCTGCGCGTCCAGCAGGAGCGGTACCGCGTCGGCGCCGGGACGTTTCTCGACCTGTTGACGTCGCAGGCCAGCCTCACCCAGGCCCAGACCGACCTGGTGCAGGCCCGGTTCGACTACCTGATCGCGCGCGCGCAGCTCGAAGCGCTGGTGGGGCACGAGCTATGACCGCCGCCGCCTCGATGAAGTTTCGCACCGGGGACACGCCGCTCCCCGACATCATCATTCTCACCCACCGCTTGACGCGCGACTACGACATGGGCGGCGAGATCGTCCGTGCCCTGCGCGGCGTCGATATTCAGATCCGGCGCAACGAGTTCGTGGCCGTGATGGGGCCGTCGGGCTCGGGCAAGTCGACGCTCATGAACCTGATCGGCTGCCTCGACACGCCCTCGGCGGGCGAGTACTGGCTCAACAGCCAGAAAGTGAGTGACCTCACCGACGACGAGCTGGCGCGGATCCGCAACAAGGAAATCGGATTCGTCTTCCAGACCTTCAACCTCCTGCCCCGGGCCGATTCCCTGCACAACGTGGAGCTGCCGCTCATCTACGCCGGGATGGACGGCAAGACCAGGCGCGCCGCGGCCGCCCGCGCGCTGGAGCGCGTCGGGCTGGGCGATCGCATGGATCACCGGCCCAATGAGCTGTCCGGCGGCCAGCGCCAGCGCGTCGCCATCGCCCGCGCGTTGGTCAACAACCCGAGTATTCTCCTCGCCGACGAGCCGACCGGGAATCTCGATTCGCAGACCGGCGAGGAAATCATGCGACTGTTCAGGGAGCTCTGGACGGCCGGGCAGACCATCGTCCTGGTGACCCACGAGCACGACATCGCGGCGCACGCGCGCCGCCAGATCCACCTGCGCGACGGACTCGTC
>Ga0187893_10003401_pt1 | contig 32387 bp, 22 predicted proteins | sample MA1701074metaG_FD_139574 | JGI IMG/M metagenome (GOLD analysis project Ga0187893, IMG submission 139574) | White microbial mat communities from a basaltic lava cave in the Kipuka Kanohina Cave System on the Island of Hawaii, USA - MA170107-4 metaG ...
CGCTCCGCTCGGCACAGGGCATCTCGGCCCTGCACTGGAGCCAGCTACCGGGGGCACCGGCGCTTGCCCGTGCGGGACTTTCACCCGCAAGTCGGAGTGCGCTTTGACAGGACGCGCCATGGCCCCGACCTTAGCAGAGCGCGGCCGCCGGGACAAGCCGCGCCAGGAATCCCGCCCGGCTGCTTTACTGGCTTGAGAGGCGGGGGGGCATCCACTATACTTCCTGCCCGTGAAGACGTTCGCCCTCCTCACCTTCGGCTGCAAGGTCAACCAGCACGAGTCGCAGGCGCTCCGGGAGCGCTTCGAGGCGCGGGGCCTGGCCGAGGTGCCGGCCGAGGGCGGGGCGGACGTGGTCGTCGTCAACACCTGCACGGTGACCGAGACGGCCACCGCGGAGGCCCGGCGCGTCGTCCGCCGGCTGGCGCGCCGCTTTCCCTGGAGCCAGATCGCCGTCACCGGCTGCGCGGCCGACTCCCACCGCGCCGAGTTCCTGGGCATCCCCGGCGTCCGGCGCGTTGTCGGCCACGACCGGAAGGCCTCGGTCGCCGACGACCCCCGCCTGGCCCCGGCCGACACCGCGCCTTCCATCTTCGACCTCACGATCTCCCGCTTCGACGGCCATGCGCGCGCCTTCCTCAAGGTCGAGGACGGCTGCGACCTGAACTGCTCGTTCTGCATCATTCCGCGGGTCCGCGGGACGGCGGCCAGCCGGCCGATGGAGAGCGCCGTGGAGGAGGCCCGACGGCTGGTCGCAAGCGGCCACCGGGAGATCGTCCTGACGGGCGTCCACCTGGGCTCGTACGGGAAGGACCTGGCCGGCCGCTCCCTCCTGCCCGACCTGGCGGAGCGGCTGCTCGCCGTCGCGGGCCTGGGCCGCCTCCGTCTCTCCTCGATCGAGGCGAACGAGGTCTCGGACGCCCTCCTCGACCTCATGGCCGCCGAGCCCCGCTTCTGTCCCCACCTCCACCTCCCCCTCCAGTCGGGGGACGAGGAGATCCTGCGCGCGATGCGGCGCCGCTACAACCCCCGGCAGTTCCTGGCCGCCTGCGACCGGGCCAAGGAGCGGATCCCCGACCCCGGCCTCACGACGGACGTCATCGTGGGCTTCCCCGGGGAAACGGAGCGTCATTTCGAGAATACGGTGGAGGTCTGCCGACGGGCGGGGTTCTCGCGGATCCATCCCTTCCCCTATTCGCGTCGGCGAGGGACCGACGCGGCCCTGCTTCCGGACCTTCCCCACCGCGTGAAGAAGGACCGGCTCCACCGCCTGGAGCGGACGGCCGCGGAACTCACCGGGGCCTACGCCCGGAAATTCCTCGGCCGCGAGGTGGAGGTCCTGGTCGAGCGGGACGGCGGCTACACCGAGCGCTATCTGCGGGCCCGGGTCCCCGGCCGGCCCGGTTCGATCGTCCGGGCCCGGGTGGAGAGGGTGGTCGATGGCGAAGTCCACGGTACCCCCGCATAGGCTGAGCTCCGCCTCGCGGGCGATGATCCGCAAGATCGTCGCCTACGCGAAGCGCCACGACGATTACCTTGTCTCCGGCCACGTGCGGAGCGACGGCGACGCCCTGGGTTCGCAGCTCGCCTTCCACTTCCTGCTCAAGAAGCTCGGGAAGAAGTCGCACGTCGTCTGCGACCAGGGGGCGCTCCCCGACTACCGCTTCCTCCCCGGGAGCGAGCGGGTGGGGGCCGGCCCGGAAGATCTCCGGAAGGGCTACACGGCGGTCTTCACCTTCGACTCCGGATCGTGGGCGCGCCTCGAGCGGATCTCGGCCGCGCTCCCCCGCGACCGGATCACGGTGGTCAACATTGACCACCACGCCTCCAACGAGCGCTTCGGCGACCTGAACTGGATCGATCCCACGTTCTCCTCGAGCGGGGAGATGGCCTGGGAGCTCGTGAAGGCCGCGGGGGTGAGGCCCGACCGGGACATCGCGACCTGCGTCTACACGGCCGTCGTGACGGACACGGGCCGCTTCTCGTTCTCGAACACCACGATCGAGACGCACCTCAATGCCTCCGAGCTCCTCGCCTGCGGGGTCCGCCCCGCCGAGATCCACCGGGCGCTCTACCGCCAGAAGACGCCCGCGCAGCTCCGCTTCCTGGCGGAGGTGCTCGGGCGGATCCGCCTCACGGACGACGGCCGGGTTGGATGGATCGTCCTCTCGAACGAGCTCTCCCGGACGACGGGCTACGAGCCGGGCGACACGCAGGAGTACATCGACCAGGTGAAGTCGATCAAGGGCGTCCGGGCGGCCGTCCTCCTCCGCGAGACCGGCGAGCCGGGGAAGGTGAAGGTCTCGTGGCGGACGGACGCGGGGGTGGACGGGATCGCCATCGCCCGCAAGTGGGGCGGGGGCGGGCACCCCCGGGCCTCGGGCGCGACCGTCCGGGGCACGCTCGCCGAGGCGGAGCGGGAGGTGCTCGAGGAGACGATCCGCCACGTGGACGGACGATGAGGCACCTCCGGCGGCACCGGGAGCTGGAGTCCCTGTTCGGCTCCGACTTCTTCCCGATCGCGCGGAGAGGAAGCCCGCCTCTTGTTTCCGTGACGCCCCCGTCGAAGGCGCCTGCGCACCGCCAGACCTCACCGGGGGCGTCACGGAAACAAGAGGAGAACTTCAATTATCCGCAGGACTTCGAGGAATTCCGAAGGAACGTCCTTGCCTGTACAAAGTGCGGCTTGTGCTCGACGCGGACGCAGGTCGTGTTCGGGGTCGGCCCGATCGACGCGCCCCTGATGTTCGTCGGCGAGGCGCCGGGGGAGGACGAGGACCTCCAGGGCGAGCCCTTCGTGGGCCGGGCCGGGCAGCTCCTGACGAAGTCGCTCCGGAAGATCGGGGTGGAGCGGAACCGGGTCTACATCGCCAACATCCTCAAGTGCCGCCCGCCCGGGAACCGGACGCCCCAGTTCGACGAGATGGCCGCCTGCATGCCGCACCTGCTCCGGCAGATCCAGGCGATCCGCCCCAAGATCCTCTGCGCCCTGGGGAACATCGCGGCCCAGACGCTGCTCCAGACGAAGACCGGGATCACCCGCCTCCGGGGCAAGGTCGCGGAGGCCCACGGCGTCCGGATCTTCCCGACCTTCCATCCGGCCTACGTCCTCCGGAACATGGGGGAGCTCGGGCTCTTCGAGGCCGACCTCCGGAGGGCCTGCGCCGACTCCGGCCTCCTCCCGGCCGGGCCCTGAACCCCCGCCGGTTTTTGTGGACGGGGCCGCCCGAAAAAAATAACCTGCATGGACGTCTGGGGGAATTGCGTCCCGATCAGTAGAGGGTAGAATATCCTCGCCGGCGGAACGAGGTGCCGGGCGCGAGCGCGGTCCCGGGCGCCGAGAGGTCTCGCGAGAAGGAGCTCCGAAGAAGAAGACGGTCGCGAACGCGACGTCGAAAATTTTTCCGATCCCCGCTCCTCCGCGGACCCCTTGCGCCGATCGCAGCCACGCCGCACGTCAGCCCTCCCTTCCCGCCGGGTCGACCGGAAGCGGTCTTGCTTCGCATTGAAAGGGTCATGCCATGGCCAAGGGCGTCTGGGGCATCGACGTCAGCAAGTACTCGGCGAAGGCGGTCCGGATCGAGGGCGGCACCCTCACGACCATGGGGGTCTTCCCCTACGAGGGGGCGGGGACGGGCGAGCCGCCCTCCCCGACCGAGCTCGACCGGCAGATCAAGAGCACCCTCGGGCAGATCAAGCAGAGCTGCAAGATCGGGAGCGAGCCGGTCTTCTTCTCGCTCCCCAGCCACTCGACCTTCAACCGCCTGATCAAGCTCCCCCCCGTGGACGACTCCAAGATCCCGGAGATCGTCCGCTACGAGGCCCAGTCGCAGATCCCCTTCGCGATCGACGAGGTGATCTGGGACTTCCAGTACGTCGAGCGGGCCTACGGGCCGGGCGAGGAGAAGGAGGTCATCCTCTTCGCGGTCAAGAAGGACATCGTCGAGCAGTTCCTGGCCAACATCGCGGAGCTCGGCTTCGCGGTGGAGGGGATCCAGTTCTCCCCGGTGGCGCTCTTCAACTTCCTCGCCCGCGACCAGGAGCTCCAGGGCGCCTCCGTCGCCCTGGACATGGGCGGCGACAACACCGACCTCATCGTCATCGACGGCAACAAGTTCTGGGTCCGGAACCTCCCGATCACGGGCAACGACATCACGAAGGCCCTCCAGAAGGCCTTCAACATCCCCTTCGAGGAGGCCGAGAAGCTCAAGCTCCACGCCGGCCAGTCCCAGCAGGCCCAGAAGATCTTCAACGCCGTCCAGCCCGTGCTGCGGGACCTCGTCAACGAGATCAACCGCTCCATGGGCTACTACAAGTCGATCTCGAAGACCTCCAAGTTCGAGAAGATCATCCTCCTCGGGAACTCCACGCGGACGCTCAACTTCCAGAAGTTCATCTCGCAGTCCCTCCAGCTCCCGGCGGCGCGAGTCCAGAAGCTCACGACGCTCGCCGTCGGCGGATCGATCGACCCCGGGGAGCTCGGGGAGCACCTCTCGACGCTCGGGACGGCGCTCGGCCTGGCCATGCAGGGGGCCGGCCCCACGCCCAACCGCATCAACCTCCTCCCCGAGAGCGAGCGCGCCAAGAAGGAGATCCGGAAGAAGCGCCCGTACGTCATCGCGGCGGTCGCGATGTTCTACGCGCTGGTCGGGCTCATGTGGTACCAGCAGCAGGCCGCGGTCGACCGCCTGAGCGACACCCAGAAGCGCGGGAAGGCGGTGGAGGACCAGGCCGTCGCGGCCAAGCGCGCGCTCGACGAGGCCATGAAGTTCGAGCACGTGACGGCCCAGCTGGAGCCCCTGACCCGGCTCAGCTTCGAGCGGGAGCTCGTGCTCCGCGTGATGGACATGGTCTACCCCAACATCCCGGCCAACGGGGACGAGAAGACGACCGACGCCCTGCGGCTCTGGGTGGTGGACTCCCGCTTCGAGGAGCGGGATCCCGCGCAGGCGGCCGCCGCGGCCGGGGCGGCCCCCGGCCCCACGAAGCCCTTCCCGGCGAGCAAGATGCTCCACGCCGTCTTCGAGGTGGTCATCGGGAAGAAGAACAGCGACGCGCAGGGCCGGGACTTCATCGTGAAGACCCTCCTCAACTTCAACGAGGGGAACAAGAGGCCGCTCCGGGCCAACGACCCTTGCGTCGTGACCAACGAGTCCTGGCAGCTCGCGGAGGGCAAGGGGTGGCGCGTGGAGCAGGACTCGACCGACCTCATCTGGCCCGTCCCCCGGAACTTCGTCTCCGGCCAGAAGGAGCCGGAGGGCGAGCGGGGGACCTACTGGCGCTACCGGGTGACGCTCGAGATCCCCGTGGGCGACCGTCAGCGCAAGGCGCTCGCCTCCGCGGCGTCCGAGAAGGGCGCCGCCAAGGCCCCCGAGAAGAAGGAGTAAGGAGGACGCCATGGGAAAGATGAAAGGACAGGGGTTCTGGGTGGGCGTGGCGGTGGCGGCGCTCGTCCTCGTGGCCGGCTGGGTCTACTTCGTGTTCCCCCTCGGAGACCAGCAGGACCGGCTCCAGAACCAGGTCCGGAGCCTCGCGTCCAGCCTCGCGACCGCCAAGATGGTCGGCTCCAAGGACGTCGAGGCCGCGCAGGAATACCGCGAGAAGATGGCCAAGGAGTACGAGGACATCGTCCAGTTCTACCGGGAAGCCGACGAGCACCTCGAGCGCTGGTTCCCCGGCCTGGCCGCCGGAAGCGTGAACCGCGCCTCGTTCATGCCCCTCTACCGGGGGGAGATCGACCGGATCCACAAGGAGCTCAAGGACAAGGGAACCCAGCTCGGAGTCCCCGACCCGAACAACCCCGACAACCGGCTCTTCGGGTTCAATTGGGAGGAGCCGAGCATCGACGACTGGGCGACCAAGATCGGCGCCGCCGACGAGGTCAAGGTCCTCCAGGACCTCCAGAAGCGCTTCTGGGCCCGCCAGCGCGTGGCCGACGTCATCCTCAGGCCCGCTTTCGAGATCAAGGTCACCCGCGTCCACGACTTCCGCTTCCCCCGCAGGCTCCACGAGCGCCTGACGAACGCCCCCTGGGAGACGGCCCCGCAGGGCGAGAACGCCGTCTCCTACCCCGGGTTCTCGGACCCCACCGGCCAGATCGTGCGGGGATTCCAGGAGTACCAGCTCCCGAACGACCTGGGGAAGACCCTGACCTTCGGCTTCGCGCTCCAGCTTCCCTACAGCGAGGTTCCCAAGGTCATCAAGGAGATCGTCCAGCCGGGCGGCGAGGGGAGCGGCCAGTCCGGGAAGGGCCGGCTTCTCGTCAACCTCCTGGGCGCGCACGTCACGATCCGGGAGCAGAACGACACGCTGATCACCATCGTCTGGAAGGAGGGCGACCTCGAGGAGAGGAAGCAGAAGACCGAGGAGGCCCAGAAGGCCATCAAGCCCCGGGACGTCCTCCTCGTCGTCTCCTGCCAGATCATCGACTTCGACGCCTCCAAGGCCAAGAAATTCGACGCGCCGCCGGAGGCCAAGTAGTCCGGGCGGGAACCGCGCTCTTTGAGAAGGAGTCGCCCGTCCCCATCCGTCATGAATAGCGGCGGAGCGGGACGGGAGGTGGGCATGACGCGCACGGATCGTTGGATCGTGGCCGGCGCCTGGGCGGTCCTGGGCGCCTGCGCCCTGGCCGGGACGTGGAAGATCTCACGGGCTCCGCGGGTCGAGTCGTGGGTCGTCCGGGAGGAGGCTCGGTGGAAGGCGGAGAGCCGGAAACTCCACCACGCTCCGCCGGCGCGGACGTTCCCGGAGTGGGAGGCGCCGAAGGCCGAGCTCCGAGGCGGCGGGGCCCGGGTCGAGCCCTTCGCGGCCTCGATCTTCCCCTCCATCAAGTACGTCGAGATCCCCCTGCGGGAGGTCACGGTCCGGCTCCTCCCGGCGGCCGTATATGATAGTAGTTCGGCCGACCAGGACGGCGTGCTCCTCGAGTGGAAGCTCGAGGACCTCGCGGGCGAGACCGCGCCCGCGAACGTCCGGCGGACCCGTTCGAAGCCCGCGGCGATCCTGGTGGAGCGGGCGGCGGCCGGCGAGCCCCGGAGGGCGGTGGCCAGCCTCGAGGGCGCCGCCACGCGCTTCATCGACCGGACGGCGGAGCCGAACCGCGCGTACCGGTACTGGGTGGTCGTGACGGGCCCGGAGACGCGGCTCGAGGGTCGGGACGGCCTCCAGGAGCTGCCCGACGCCCGCCGGGAGCCTCCGGCGGCGGCGGCGTTGCGGACGCCCCCCGCGCACCGGGTGGGGGTGATCGGGGGCGACGCGAGGGTGGCGGTGCTGCGCGTGGAACGGTATGATCGGGAGACGAAGGCCTGGGTGCCCCGGGTGCTGAGCGTGAAGCCCGGGGAGAGGCTCGGGACGAGCGGCTGGACGCTCGAGGCGCTCCGGACGGTGCCGGGGCGCTTCGGCGTGCCGGTCCTGGTGGCCGACGTGACGGACGAGACGGGCGCCCGCCGGGCGATTTCCAGAGAGGAGTGAACGATGGCCGAGGAAAAGAAGGGCGGCAAGGGCAAGGAGTTCCTGGTCCGGCACGGCGAGAAGCTCGGCCTGGGGGCCGCGGCGATCGCGCTCGTGGCCTACCTCGTGATGGGCGTCCTGATGGCCACGGAGGATCCGAACGCCCGCAAAGTGGACTCGGAGGCCGCGCGGCTCAAGACCGAGACGGACAAGCGCCATCCGGAGGAGGTCAAGATCCCGCTCGTCCGGCCCTGGAAGGTCGAGGCCGTGGGCGACTGGAACAAGGTCGTCGAGAGCACCAACAAGACGCCCCCGGACAACTGGGTGGCCAGCCTCACGACCGAGATCAAGTACACCATGATCCCCAAGCCTCCGGAAAAGAAGATCCTCGCGGTCGGCCCCACGATCTCGTTGGGGGACATCCAGGTGAACCTGGACCACGTGGTGGTGAACTGGACGCTCAAGGACCTGAGCCCGGCCGAGGCGGCCGCGGCGCGGAAGAAGGGCGAGAACCCCGTCAAGGTCAGCCACTACAAGGTCGAGAAGCGGGTCCCCGGGAAGGAGTGGCAGGTCCTCGAGGAGAAGCTCGACGTGAAGACGCTGACCTGCAAGGACACGAAGATCGACCCGAAGACGAGCTACGAGTACCGGGTGACGGCCTACACGGCCGACCCCATCTGGGCGAAGGCCGCCAACGGGAACGCCGAGGGCTCGATCATGTCGGTCGTGACGGACGCCCCCGCCCAGACGCTCGGCATCTGGAAGCTCACCTTCCGGAGCCCCTCGCGGCCCCAGAACGCCGAGATGGGCGGGATGGTCCAGGTGGTGATCGAGAAGTTCGAGAAGGCGCTGGGCGGGAAGGTGACGACCAGCCGGATCCATCGGGACGGGGACAGGATCGGCTGGTGGCCGGAAAGCGGCGACCCGGAGCCCACGTCCAAGCACAAGATCTTCGAGCGCGGCAAGGCCTACACGGTGGACTTCGACACGGGGGCGACGCTCGTCTCGGTGGCGCCCAAGAAGGTGACGATCGACATCAAGAAGTGCAAGAAGATCTTCGATCCGACGAGCGGCAACCAGACGGGCTGCGACACGGTGGTCGAGAAGCGGTCCTTCGACGTCTACGAGATCCACGTGAAGGACGACGAGGGCGACAAGAAGTTCCTCTCCCCCAACCCTCGGGAGACCCCCAACGGCCAGGACCAGTTCTGCGAGGACCACGGCGGCAAGAAGATCGTGACGACGCTCCCGGGCGCCGAGAAGAAGCCCGACGACGCGCCCCCGCCGCCCAAGGTCGACCCCGCCGTCGAGCTGGCCAAGAAGAAGGAGGCGGAGGCCGAGAAGCTCTGGAAGGACGCCGAGAAGGCGCTCGCGGCGGACAACAAGAGGGCCGCGATCCTGATCTACGAGAAGCTCCTCTCGAAGGAGTACGCCGGCACCGACTTCGTCGCCAAGGGCAAGAAGGCGATCATCGAGCAGAAGCTGGGGGAGCTCAACAAGTAGCGCGGCGGAGGGCGCAGAGCGGGCGGAGGGCGCAGAGCGGGCGGAGGACGCAGAGAGGTGCGGGCGGGCGACGCAGGGTCGGGGGACTCCCCCCTCCGCGTCCTCTGCTTGCTCCGCGCCCTCTGCGATTTCCCGCAGGGGTGGGGGCCGGGCGCCCGTCTAGGAAGCTAGATTTCTCTTGCCCGGCGGGGTCGGGGGACTATATTGGGACCGTTCACGCGAAGGAGCGCCTGACATGCGTCACTGGATCGCCGCGACCCTCGCGCTGGCCCTGTTCGCGGCCGGCTGCGCCACGTCGGACGCGCCCTCTTCCGGTCCCGAGGGCAGGAGCGCCGCGCCGGCGCCGGCGGCCGCCCCGGCCGGCCAGCAGCAGCCTCCCCGCGCGCCCCAGACGGGCGCCGAGTGGGACGAGCTCCTCAACAAGCTCAAGGCCACCTACGAGGTGAGCGCCCAGCAGAAGCAGTCGCAGGCGGACGAGCACTACCGCCTGGCCGAGCGCTACTACCAGGCGGGGGACTTCGACAAGGCGAGCCTCGAATGCGAGAAGGCCCTCCAGCTGAACTCCAGCCACGCCCCCTCGAAGGCGCTCTTCCAGGAGATCCAGTTCATCCTGGGCAGGGCGCCCGCCACCGCGACCCACCAGGAGTTCGACAAGTACATGAAGGAGGCCATCGTCCGCCACCAGCAGACGCTGATCGAGGTGGACCGGGCCTTCGAGGAGGGCCATCGGAAGTTCAACCTGGGCCAGTACGACGAGGCGGAGCGGGACTTCCGCAAGATCCTCGAGTACGCCAAGTGGATGCCCACGGGGGTCGAGCTCGAGACGCGCCGCAAGGCCGCGCTCGACATGCTGGAGCGCACCCGCGCCTCCCGCCGCGAGAAGCGGATCGAGGAGGACAAGGCCCGGATGGACCTGATCGCGGAGGAGAAGACCCGCGACGAGCTCCAGCGCCTGATCAACCAGAAGCGGGAGCTGGAGCTCCTCTTCGGCCAGGCCCAGCTCTACTTCGAGCAGGAGCAGTACCCCCGCTGCGTCGAGGTCTGCGAGAAGATCCTCTACATCAACCCGAACCTCACCTCGGTCGCCGAGATGCGGAACGTGGCCCAGCGCCTCAACCACATGAAGCGCGGCCGCGACAACCTGAAGAACTACATCGAGGAGTGGAAGCGGGTCTTCGAGCAGATCGAGCTCAACACGATCGTGGGAGGGACCGACGAGCTCGAATTCCCCCGGCGGGACCTCTGGCTGGAGCACATCTCCAAGCGCAAGCCCAAGGGGATCGCCCAGCTCGAGGAGGACATCCAGCCCGAGGACAAGGAGATCCTCGACAAGCTGAAGTCCATCCGGATCACGATCGACATGCAGAACGCCCCCCTGACGGCGATCGTGGACTACATCCGCGAGATCAGCGGCCTCAACATCCACATCCAGGGCATCGACAACCCCGACCAGGAGGTGATCTCCTTCAAGGTCACGGACATCGTCCTCGACGGGGCGCTCCGCCTCATGCTCGGGCCCCGCCAGAAGGGCTACGCGGTGAAGGACGGCGTGGTCGTGATCACCACGGCCGACGCGCTCAAGAAGCAGGTGAAGCTGGAGCTCTACGACGTCCAGGACCTCACCTACGGGATGCAGGACTTCCCGGGCGTGGACATCTCGCTGGCGCAGGACACGATCGGCACCACGATCGCCGGGGGCGAGGAGGCCGTCCAGCAGTTCACGGGCGAGGACCTGGCGAACCTGATCAAGAACACGATCCGGAAAGAGGAGTGGGAGGAGGCGGACGGCAAGTCCATCCAGTTCCAGAACGGCCTCCTCATCGTCCGGAACTCGATCGCCATCCACCAGGCCATCCGCAAGTTCCTCTCGGACCTCCGCGCCTCGACCAGCATGCTCGTCTCCGTCGAGACGCGCTTCCTCTCCGTCGAGGACGACTTCCTCCAGCAGGTCGGCATGGACTTCCGCGACGTGGACGGCGCGCGGGTCCAGGGCATCGTGAACCTGAACGACATCAACCCCGGCTTCGTCATCAACCCCCAGTTCCTCCCCTCGGGCGCCACGAACTCGGCCGCCACCTCCGGCATCACGGGGGTCTTCGGCAACAACATCGCCCGCTCGATGGGCGCCCGCGTCCAGCAGATCATGACGAACGACTTCCTGGTCCAGCGCTTCTACAACACGGTCCTCACGCCCGCGGGCGGGGCGACCCTCCAGTACACCCTGCTCGACGACATCTCGCTCGAGACGATCGTCCGCCTCGTCTCCCGGAGCGAGCGCAACCACGTCCTGACCGCGCCCAAGCTCACGCTCTTCAACACGCAGCGCGGCAACTTCCGGATCTCCAACCAGATGGCCTACGTCCGCGACTACGACATCCAGATCGCGACGGCCGCCGTGGCCCTGGACCCCATCGTGGACGTCGTCTCGGACGGCATCTCGCTCGACGTGCGGCCGATCGTGAGCGCGGACCGCCGCTTCGTGACCCTGGAGCTCCGGCCCACGATCGCGACCCTCTTCCCCGCCCCGCCCAACATCTTCACGATCACGACGAACGTGACCGTGCCGGGCGCCCCGATCACGGACCCCTTCCCCGTCACGATCGAGACGCCGATCATCAACATCCAGCGCGTCCGGACCACGGTGGTGGTGCCGGACCGGGGCACGCTCATGCTGGGCGGCCTGACGGTCTTCTTCGACGAGGACGCGGAGAGCTCGATCCCCATCTGGCGCTCGATCCCCATCGTGGGGAACCTGGGCTCGATGAAGATCAAGGGCCTCCAGCGCAAGCAGACGCTCATCATCGTCCGCGCGCGGATCATCATCCCGGACGAGGAGGAGCGGCGCCGCTTCTAGCCCCCCGGAATCCAGGACCCCCGGTCGCCCGCCGGCGGCCGGGGGTTTTTCTTTCCCCCCGCCCGACCGCTAACTATTTACACGGCCGGACGCACTACCTAGAATCCGGGAAGAGTCCAATCGGAACGGAGACGGGGGGGAGCTCGTCCGGGTCCCGGGCCGGTTCGCAAGGGGGGTGGCATGCGCATCGTGACGGCGTTCCTCGCGTTCCTCGCGGCGGCACCCGCGTGCCTCGCGCAGGAGGACTTCGACCTGGCCAACGCGCTGGCCGAGCGCGGCTGGTACGACCTCTCCGAGGAGCTCTTCGGGAAGATCACGAACTCCGCCTCCCTCCCCGCCGAGAAGAAGGCGGAGGGCGACTACGGCATGGCCCGGATCAAGATCCTGATGGCCGAGCGGGCGGAGTCCGCGGACGAGAAGGACAAGCTCTTCCAGAAGGCGATCGAGGGGATCGAGGGCTTCCGGAAGAAGTTCCCCCAGCACCGCCTGGCCGGCGAGGCGCTTTCCGACATCGGCTACCTCTACCAGTCCCGCGGCAAGGCCCTCATGAACGCCGCCAAGACCGACCCCACCAAGCTCCCCGACGCGGAGAAGGCGTTCGGGGAGGCCGAGAAGCTCTTCCTCGACCTCATCGCCGCGCTCAAGAAGAACGAGAAGAAGATGCCGGAGAACCCGGAGAAGCAGCGCAAGGAGATGGAAGAGTACGAGCAGTGGGAAGAGAAGGTGATGTTCGCGAAGTACAACTACGCCCTCGCCCTCTTCGCCCACGCCGAGACGTTCAAGGACGAGCCCAAGAAGCACGCCGACATGAAGCGGCTCCTCGAGTCCATGAACAAGTTCCTGAACGACGACTTCATGTGGCAGTACGAGCGCTACCTCCTGGCCTACGACGCCTTCATCTACATGGGGCGGGCCTACCAGCTCCTGGCGGAGACCTCCGACCGGGAGAAGGCGGAGGACTACTGGCGCCAGTGCTTCATCTACGTGGGCAAGGCCAAGGGCCTCCTGTCCGACCCCGAGGCCCGGAAGAACGAGACCGTGCGCGAGATCTGCATGCGGGCGCTCCTCTACGAGATGAAGGCGCGCGTCGCCTACGGCGACATCAAGCGCGGGCAGACGGCGATCAAGAACTACTCGGACGCGGCGAAGCTGGCCGAGGACTTCTTCAAGGCCTACCCCAACGCCCGCTTCGAGGAGACCGGCAAGGCCGTCCGGCTCGAGCAGGCCCGGGTCTACTGCAAGGGCGCGCAGCTCAAGAAGGGCGTGGACCTCCTCCAGGAGCTGGCCCGGCAGTACAAGGACTCCTGGGTGGAGAACATCGCCATCGACATCCTGGGCGAGTACGGGGCAGACGCCTCGCCCGCCCTCGCCGTGGAGGCCGCCAACAACTTCTTCGAGCGCGGCCCCGCCTACCTCTACAAGGCCATGCAGAAGTACCGGAAGGCCCTCGCCGCCGTCAAGAAGGCCGAGGACCAGAAGTTCGTCTCCGAGTGCTGGTACCAGATCGGCCGCTGCTACTACTACCTCGACCGCTTCTACGAGGCGGTCGCGGCGCTGAGCGTGCTGGAGAAGCCGCCGCTGTCCGCGACGCGCGAGGCCCCCCAGGCGGCCATGCTCAAGCTCCAGTCCCTCCAGCGCATCGCCAAGGCCAGCCGGGACAAGGGCGACGAGAAGACGCTCGAGGACTACCGGACCTGGGTGACCCGGACCTACCCGAACGAGGCGGGCGCCCAGCTCATCCGGCAGGCCGCGATCGACGCCGAGGTGAAGCAGAACTTCGCCGAGGCGATCGACAAGTGGACCCAGCTCCTCAAGCCCGGCACGGAGACCTACGAGGAGGCCGTCTTCAGCGTGGGCTTCGCCCGCTTCCGCGAGGGCGACCGCCTCTTCGACCAGGCCGCCAAGCAGCGCCTGGCCTCCGAGAGGGACAAGCTCGCCGGCCAGGCCCTCGACCAGTGGACCAAGGCGCTCGTCTCGTTCAAGGACCACCTGGCCTTCGTGGACAAGATGCAGACCAAGGACGCCAAGGCCGTCAAGAACGCCGTGGGCTCGCTCATGTTCAGCTGCCGGATCCTGGTCCACGACAAGGTGAACCGGTCCGAGGAGGCGCTCGCGGTCTCCCAGGACGTCGACAAGCGCTTCCCCACGGCCGACCCCAAGCTCGTGATCGCCATCATGTCGCTCCGGATCGACGCCAAGGTGAAGAAGGGGCTGGTCGAGGAGGCGGAGGAGGACCTGAAGGCCCTCAAGGCCAAGTACGACAAGGAGGGCCTGGGCCTGGACCACTACCAGCGGGCCCTCACCGTCCTGGCCTCCGCCTTCATGTCGGCGGCGGCCAAGGAGAAGGAGCAGAACCCGGAGAAGTACGACCTCTACGGCATGAAGGCCACCGAGTACTACTACCAGTTCTACCAGCTCAACCCCTCGGCCATCCAGGGCAACGTCGACCAGATGGAGGCGATGGCCCAGATGCTCTTCGCGGCCGCGGAGGCCCGGCTCAAGGCCGGCCAGGCCAAGGGCGAGAAGGACCAGGTGGACGAGGCCCGGAGGATCTACGCGCGCTGCCACGAGCTCTACAAGGAGTTCCTGGTCCAGAAGGAGCGCGAGCTCGAGAAGTCCGAGAAGGGCAAGGAGGTCATCCGCGGCGTCAAGGCCCGGATCACCCGCTGCCTCCTCATGGCGGGCCAGTTCGAGGAGGCGATCAAGATGTACGAGGACGTGACCCGCACCGACACGGCCATGAAGGACGGGAGCTCGTGGGAGGAGCTGGCCGACTGCTACGCCGAGAAGGCCCGGAACCTCCCGAAGGGCGCCGAGCGGAACGACTTCCTCAAGCGCGCCGAGAAGATCTACGCCCAGCTCGCCACCATGCTCATCTCGAACCAGCGCTTCGACGAGCACGCCTGGCGGCTGCTCTTCAAGCGGGGCGAGGTCCTTTTCGACCTGGACCTGGACGCCCTGCGGCTCTTCTACAACAACGCCGACGTGCGCGGCTGGGCCCCCAAGTGGGACGTGGACGAGAAGAACGTGAGCCGCTGGGGCTTCCAGAACCGCTTCGAGGAGCTCCGCAAGAAGCTCGACGCCGTCCTGCCCCCGAAAAAGTGACGCGGGAGACGAAGACGATGAAGACCGCCGCCGCCCTTCTGGCCGCCCTCGCGGCCGCCCTGGCCCCCTCGGCCGCCCTCGCCCAGGCCCAGCTCCCCAAGGTCGACCGCGTGACGCCGAAGAAGGGGACGCCGGTCGACGGGGAGGTCCAGAAGGACACCTGGAAGGACGTCGTGATCAAGGTGGGCGCCGCCTCCCAGACCTTCCGGGCGGACGACGTGCAGAAGGTGGAGTACTGGGACGCCCCCCCCGCCTTCAAGGGGGCGATGGCGGCGATGGATCAGGAGAAGTGGTCGGAAGCCATCCCCGCCCTGGCCAGCGCCGAGGAGTACTCGAAGTCGAAGGAGAAGAACGTCGTCAAGCCCCGCGCCTGGTTCGAGGGCTACCTCCTCTTCCACCGGGGCTTCTGCCAGATGCAGGTCGGGAAGACGGGGGACGCCGTCAAGCAGTTCGACCGGATCGTGAACGAGCCCGCCTTCAAGGAAAGCCGCTTCCTCGCCCAGGCCTACGACCTCCTCCTCGAGTGCCACCGCGAGCTGGGCGACGTGGCGAAGATGGAGGAGGTGGAGAAGAAGATCGACGCCGCCCCGGCCGAGCTCAAGGCGGACCTCCAGACCCGCGCCCGCCGCCAGCGCGCCGAGCTCCTCTACGACAAGAACAAGTACGACGAGGCCAAGCGCCTCTTCGACCAGATCACGACCTCCCCCGACGCCGAGATCGCCTCCGCCGGGACCATGGGCGTGATCAAGTGCCTGGAAGCCCTCAAGGACGCCCCGGGCGTCGAGACCTACTGCAACAAGGTGCTGACCACCGCGGTCCAGCCCTCGCTCCTCCTCATCGCCTCGAACGCGCTCGGCAACATCGCCTTCGAGAAGAAGCAGTTCGCCCAGGCCCGCGACCGCTACATCCAGAGCGTCGTCCGGCACAATCCCGGCCGCTCCGCCTCCGGGATCGAGCGCGAGCACGAGAAGGCGATCTACCGCCTCGGGCAGTGCTACGAGGCCCTGCTCGGCGAGGCCAAGGACGAGAAGCTCAAGGACGCCCTCGCGGCCATGGCCTCGAGCGCCTTCCGCGAGGTCTCGATCGAGTACCCCTCCGGGAAGTACCGCGAGCAGGCCGTCGCCCTGGCGCAGAAGTACGAGAAGCGCGACGAGAAGAAAGACGAAAAAAAGTAGCACGGCCGGCCCCCCGCCGGCGTCTACTGCTTTGGCGACGCGAGCCCGCCGCAGTTTTCAGCGTTTCCCCGACTTTGGAACTTGACTTGACGCGAGGGCGCTGCTAGAGTCGGACCTCTGGGGCGCGTCGCACCCGGGCCGCCGGAAACCCGCCGGCCACCGGGGTTCCACGTGCGGGTCATTTCTGGGGGTGCTGGGATGAGGGCTCTCTCGCGCGTTTCCTCCCGGTCGTGGCTCTTCTCGGGCCTGGCGGTCCTGGCGGCCAACCTCGCGCTGGCGGGGATCGCCATGGCCCAGGACGGCGAGGTGAGGGGCCAGGGGAACCAGTCCTTCGACTTCTTCACGGTGTGGATCCTGGGCGGCGGCGGGATCGGCATCATCTTCGTGCTGCCCATCGAGATCGCCTCGATCGCGACCATCGCCTTCACGATCGAGCACTTCGTCACCGTCCAGCGCGACAAGCTCGTCCCGCCCGAGATCGTGGTCGAGCTCGAGACGCTGCTCGACGAGGAGCAGTACGAGGAGGCGATCAACCTCTGCGAGGCGACCAAGAACTACATCACGAACATCGTGGGCGCCGCGATCGCGCGGGTGGGCGAAGGTTACGACGCCATGATGAACGCCGCCGAGAGCGCGACCGACGAGCAGAACCTCCGGCTCCAGCACAAGATCAGCTGGCTCCCCCTCCTCGGGAACATCGGGCCCCTCATGGGCCTCTTCGGGACGGTCACCGGCATGGTCATCGCGTTCAGCTCGATCGCCCAGTCGGCCGGGACCCCCTCGCCCCAGGAGCTGGCCAGCGGCATCTTTACCGCCCTGGTCACGACCGTGTGGGGCCTCCTCGTCGCCCTGCCGGCCACGTTCTTCTCCTATATCTTCAAGGTCAAGGTCCAGAAGCTCTCCTTCGAGCTCTCGGGCGTGGCCATGGAGATCGTGGAGCGCTTCAAGCCGGTGGCCGAGGGCGGGGCCCAGGGCAAGTAAGAGGGGAGGGACCGATCCATGCCTCGACGGAGACTGCCCGAGGAGGTCAAGCACGACGGGGTCAACATGACTCCGATGATCGACATCGTGTTCCAGCTCATCATCTTCTTCATGCTCGTCATGGACATGTCGAAGGCCCAGCTGGAGCCCGTCGTCCTTCCCTCCGCCAGCAAGGCGATCAAGGAGAAGTTCGAGGACACGACGCTCCTCGTCGTCAACGTCATGAAGGACGGCGCGATCAAGATCAACGGGAAGTCGTTCTACAACCCCAAGAAGGACGGGGACGAGAACAAGCGCCTCGAGGACCTCTTCGAGAGCCGGCGCCAGAACAAGGTCTACCAGGAGGTCCCGGGGAAGGCGGACTGGGTGAAGTACCCGCTCCTCATCCGCTGCGACCGATCCACGCCCTTCGAGCACGTCCAGAAGATCCTGATGATCGCGACCCACCACGGCGGGGTGACCCGCGTGCAGCTGGGCGCCAAGCAGGAGGTGCGCTGACATGGCCAGAAGGAGAAGGCGCCGCAGGGCCACCGAGGTCGAGGCCGCCATGGACCTCAACATGACGCCCATGATCGACGTCGTGTTCCAGCTCCTCATCTTCTTCATGCTGACCATGCACTTCAAGGAGGTCGAGGGGAAGCTGCTCTCCCAGCTCCCCAAGGACAAGGGCCTCGCCCCCACCCACGTCCTCCAGCCCGAGCTCCAGGAGGTTCGCATCGTCATCTGCGCCGGCGGGGACACCCGCATGCACCTCCACGACAAGGGCCGGCACGAGAAGGCGGACAAGGACAACAACATCTGCAAGGTCATGGTCGAGAAGATCGACATCGGCGAGGTCTACAAGACCGAGACCAACCCCACCCGCGGCCAGCACAACAAGGGCATCTACCAGTCGCTCGGCCAGAAGACCAAGGAGCTCCAGGAATCCGTGCCCTCCACCAAGGACGCCGCCCGGCGCGCGCCCGTCATCCTCGACGCCGACAGCGAGGCGCCCTACGAGCACATCATCGGGGCCGTCAACGCCTGCAAGGTGAACGGGATCGACAACGTGGAGTTCGTCGGCAATCCCCGGCACGAGAAGTACTACGGGTCCTACCAGAAGGGCCAGTTCCAGAGGGACAAGAAGTAGAAGCCTCCACCCAGCACTCCTGAACCCCCGCCCCGTAAGGGGCGGGGGTTTTCTTTTTTTCTTCTTCGCGGCCCGTGCAAGCCCCGCACTCCAGAAGGGGGCCGCGAAGAAGAAAAAAAAGGCGCGAACCCTCGGGTACGGTCGAACCTCCGTCCCGGGCTCTCCGTTCATAGGGGGGCGTGCCAGGGTGAGGAGGTCCTCATGCTCTGGCGCCGCCACGCCCCTCCCCCCGAGATCGCCCCCGAGGCGATCAACATGACCCCGATGATCGACGTCGTCTTCCAGCTCATCATCTTCTTCATGCTGGTCATGGACATGTCCCAGCAGCAGTTCGAGACGATCCGGCCGCCCTCGGCCTCCCTGGCCCACGTGGGCCCCGATCCGTCCGAGCTCGTCGTCCACTGCATGCCCGACGGCCGCGTCCGGATCCAGGGGAGGACGTTCAGCGACGAGGCGCTCGAGAGCCTCCTCGAGGGCCGCCGCCCCGGCCCGGGCCGCCCCGACTTCCCCGTCCTCATCCGCGCCGACCGGTCCACGCCGTTCGAGACCGTCCAGAAGGTGATGATGGCCGCCCAGCACCACGGGGCGGTGACCCGCGTGCGCTTCGGCGCGAGAAAGGAGTGAGCCCCATGTTCTTCCGACGCCGCCGCCGGATCCCGGAGACCGAGCCCGAGCCGCTCAACATGACTCCCATGATCGACATCGTCTTCCAGCTCCTCGTCTTCTTCATGCTCACGATGCACTTCAAGGAGGTCGAGGGGAAGCTGCTCTCGCAGCTGCCCAAGGACAGGGGACCCGAATCGGCCCCTTCCAAGCCCCTGGAGGAGCTCCGGATCTTCGTCTGCGCCGGGGGCGACCTGGCGGAGCACCGCTCGAACAAGGGCCGCCACGAGCAGTCGGAGAAGCCCGCCGAGGCCTGCGTGCTGGCCGTGGAGGGCCACCGGATCGGCGAGGCGTGGAGGACCGAGACCCATCCGGGCAAGGCCGCCGGCAACCGCGCCCTCTACCGCTCCTCCGCCGCCCGGCTCAAGGAGCTCCACGACCGGATGGCCGACCGGAAGTTCATGATCGTGCTCGACGCCGACAGCGAGGTCCCCTACGAGCACGTGATCGGCCTCGTGAACGCCTGCAAGGAGGTCGGGGTGGAGAACATCGAGTTCGTCGCCAACCCGAGGCACGGCCGCTACTACGGCTCTCATGAAAAGGGTCAATTCGAGCGTAGACGGAAGCCCTGACCTCGGAATCGCTCGTCGCTTGGGGTTCGTACGATTCCGAGCGGCCCGCCATCAACGGTACCTCCGCTAGCCCGTCCATCGGAATCGCTCGTCATTCCGGGGGTCCTGCGATTCCGAAGGGCCCGCCCTTGGGGCGGGCCCTGTCTCGGGGGACCCCGAAAGGGGTCCCTTTCGATGTCGCGCCGTCCCAAGAACGAGGCGCGATTTCGAGCGCTTTCTCTTGCGTCTCCCCGCTGTTTTCGTAGAATTTTGCAGGGATTGGAAGGCGCGCCTGCGTCCCCCTATCATTAGCCGCAGGCCCCGGGGTGGGGAACTGGAGGACCGTGACCATGAAGCACCGCACCGTGCGTCTCCTGGCCGCGCTGTGGGGAGCCGCGCTGGCCGCCGGGATCGGCTGCAGCGGTTCGGCCGAGCCCGCCCCCGAGACGACGAGCGCGGCGGCTCCCGTCCCGGTCCAGGAGCCCCGGCCCGAGGCGCCCGCCGCCCCTCCGCCCGACGCCGCCCAGATCACGATCCAGGCCCAGACGCCCGAGATGGAGAAGATCGCCCAGGAGCTCGCGCGCGGGCGCACCGCCGGCGAGCAGCACAAGATCTACGCCTCCCAGCAGCACTACGACCTGGCGCTCAAGTACCACAACCGGGGCGAGTTCGAGAAGGCCAAGATCGAGGCCCAGAAGGCGATGGAGGCCTGGCCGGAGAACGTGGCCGCCCGGAAGCTCTTCACCGACGTGGCCCAGATCCTCGTCGGCGGCCGAGCCGAGTTCGGCGCCCGGTCGATCGGCGAGGAGGCCCGCGACGAGTTCCGCGCCAAGGTCGAGCAGGCCCAGATCGAGATCACCAAGCACGTGCGCGACGGGGAGCGCAACCTCCAGGCCCGGATCTACGGCGAAGCCATCAAGGAGTTCGAGGACGCCCAGTTCAAGATCCAGAGCATCCCCTACGACGTGAAGGCGATGAACGAGCTCCTCCCCCTCGTGAAGGACTCCATCGTGAAGGCCCGGAACGCGAAGATCCTCGAGGAGAAGCGGGTCGAGGACGAGAAGAAGCGCTCGCTCGTGGCGGAGGCGGAGGCCTTCGAGATCGCGGTCCGCCGCGAGGTGGTCCGGAAGATCGCGCACCTCCTCGAGCTCGCCTACATGGCCTTCGACCAGAAGCGCTTCGACCGCTGCATCAAGCTCTGCGGGGAGATCCTCCTCATCGACCCGCACTACAACGTCGCCAAGGAGCTCCGCGAGGACGCCGAGAAGACCCGGCACAAGGAGGAGTACTACAGCATCCTCGCCCAGAAGATCGAGCGGTGGAAGCAGCTCACCGACGACGACGAGGAGGCCATCATCCCCTACTCCTCGACCGTGCGCTTCCCCTCGCGCGACGAGTGGCAGATGATCTCGAAGCGCATCACCGAGGCCGTCCTCAAAACCGAGGGCGGGCCCGGCGGGAGCGACGAGGATCCGGACATCCTCGCCATCCAGCGCAAGCTCGACACCATGAAGATCGACCTCGCCTTCGAGAACACGAAGCTCGAGGACATCCTGGCCTTCATCCGCGACTTCTCGGGCCTCAACATCATCCTCGACGCCGCCGTCCGCGACAAGGTCGACCCCGACAAGGCCATCACCTTCAAGGTCAAGGACCTCGTCCTCAAGAACGTCCTCAAGCTCCTCCTGTCCCAGTTCGGCCTGGACTACCGGATCACGGAGGAGAAGGTCGTCCTCCTCACCGACCCCAAGAGCGCGGGCGGCGGGAACGTCCTCGAGCTCCACGACATCCGGGACATCCTGGTCAAGCTCCAGGACTTCGCGGGCCCCCGGGTCGAGCTCGTCTCGCCCCAGGCGGGCGGCGGCGGCCCGCTCACGGGCGCGACCTTCACGCTCGACGAGCCCAAGGAGTCGTCCGTCGGCGAGGAGCAGATCGTCGACCTGATCAAGGAGAACATCTCGCCCGGGACCTGGGAGGGCGACCAGTCGATCGAGAAGACCCCCAACCAGCAGCTCCTGGTCAACGCCCCGCCCAAGGTCCACCGCGAGCTCCGCGAGTTCCTGGGCAAGCTCCGGAGCTACACGGGCACGATGGTCGCCGTCACCTGCCGCTTCGTGGCGGCCTACGACGACTTCCTGGACGACGTGGGCGTGGACATCATCAACCGCGCCAACTCCCTCCTCCTCGGCAACGACTACCCGGGCGCGGGCGGCATCGCGCCGGGCACCACGTCGATCGACGAGCCGACGGGCGAGATCGGGCCCGGCTTCACCACGTTCGAATCCGCCCGCCTGGAGACCTACGACCTCCGCGCCCAGACCTTCCACACGCTCCAGAAGTTCGACCCGCTCACCGGCATCGGCGTCGACCCCTTCCAGAACCGCCTCTTCAACCAGGGCGGCCTGGGCCTCCAGTACCAGTGGATCGGGGAGCAGGCCCTCCAGATCGCGCTCCGCGCCCTCCACAAGGACCTGAGGGCCACGATCGTCCAGGCCCCGCGGATCACGGTCTTCAACACCCAGCGCTCGCACGTGATGTTCCTGACCCAGCTCGCCTACATCCAGGACTACGAGCCCCAGGTCTCGACCCTGGCCGCCGCCTACGACCCGATCATCGGCATCCTGACCCACGGCGTCGTGCTCGACGTCCGTCCGATCGTCTCGAACGACCGGAAGTACGTGACGCTCGAGCTCCGGCCCGCCCTGGCCCAGCTCCAGGTGATGCGGACCGTCAACATCCGGCCGGGCCTGAACATCCTGCTCCAGCTCCCCTGGGTCGTGCTCCAGAAGGCCGAGACCACCGTGACCGTGCCGGACCGCGGCACCCTCCTCATCACGGGCTTCAAGGACATCCTGATGCGGGACATGCACTCGGGGGTGCCCTTCCTCGAGCACATCCCGGTGCTGAACTTCTTCTTCACCCGCAAGGCCAAGGCCGACGAGCGCCGGCGGCTCATGATGCTCGTGACCCCCGAGATCATCGACCTGGCGGAGCACGAGGACCAGCAGTTCTGATCGACCCGCGCGAGCGGGTCGATCAGCCCGCCGTAGCCCCGGCCGCAGGCCGAGGCGAAGGCGGGCCAGCCCCGAGAATCAAGGGCCGGCGATGGGCCGGCCCTTTTCCTTTTCCCCCGATTCTTGATTCCCGATTCCCGATTCCGCTACGATGACGGCCTCCGATGAGCCTGAAGGCCGTCTTCTTCGACATCGACGACACCCTCTTCTCCACGACCGACTTCGCCGAGGGGGCCCGGCGGGCCGCCGTGGACGCGATGCGGCGGCGCGGCCTCCGGCTCCCCGCCGAGCACGTGATGCGGGAGCTCTCCGAGGTCATCTCGGAGTTCTCCTCCAACTACGACCAGCATTTCGACAAGCTCCTCCTCCGCCTGCCCCGACGGTCCTTCGACGGCGTGAACCCCGCGATCCTCGTGGCCGCCGGCGTCCAAGCCTACCACGACGCCAAGCCCCGCCGGCTCCGGCCCTTCCCGGACGTCCCGCCCGTCCTCGAGCGCCTGGCCCGCACGGACCTCGTCCGGGGCGTCATCACCGCCGGCCTCGCCGTCAAGCAGGCGGACAAGCTCCTCCGGCTGGGCGTCTACGAGTTCTTCACCCCCACGGCGATCTTCATCTCCGACCAGATCGGGATCTCCAAGCCCAACGCCAAGCTCTTCCAGCGCGCCTGCGAGGAGGTGGGCGTCGAGCCGGGCGAGACGATGCACGTGGGCGACCATCCCACTCACGACATCGACCCCGCCAACCGGCTGGGCATGGTCACCGTGCTCGTCCGCCGCGGCAGGCACGGAAGGGAGGAGGGGAAGAGCCGGCCCCGCCACGAGCTCGGGAGTTTTAAAGAACTCTTGACCATCCTCCGCAAAGACTATAGTGTACGGGCCTGAACGGGCGCCCCGGAGCGGGCGCCCGCGCGCCGCCGGCGGGGCGAGAGGGGACCAGGGCGGGGTTCAGGCGATCATGGAACGCTCGACCGAGACGCCATTCCATCCGGGGTCCCCCGATGCCCGATAACGACTACGTCGCCATCGTCGACTTCGGATCCCAGTACACCCAGCTGATCGCCCGGCGCACCCGGGAGGCGAGCGTCTACTGCGAGATCCTCCCGCCCGACGTCAAGCCCGAGAGCCTCAAGAAGCACCGCCTCAAGGGCGTCATCCTCTCCGGCGGGCCCGCGAGCGTCTACCAGCGGCGCGCGCCCACCGTGGACCCGAAGGTCTTCGACCTCAACGTCCCCGTGCTCGGGATCTGCTACGGCATGCAGCTCGGGGCCAAGCTCCTGGGCTCGAAGGTCTCCGCCGCCCAGGACCGCGAGTACGGCAGGACCGACCTCACCCTGAAGGCCGACGGGGAGAAGCTCTTCCGCGGCGTCCCGCGGGAGACCCAGGTCTGGATGAGCCACGGCGACAAGGTCGACGCCAATCCCAAGGATTTCCAGGTCGTCGCCTCCACCCGCAACTGCACCTGGGCGGCCGCCCGCCACCGGAAACGGGCCTTCTACGGGGTCCAGTTCCACCCCGAGGTCCACCACACGCCCTTCGGGAGCCAGATCCTCCGGAACTTCCTCTACGCCATCTGCGGCTGCCGCGGCGACTGGGAGATGAAGTCGTACGTCGACAACGCCATCGCCGAGATCCGGCGCACCGCGGGGAAGGACCACGTCCTCTGCGCCCTCTCGGGAGGGGTCGACTCGGGCGTGGTCGCCGCCCTCGTCCACAAGGCGATCTCCAGCCGCCTCACCTGCGTCTTCGTGGACAACGGCCTCCTCCGGAAGGGCGAGGCCAAGAAGGTCCGCGACTTCTTCGAGCGGCGCATGCACGTGAACCTGATCTGCGTGGATGCCGCCCAGCGCTTCCTCAAGGCCCTGAAGGGCGTCACCGACCCCGAGAAGAAGCGGACGATCATCGGCCACACGTTCATCGACGTCTTCAAGCACGCCGCGCGCCCCCTCAAGCAGGTGAAGTACCTGGCCCAGGGGACCCTGTACCCGGACGTGATCGAGTCCCGCTCCCCCCACGGGAACCCGTCCGCCAAGATCAAGACCCACCACAACGTGGGCGGCCTCCCGGAGAACCTCGGCTTCAAGCTGATCGAGCCCCTCCGCTTCCTCTTCAAGGACGAGGTCCGCCGCATCGGACGGGAGCTCGGGCTCTCCGAGGACCTCGTCCGCCGCCAGCCCTTCCCGGGCCCCGGCCTCGCCGTCCGCTGCCCCGGCGCCGTCACCCCCGAGCGCCTCGAGATCCTCCGGGAGGCCGACGAGATCGTCACCCACGAGATCGAGCGCGCCAAGCTCAACGAGAAGATCTGGCAGTACTTCGCCGTCCTCCTTCCGGTGCGGACCGTCGGGGTCATGGGCGACGAGCGGACCTACCAGGAGGTCGTGTCCGTCCGCGCCGTCGACAGCCTCGACGGCATGACCGCCGACTGGAGCCGCATCCCCCACGACGTCCTGGCCGCCATCGGCTCCCGCATCGTGAACGAGGTGAAGGGCGTGAACCGGGTCGTGTACGACGTGAGCTCCAAGCCCCCCGCGACCATCGAGTGGGAGTAGCCGGGCGTGCCCGCGAGCCGAGAACTCCTCTTCGGCAAGATCTGCGTGGGCCGGGGCTTCTGCACCCAGGCCCAGGTCGACGAGTGCCTCAAGCTCCAGCTCCAGATGCAGTCCCCCCACCGGACCGCCCCCAAGCTGGGCGAGCTCCTGATCGAGCGGGGCCACATGACGGCCATCCAGCGGGACCAGGTCCTCAAGGTCCAGCGCGAGAACCTCGACCTCGTCGACCCGCTCGTCAAGAAGCGCAAGGAGGCGACCATCTTCGGCAAGCTCGCCGTCCGCGAGAAGGCCGCCACCGAGGACCAGGTGAACGAGTGCCTCCGCCTCCAGGCCCGGGAAGGCGAGACCCGCAGCCTGGGCGAGATCATGATCTCCAAGGGCTACGTGACCGACGTCCAGGTGAAGGCGCTGCTCGGGAAGCAGCTCAAGCGGATCATGGGCTGCCCGGCCTGCCGTCTCTCCTTCACCGTCCTCTCCCTCTCCGAGGGAAAGCAGATCGACTGCCCCCGCTGCAAGGGGCCCCTCCGCGAGGGAAAGCCCACGGACTCGACCCGGACCGACGCGGAGTTCGCCACTCAGGTGATGCGCGCCGTCAAGGCGGGGCTCCCCAGCCCGGCCGGACCGCCCCCGGAACCCCGCCCCTCCGCCCGCCGCATCAAGACGAACTGCGTCATCTGCGACACGGGCTTCGAGGCCGTCCTCGGCCCCGACGGCCGCGTCGGCTGCCCCAGCTGCCACACCACCTTCACCCCCCGCCCCTGAGCCGGAACCCTCCCCTACGCCCCGGCCGAGACGGCCTCCAGGTACTCCCGGCATCCCCGCACGAAGCCGCGGAGCAGCGGGAGCCCGTCGATCGCCGTCCTCGGACGGAGCGTCGCCTCGTCCGGCTCCACCTGGCGGTCGATCCACGAGTAGCGCGGGGGGAGGGAGACCCCGGCCGCCGACGCCACGTGCGCCGCCGTGGGCAGCACCGCGTGGACCGCGAACTCGAAGCGGTCCCCCGACTTCCTCCCCTTGAGCGTGCAGACCATGCGCCCCACCTGGAACGTGACCTCGTAGCGCCGGCCCTTGCGGTCGCGCGAGCGGATCCTCCGCCATCCGTGCTCCTCCGCCACCGCCCGCATCCACTCGCGCAGCTGCTTCTTCCGGAGCCTGCCCCGGCTCTCGCGGATCTCGACGACCTCCGCCGGCGGGGCGGACCGGGGGCCGAGCGGGACCGCGCGCGTCCCCCCGCAGGCGTAGGTGGAGCACCGCTTCACGTAGTCCCAGCAGGCCCGGTGGTGCAGCGTCCCGCAGCGCTCGCAGGCCACGAGCGCCCCGCCGCTCAGGGCCGTGCCGCAGACCTGGCACTCCCCGGCCGGGGCCGCGACGGGCGAGGCCGGGTCCGGGAGGAAGGTGATCCCCCCTCCCTCGGGCCTCGGCGCCGCCGGGGCCGCGGCGGGCCGGGACGCCGGGCGGGCGGGGGAGGAAGGGGCCGGCAGGGGCGGGCGCGTCACCCGGGGGGAAAGATGGCGCTCCGCCAGTTCCCCCCGGAACCGGCGGAGGAATTCCTCCGGGTAGCCCCGCGCCGCCGGGAGCGTCGCGAAACCCGGGAGGTGGAAGACCAGCTCCGCGTCTCCCCCGCTGCGGAGGCGGACCTCGATCTCCGCCGGCGCCCGCCCCTCCGGCGACATCCTCCGGCCCCGGAGGAACCCGAGGCGCTCCTCGATCGCGACCCGGCCGCCGCGGAACTCCAGCACCGTGCGCGAGAGGCGGGCGGCCTCCCGCAGCGTGAGCACGACGATCGCCTGCGCAACCGTGAAGAGGAGGAAGGCCAGGAGGCGCGTCCCGGGCCCGCGGAGCGCCGCCAGGACCCCGATCTCCAGGGCCAGGAGCAGCACCAGCGCGCCCAGCGCCAGGAGGGCCACCGGCCTCCCGCCCGCCCCGAATCCTCCCCGCGTCCGCCGGGGAAGCCGGTACCGGACGCCGTCGGGGAGCTCCTCCCGCAGCACCCCCGAGACCAGGCGTTCGGTCACCGCCTGATTATCTCCCCGGAACGGCTCCGCGGGGCCGTGATTCCCGGCCTTCCGAGACCTCCGGGCGATGCGGCGGATCCCGCCGGCGTCGGGACCCTGCTTGACCGCACCCAGGAATTGTGGTAGCGTGGATCGATCTCCCCTACCGGTGGGGGAAAAGGGGAAGAAGGACGTGAGCGATCCGCGGCTCGAGGGGGGACCCGCCCGCACCCTGTCGCGCCTGGCGCGGCCCGCGCTGGGCGTCCGGCTTTCGCCCAACGCCGTCCGCGTCCTCGAGAAGCGGTACCTCGCCCGGGACGAGCACGGGCGCGTCCTGGAGACCCCCGAGGAGATGCTCTGGCGCACGGCCACGCATGTGGCGCGGGCGGAGGCCGTCTTCGGCGCGGGCGAACGGGCGCTCGCCGACCGCGCGGAGCGTTTCTACCGCGCGATGGCCGCGCTCGACTTCCTCCCCAACTCCCCCACCCTGATGAACGCGGGCCGCCGCCTCGGCCAGCACTTCGCGTGCTTCGTCCTCCCCGTGGCCGACGCCATCGTGGACGAGCAGGACGAGGGCATCTTCGACGCCGTCCGCTCCGCCGCCCACATCCACAAGACGGGCGGAGGGACCGGGTTCAGCTTCTCCCGCCTCCGCCCCGAGGCCTCCCGGGTCGAGTCCACCTCCGGCCGCGCGAGCGGCCCCGTCAGCTTCATGCGCGTCTTCAACGCCGCCACCGACGCCATCCACCAGGGCGGCTTCCGCCGCGGCGCCAACATGGGCCTCCTCCGCATCGACCACCCCGACATCCTCGACTTCGTCAACGCCAAGACCGACCCGCGGGAGATGGCCAACTTCAACCTGTCGGTCGCGGTCACCGACGAGTTCCTCCGGTCGCTCCGGGGAAACCTCAAGCACTACGTGGTCGATCCGCACACCGGCCGGAAGTTCACGCTCCGGGACAAGGTCCGGGACGCCGCCGGCGAGCTCGCGGGCTACGGCGACCGCGAGTGGACCGCCCGGGAGCTCTTCGACCTCGTCGTCCGCCGCGCCTGGGAGTCGGGCGAGCCGGGGCTCGTCTTCATCGACCGGATCAACCAGGCCAACCCCACGCCGCTGCTCGGGGAGATCGAAGCCGTGAACCCCTGCGGCGAACAGGCCCTCCTGCCCTGGGAGGCGTGCAACCTCGGGTCCGTGAACCTCTCGCACTTCGTGGAGCCTTCCGGCTCGATCGCCTCCGCCGCCTCGCCCGAGAGCCGGATCCGCTGGAAGGAGCTCGGGGAGACGGTGGCGCTGGGCGTCCGCTTCCTGGACGACGTGATCGAGGTGAACGCCTATCCCAAGCCCCGGATCGAGGAGATCGTCCGGGGGAACCGGAAGGTCGGGCTCGGCGTCATGGGCTGGGCCGACATGCTCTACCGGCTGGGCGTCCCCTACGACTCCCCCGCCGCGGCCGCCCTCGGCCGCACCGTCATGCGCTTCGTCCGGGAGGAGGCCTGGAAGGCGTCCACGGACCTCGCGCGCGAGCGCGGGCCCTTTCCGAACTACGGGGGGAGCGCCTGGGCCTCGGGCCATCCGACCTTCTCCGCCCCCGCCCCGATGCGGAACGCCCTCGTCACCTCGGTCGCCCCCACGGGCACGATCTCGATCCTGGCCGGCTGCTCGGCGGGGATCGAGCCGCTTTTCTCCCTCGCCTTCGTCCGGCAGATCCTGGACGGCGAGCGCCTGGTCGAGGCGCACCCCTACTTCCAGGAGGTGGCCGAGCGCGAGAAGTTCGCCGCCCCCGGCCTCCTCGACCGCCTCGCCCGCGAAGGGTCCTGCCGCGGGATCGAGGAGATTCCCGCCCGCTGGCGCGAGGTCTTCGCGTCCGCCCACGACGTCTCCCCCGAGGCCCACCTCCGGATGCAGGCGGCCTTCCAGGAATTCACCGACAACGGCGTCTCGAAGACCGTCAACTTCCCCGCCTCGGCCGCCCCCGAGGACGTGCGGCGCGTCTACGAGCTCGCGATCGAGCTGGGCGTCAAGGGAATCACCGTCTACCGCGACCGGTCCCGCCCCGTCCAGCCCATGTCCCTCGAACCGTCGCGCGCCCCGGAGGATCCCCGTCCCGTCCCCGACGAGGCCCGCGGCACCCGCTACCGCTACCCCACGAACCTGGGGAACGCCTACATCACCATCACCGACGACGACCGGGGGCCGCGCGAGATCTTCACCGCGCTCGGGAAGTGCGGGAGCGACATCGGCGCCCTGGGCGAGGCCCTCAGCCGGCTCGCCTCGACCGCGCTCGGCCGCGGCGTCCCGCCGGAGGAGATCGCCCGACAGCTCCTCGACATCACCTCGCAGCCCGTCCCCCACGACGGGGGCTGGGTGAAGTCGCTCCCGGACGCCATCGGCCAGGCCCTCCTCCGGCATCTCGGCCGCTCGCCCGACGAGGTCCGGCGAAGGAGCGGCGAGCTCTGCCCCGACTGCGGCGCCCCCCTCCGCTTCGAGGAGGGCTGCCTCAAGTGCTCGTGCGGATTCACCCGGTGCTGACGGGGTAACGACGTGTAGATTAGACGGAAGACTTTCTTCCCCCAAAGTCAGGGCGCCCTCCTACCGAGTCAGGGCGCCCTTCTTTTTTCCGGACGCGCCACGGATGGATCGCCCCCCGGGCGTCTGTTATAGTGGGACTCCGAAATGCCCCTCCCCCCCCGACGTCCTGGAGCGGGACGCCCCTCCCGGGCCCCGAAGCCCGGCCCGGAGGGCCCCTCCCCTACTCCCAAGAAGCCGCCCATCGCGCTCCTGGCCGGGGCCGGCGGCGGCGTCCTCGTCCTGGCCGTCGTCCTCTTCATCGCCCTGGGCGGGAAGGGGGAGCCGCCCCCCACTCCCGTCGTCGAGCGTCCGAAGGCGCCCGCCGTACGCGAGCCGACCGTCGCCACGTTCTATCAGGACCTGGGCCGGAGCCGGCAGCTCGTCGTCTTCGCCGATCTCGGAAAGCCTGCCGACTACGCGCTCCGGGACCCGTCGGGCCGCGAGTACAAGCCCGAGCCCGCCAGCGCGGCGGACCATTTCCTCGGGGAATTCCGGAAGAACCCCGCGGGATTCGCGTTCTCCTTCCTCCCCTCCGCCGAGGCGGCGTCGCTCGAGCTCTCGGGGCCGGGGGGGAAGACCTGGACCGTCTACCGGAAGCCCGGGCCCGGGGCCTTCAAGGACCCCGCGAGCGTCTCCTCCTACGAGGACTGGAACGTCACGGCCAAGGGCGCCCCGGCCGCGGACGGGGGATTCGAACTCGAGATCCACGCCCGGCCCGGCGCCGAGAACCCGCGCCCCCTCGAGGCGAAGAACCTGATCCTGGTCACCGACGAGGGGGACTTCCTGGTGCCCGAGGTGAAGTCCGCGAATCCCCCGAGGTGCCGCTACGCGGTCCCGAAGACGGCCCGGGAGCTACGGCTCCAGACCCTCTTCCGCGGAACGAGCCCGGAGTACTACCTCTTCCGCCTCGCGGCGGCCGAGACGGCCAGGCCCGAGCCGGCCAAGCCCGACGCGGACGCGCCGAAGCCCGACCCCGCCAAGCCCGCCGCCGACCTCCGCGCCCAGTTCGACGCGAAGCTCTCCGACCCGCTCGCGGCCCTCCGGTGGCTGGCCGGCCAGCCGGCGGCCGACGCCCGGCCGGTCGCCCGGCCCGCCCTGGCCCGGATCGTGAACGACGACCTCGCCGCCGGCCTCAAGGCCTTCCAGGAGGGGAAGGCGGACCTGGTCGAGAAGCACCTGGTCCGGGCCGCCCTCCTGGCCGACCCCTACAGCCCGGAGTTCTCCAAGCAGCTCATGCGGATGCTCTTCCTCCTCAGACAGCCCCGGAAGGCCCTCACCGGCTGCGCCCCCTGCAAGGGCCTGGGCTCCTCGGCCTGCGGGACCTGCAAGAGCGGCCTCGCCCAGGGTCCCTGCCCGAGCTGCGAGGCCAAGGGCCGGGTCGACTGCCTCCTCTGCGACGGGGGAGGCACGATGGACCACCACGGGTACAAGGGGAGGATGGTCCTCACCTTCAGCGACTTCAAGCTCAAGGTCGCCGCCGGCGTCGGGACCATGCACGGCCAGGTCCTCACCTACCACATGAGCCCCTGTAGCGGCGGCCAGTTCAACCTCCGCACCGACGTCGTCAACACCTGCGAGCACAAGAACGACCCCCGCGTCAAGGCGGCGACCAAGAACTTCAGCGGCTCCAAGCCCTGCAACGAGGCCTGGAAGGAACTCAAGATGTACGCCTTCAACGGGAAGTCGAAGATCCAGGTCCAGGGCCGCGGGGGCCAGATGGTCACGCTCCGGACCTCCCAGGCCCGCCGCTTCTTCACCGACTACGAGACCTGCAAGAGCGGGTCGCTCCCCTGCGACCTCTGCGGGGGAAGGAAGACGGAAACCTGCGCTCCCTGCTCCGGCCGGGGACAGGCCCCGCTCCTCTGCGCCACGTGCGAGGGAACCTCGCTCAAGGCCTGCGGGACCTGCAAGGGCTACGGCGACTCCGCCTGGGTGGCGACCCTCCTCCCCCCGACCGACGCGTCGGACCTGGCCCGCTCGCTCAACGACCAGGCGGTCTCGCTGCGGGACTGGCTCGACGCCCGCGCCCGCGCCGCCTCCCGCCGCGAGGACCTCGCGCGCCGCCACGAGGAGGCGAAGAAGGGCCTCGACCCCTCGGCCAAGCTGACGCCCGACTTCGTGGACGTCCTCTGCCCCCGCTGCAAGGCCAACGGCAGCGACTGCGAGGAGTGCTGGGCGGCCGGGCGCCGCGAGTATTACGAGGGCACGGGGATGTACGAACGCTACGCCCTGGTCGAGAAGCTGGCCCGCCAGCTCAAGGAGGCCGGAGCGCCCCCCTCCGCCCCCGCGGTGAGCGCCGTGGCCGCGGCCGAGAAGCCCGTCCCCGAAGGCGCCCCGAAGCCCCCTCCCCCGCCGCCCCCCGTCCCGCGCGTCGGCCCCATGGTCGCGATCCCCAAGACCGTCGAGGAGATCCTCAAGAAGGCCGACGAGCTCCACGAGACCGGGAAGCAGCACCTCGAGAAGTCCAAGTCGCTCGGCGACGGGGCCGGATGGGTCGAGGAGGCCGTGCTCGCCGTGACCGACCTCAAGAACGCCCAGACCCTCTACGCCACCGCCCAGGAGAAGCTGGACGAGGCCGGCGCCCCCGTCCCCCGCGAGCTCCTCCAGAAGTTCCGGACCAACATGCAGGCGCTCGTCATGGCCCGCAAGCAGGTCCCTTAGTGCTCGCGGTCTCAAGTGCGTATCGGAATTGCTCGCACAGTTTCCAGTTCCCAGTTTCCAGTTCCCAGTTCCCAGTTTCCAGTTTCCAGTTACCAGTTTCCAGAGGTCGAACGCGCGCGCTCTGCTGGAAACTGGAAACTGGGAACCGGGAACTGTGCCGCAATGCAGAAAAGCTCTACGAACTTCTGAAATCCGGC
>Ga0187893_10003402_pt1 | contig 32376 bp, 25 predicted proteins | sample MA1701074metaG_FD_139574 | JGI IMG/M metagenome (GOLD analysis project Ga0187893, IMG submission 139574) | White microbial mat communities from a basaltic lava cave in the Kipuka Kanohina Cave System on the Island of Hawaii, USA - MA170107-4 metaG ...
AACTCCGAGCTGAGCGTGATGGCGGCGTTTACCCGAACGCGGGGAACGTTGGAGGCGACTTCACCGAGGACGCGGCTGGACGTGGCGCTCGGGGTGAATCTCGTGCCGCGCCTCGGAGCCTTGATCGGCCGGTGAGCTCCGCCTAGCCTCGCTTCTTCGAGTCGGCACGATGGGCCGCGAAGAGCGAGACAAGCTCGTAGACGACATGGGAGGCGGCCATCGCCGTCACTTCCGCGTGATCGTACGGGGGTGCGACTTCCACCACGTCGGCGGCCGCGAGGCCCAGCCCTCGCAGTCCCCGCAGAACGCCGAGAAGCTCGCGGCTCGTGAGCCCTCCAGCCTCGGGCGTTCCGGTTCCGGGGGCGCTCCCGGGGTCGAGGACGTCGATGTCGATGGACACGTAGAGCGTTGCGTCCCCGATCCGCGCCCGCACCCGCTGAACGATCTCGGCAATCCCCTGGCTCTCGAAGTCCATCGCGGTGATGACGCGGAAGCCGAAGCTCTCGTCGTCGACGAGATCCTGCGGTGAGAACAGAGGCCCGCGGATGCCGACGTGCATCGACCGCTCCTCGAGGAGCAGCCCTTCCTCGAACGCGCGGCGAAAAGGCGTTCCGTGGGTATAGGCGGCCCCGAAGTACGTGTCCCAGGTGTCGAGGTGGGCATCGAAATGGAGGAGAGCGAGCGGCCCCTTCCGCTTCTTGACCGCGCGCAGAAGAGGAAGGGCAATGGTGTGATCCCCGCCGATGGCGACGAAACTCTCGCTGTGCTGGTAGAGCGCGTCGGCTCCCGCCTCGATCTGGCGAATGGCCTCTTGGATATCGAAGGGGCTGCAGGCGATGTCGCCTGCGTCCGCGACCTGCATGGACGAAAAGGGGGAAACGTCGAGCCCCGGGTGGTAGCCTCGCAGGAGCCGGGACGCCTGGCGCACGGCGATGGGACCGAACCGCGCGCCGGGCCGAAAGGTGGTGCCGCTATCGAATGGGACGCCCACCACGGCGACGTCGGCACGCCCGACCTCGTCGAGAGTGGGGAGCCGCGCGAAGGTCGAGGGTCCGGCGAAACGAGGTACGACGAGGGGGTCTATCGGTCCCTTGGGACGTTCGCGCTCTTCGGCCATCTGCTCCTCCACCCGGGTGTGTCCGGGCGCAGCAGGATACCTCACCGTTCCCAGTTTGATGCGTGGCCAAGGGGAGCTTCTACCCGGCATGGGCCCCGCGTCGAGGAGCTTGACGTCGCGGCAAATCCCGTCGCGAAGTTACTTCAGAGCGAGAGCGGGATCTCCCAGGAGGTGATAGATGGAGAGAAGTTCCGGAAACGCTCCGCTCCGGGCGTAGTCCTCCTGCGCTTTCAGCACGGCATCGCCGAGCCTCTCATGCCCCTGATGGAACAGGGCGTTGAGGAGAAGCTCGTGGAAGCGATGGGCGGGGTCGTTCAGGCTCAAGCCGCTCGGTGAGAACGCGGCGATGGCTCCTCTGCCGTCGGCTTTGAGCAGCGCTTCGGCGAGAGAGTCGAAGTACGGGAAGTGGAAGTAGCCGTTGAGGCAGTTCATGGTGAGGAGGAGCGGCTGTTGCGGCTGGGGCGCGAGGCTCCCGGCGTCTCCGATGTCGAGGACGTTCTCGCTCGCCCAGAGGTGGATGCCCCCGTGGCCGACGTAGCTCACGAGGGAAGCGCCCTCGTCGAAGGCGCGGACGATCTCCCCGGTCATCAAGCCCCCGAGCTCGTGGAGGTAGAGGCGCCGGACCGGCTTTCCCGCGAGGACTCCGTCTGCGATCTCCTCCGCGTTCGACGGAAAGTCTCCCGCGGCATCGGGGTTGTCGGCAGCGAGAACGAGGAGGCCGCCCAGTCCCGCCTCCCCGCTCTCGTAGGCAAGGATCTTCGAGATCATGTTTCGCAGCTCAGCGACGCTCGACGCGGGAAGCCTTCCGATGGCGACGTCCGGCAGGACATCGTCACCGTTCACGGCCGCGTACGTCGGGTCGGAAGCGGTCCACAGATACGAGGTCTTCACCAGGAGCGGCGGAATCTGGTTCTCGACTCCCGTCTTGAGGTAGTCCTTGAAGTCGTAGGTCCCGTCGCCGAGGAGGAGCACGTAGCGAAGTCTGGGGCCGCGCCAGTGGTGGTACACGTACTTGAGGAATTCCCGAATGGCCTCGGGCCGCGGTTCTCCGAATCCGAACTCTCCGTAGACGTCCTCGACGGCCGCGAACTTCGCGATGAGGCCCTGGGTGCGTCGGCGATCGAGGAGGACTGCTGCCTCCGCCCCGAAGGCGCGGGGACCGACGACGAGGTAGTCGGCCGCCAGAGTCTCCTTCCGGAGCCTCGCCGCGGGAACGCTTCGCACGAGGGGCCTCGCGGCGGCGCTTCGAGAGACGGAGAGGTAACGTCGGCCCGACTCCGCCCGGAATCGGAAGGCGCCGTCGGGCAGGACCTCGCCCCCCCTCAGCCAGATCGGCGTCGGCCCGGTGACGTCGACGAGAAGAGAAGCACCGAGTCCGGGGACGAAGGCCGTTCCCGTTTCGGAGAAAACGCCCTCGAGGCGACCGCCTTCGCCCGACACCCTCCGCGGCGAGACGACGTCGAAACGGTCGAGCATCACCATCGAGTACGGCGCCTCGGTGTCTCCCGCGTTCTCGATCGCGAGCACGTTCGCGCCTTCCCGAAGAGATCCCGGAGCAAGCGCAAGCTCCGCGTTGCGCGCCCCTTTGCCGTCCCAGGAGAGCTCGCCCTCGAGAACGTCGTTGACGTAGAGCCTCACATGGTGGTCGGGATCGGAGTCGAAGTCGCTCACCCCCTGGAGCCTGACGGTAATCACAGACGGTCCCGGCGCGAGATCCTTCACTTCGAAGGGGAAGCTCTTCGTGACCGGCGCGAGAAGGACGTCCCACAGCCAGAGGTCTTCCGCGTCGACGAGACCAGCCTGATAGAAGCGGTTCTCCTCGTACGCGTCCGTCTTCAGGTAGGAAGCAACGATCTCCCCCGAAGGCTCAGCGGAGCTTCGTTCCATACGAAGCCCGCCGTCCGTGAGCTCGAGCTCGTAGATGAGCTCGCGGCCGTACGGATTCGCGCCCGGACCCTCGCTCACGAAGTAGAGCCGCGAGCCGGGACCGAACCGCGCCTTGTCGGGCTCGACGTGGAAGGCCACGGGTCGTCCGAGGCGGGAGAGCCTCAAAGCGTCGGTGGAAACACCGCGTCCTCGGAAGAGCCCCTCGTACGGGACCTCGTGAAGGCCAGCGCTCGAAGTGACGAGTCGAGCGGCAACGCTCCGGCCGCGCGCGACGCTTCGGCGCTCATCGGCCGCGCGGCCCCGGAAATCGATCGAAACGGTGAGGCGGCGCGCCAGCAGGAGCTCTTCGTTCGCACCATTCCACCTCAGAGGAGAAAGCTCGACCTGCACCTTCTTGGATTCCCCCTGAAAGCCGACTCGCAGCAATCGTGCGGAGTGTGGCGGCGCCAGAGCGGCCATCGCCGCGGATGCCTGGGCCCCTCCGCGACGGACGAAAACGGCTCCGCTTCGAGACGCTACGATCTCGTTCGCTCCCGCCCCCGACGGTCGAAGACCCGGGAACGCGGACACCTCTGACTCGCGCACGGAAGCGATCCTCGCTCCGCGCCCCACCAATGAATCGACCCAGGGCCGGACCACGGGAACGGAGGGCGAACCCTCCATGGAATCGAACCCGGGGATTTCCAGGAGCACGCTTCCGTCTTCCTGCGGTTCCGCGTGGAAGCCTTCGGTCAGAAGCTCGATGACGACGCCCGCCGCCGTTCGTTCCCGCACGCGGAAAGAGTTGTTTTCGGGCCGGCCGTAGGTGATGCGGCTCGACGATCCGGCGACATCAGGCGCTACGCTGGCAGATGGCGTGGCGGTCACCGGACCGTGCCGCGTTGCCGTTCCCGTGGTCTCGATGTCCTCGAGCTCGTAGAAGTACGTGATCCCGTTCTCGAGGCCGGAGTCGCGGAAAAAGTACTTCGCTCCGACGGGCGAGGAGCCGAGCCCGGGAATCACCTGGTCAGTGACACGGACGTACGGACCCTCCCGAAGCGTCGAGCGGTAGAGATTGAAGCCGAGGTTCGAAAGCTCGGACGCGGTCTCCCACGTGAGCTCGACGGCGGAGTCCACGCCTCGAGCGTCGAAGGAGGACAGCTTTACCTCGGTCGTCGCCAACGTATCGTCCGCCCCGATATCCCAGGGAAGGACGCGGCTTCCCCCGTCGATGTCGAAATTGAAGACCACGCTGAGGTCCACCGCCCGGTCGAGCGCCCAGCTCGTGCCCTGAAGGTGAAGGTTGATCGTGGGAAGCGTATCGTCGACGAAATTGATGCCCCCGGCGCCGTTCAGGGGGCGGTTGGGCTCGGCGCCGCCACCAGGGCTCGCCCCCGTGGCGTTCGCGTCTTCCGAGAGGTTGTCGGAGCTGAGCGCGTTCAGAGCGCCGAGCAGCCAGAAGTCGTTTCCCGCGGAGCCCGCGGCGATGTTGTTGCGGAGGAGCACCCTGCCGTTCGCGCCCGGTCCGACGTGGAACCCGTCGACACAGCCCCACGCGGTGTTGTTGAGGACGCGGATGAGCGATGGGTCCGTGTTCTGGTTCGAGTCGATGCGCGTGGCGCGGTTACAGGTGTAGACGAAGTTGTTGTATATGTCGAGGACGACGGATGTCGTGCCGACGTCGAACGCCATGTCGAGGTCATGCAGGAGGTTGTTGCGGAGGACGATGGTGGAGCTCACCGACCCGTTCGAGGGCGTGATGAGTCCCGAGAAATCGTCGACGGCGAACCCGGCCCTGCTTCCCGGACCGTTGTCACGGATGTCGAGCCACTCCGCGGTCACGAAGTCGGCGCCGATCCGCACCGCGGGCTCGGTGTTTCCCCTGTTGTCGAACGCGACGTGAGGCGTCGCTCCGGAGCCGCTCCAGCCGACGCCGGCGTGGCGATTTCCGGGATCGACGGTCAATTTGACGGTGTGGGTCGCGTCGGTCGTGATTCCGGTGACCCAGGCGATGGGCGTGCCAATCGCAGGCGGAAGGAAGGGCTCGGGGAGCGCGTCTCCGTCGGGTCCGTCGTCGTTGTAAACGATGCCCACTTCGCTGCGGTCGTCGGCCACGAGGCTCGAGCTCACCGTGGGAAAGTACGGGCACCCCGGAGGACCGTCGATGCAGGCGCCCCAGTCGATGGGGCGCGTGAACTGCCGCTTGAGGGTGAACGTCTTCCCTCCGCCGCTCGTGCCGCCGTAGGGCGTAGTCAAGGTCAACGACGTGTCGGAGGCGACCGAGAGGACGACGTAGTCCACGTTGGTTGCGCAAACCGGGAAATCGTCGCAGATGGTGATGACGTCGCCGCGGCCGCGGTTTCTCGTCCTCCACAGAGTGCCGGCGCCGGAGAGATCGGGAGAGCCGTTCGTCGCCGTGAGCGTTCCTGTCGACTCGTTCGCCGCCGGTCCGATCGATCGGTAGTTGATCTGCGGCGTATGGGGCCCAAAGGCGATCCAGTAGTAGGTGTTGGGAGCCGCCGAGTCATTGACCCGAGAGTGGCTTCCCACCTGGAATCCGTTTACCTGGAGCCTCTGGATGTTGTCCGTCTCGGTGATGGTGGTATCGAAGAGCGGCGCCCGATCCGTGCTGACTCCGGACGAAGCCGGCTTGTGCACGGACGCGTTGCCTTGGTTTCCTGCCGCGTTGCTCGAACGGTTGACGATCACCCACTCCGGAAAGAAGCCCGTGCCCGTGATGTCTCGGTTGTCGGCTGGGACGCCGCCGGTATACGTACCCACGGCGACCTTCCCGGGAACGGCACCCCAGGCCAGGTAGTGGTACACGGTTCCGTTGTTGTTGGCGACGACGTTCGTGCCCACGCGAAACCCGTCGAGCAGCAGGTTCAGGATCGCGTCCGTGTATCCGGCGGCACTGAAGGTCTGCGAGAAATTCCCGGGCATGAGCGACGTCTTCTGCATTGCGTTTTGCGACCCTTCCGAGATCGAGATCACGTAAGCCGGGGAGAACCCGACGCTCGTGATGTCCTGCGCCGAGCTCGAGCCCGTGTAGGTGCCGACTTCGAGCTGTCCCGGCGCAGCTTGAAAGGCGACCCAGTAATAGGTGATTCCGTTCTGGTTGACGTTGTTGTGCGTGCCGATGGTGAAGCCTTGGGAGGTGAACGACTTGACTCCGTTCACTGCCAGAGGAATCCCGCCCCCGGCGTCGACGAACTTCGAGCTCCCCGCCGGCATCGTCGACGTGCGCAGGACCGCTTCATCATCGGTGCCGGGATTGGAGGGATCGTCCCGGTCGATGAAGACAACATCAGGCTGGAAGCCGACGAAGATCGAGCGATTGTCGACCCCGTTCCCTGAGTACGTTCCGGACAGAACGCGCATCTGGCCGGGGCCGAGCTCGAGGGCGCTCTGCGTGAACGTGGGCTCCGGGGTCACGTAGCGGCGGACGCGCACCCAGTCGAGGACGATGCCAGCGTTCATGGCGTCATCGTTCCAGACGAGCACCCGGAGGTTCCCGTCGGGAACGTTCGAGACGATGTTGCCGACCTCGGCGCCATCCTGGCGGAAGCGGACGGAAGTCAGCCCCTCGCGGTCGAACGTATAGACGTGGTAGCTCGTCGGTGTCGCGATGGGGACGGCGCCAGAGTTGGTGCCGGTCCCGTTGTTCGCGTTCTCCAAGATGTGGCTGGAGGGGCTGGCCCAGAACGTCGTCCAATCGTTCTGGTAGGGCTGGGTGGGGCTGACCATGTCGCTGGCGCCGAGGTAGTTGTACGCCAACGTGGTTGCAAGTGCGGTCGCAAGGCGCAGGCGGCCCTCCCACCGGGTGTTGGTACCGAATGCGTATCCCGCGGTGGCGTAGACCGCGGAGTCGTCTCCGAGAGAAAGCGTGCCCGGCGCCACGGCGGACTCGGTGCATGCGGGCGGCGGGGTCCAGTTGGTCGGATCGGCGCAGATCCACCGGCTCGCGTCGAACACTCCGTCGTTGAAATCGTCGTACAAGAGAAAAACGTTCGTCCAGTTTGCTGGCGGGGTCCCGGCGGATGGGTTGCCGTAGTAGACGTAGTAGTTGTCGTCCGTCGAGCTCGCGCCGATTCCCGCCTGGGTGCGGAACCAGAACTCGGTCGCTGCGTTGTTCCAGGAGGACTGATCGTCGAGAAGTCGATCGAGCTCGACCCAGGCGCTGCCGTTCCAGTAGGCGACGCGGACGTCATTTCCCGTGGCAAGGCTCTGTCCGGCGAACACCATCGCCGCGTGGTCGATCTGGACTCGAGCGGAGTACTGAGTCGGGATGGCGGTCGCCCCGGCCGTGAGGTTCAGCTTCTGCCGGTAGAGATAGCCGGCGTTCCACCACTCCCCCGCCGGGGCCGCGGCTTCGAGACCCGGCGAGGCCCCGAGCACGAGAAGCGCGGTAAGGACGGTGAGCCGCTTGAGCATGGTGATCCCGCGTCGAACCAAGCAAGGTTCGTGCCCATGCTCCCTTGAGCTAAGTCATAGACTCTGTGCGGGTTGGCGCGAGACCCTTCCCGTCCCGTGAGGGTAGCCCCCTACAGCCTCCGCTCGAGCGAGCGCTCGCGAACTCAATGCCTCTTCGTCGGAGGCTTGCCGGCCGCGGGGGCGGGGTTCGCGGCTTTCTGCTGCTGGAGGCTCCGGTAGATGCGGCTCGCGAGAGCACGCTCCTCACGAAGCTCCCGGGTCGCCGCCTCCGCGCGCTGGAGGGCGAAGTCGAGCCGTGCGAGCTTCTCGGCAATATGATCGACCACCGTCCTCTGCTCCTTGAGGTTCTCGAGATTGGCCTCGACGTCCGAGATCGCGTTCGCCAGGTGGTCCATCTTCGCCTGCGCCTGGTCGACGCTGTCCCGCCTGCGGTCGAGCCCGTCGTACTTCGTCGACAGGACCGATGCCTCGCGGAGGAGGAGCTCGAGCTTCCCGCGGGTGTCGAGGATCTCCTGCCGGGCCCCGAGCACTTCCATCGCGTCGTTGCGCGTCTTCTCGGTGGATTCGAAGAGCATCTCCACCTGCTGCTTCACCTGCTCCACGGACTGGTGCCGGGTCTCGACGTCCAGGATCTTCTGATCCACGCCCGCGAGGAGAGCTTCCAGCCTCTCGATGCGTCCCTCGTGCTGGGCGATCCGGCTCTCGGAGGCGACGAGCTTGGAGCGGCGGTCCTCGATCGCCATGAGGAGCGCCTGCAGGTCCTCGACTTTGCGGCTGGCGGTGAGGGCCTGTTCCTGAATCCCCCGCTGCTGATCCGAGACGCGGTGCACTTCCTGGAGCCATTCCTTGCGGCTCTGATTGAGCTCCTCGATCTCGCGGCTCACGACGCTCACCCGCTCGCCCTCTCGCCCGATCGCGGTCGAGAGCGACTCGAGGCGAACGACGAGCTCCTCCGCTCTCTTCTCCCGATCCTGCATGACCTTTTCCATGAGCTCGAACGCCTCAAGCTTCTGCTGGAAGTTCTCGAGCTCGGTCGCGAGCACCTGGGCCCGCCCCTCCATCTCCGGGAGCGTCTTGTTCTCCTTGAGCGAGCGCACGAGCTCCTGAACGTCTTTCACCTGGGAGGAGAGCCCGTCGAGCGAGACCCTCATCGCTTCGAGCTCGGCCTTCCGCGCGAGCTGGCCGTCGATGCGCTGATCCACTTCCTTGCTCGTGTCGCTCAGGCGGTTGAGCCTCGCCTCCACGTTCTCCACGAACTCGACGCGTGGCTTCAGCTCGTCCACGCGCTCCTGAAGGCGCGCCGCGAGGAGATCGAGGGCCCCGATGCGGGTCGACACGGTGTCGACGGTCTGGAGCTTCGGGGTCATCTCCCGGACGGCCGCCTCGGCGGCGAGGCTCGCTTTCCTGAAGTCGCTCAGGAGCTGGCGGGCCTTCTCCGCGTCCTCGTGGGCCCGGCGCAGGTTCTCGAGCCCGCTCCGGATCTCGGCGCGGGCCTCGCCGAACTCGGTGAGCTGCCGCCGGGTCTCCTTGACCATCTCCTCGCTCGCGACCACCGCCTCCGCCTGCGCGGATACCCGGTCGGCGACTGCTTTCATGGAGTCCAGTCGATTCTCGAAGACCTTGAGCGTCTCGACCTTGGATTCGATCCCCTCCACGTCCCGCTGCTGCTTCAGGATCCTCGCTTGAAGGTCCTCCGCCTGCTGGAGCGCGCGCCTGAGGTCCTCGTCCTTCGCGCTCAGGACTTTCATATGCTCTTCGAGCTTCGCGATGTTGGAGTAGACCTCGAGGGCGCGCTGGTTCGCGACCTCGACTTCCTCCTTGAGGAGGATGGCGCCCTCGAGCCGCTGCTGGATCTGGGCGAGGGTGCCGCCGATCGCGACCTTGAGCTTCTCGCCCTCCTCCTGGAGGTGCGCCTTCTGCTGCTTTCCTGATTCGAGCGTCGAGCCGAACTCCTTCGCCAGCTCCTGGAACCGGTCGACGCTCCCCTCGATTTCCTTGATCCACTGGCTTTCGTCGTTGATCTTCTTGATCTTGCGATCGACTTCCCAGACGAGCTCGTTCACCTGGTTGAGCTGCACGGAGGCGCGGTCGACGATCTCCTTGGTGCCGCCGAGCGAGCGAAGCTTCTGGCTCACGTGCTGGGCGAGAGCGTTGAGCTGCCGGAGGTTCTCCTGGGTTTGCTTGGAGACGGTCTGCGAGGTCGAGAGGGTCTTGACCACCTCCTCGACGCGCTTCGTCGTCTCCTCCGCACGGTCGAGCTCGCTCTTCACGAAGCGGGCTTTGTCATCGATGTTGCTCGACTCCCGGCGGGCCGCGGTGACCGTGTCCTTGAGCCGTTCGTAGTCGTCGCGAATCAGGCCGAACTGCGTGTCGAGCTGATCGAGGTTCTCGCGCGCGCGTCGGATCTCCGACTCGACTCCCGAGATCTCCCTCGCCTGGGCCCCGAACCGGGCGACCTTCGCCTCCGCCTCGAGCCCGGACTGGATGAGCTTCTCGATGCTGGCCCTCGCCTCGCTCAGCTTGCCGTTTCGCGCCTCGACCTGCCGGATGCGGGAGTCGGCGGAGTTCACGAGCTCGATCAAGGACTGGATGCGCTCCTCGAGCGCGGCCGCGGCCTGAGCCATCTCCTTCGCCGCCGCCACGCGGTCCTCGAACGCCCGCAGGTTCCCGTCGGTTGCCTGGAGACGGCCTTCCACCGCCTCGAGGCTCCCGCGGATGGCGGCCTCGCTCCGGAGGTCCCGCTGGGCCTGATCGATGAGCTCCGCGAGGCGCGCCGACTCCCCGTGGGCGAGCTCAGCGATTTGCCGCAGCTCCTCGGCGGTGGGTTTCGGATCGGTATCTCGGCGGTTGAGCAGTTTGTCGATGATGGTGGCCATGGTTTCTCCTCGGTCCTCTCGCTGAAGCTCACGAGAACGCAACTGCCGTGCCAAGGGGACGCGGCCTCCGGTAATGCGTAAGCGCTTTCGATCGGGACGCTTGCGAGAGAGGGACTTCTCGCGCTCCGTGTTTTGGGGGGCTAGGGCCTACGCCGCGTAGGGAGAATCCCTCTCGCTTCTTGAACCGATCCAGCCGTTCCATTATCCTCCCGCGCGATGGCTTTGAAGCTCTCGGAACGGCAGGGGACAACGGTCGCGACCGCGGTCACCATTCTCGCGACGGCCGTCATCCTCCTCACCGTCGCCGGAATCTTCTGGCTCCTTGCCTACTTCCTTCGCAGCTTCTCGGGAGTGTTTCTTCCGCTTGCCGTGGGGGCGGTCGCGGCCCTCGTCTGCAAGCCCTACTACGAGCTCCTTCGGACGAAGCTGAGGCTTCCCCGCCCGCTCGCAATCCTGGCCGTCCTCCTTTCGTTCTTCCTCCCGGTCGCGGCTTTTCTCACTTTCTTCGGAGCGATTCTCGTCGATCAGATCGTGGAGCTGGCCTCGCGGGTGCCGGAGTGGTGGGGGCACTGGTCGGTGAGCCTTCGCGATCGCTGGCCGGAGCTGAGGGAGTTCCTCGAAACGCCTTTCGGACTGCGCGTACAGCAGGCTTTCGCCGGGATGGAGGATCAAATCCTGACGGGCCTCGGAGGCGTCGGTGGCACCGCACTTTCCGCCGGCGCGGGTGTCGTCCGCGGAATCGGGGGATTTCTCGCCTGGGTGGTCCTGCCCGTCTATTTCGTCTTTTTTCTGATCGTCGAGCCCCGCATCACCGACGGCGCCCACCTGCTCCCCTTCCTCAAGCCCGACACGCGCAAGGACGTCCTCTACCTCGTTCAGGAGTTCGTGAACATCGTGGTCGCATTCTTCCGGGGACAGCTCATCATCGCTTTTCTCCAGGGACTGCTGTTCGCGATCGGTTTCAGCCTGGTCGGACTGCGCTACGGGTTCGTCATCGGCCTCGTGCTCGGGTTCCTGAACGTGATCCCGTACCTCGGGAGCATCGTCGGGCTCGGCGCCGCTCTCCCGCTCGCCTTCTTTCAAGCCGGCGGCGGATGGCCGAAACTCGCCCTCGTGGTTCTCGTCTTCCTCCTGGTTCAGCTCATCGAGGCGTACGTTCTCACTCCGCGCGTCATGGGCGAGCGCACGGGCCTTCACCCACTCGCGATCATCGTGGCCGTCTTCTTCTGGGGTCAGGCCCTCGGCGGGATCATGGGGATGATTTTCGCTATTCCCCTCACCGCGTTTCTTGCCTCTCTCTGGCGGCTAGCCAGGGAGAAGTACATCACGGAGCTCGTCTAGCCCGTCATGGCCGCTGGAGCTCGCTTCGCCATCTGCTTCGGCGTCAAGTCCTCCTTGTGGGTCGCGATCGACCACTCGTGGCCGAAGGGATCCTTGAGCTTGCCGTAGCGATCGCCCCAGAACATGTCCTGGACGGGCATGACCACGGTGGCGCCGGCCTTGATCGCCCGGTCGGCCATCGCGTCGACGTTCTTGACGTAGAGGAAAACGCCTCCGGGCGATCCACCGAGCATGTCGGGAGACTTGGCGCCCATCTCGGGCCACTCGTCGCCCAGCATCAGCCGCGAGTCGCCGATCTGGAGCTCCGCGTGCGCGACCTTCCCGTTCGGCCCCGGCATTCGCAGCCTCTCCTTCGCGCCGAACGCGCGCTTGTAGAACTCGATGGCGTTCGCCGCCCCGCGGCACACGAGATAGGGAGTCACGGTGTGGTAGCCGGTGGGAATCGGCTGGACCTTCTTCCGGGCCGCGACCTTCGCGCGTTTTCCGGACTTCGTTCTCGAAGCGTTTTTCTTCGAAGCCATGTTCGTCCTCCTCGACGAGGCCAGAATCCTAGCACCCGGAAAGAGCCGCGGCAAGAACTACGCTGCCCTACGGGTTCGTCGCTCCCTTCGATTTCGCCTGCGCGACCATCGCCCGAACGTCCGCGAGAAGACTCTTCGCGTCGTAGACGATGCCATCCTTGATGGTGTACCTGACTCCCCCGACGCGCGCCGGCTGGTTCGCCTCGTCGAGCTTGATGGCGCCTGTCCCGTAAAGTACCTTGAGGTTCGCGAGCGGGTTCTCCTCGGCCACCACGTCAACCGGCCCGACCGGGGGGGCGCCTGTGCCGTCGATGAGCGTCGCTCCACGGAGGATGAGACGGGAGAACGGTCCCTCTCCCTCGGCGCGAGGCGGCGCCTCGGCCACGGATTCGATGGAAGTGGTGTCTTGCTCCTGCGCCGTGGTCTCGACCGCGAAGAGGAATCCGAATGCGAGATAGGGAATGACGACGGTTCTCATGGCATCCTCCTGGAAGCGCGCGACGACCTTACTCCCCCTCCGGGCCTCTGTCCTCGTCCCCGATTCGGCTTCCGCGGCCCGTCTCGTTCCAGTGGCAGCTGGAGCGGGGTAACATTGCGGGGAAAGGAGATGGTGCGTTGGTGCTCTCGCCCGCCGGAACGAGTTGCCTCGCGGGTGCCCTCCTCCTGAGCCTGGCGGGGGCGCGCTCGATCGAGACAACGAATCTCGCGAGCGTGCGCTGCGGCGATGCCGCCCTCCTCCGCGTCTCCGACCCCGCGCCGAAGCAAGGGAGCGTCGCAGTGGTCGAGGTGCGGAGCGAGGCGCCCCTCCGCGACGTGGACGGATTCTTCGCGGGCGAGGAGCTCCTTTTCTGGCACGACTCCGACGCCCGTGTGTTCCAGGCGCTCCTCGGCGTCGATCTCTTCAGGAGTCCCGGCAGAGCGGCGCTCCGCGCGAGGGTGGTGCCCGAGTCGGGGGAGCCCGCCGAGTGCTCGCTCGAGCTCGACATCCCGGACGGCACGTTTCCGATCCAGTGGCTCAAGGTGGCTCCCATGTACGTCGAGCCGAGTCCGGAAGATGCAGCTCGGGCGCACAGGGAAATGGTGGAGCTCCGCGGCATCTTTTCCGACGTCACCGGGGAGCGGTTCTGGCAGCGGGGCTTTCGCTCTCCTCTTCCCGGCTACGAGCCTTCGGGGAGCTTCGGGAAACGACGGGTCTTCAACGGACAGCCGCGAAGCCCGCACACAGGGGAAGACTTCTCCGCACCCGCCGGAACGCCTGTCTGGGCGCCGGCCCGGGGGCGGGTCGTGCTGGCGAAACGCCTCTTCTTCCTCGGAAACACGGTGATTCTGGATCACGGCTTCGGGCTGTTCTCTTTCTACGGCCACCTGAGCTCCATTGGCGTCGAGCCCGGGAGCCTCGTCGAGGAGGGAGTCGTCCTCGGCAACGTCGGAGCGACGGGAAGAGCCACCGGAGCTCACCTGCACTGGGGAGCGCGGCTCGGAGATGCCCGGGTGAATCCGCTGGATCTTCTCGACCTTTCGCGCTGAGCCGGATTCACCATCATTATTAATCAAGGCTCTTCGTGGATTCGTGTGGGTAAAAAGGCCGGTAGGAAACCATCGGAGCCGTCAACGACCACCGGGCATCTCGAGGGCGACAAGCTGCTCCGGACCTTCGCGTCCGCTCTTGCCAGGAACCTCCGCGCGATCGATATCGCAGCCAGGCTGGGGGGCGACGAGTTCGCGCTGGTGCTGCCGGAGACGGGAGAGGAAGCGGCGGAGCAGTTCCTTCGGCGGCTTCGAGTGGCCCTCCTCCGAGAGATGCAGACCGCGGAGCCCCCCTGGGACATGACCTTCAGCATGGGGGCCGTTACCGTCGTCGATCCTTCCATCTCGTCCGAAGACCTCGTCCGATCCGCCGACATCGCGATGTACCAGGTGAAGCGGAACGGCAAAGACGGCCTCTGCGTGACGACCCTCGAGCCACACGCCCCGACTCGCGCCGGCGTGGTCTGAAACCGTTCCAAGGGGGGTGGACGCGTCCCGCTCCGACCCGGCGAATCCGCCTCCCGGCGGTTCGTCCCACGGGGATGGAGCTGCCGCCGCTTGGCAGGCGGACGCCGGCTGCGGTCCGGCACACCGCACGCTCACGGGTGTCGCCGCGCAAGGACCCGGAGCACGGCATCGTTCCATCCCTCGGGTCCGGGGGCCATCCCTCGAACGACCTCTGGAACTCCTCTCAGCACCGCGCGATCGAAGCTTCCGTCCGATTTCGGCAGGAGGACCGCGCGATCCACGGCTCGGAGCATGGGAAGGTCGTTCCCGGCGTCCCCGAGGGCGAGGGTGCGGATCTCACGCTTCCTCGAGCGTCGGTAGAGGGCCGCGAGGCGCCGGACGGCGAGCCCCTTGTCGCTTCCCGCGAAGAGGTGCCAGAAGCGGCCGCCCGTGGTGAGGTCGAAGCCCGTCTTTCTCGCGAGGCGAACGAACCTTGCCTTACCCGCGTCGTCTGCCCCGACGAATCGGAAGGGCTCGTCGAACTCGCGCTTCTTCGCGAGCCGCGCTTCGGCGAGCGAAAGGCCGGTCGCGCGCGCGACCTCCCGCGGGCTCATGCGGTGGAAGCCTCGCGCCCGGACCCCGGCTCTCCGGGCGATATCCTCGAGAGCGGCCCAGATCTCGGCGTAGGGCCGACCAAGGTCGATCCGACGCGGCGTGGCGGGACCGAAGTAGGCTCGCGGAAAGAGGATCCCTCCCCCGTTCTCGACGATGAACGGGTCTCCGTTTCTCAGCCGGCGCCGCAGCGGCGCCACCTCGGCGCCAGTCTTGCTCGTGCAGAGGACGAGAGGCACCCGAAGCCGCCTCAGAGCCGCGAGCGCGGGACGAGCGGGGGCGAAAGAATAGGTGTTGCGATCGAGAAGCGTTCCATCGAGATCGGTAAAGACGACGAGCGGGCCGCTCACAGATGCTGAAGCGGGTCCTTCTCCCTCGTGGGCTCGGATTTGATCCGGGACTCGAGCCACTCGCGGGCGATGTCGCGCCCTCCGAGGCCGAACGCGATGGCGCCGGCGATCACGATGCCCGCGAAGAGAATGGCGAAGCTCACCAGAAGGGCGGTGCGCCCGATGCGAAGCTGCTCGAGCGCCACCACGACCGTGAGGCTCATCAGGAGCACGCGGACCGACCCCGCCAGGAAACGCGCCCCCGCCCACTGCGCGTTCACCGCCGCGAGGAGCGCGCTTCTCGACAGGAACTGGCTCAGCGCCGAGCCCAGGAGCAGGACCAGGACGGCGGTCACGAAATCAGGAATGTAGTTTATGAACCGCGCCACCAGGGCGTCGGTCACCTGGGTGCCGGCCGCGGAGAGCGCGAACAGAACGATGAACACCCAGATCGTCCCTTGCGCCACCCGGGCGCCGAACTCGCTCGGCGAGCGAAAAAGACCGGTGCGCTCGATGGCGCCCGCGAGGCCGGTGCCGGCGACGAGCCGGTCGAACTTCAAGAGCGTCAGCGCCCGGTAGGTCACCCGGCGGGTCAGGTAAGCCACCGCGCCGCCCGCGAGCAGGACGAAGAGCACCGTCACCAGAACGGGGACGACGTGGGCCATTTGCTGCGCAAGCCTCTCGAAGGGCTCGAAGATGGTTTTCTGCAGGATCCCTTGCACGGCTCACCTCCTCGGGGTTGCGGCGTTCCATTGCTCCAGAAGATAAGGCTTCTGCGTCTCGAACTCCCGCGCCAGCGTTTCGATCTTGGCTTCCACCAACACCGCGTCCGCCTCGCGGACGTCGAGCACGAACGACGCGGTCCGCCCCAGATAGAGCGGGATGAGAGATCGCAGCAGGTGGTCGCGATCGAGCAATCTGCGGTGATAACCTGCGGCGACCTCGTAGACCAGACGCACCCAGAGTCCGTCCGACACGCGGAAGTCGTCCCCGGTTCTCCCGGCTGCATCCCCCAGGCCTTCGAGCGTGGACTCCGACAGGAAGGAGCGATAAATCGAGTCGAGGTCGCGAAGTCCTTGCTGGTAGGCCCGCTTCATCCTCTCGACGTCGACGGGGATTGGCTCCAGCCCCACGTCGAAGGGAAGACCGAACATGGGCACGGGCTCCGACGCGCCGACTCTCTGCCACACGTCCTCGTAGGTCTCCATGAGGCCGAAGAGCGAGGTCACCACCTGCCGGAACATCGCGGTCAGGTCCGCGCCCGGGTCTTTTGCGTCATGGAGCTTGGCGCCGAGGTACGACTGGCCGACGCGAAAGCCCTCGGCCATCGCGGTGAGAGTCATCCAGATATCGATCCCGTAACGCGCGACGTCCGTCTCCCACACGTCCTTCGACAGGAAGCGCGACGCCACTCGTCCGGAGAGCCCGAAATCTCCGCCGATCGGCTGCCGGACGCGCTTGCCGAAGAGAGTCCGGGTCATCGGATAGATGATGCTGTTGGTGATGGTGCCGTCGTACTTGTGGCGCAGATAGAAGGGTGCGATGTAGTCGAACTCCCGATCCAGGACGGGAGCGGCCAGAAGCTCCACCCAGTGCGGGGTGATGCTCCGCAGGTCGGAGTCGAAGACGACACAGGCGCGGGCCGTCAGCCGCTCGGCCACCGCGAAAATCGTGCGAAAGGCGCTCCCCTTGCCGGGGATGCCGTGGTAGGGAGTGGTGATTCGCTGGATGGTGGGAACGCGGTGGGAGAGGAGAAGGAGTGACTCGGAGTCGACATCGGCGGCGACGACCGCCTCCTGGGTGCCGTCCGTCGAGCCTCCGTCGGAGTTCACGATGATGGACTTTCGATCGGGAAAGTACTTGGCAAGGCCTCCGGCCACCGCCTGCACCACATGGCCGATGGTGCGAGCGTTGTTGAAGCTCGGAATGCCGGCGACGATATCGACGGCTCCGATGTCGCCGATGCGCGCGCTGAGATCCGCCTCGAGGACCATCACTCCGCGTTGTCCGCCTCGACCGCCTCCTTGAGCGAATCCAGGAAGTTCGGAAGCGCCGAGTTCACCCGGTTCCAATTGGGAAGGGGCGGGGTCCCCAGGGGATCGGTGAAGAACTCCTCGGAGGCGAGCCTGAGGGCCTCGGCGAAGGTCTCGACCGCGGTCTCTTCCTCGTGGCGGTCGAAACGGAGGCCGTTGATCATCGCGTCCGCGCCGTAGCGCGCGATGGTGTCCTCGGCCGTCCGGACGTAGCTGATTCTTAGCGTGCGCATCGTGCCCCCGTCGAATTTCACTCCCTCGGCAGCGAGGATACGGAAGAGGGCCTTCGCGATGTCCACCGCCATCTTCATGAGACCGGCGGCGGGATTGCCCGAGGACAGATCCTGGTGCTTGTGCTCGTAGTTGTCGGCGACGTCCACCTGGCAGATCCGCCCCATCGAGCAGTTCCTGTAGATCTCCGCGAGGACGCCGACTTCCAGCCCCCAGTCGGACGGAATTCGGTTGACCCGCGCGAGATCGGCGTGCATCGCGAACTCGCCGGCGAGAGCGTAGCGGAAGCTGTCGATGTAGCGGAGAAACCGGACGCTCCCGCAGAGATCGCTGAGCGATCGGATGAGCGGCGTGAGCATGAGCCGGGTGACGCGACCGTGCATGCGGTCGCTCAATCGCGCGTAGTACCCCTTACAGAACTCGAACGGAAGGTTTGGATTCATCACCGGATAGCAGAGGCGAGCGAGCATGTAGCGCTGGTAGTTCACGATGTCGCAGTCGTGGAGCGCCAGCACCCGGGCCCTCCCGAGCGAGAGCACGTAGCCGTAGGCGATCCAGCAGGAGCGGCCTTTGCCGTCGGGACCGATGAAGAGACCGTGGTCCTCGAGGCTCTGGCAGAGCTTTGCGATCCGCGGCCCATCGATCCAGACGACGCGAACCTCCGCGGAGAGCACGCGCATTCGCTCACGCGCTTCTCGAAACTCATTCCGCTTCGCGCGCGAGAGCGCGAGAACGAACTGATCGACGTAGCGCACCTGCTTCAGCTCCCCCAGAATTCCCTCCATCGCCGGGCTCACGAAATCCTGATGGAGGGCGGGGAGCACGAGCGCGAGGGGCGTCTGCGCCGAGAACTGCTCCAGCTCCCGCTCGAGCGGCTCGGGCTTCGCCTCGGAAAGCCGGTGGAGCGTGGCGACCAATCCCGTCTGATAAAAGTCCGACACGTTACACCTCCGTCAAAGCAACGTCTGAGTGGGCTGGGAGACGAGCTCCCCGCCCGAAGAATAGCCTCCTCAGCGGAGGAGGGCAACGATCTTCGGAAGGAGGGCGAGTACACCGACCATGACCGCGAACGCCCCCAGGAGGAGCGCGCTTTCTCGCCGCTGCCATCTCTTTTCCCGGTGAAAACCAGGCGCTCCGGCCGCGAGCGCCACCATCGCGGCGACCAGAAAGCCCGTCGGGTTCCACCAGAGCCAGGGAACCGCGGGAGCGAGCCAGGCGAGAGCGAAGTTGGAGGCGAGCCCGGCGCCGAGACCAGCGAGCGCCGAAGCTTCCCTCACGCCCGCAGCGATGGCTCCGAGGACGAAAACGGCGAGGACCGGTCCGTAGAACGCCGAGCCGATCATGTTCACGAGCTCGAGAATGCCGGCGCCCGTTCGCGCAAAGAAAATCCCCGAGACCACCGCGAAGAGACCCCAGCCGAGAGAGGCCGTCCGCCCCAGCCACACCGACTGCTTTGCGGAGTCGATCCCGAGGACGTCGTCGAGGGTCACTGCCGCGAGAGAATTCAGGGCCGAGTCGATGGAGGACATCGCGGCGGCCAGGATCGCCGCCAGAAGAAGTCCGCGAAGGCCGGTCGGGAGATAGCTCATCAGGAATGCCGGCACCAGACTGTCGGGCGGCCGTCCTTCCATCGCCGCCGCGAACGAGGAGTCCGTTCTCAGGAGCGCGGCCAGAAGCAGACCGAAGGCGCAGTAGGTGAGAACCATCGGGAATCTGAGAAGTCCGTTCAGAAGGAGCGCGCGCCGGGCCTCGGAATCGCTTCTCGCCGTCAGCAGCCGCTGGGCCTGGCTCTGATCGCAGCCGTAATACGAGAGATAGAGGAACAGCCCTCCGAAGAGCATCGGCCAGAGCGAGAACGGATCGGACCCGGGAGCTCCCAGCATCAGGGTGGCGGCGCGCTCTTCAGGAATCGACGAGAGAACCCCGACTCCCGCGTGCTCGAGGAGGTAGAAGGCGGAAACGAAAGTACCGCCCCAGAGGAGAACGAGCTGAACGACGTCGCTCCAGATGTCGGCGACGATCCCTCCGAGGCTGGTGTACGCGACGGAGAACAGACCGACCCCGAGGAGCGCCGCGTCGACGGAGCAGCCGAGGACCTCTGCTACCACCAGAGCCGAAGCGTACAGGATGACCCCAAGCGAGAGCCCGCGGGCAAGGAGGAAGCTCCCGGCGAGAGCGCGCCGGGTGGCGCGGCCGAAGCGTTTTTCGGCGTAGGCGTAGATCGAGGCGCCCGGCACGGACCGGAGCGCCGGGAGAAGAATCACCGCGAGGAGCAGCATGGCGAGAGGCACGGCGAGCTCGTACTGGAGCCAGCGCAGACCGCCGCCCTCCCGGAGAGCGACGAACGCGGGCGCGCCCACCAGGCTCACCGCGCTCGCCTGGTTGGCCATGATGGAGAGCGCGAGCGGGACGGCGCCCATGGAGCGGCCGGCGAGGAAGTAGTCGTTCCCCGTGCGCTGGCGCCACGCGAACGCGAGAGACATGCCGAGGACACCGAGGAGGTACAGGGCCAAAATGGCGAGGTCCAGCGGAGAAAGACGCTCCAGGATCTCCCGTTCAGGCATCGGCATAACCGTCGTCCCACGGCCGCTCACCATCGTGGTTTCTGAGATCGTCGCCGAAGGGTCTCCTTTCCGGAAGTCCCAGGGGAAGAGGTATGATATCATATGTCATATGAAACGCACGACGATCTTCATCGAAGAATCTTTGGAGAGCGAACTGAAGACGCTCTCGCGCGTCGAGGGTCGCTCCGTGGCGGCACTGGTGCGAGAGGCCCTGACCGGGTACGTCCGCACCCGGAGGAAAAGGAAGCGACCGGAGCCGAGCTTCGTCGCTATCGGCCGGAGCGGTCACCGGGATACCGCAGAACGCCACGAGGAGATCCTTTTTCAGGCGTTGACACCTCACGGCGATAGACTCACTCGCAAGCCCCGACGAGGTGGTCGCCGTCGAGAGACCGCCTGATGCCGCTCCTGCTCGACACCGGAGTCCTCTACGCTCTCGCGGACGAAAGCGATGACTGGCACGTTCGATCGCGGGAATACCTTGCCGGCAACAGCGACGCGCTACTGGTTCCCGTCACCGTGGTTCCCGAGGTTTGCCGGTTGCTCCGTGAGCGCCTTGGAAGCGCGGCGGAGAGCCGGTTCGTGCAGTCTGTCGGCGCGGAGGAGGTCGTCCTCGAAACAGTGACGCCGCGAGATTTTCAGAGGTCCGCCGAACTCATGTCAAAGTACCCTGACATCGGATTCGTGGACGCCTCCGTCGTTGCCGTTGCCGAACGGTTGAAGCTTCGAACGATCGGAACGACCGACCATCGACACTTTCGTTCGATTCGTCCCGCCCACGTCACGGCGTTCGAGCTGGTTCCGTAGCATGAGCCCAGGCGCTCACCCGAACGTACGGTCTCAGATTCTCTCCACCTGCTCCCGCGGCACCCAGCCGGTGAGGCCGTTCGCGAGCGAAATCTGCAGAAACCCCTCGCGCTCTCCGAGGACGCGCATCTTGAGGCCTTCGTGGATCTCCGCAAGGCGCGGGCTCGACTCCGACGGGCCGCTCCGGACGTAGGCGTTCTCGGTCACGACCACTGCTTCGATACGAATCGACTCCGCGCGCAGCTTCGCGACCAGGCTCGCTCCCGAAAAGAGAGCAACTACCGCGGAGCCGACGAGGGCGGCGACGGCAGTGGTTCGGAGTTTCGGCCACCGATCGAGGAGCAGAAGTGTAAGGGCCGCGCCGCCGACGAGAAACGAGAGGCTCACGGCCCAGGCGAGAAAACCCGGTACGGCTCTTTGATAGAGATCGACCGCCCATCCGATCGCGAGCGGAAGGGGCGGCGGTGCGACTCCTTCGGAGACGAGGCTCGTCGCGAACGCGAGGTTCGCCCGGACGTCCTCGTCGCCGGGGAGAAGCTTCCGCGCCCTCTCGTAGCTGAGGACGGCGAAACCGAGCCGTCCGGCTTTGAAGGACGCGTTTCCGAGGTTGTAGTAGAGGACGCCGTCCTCGACGCCGCTCGCTCGGATGGACTCGTAGATCTCGATCGCCTCGGCGTAGCGTTCCTGCTGATATAGGGTTTCCGCCTCGCGAAACGCGTCCTGAGGCGTCGTGAACGCGGGCTGGAGGAGAAGGAAGAGCGCCCAGGTCATTTCGACCAATGCCTTTCGACCTCGACGATGAGCTTCTCGGTGCGCGCCCGCAGAGACTCCATGTCCTCCCGGCTCCTCGCGCCCGGGGTGAAACGAGCTTCCTCGCACTTGCCGAGAACGTCTTGAAAATCCCGCCGCGACTCTTCTGGGACGGAGTGCTCGGCCAGGAGGGACTCGATGCTCGAGGACGTCAACCCCGAGGGGCTCGTCGCCGACTTGTCCCCGACGTAGCGGTACAGGGCCGCCGCGATCTCCTCGTAGAACTCCTTCGAGCCCTCGGAGGCGAGCTTCGCCGCCCTCTTCAAGCGCCGGCGGGCCATCCGGTGCGCGCGCCGGCTCCGGAAGAGGTGGGAGTGGGTCTTCTCCTTCTCCTGCCTCCTGAGGTAGACGAGAAGAGCCAAGTTCCAGAGAACGGGAAGTGCCATCGACCCGTAGAAAAACGGGCTCTCGTGAAAGCTCCTCCCGTCCGCCCCGAGCCGCGAGGGGGCTGGCTTCAAGAACCGGATATCTTCGCGGAGGAGAGTAACCTCGCCCCTGGGAGCCGCGCTTCCCACGTTGGCGCTGGCCGCGACCGCGCTTCCGGTCACCTTCATCTGGAGGGGACCCACCGACGCGGTCACGTATTTCTTCGTCTCAGGGTCGAAGTATTGAAAGCGCCAGGGACCAACTTCCTTGATACCCGGCGACTCCGGCACGAGCACGTACTCCCAGCTCTTTTCGCCTTCGAGTCCCGACCCGCCCGCGCGCGCCTTCTCGTCCGTCTTGGGAGCGAACGCGCGAAAGCCCTTGAGCTCGGGAAGGTCGGGAGCGACAACCGAGCGGAGGTTCCCCTTCCCTCCGATCGAAAGCGTGAGGGTCACGGGGTTCCCCGCCTCGACTTCCTCCTGGCTCACCTTGGCCTTCAGCTCGAACTTTCCGACCGCACCGTTGAAGTCCGCCGACCGTCCCGAGGAAGGGAGTGGAGTCACCTCGATCGTGACGGGCTGCGAGCGAAGGGTGATGGGGTTCGAGGACCTCGCGAAGAACGCGTCGAAGGGATCTCCCGAGGTGAGCCGGAACGCCGTCGAGAGCGTGAGCGGCGGAATCTCCAGCTTCCCACTCTCCGTCGGAAAGAGAACGCGCTGCTTCAGGGGGAAGCTGATGTACTCCTTTCCCTCGACCGTCCTCCGGTCGACTTTGGGCTCCCCTCCGAGATCGACCTCTTCCACCCAGAATCCCGTGAGAGGCGGGTCGTCCGCGACCTCGGGACCGAGGGGCACGTAGCGGCTGTAGAGGCGATACGTCACCACCAGCTCCTCGCCCTGGAACACGGAGCGCTTCGAGACCTCGGTCTGCACGAAGACGTCGTCTTCTTTCAGCTGCACGTCTCGGCGCGCTCTTCCGCCGAACCCCTCGAACGGATCGATGGGGTTCCCGAGCCCGCGGGGCCTCCGGGGCGCGAGCGAGCCCCCGACCACCTCGACGCGAATGGGGCGTGTGGTGTGAGCGGCGCCGTCCACCTGAACGGTGACGGCGCCGATCTCGAACGCTCCCTCCTTCTGAGGGAGAAGCTGATAGATGTAGGAGCGGGTCGAGGACATGCGTCCGTTGACGATCTGGATCTGGCTCGACGTCGAGCGTCCGGAAACCCGGAACCCGTCGAGCCGGGGAAGCTGCGGCTCGCCCTCGGCGTCCCCTCCCGAGATCGAGATCGTGAGCTCAAGGACGTCTTCGACCCCGATCCTCTCCGCGTTCACCGTTGCTTCCACGCGCACGTCCTGAGCGGCCGACGACGTCGCCGCGAGGAGCGCAAAGAAGAGAGCCGCTCTCACCAGATCTTGCCCTTCCCGCGCGCCCGCGCCTTCTGCTTCTTCTGCTGCTCCATCTGCTGCGCCTGCTCCATCTGGGCGAGCGCTTCGAGGATTCTCTCGGCTTGCTCCGGGCTCAACTCCACGGGCACGGAGTCCGCGCCCTCTTCATCGCCCGTCGACTCCTCGGGCTTGGGGGTGGGCGTAGGGTCCTTCTGCGGGTCCTGGCTCTTCTGCGTTTTCTCCTCGCCCCCCTCCTTGTTCTCGGCCTCCCCCCCACCGCCGCCTTCAGGCTGCTTCTGGTCCTGCTGCTCCTTCAGCTTCTGGAGAGCGAGCTCCAGGTTCTGGCGCGCTTCGATGTCGGCGGGATCGATGCGGAGCGCGTCGCTATAGGCCTTGACCGCTTCCTTCCACTTCTCGCCGAGGTAGTGCACGTTTCCCGAGTTGTAGCTCGCCCGCCGCGCGGTCTCGGACTTCTTCCCGAGGGCTGCGGAGTACTCCTCGAGCGCCTTCTCCCGGTCCCCCTTCCGGTACTGGACGTTTCCTATGTTGTAGTGGAGCTCGGGGGCATCCGGATGCTCCACCTGGGCGCCGGTATAGCTCTCAAGGGCCTCGTCGAGATTTCCCTCCTGATAGCGCTCGTTGCCTTCGCGCGTCGCCCTCTCTTTCGCCGGTCCGAGCAACTGCCCGAGGAAAAGCGCCGTGATGAGAATCCTCATGCCGCCCTCGCTCTCCTCTCCCTCGGAACCAGAGCCTCCGCCAGCAGGAACGAAAGAGCAAGCCCGAGGGGCCAGGTGAACCGCTCCTGGAACCGCCGGAAGAGCTGCGACTCCAGCTCCCGCCCTTCCATGCCCCCGACGAGGCTCGCGATCTCCTCGATCTCCTCGTCCCGCTCGGAGATCCGGAAATACTTCCCGCCGGTCTCGAGCGCGACTTTCGAGAGCGTGTCCTCGCCGAGACGGCTCAGGACCGGCTGCCCGGAGTCGTCCCGGATGTAGTCGGTGACCTCGCCCCGCTCGTTCCTCAGCGGGATGGGCTCTCCTCCGGGAGTTCCCACACCAACGGCGTGGATCACGATGCCCTCTTCGCGCGCTTTTTTCGCGACCCCGAGGACGCGCCCCTCCGTCTCCTCGCCGTCCGTCAGAAGGACCACCACCTTGAACTTCGAGTCGTGCGCCACGAAGCCGCGGCTCGCCGCCTCGATCGCGCGCAGGATGTCCGTCCCCGGCTCGGGCACCACCCCGGTTCCGACGGTGTCGAGGAAGATCTTCGAAGCACCGTAGTCGAGGGTCAGGGGGCATTGCACGAAGGCGGTGCCGGAGAACACGATGAGTCCGATGCGGTTTCCCCGGAGGCGGTCGATGAGGGCGGAAGCGATGTAGCGAGCCCGCTCCATGCGGGAGGGAGCGACGTCGGTCGCGTCCATGCTGAAGGAGGTGTCGAGGACGAGGAAGACGTCGACCCCGCGGGCGGCGACCTCCTCCGTTCCCTGGCCCCACTGCGGCCGGGCGATGGCGAGGACCAGGAAGAAGATCCCGGCGAGAACGAGCGCGGCCTTCCACCGATCGCGTCCTCGGCTCACCCCGAGAGAGAGCCTCTCGATGAGCCGGCTCTCGCCGAGGATCGAGGCCGCGCTTCGAGTCCTTCGTGCCGACCACAGGAAAAACGCAGCCAGGACGGGGAGGAGCAGAAGCCCGTAGAACGCCTCCGGAGTCGCGAACTGCATCAAGGAAACCTCCGGAGGCGTGTCCGCGACAGACCGAGCTCCAGCACAAGAAACGCGAGGGCCACCGTCATGATCCGGGGCGCGAGCTCGGTGTAGCGCACGTATCTCACCTGCTCGATCTTCGTCCGCTCGAGGCTATCGATCTCCTCGTACACCGCCTTCAGCGACTGCGCGTCGCGGGCGCGAAAGAACCGCCCTCCCGTGGTCTCGGCGATCCGCGTCAGGTTCTCCTCGTCGATCGGGATTTCGACGTTCTGATAGACGACGCCGTAGACGGGATCGCGGAAGGGATACGGGACGAGCCCGCCGCGGCCCACGCCCACGGTGTAGATCTTGATGCCGAACGTCTTCGCGAGGCGGGAGGCCGTGAGGGGATCGATCTCCCCCGCGGTGTTCTCGCCATCGGTGAGAAGGATCATGAGCTTGGATTTCGCATCCGAGTCCTTGATCCGGTTCACGGCGGAGGCGATGGCGTTTCCGATGGCGGTCCCGTCGGGAATGCTCCCGATTTCCACCGACTCGAGCTGGGTCTGGAGGATGTCGTGGTCGAGCGTGAGCGGGGTCTTGGTGAGCGCGTGGCGCGCGAACACCACCATCCCGAGACGATCGCTCCCTCGCCTCCCGATGAAGTCCGCGACCACTTCCTTCGCCACATGGAGGCGGTTGTTCGGCCGGAAATCCTCGGCGAGCATGCTGCTCGAGACGTCGAGGAGGAGCATGATGTCGACGCCCTCGGAGACGATCTCCTCCCCCGCCGCCCCCTTCTGCGGGCGGGCGAGCGCCACCACCAGAAGCGCTACGGCGACCATCCGCAGCGCGAAGGGGAGGAACGCGAGCCTCACCGAAAGGGAGGGAGCGCGGGTCGAGAGAGCAGAGATCTCGGAGAAGCGGAGCGCGGGCTCGCGCTTTTCTCGCTGAATCCGCCAGTACACGAGAAGCGGGATGGCGGTGAGCGCCAGAAGACACCACGGATAGGCGAAACGGCTCATGCGACCGCCTTCCCGGGCTCCGCGGGCAGAGCGGGACGGGTCTTCCCGATCCAGGCAAACGCGAGGCTGAGGGACTCCTCCGCCTGGGCCGCGGGAGGGAGAAACCGGGCGAACTTCACCAGGTCGGATGCCTCGAGCATCGCGCGCAGGTCGGACGTCACCGCGGGGGCGAGCTTCCTCGGCTTGAGGTCGAAGAGCACTTCCGTCGTCGTCCGCTCGAGGTACGGCACCTCGAAGCGCCTCCCCGCATAACGCTTGAGGATCTCCGACAGTTCCGTGTAGAACGCCTTCACTTCGCCCTTCTTGATGAGATCCTTGCCCGCGAGGCACCTCAAGGCGGCCTCCGCCTCGACATCCGGGGCTGGAAGGGGTGGCACCCAAACGGGGGTTTTCACCCGCTCGGGCTCTTTCCGGAGCTTCCTATATATAAGGTAGGCGAGGAGAGCGGCGAGAGCCGCGAGGAGGAGCCACCAGAGGAGCCGGAAGTCGCGGGGAATCTCGAGATCCACCGGATCCTTGATGTCGTGGATCTCGGTGACGTCGGGGGTGAGAGAGGTGACGACCTTGACCGGGATGGAGTCGGTCCCGAGGGACTCGATCTTGCCTTCCTTCTGGTACTGGATCTCGAGGGCCGGTATCTCGAGGTCGGCCGGAAGCCGAAACGCCGCGAGACGCACGAGGAGCCGGGTCTCGGTCGGGCCGGGCGTCTCCTCCGACTTCCCGATGACATCGAAGGGAGCGAACGCGCTGTCCGGCGGCGCGATGTAGAGTCCCTCGGGAGGGTGGCGGACGACGAGAGTCAGAGTCAGGTCCTCGCCCACCTGCACCTCGCGCTTGTCGACGCTCCCTTCGACCGACCATTCCACGGGCGCCTCGAGAACGTCGGAGGTCTCGGTGCCTCCGCAGCCGGCAAGGACGAGGACCAGCGCCAGGAGCCTTCTCATCGTCGAAGACGCCTCGACCGCATCTGGAAGAACCGGAGAAGGGGCCGGTCGTAAGGAATCCCCGTCTCGACGTCGATGACGTCGACGCCCATCGCCCCGAGCTCCTCTCGTTTCCGCCGCGCGCGCTCCCGTGCCCGTTCGTGAAAGGCCACCATCGCCTTTCGATCGGAGGTATCGACCAGAAGCCTCCGGCCGGTCTCCGCGTCCTCGAGCTCGACGAGCCCGACACCGGGGATCTCGCTCTCCACGGGATCCGAGATGAAGATCGAGATCAGATCGTGCTTCTTCGCCGCGACCCGGAGCGGCTTCTCGAATCCGCTGTCGAGGAAGTCGGAGAGGAGAAAGACCACCGCTCGCTTGCGGGTGATGCGGTTCAAGTACTCACAGGCGCGCGCGAGGTTCGTCCCCCTGCCCCGGGGCTCGAAGTACAGGAGGTCCCGGATCACGCGCAGCACGTGCGAGCGTCCCTTGCGCGGGGGCACGTACATCTCGACGTCATCCGTGAAGACGAGGGCCCCGACCCGATCGTTGTTCTTGATGGCGCTGAAGGCGAGAAGGGCACCGATTTCCGCCGCGAGCTCGCGCTTGAACCGCGAGCGAGTCCCGAAGTCGGAGGAGCCGCTCGCGTCCAGCAGGAGGAGCACGGTGAGCTCCCTCTCTTCGGTGAATTTCTTGACGTGGAGCGAGCCCGTGCGGGAAGTGACGTTCCAGTCGATGGTGCGGATGTCGTCGCCCATCATGTACTCGCGGACTTCCGCGAACTCCATGCCCCGGCCCTTGAAGATGCTGTGGTACTCGCCGGCGAGGGCGTCGGTGACCAGGCGGCGGGTCTGGATCTCGACGCGGCGGACTTTCTCGAGGACTTCGCGAGAGAGCATGGGGAGACTCTCTACGGCACCTCCACCGTATCGAAGATGCACTGGACGATCTCCTCGGGCTTCACGTTCTCGGCCTCCGCCTCGAACGAGAGGATCACCCGATGGCGTAGAACGTCGGGGCCGACGGACTTGACGTCCTCGGGGGTCACGTAGCCCCGGGAGCGGATGAAGGCGTGGGCGCGCGCCGCCTGCGCGAGGTAGAGCGTCGCCCGGGGAGAAGCGCCGAACTCGATGAGGGGGCCGATCTCGAGCCCGAACTCGGAAGGCTTCCTCGTCGCGAACACGATCGACAGGATGTACTCCTTGATGCGATCGTCCATGTAGACTTCCTCGACCACCTTGCGCGCCCTGAGGATGGAGTCGGTCTCGACCACTCTCGACGCCCGGGGCTGCTCCTCTTTCGCCATGCGCTCGAGGATCTCTCGCTCTTCTTTGCGGTCCGGGTAGACGACTTTGAGCTTCAGCATGAAGCGGTCGACCTGGGCCTCCGGCAGCGGGTAGGTCCCTTCCTGCTCGATGGGGTTCTGGGTCGCGAGCACGAGAAAGGGCTCCTTCAAGGGATAGGTGGTGTCGCCGATGGTGACCTGGCGCTCCTGCATCGCTTCGAGGAGGGCGCTCTGCACCTTCGCGGGAGCGCGGTTGATCTCGTCCGCGAGGAGGAAGTTCGTGAAGATGGGCCCCTTCTTGGGGACGAACGAGCCCTCCTTCTGGTTGTAGATGAGCGTCCCCACGAGATCCGCGGGCAGGAGATCGGGGGTGAACTGGATCCTCTGGAACTGCGCGTGGATGGCATCCGCGAGGCTCCGGACCGCGAGGGTCTTCGCGAGCCCGGGGACGCCCTCGATAAGGACGTGCCCCCGGCTGAGAAGGCCGATGAGGAGCCGGTCGAGCATGTCCTTCTGCCCGACGATCACCTTGCGCAGCTCGGCGAGAAGGGTCTCGACGAAGACTGCTTCTTTTTGGACTCTTTCCTGGATTGCCTGTACCGAAGATTGCATAAACGCCCGGATTATAGCAACGGTTTGACCGGGGGCACCGGAGGGGAGTACTTTTTAGGGTCGTGCGGCCCAGGGCCGACGGAGAAAGGACCTCAATTCCATGCGAACCGGGCTTCTCGTCTCGTTCCTTCTGATATCGGCGCTCTCGTTCGGCTCCTCCTCGAGCAATCTGGGGGCGATCGATTTTCCCAACTCGGGCTCGAAGGAAGCCCAGGATGCGTTCCTGCGCGGCGTCGCGGCGCTCCATAGCTTCTGGTTCGAGGAAGCGGGCGAGGCCTTCAAGAACGCGCAGGAGACGGATCCCAACTTCGCCCTCGCCTACTGGGGCGAGGCGATGAGCTACAACCATCCCCTCTGGGCGGAGCAGGACATCGCCGCCGCGCGAGCGGTTCTGCGACGGCTGGGCGCGACCCGGAAGGAGAGGATCGAGAAGGCTCCAACCGAGCGCGAGCGACTCTACCTGGAGGCGATCGAGGAACTTTACGGCGAGGGCGACAAGCTCGCTCGCGACATCGCCTACGAGAAGGCGATGGCGCGGCTCCACGAGAAATACCCCGAAGACGTCGAGGCGGCCGCTTTCCACGCGCTCTCGCTCCTGGGTACGGTCCGCCCCGGGGAGAAGGGCTTCTCGCGCCAGATGAAGTCGGGCGCCGTGGTGCTCGACATCTTCCAGAAGCACCCCGACCATCCGGGAGCCGCTCACTACGTCATCCACTCGTTCGACGACCCGGAGCACGCGCCCCTCGCGCTTCCCGCCGCCGACCGGTACGCGGAGATCGCCCCCGAGGCCCATCACGCGCTCCACATGCCGTCTCACATCTTCCTGCAGCACGGGATGTGGGACCGGGTCGCCCGCTCGAACCAGGAGTCGTACGAGGCGTCGACGAAGTGGGTCGAGCGCAAGGGGCTTTCCATCGACAAGCGCGACTACCACAGCTTGCAGTGGCGGGCGTACGCGAACCTCCAGCGCGGCATCTACACCGACTCGCTCGACGCCATCCGCATCGTGGGGGAGGCGGCGAAGGAGATCCAGTCGCCCCGGCTCGAGCGCATCAAGACGTCGATGCAGGCGACGCATATGATCGAGACCGGCCGCTACGAGGACCTTCCCCTGCCGGCCGGCGAGCCCGACTTGAGCCGGTACAGCTCGACGGCGAACCTGACGCTTGCGATCGGCATGGGCGCCGCCGAGGCGGGGAATGCCGCCAAGACCGAGGCGGCGGCCGCGCTCATCGCGGGACTCGAGAAGAAGAGCGACGACCCCTACACCAAGAAGACGTACGCCATCATGGAGCACGAGCTCCTCGGCCTCGCCGCCAAGGTGAAGGGAGACACGGAGGCCGCTCTCCGTCACCTCGACGAGGCGACCACGATCGAAGAGACGCTCGATCCGCCGTCCGGGCCGGTCTTTCCCTTGAAGCCGTCGCACGAGCTCTATGGCGAAATCCTGGCGGCCGCCGGACGTCATGCAGAAGCCATTGCCGAGCTCCGGACGAGCCTTCAGAGGACGCCGAACCGCACCGCCTCGCTCCTGGCCCTCGCCCGGTCCGCGGCGGCAGTGGGCGATACGGAGACGGCGACCGGCGCGTACCAGACGCTCCAGAAGTTTCTGAGCGACGCGAACGGAGACATCCCCTTCCTCGCGGAGGTGCGCTCCTTCCACGCGTCGACCGAAGACCGGTAACGAAAGCTCTTCCCACGGGAGGGAACATGAAGCTCCGTTTCGTCCTCTGCTTTCTCGTCTTCGCGGCTCTCGCCTCGGCCCATGAGAAGGACGAGGCCGCGGTGGAAATGGCGGAAGGAGCGGGGCGGCTCCTCCGCGCGCTCACTCCGGAGCTCCAGAGCCAGGTGCGCCTGCCCTTCGACTCCGACGAGCGCATGAACTGGCACTACATCCCTCGCGATCGCAAGGGTGTTTCGTTCAAGGCGATGACTCCCGGGGAGCGACGCCTCGCCGATTCACTCCTGACCACGGGACTGAGCCACCGGGGGATGAAAAAAGCGCTCGACATCATGTACCTCGACCAGATTCTGTTCGAGCGCGAGCAGAGGGCCATCCGCGACCCCGAGCTTTACTTCGTCTCGATCTTCGGCGAGCCGGGTCCGTCCGGCCACTGGGGATGGCGGGTCGAGGGGCACCACCTCTCGCTCAACTTCACCGTCGAGGACGGCCGGGTGGTCTCGGCGTCGCCCGCGTTTCTCGGCGCGAACCCCGCCATCGTCCGCGGCGGGGCGCAGGAGGGCATGCGCGCTCTCGCGGGCGAGGAGATCCTGGGCCGGGAGCTCCTGAACCGGTTCGGCGAGAAGGATCGCGTGAAGGTGGTCATCCAGGCGGAAGCGCCCCGCGATATCGTGACCGAAGCCTCGCGCCGGGCGGAGATCGGAGAACCCGCGGGGCTTTCCTACGCCGCGATGACCGCCGAGCAGCGTGAGGCGATCGTTCGGATCATCGGCTTCTACGCCGAGCGCATGCGCCCGGAGATCGCGCGCGACGAGATGGGTCGGATCCAGGAGGCGGGCTACGACGGGATTCACTTCGCCTGGGCCGGCGGCGCCTCCGCGGGCGAGCCTCACTACTACCGGATCCACGGCCCGACGTTTCTCATCGAGTACGACAACACCCAGAACGACGCCAACCACATCCACACCGTCTGGCGGGACCTGGAAGACGATTTCGGGGGAGCGGACGTCCTCGCGGACCACTACCGGACGAGCCCGCACCACCGGCACGCGGAGTAGGTCAGGTTCAACGAGCCGGTCATCCACGTGGTGAAGAACGTGGGCGGAAAACCCCTCCGGAACGTCGTCATCGAGCTCGAGCCCGAGCGTTAGAAGCGAATTCCCAGTCCGAACGAAAGCTCCACGTTGTGGAGGCGTGTCTCGGCGTTGGAGAGGCCGATGAGGTCCCCGACGATCCCGAGACCGAGGTCGTCGAAACCGAACGTGGTGACGTGATCGCGGACGTCGACGCGGAGCGACACGCGCGACGCGTTGAACTTGAGCCCTCCCCCGAAGTTGTAGCCGAACTTCGACCGGTCGAAGCTCACGAGATCGGCGATGTTGAAGCTCAGGTAGTGAAGGCCGACTCCCCCGGTCACGAACGGGGAGATCGGCCCAGGAAGGATGATCACGAGCACGTTTGCCTCGGTGTAGAGGATGCTCGCGTTCGCCTCGACGAGATCTTCGAACGCGCCGCCGGTCAGTCCTGATGGACTGTAGATGAAAGAGCCCTCGATACCGAAAGGAAAGCCGTAGGTCCCCAGGCGCAGTCCGAAGAGCGGGCTGTTCTTGACCGCGGTCTGGACGTCGACGACGTCGAAATTGTCGCTCAGGACCGAGAGGTCTCCGGAGATGGTCGCTCCGAAGACGAAGCTGACTTCGCTGTCCGCGTTCGCCACACCCGCGATCGCAAGCAAGAACGAAGCGGCCGCTGTCGGGAACTTTCCGCGCATCGAGCCTCCATGGAATTCGGCGCCCGGCGGGGACTATAACGTGGAACCGGACGCCAACCAACAGAAAAGGTGTTACGCTCAGCCATGTTCTGCCCCAATCCCGAGTGCCCCTCGGTGAGATCGGGC
>Ga0187893_10003403_pt1 | contig 32368 bp, 24 predicted proteins | sample MA1701074metaG_FD_139574 | JGI IMG/M metagenome (GOLD analysis project Ga0187893, IMG submission 139574) | White microbial mat communities from a basaltic lava cave in the Kipuka Kanohina Cave System on the Island of Hawaii, USA - MA170107-4 metaG ...
ACGCCCACTCTCGAGCGGTGCCGCGCTCGTCCATGTGGAACGGCTTTCGGCCGCGCCACAACGCTGTAGTGGTACGCACCACTTCCTTCGGACCTACTGGAGTGACGTGTTGCGGAACGTCGACGACGACGATCTCTCGCGCATCGAGCTATGGTTGGCCGACGGCAAGGTGGCGTCTCCGTCCAGTTTCGATGATCAGGGCGAGCGCGGTATCACGCAAGAAGGAGAGGACAACGTGCTGGACCTGTGTCTCGATCGAGCCGAGCCCATCGTTCGCCTCGTCGTCCCACAGGGACTGTTCACGGACGCTTCGGGCCATCCGAGCGAGTCCGTGAACGTGACGATTCCAGTGCAGGCAAGACGGGCCAATTCATCGATTTCCGTGGGCCGTCGAATCGACGGGATCGCTCGGTTCGTCGCCCATGATCGCTCGGCGAATGGTTGCGTCGGGTGTGGTATCGTCGAGCACGACACCTTGGCTGGTTCGCCGTACGCCGAGACGCTGCAGCACGACTTCGACGTCCGGAAAGCTCGATTCGTCGAGGTGCCTGCTCGCCAAGTCTCCGAACAAACGACCCCCGGCAAAGCGATCGATTTCACCCAACAGCTCTCGAGCGCTCGACATGCGTGCGCGTGTACGACAGCATCTTGTCAGGTGACGCATTGCATGGTCGAGGTCGAGGCGCCCACGCGAGCGAGAACGTAGATTTACGTCGAACATGAACGCCAGCGCAGCGCCGGCCCAATACACACGTTGGTAGCTGCCAGTCTCGTGCATCGTGCGAGTCTGAATGCGCAGTGATTCACCGGTTCCGTCAGCGCGACCACGTTCGAATGCAGTCACGAGCTCGTGCCAACCATCCCGCGGGCTGCGAAATCCCGCACGTGTGCGCAAGACTTCTGCGTAGTAGCTGGCAATGCCTTCGGACAACCAGGCATCCTCGAGTGATATGAACGGCATGGTCACGTGCACGAGCTCGTGTACGGCCACCCATTCGCCGGGAAGATCGGCATCGTCCACGTCGCTGTCCACGAACAGCAGCACTGATGGGCCGCCTCCCCTGGCCAAGATCCCGAATTGGACGCTGCCGCCGTGCGCTCCCGTGGGAACGACGATCACGTGAATCCGGGGGACCGGAAACTCGCCAGCGTAGACCAAAGCCACCGTTTCGACCGCACTTGCCAACCACCGGCGGATTCCCCCGAGGCTCGCGTCATGCAATCCATCGACCAATGCGAGCTCGATCTCGCACGAAGCGGCCACGAAACGCTCCAGCGTGAACTCACCGAACAGCGCGTGGCTACGCCAGCGAAGCACGCTTGCGTCGACGAGAGCCGGACGCCCATGTTCGTACCTCCAGGGAAGCGATGCCTTCGTGCCATTGGGCAACTCGATCGCGACGCGCAAGCGAGCTTCCGAAGACGTTCCCGGGGGTGCCCACAACCACAGATCCGGCGGGAGCAGGACGGCTCGTCCAAATCGCCGCAGGCCCGCCGAAGTGGCGGCGGCATGATCGAGATCGAGCACGTAGCGTGCGCACCCTTCTCGATCGAGAACCACCGTGGAAGCAACGCCGGACACTGTCGGCGTGGCGAGCAGCTCGCGACTTTCGAAGCGGGTGGGGACGAGCTCACGAAACGAGCCCCCTTGCATGCAAGCACGCACGTGCGCCCGATCGAGTCTTGATTCGAGCCGCACGACATAGTCGATCGTCGAGATCGTCGCGCGGTCGGGCTTATTCGACACACCGGCCTGTGCGCACGCGGCTCCGCACAGGGCCAACACGAACCACGATCGTCGAATCAATTTCGCGCGACTCGTTCGATTGATCTATCACAAGGTGACGGCGTCGAGTAAGCGCTGAGTGCGGACGGGATATTGTGCTGGATGCTCCAGGCGAGCGATGTCGCTCTCAGGGAGTGGATGATCCCATGAGATGCTGGCGAGAGGACGCAGGCGCAGCTCGTTCGCAGGGGGTGTTTAGACATCAGCGAAACACTGTTTTCCGTTGAGCACCGAGCGTTTTTTCTGGTCCCCACGTGTTTTCACGAACGCGTCGACCAACGCGTCGTCGACGTCGCAAGTCTAGGCCTCTGGGTGTTGCTCGTGTGGTGGATCCGCGTGGGAAAGATTCCTCTCTCTTGCGGCAGCCACGATCGTTCGTTTGGTGGGCTTGCTCACCTCGTGCTTGGTCCATTGAGCCTTGCAGGTTGACAGGTATGATGAGGCGATCGATAACGCACGAGGTCGGGGCCCGCTGGGCCAGATCAGCCGAACCATGACAGAAACGGGGCCATCCCTTCTCTCGCTCATCACCTCGCTTGCAGACAGTGCCAATCGTCGTGCAGCGGCCAAGCAGTTGGCAGAGCGTCTAGGAACCGACGACCTCGTCGTTTTCGTTCGCGATCCGGACGTGGGTGCTCTGCTGCCGGCTTTGGGTTTTTCCGAGGCGCTGCCTAGTGACTGGCAGGAGCTGGTCGACCGGTGCTCGACACGCAACGAACCGCAGCAAGCAGAGCTCGCATACCCCAGCGAGGGTATGATTCGTCGCGCATATGGTTTGCCATGTGGTGCCAAATGCGTGCTCGTGCTCTTGGATGGCTCGCCACGGTTCGAAGTCTTGGAGGAGCTTTACATGGCAATGCCCGTGCTCGCAGCGTTGTTCGAATCGGAGCGACGGGCGGACAATGCTGCGACCGAAAAAGCCCGCCTGTTCGAAGCCGAGCGTTTGGCACGTGAGAAGGCCGAGGCGGAGAGTGGCATGCGCGAAGATCTCATGGCCATGGTATCGCACGATCTCAAAAATCCGCTCAGCTCCATCATGACGGCTACCGCACTGTTGAAGGCCTCACTAGACGGGTGCGACCGTACGCAAAAGTACTTGGGAGTGATCTCGCGCGCCGCCACCAACATGAATGGCTTGATTGGCAATCTGCTCGACCTGGCCAGCATCGATGCGGGCAGCTTCGCGGTGTCGTGCTCGCCGAGCGAAGTCGAGCCGATCTTGCGCGAAAGCCTCGAAATGTTCTCACCGCTCGCCGCCGATAAATCACTTCGCCTCGAGTGCAGCTCGAATGGACGCGGCCTGTGGATCTACGCCGACCGACCACGTGTGAGCCAGATTCTCTCCAATCTGGTGGGGAATGCCATCAAGTTCACACCTTTGGGTGGCACCATCCGTGTTCATGTCGAGGCGGGCGAGCGTGAAGCGCAGTTCTCGGTCAGCGACACGGGTCCTGGCATCACGGAAAAAGATCTCGACCACATCTTCGATCGGTACTGGCGCACGACCCGAGAACGAAGCAGTGGGATTGGCTTGGGCCTGGCAATTGCCCAAGGTTTGGTGCGCGCCCATGGTGGTCGCATCTGGGTCGAGAGTCGCGTCGGTAAGGGCACGACGTTTTTTTTCGCGCTTCGCCGCGCGAATGTCAGCACCGCGACACACGAACGATCGCCTGTGCGCCAGCAGATAGCGTCACGAAAGCGACGGCTGCTGGTCGTCGACGACGACCAGGAGCTTCGGGAATCGTTGTGCGAGTTCCTGGAGGAAAACGGCTACGACGTGATTGGTGCCAAGGACGGAATCGAAGCGCTCGAAGAGCTTCGCAAGGATCAAAAGCCGGATCTCATCCTGCTCGATCTGAACATGCCCAAGATGAACGGATGGCAGTTTCGCGAGGCACAAAAACGAGATACCCAGCTCGCCGGCATTTCGCTGGTTGTCATGACCTCGAGCCGCAGTGTCGACGCTCTGCCGGGCGCCCCCAATGGGGTGATATACAAGCCGCTGCGGCTCGATCAGCTGCTCTCCACGATCGAACGCAGCTGTAACGCCCCTTCACGAGATGCGTAGAAGACGGGCTACGAGCTCACGGAGCATGGCGACCTTGACGGGTTTGCGCAGAAAACCGGCCGCGTTCATCGACGCAGCCTTGCCCCGCACATGGCTATCTGCCGTGAGCACGGCGACGGGAATGGCTGCATGCTCCGTGCGCCCCAATTGCTCCTTGCGAAACTCGAAACCGTCCATGTTGGGCATGTTCAGATCGAGCAAGATGAGATGGGGCTTCACCACGCACTCCCGTAGGTATTCGAGCGCGTGAAGGCCGTCGCATGCCGTGGCCACGGAGTAACCATCCGCTTCGAGCGCCTCCATCATGGAATCTCGCAGATCGCGATCGTCTTCCACGAGGAGGATGTGAGCCACACTTGCCATTTGTGCTAGGTCTCCATGACTTTCAGCGGTGCAACCACAGGCGCAGCGTCGCCAATAGTTGCTCGGTATTGACCGGCTTGGCAAGATAGTCCGACGCACCGGCGTCGAGACACTTTTCACGGTCGCCCTTCATCGCCTTGGCTGTGAGCGCGACGATCGGCAGTTTTCGAAGGGATGGCTGTTTGCGGATGAGTTGCATGGTCTGGTAGCCATCCATCTCGGGCATCATGATGTCCATGAGGACGATGGCAATATCGGATCCCCCGTCGGCCTCGAGCAAAGAAATGGCTTCGCGGCCGGTCTGCGCCGTGACGACCTTCATGCCATGCCGCTCGAGCACACTTCCTAGGGCAAAGATGTTGCGCACGTCGTCATCCACAACGAGCACCTTACGTCCCCGAAGCTCCTCGTCGGAGCGGTGGAGCTTCTCCAACATGGCTTGTTTTTGAGGCGGTAGATCTGTCACGACGCGATGCAAAAAGAGTGCCGTCTCGTCGAGTAGCCGCTCGGGAGACTCCACACCCTTGATGACGACCTTGCGCGCGAGATCCTGAAGCTGTGCGTCCTGCTCAGGCGACAGATCTCGGCCGGTGAACACCACGATGGGTATGTCGGCGATGGTCTCGTCGTCCCGGATACGTTGCATCACTTCGAACCCTGAGATATCCGGTAACCGCAGATCGAGCACGACGCAATCGATGGCTTGCTCGTACAAGATGGCAAGTGCACCCTCTCCTGTACCGACGGTGACGATTTCGATGTCGTCGTGCCCGAGCAGCTCCTTGATGCTGACCTGCTCGACATCGTTGTCCTCGACCACCAGCAAGCGCTTTTCGTGGCGCATGGCGTATTCTTTCATACGCGTAAATGCGGCATCGAGTCCTTCGGTGGTTGCTGGCTTGGTGATGAACGCAAACGCGCCGCGCGACAAGCCGTGCTGGCGATTCTCGTCGAGCGTGATGATCTGCACCGGGATGTGACGCAAGCTCGCGTCTTGCTTGAGATGACTGAGTACCGTCCACCCAAGTACGTCCGGGAGGAATACGTCCAACGAGATGGCCGTAGGGTGATATTCGCGCGCCAGCTCGAGTGCATCGGCACCGCGCGTTGCAATGATCACTTTGAAGCCCTTGTCGCGCGCCAGATCGGCCAGCACGCGTGCGTAGTGCGGGTCGTCCTCGACGATGAGCAGGCTGGAATCGCCGGGATGCAAGTCCGCACGGTCGTCGGACAGCTGCTCTGGCGTGGCGTCCGCCACCCGAAACACCGGGCTCACGGCTGGATGCAAGGCGACCTGCGGGCGTGTGACTTCGCGCGAAATGGTGGGCCCAACGTACTTGAGCGGAAGATAGAGCGTGAACGTGCTACCGATTCCTGGCGTGCTCCGTAGCTGGATCTCGCCTCCCAGCAGATTGGACAACTCCCGGCTGATGGCGAGTCCGAGCCCAGTGCCGCCATATTTTCGGCTCGTACCAGCGTCGGCCTGTTGGAACGCTTCGAAGATGATTTTCTGCTTTTGGGGAGCGATGCCGATGCCGGTATCGGACACCTCGAACGCGACCACCGTACCGGCTTGTCGCAAGACTGGATGCTCGAGCGACCAACCGCCGGACACCGACGACACGGTCAAGCGTACGCCGCCGCTTTCCGTGAACTTGAATGCGTTCGAAAGCAGGTTTTTGAGCACCTGCTGTAGGCGTTTTTGATCGGTAACGAGGCTTCGGCCGAGCTTGGGATCGAGAGTGACTTCGAACGCGAGGCCTCGTGTCTCCGCGTCGTGGCGAAATGGTCGTCTCACGGTGTCGAGCAGCGTGCTGAAGAAGATCTCCGCGGGCTCGACCGTCACGGTTCCCGACTCGATCTTCGACAAGTCGAGGATGTCGCTAATCAGGTTCAGAAGATCGGTGCCCGCACTGTGAATCGTGCGCGCGAACTCGACTTGTTTGGGCGTGAGATTTTGTTCCGGGTTTTCACTCAACTGTTGGCCGAGGATGAGAATGCTGTTGAGCGGCGTGCGAAGCTCGTGCGACATATTCGCGAGGAACTCCGACTTGTACTTGGAGGTGAGCACCAGCTCTTCGGCCTTTTCCTCGAGTGCGCGGCGAGCCTGTTCGATCTGCTGATTTTTGCGCTCGACCTCGGCGTTTTGCTCGGCCAACTGTTGGGCCTTTTGTCCGAGTTGTTCGTTGGTCTGCTGCAGCTCCTTTTGTTGGCCCTGGAGCTCCGCCGCGAGCTTCTGCGATTGCTCCAGCAGTGACTCGGTCTGCATGGTCGCTTCGATGCTGTTGAGCACGATGCCGATGCTGCTGGTGAGCTGCTCCAGAAATGCCAGATGCGAGGCCGTGTACGTGCCGAGCGCAGCAAGCTCGATGACGGCCTTGATCTGGCCCTCGAACAGCACGGGAAGCACGATGATGTTGCGTGGCAGCGCGCTGAACAGGCTCGAGCTCACGCGGACGGTATCGGGCGGGAGATCGGCAATCAACATGCGCCGCTTCTCGACTGCGCACTGCCCGACGAGACCTTGGCCGAAACTCAACGTGGGGGGGTGCCCGACGTCCCCGGCGTCTGCATAGGCAGCCAACAGCTTCAACGCCGGACCACCGTGCCCATTCGGCTCATCGAAGCTCTGGTACAGCACACCTTGGTGTGCGCCCACCAATGGCACCAGCTCGGACAAGAGCATCTGGCCGACACGAACCAGATCGCGTTGTCCCTGCAACATGTTGGTGAATCGCCCCAGGTTGGTCTTGAGCCAATCTTGCTCGGTGTTGCGATCGGTCGTCAGGCGAAGGTTGTCGATCATCGTGTTGACGTTGTCTTTGAGCTCGGCGACCTCTCCGCGCGCTTCCACTTGAATCGACCGCGTCAAGTCACCCTTGGTGACTGCGGTAGCGACTTCGGCGATGGCACGGACCTGCGTGGTGAGGTTTGCGGCCAGCAGGTTGACGTTTCCGGTCAGGTCCTTCCATGTTCCCGCCGTGCCCGGCACGTGCGCCTGTCCACCCAACCTTCCTTCGACACCCACCTCGCGTGCGACGGTGGTGACTTGCTCGGCGAACGTGGCGAGCGTGCTCGTCATATTGTTGATGGTATCGGCGAGCGCTGCGACTTCACCCTTGGCCTGAACCGTGAAATTCTGCTTGAGGTCGCCATTCGCGACCGCGGTGACGACCTTGGCGATACCACGCACCTGCTCGGTCAGGTTCGCGGCCATCACGTTCACGGTGTCGGTGAGATCCTTCCACGTGCCACCTACACCGGGAACGACAGCTTGGCCGCCGAGCTTACCCTCAGTACCGACTTCGCGTACCACACGTGTGACCTCGGCAGCAAACCCGTTGAGCTGGTCGACCATGATGTTGACGGTATTTTTGAGCTCGAGAATCTCGCCCTTGGCATCGACGGTGATCTTTCGTGAAAGATCGCCGCGGGCCACGGCCGTGGTGACCTCGGCGATGTTGCGTACCTGCGTGGTGAGATTGCCGGCCAGCAGGTTCACGTTGTCGGTGAGGTCCTTCCAGGTTCCTGCGGCTCCGGGGACGTTGGCTTGTCCGCCAAGACGTCCTTCGGTGCCGACTTCGCGTGCCACGCGGATGACCTCGCCGGCAAACGATCGAAGCTGCTCGACCATGGTATTGAGGGTTTCCTTCAACACCAAGAGCTCGCCGCGCACGTCGACCGCGATCTTTTTCGAGAGGTCGCCCGTGGCAATCGACGTGGCAACTTCGGCGATGTTGCGTACTTGGCCAGTGAGGTTCTTGGCCATCGAGTTGACGTTGTCGGTGAGATCTTTCCATGTACCGGCGACACCGGGGACCGCGGCCTGGCCACCGAGCTTGCCCTCGGTACCGACCTCACGTGCCACGCGGGTCACTTCGGAAGCGAAGGCGTTGAGCTGATCGACCATCGTGTTGATCGTGCTCTTGAGCTCGAGAATCTCGCCCTTCACGTCGACCGTGATCTTGCGGGACAAGTCACCACGAGCCACGGCGGTGGTCACCTCGGCGATGTTGCGAACTTGGGCGGTGAGGTTGCCGGCCATGAAGTTGACGCTGTCGGTCAGTGCTTTCCACGTTCCGGCCACACCTGGGACTTGAGCCTGGCCACCGAGCCGCCCCTCGGTACCGACCTCGCGTGCTACGCGAGTGACTTCGCCCGCGAACGCATTGAGCTGGTCGACCATGGTGTTTACGGTTTCTTTGAGCTGGAGGATCTCGCCACGAACGTCGACGGTGATTTTTCGCGAGAGATCACCCCCGGCAATGGCCGTCGCGACCTCGGCGATGTTTCGCACTTGTCCGGTGAGATTTCCGGCCATCGAGTTCACGCTGTCCGTGAGATCCTTCCACGTGCCCGCGACACCGGGCACCTCGGCTTGGCCGCCGAGCTTGCCGTCGGTGCCGACTTCACGCGCGACACGGGTAACCTCTGCAGCGAAGGCATTGAGCTGATCGACCATGGTGTTGATGGTCTCTTTGAGCTGGAGAATCTCGCCGCGAACGTCGACGGTGATCTTGCGCGACAAGTCGCCGCGAGCCACCGCAGTGGCTACCTCGGCAATGTTTCGCACCTGTCCCGTGAGATTGCCGGCCAGCGAGTTGACGCTGTCGGTGAGATCTTTCCAGGTACCCGCGACGCCGCGAACGACGGCCTGGCCGCCGAGCTTGCCTTCGGTGCCGACCTCGCGTGCCACACGGGTCACCTCGCCTGCGAACGCGTTGAGCTGATCGACCATGGTGTTGATGGTCTGCTTGAGCTGGAGGATCTCGCCGCTCACGTCGACGGTGACCTTTTTCGAAAGGTCACCGTTTGCGATCGCCGTGGCCACGTCGGCGATGTTTCGCACCTGCGTGGTGAGATTGTTGGCCATCGAGTTGACACTGTCGGTGAGGTCCTTCCACGTGCCCGCCACGCCCAGCACCTGTGCCTGACCCCCGAGGCGGCCCTCGGTGCCGACTTCACGTGCCACGCGTGTGACTTCGCCGGCAAAGGCACTCAACTGGTCGACCATGGTGTTGATGGTCTCCTTGAGCTGCAGGATCTCGCCGCTCACGTTGACCGTAATCTTTCGCGACAGATCACCATTGGCGATCGCGGTGGATACTTCCGCGATGTTGCGCACCTGCGCGGTCAGGTTGCTGGCCATGAAGTTGACGTTGTCCGTCAGGTCCTTCCATGTTCCACCAACACCCGGCACCTGTGCCTGGCCACCGAGCTTGCCCTCGGTACCGACCTCGCGTGCCACGCGTGTGACCTCGCTCGCGAACGCATTGAGCTGATCGACCATGGTGTTGATGGTGTCCTTGAGCTCGAGGATCTCACCGCGAACGTCGACGGTAATTTTGCGAGACAGATCGCCACGAGCTACCGCCGTCGTCACCTGCGCGATGTTTCGCACCTGGTCGGTCAGGTTGCCGCACATGACGTTCACGGAGTCCGTGAGGTCCTTCCACGTGCCAGCGACACCGGGCACGATGGCCTGACCACCGAGCTTGCCTTCGGTACCGACCTCGCGTGCCACGCGTGTGACCTCGCTCGCGAACGAGCGAAGCTGGTCGACCATGGTGTTGATGGCTTCCTTGAGTTGGAGGATTTCGCCACGCACGTCCACGGTGATCTTCTTGGACAAGTCGCCGCTCGCCACGGCCACGGTCACTTCCGAAATGTTGCGGACCTGTCCAGTCAAGTTGCTTGCCATCGAGTTGACGCTGTCGGTGAGGTCCTTCCACACGCCAATCACGTCGGGAACCTTGGCCTGACCACCCAACTTGCCGTCGGTACCGACTTCACGTGCCACACGCGTGACCTCCGACGTAAACACGCCGAGCTGCTTGATCATCGAGCTGACGATTTTCGCCGAGCGAAGGAACTCGCCTTGCAGAGGCCGTCCATCCACGTCCAAGCGCATTGTTTGCGAAAGGTCACCCTGCGCCACGCCGGCGAGCGCACGCGTGACCTCGGTCGTCGGCCACAGCAAGTCGTCGATGAGGGTGTTGACCGACATTTCCATCTCGGCCCACGAACCCATTTGCTGGGGAAATCGCACACGTTGTTTGGTCTTGCCTTCCTTTCCCACGACCTGACCGACACGTTCGAGTTGCTCCGCCATCTTTTGATTGGCGCCCACGACATCGTTGACGGCATCCGCGATCTTTCCGACCAGCCCGGTCCAGTGGCCTGGCAGACGCACGGAGAAATCCCCGTCGCGAACCGCCAAGAACACACGCAGAAGCTCCCGAAGCTCGTCCTGGGAGCCTGCCGGGCTCACGGTGGGTGGCGGTGGACCACCATTTCCTGGCTCGATCGTCTGTGGCTGCGGGGTCGGCATCACGTGCTCCTGTGTCAGGCGGGGATAGCTTTGTGGCGTCGGCTGAGATCGACGAACACGGCGACCTTTTTGCGGACGATCTCGGTGTCCAGGGGTTTGACGAGATAGTCTGCACCGCCAGCCGAATACGCGCGGTGAATCTCTTCCGGGTCGTCGCCGAACGCCGTGATAAAGATGATGGGGATGTCGCGGCTGCGCTCGAGCTCCTTGAGGTGAATGGCGACTTCGAGGCCATTCATCTCCGGCATGGCAATGTCGATGAGTGCAACAGCGAAGCTTTCGCGTAGGGCAATGCTCAACGCTTCGGGTCCCGAAGTGGCGGTCACGAGGCGATAGTCGGGTCGCTCGAGGATGGCCTTGAGCGAAAGTAGGTTCTCCGGACGGTCATCCACGAGCAAGATATTCGCAGTCGGGGGGGACTTGGGCGTCAGGGCGCGTGTTGGCGCCGCTGGAATCGTGAAGAACATCGTGGTTCCATGCCCAGGCGAGCTCTCGGCCCAGATTCGTCCGCAGTGGGCTTCGACGATGGCCTTGCTGATGGTAAGACCAAGTCCAGTACCGCGATGCCCTCCGGTTCTCACCCGCCAGTACCGATCGAAGATGTGCGGGAGCTGATCCGGTGCAATGCCCGAACCGTTGTCCTTGACTGAAACGACGATCTCACCGTCGCGGTAATCTGCACCCACGGTGATCGAGCCGCCGGCGGGTGTGAACTTGACCGCATTGCCAATCAGGTTTTCGAGCACTTGGAGAAGACGCTCTTCGTCGGCCTCGATTGGTGGAAGCTCCGGAGACAGGTCGGACGCGATGATCACGGATGCATCCGCTGCAAGGTTCTGCTGCGATTCCAACGACGATAAAATGAGATCCGCAGGTTCCATGCGCTGCCGCTCGATCGAAAACTGCGCGGTTTCGATGGCGCTGATGTCGAGAAGATCGCGAATGAGTCGATCGGCTCGTTGCGCGGCACGAGTGATTCGTTCGATGGGTCGGCGCGCCAACGAATCTGGCATGCGTTGCAACAGCGTGCTGGCTGCAATCGAGATCACGTTGAGCGGATTTTGCAGATCGTGGGCGACGACTGCGAGAACGTCGTCGCGAACTCGGACGGCGCGTTGCAATGCCTCGCACGTGGTGTGGTGCACGATGGCTGCCGTGACGCGGAGCGCGAGCATGCGGAGCAGGCTCTGGTCCTCCTGTGTGAATTCACGCTCGGCATGCGTACCCATGTAGACCACGCCGAACAGCCGATCGCCCTCCACCAGCGGTAGGCAATGTAGGGCTCGTATGCCTTTTTGGCGAATGAGCTCGCTCTTGCACAATGCGTCTGTCGCAGACGACGACAACACCAGCGGAGGGGCATCCGCGGCAATTTTGCCGACAAGACGGTCGTCGATCGGAAGTGAGAACCCACTGGTGACTTCTTCCTCGAGCCCCACGGCTGCACGAGAGCGCAAGCGATCGCCTTCGCGCAGCCGAATGACCGCAACATCGACGTGAACCGCTTCGACGAACATCTCGAGCAACTGACGAAGCAGCGTCTCGAGGTTGTCGCTCGTGCTCACTGCGGTAGCGAGGCGGTCGAGCGAACCGGCGAACCGGCGTTGGCTCTCGGCCTCGGCCACCACCCGCTGTCGGGCGCGTTTTTCGTGCTCGAGCTCGTCAACGAGCTCCTCGGTGGTGTGCATGGCTTCACGGTGCATCGATGCTGCTTCCTTTCGGACGCGCGGCGAATACCTATGCATAGCTGGCCATCTTACGCCGGCCAACCTCCGACCACGAAAAGCGGTGTTTCGCCGCGATTCATCGCACCCACGTGTTGGGCGGCGAGCTGTCCCGGGCGGTAAGGAAACAGCCGTTACGCGAGGTTTGGGGCTAGCCTGAGACAGATTGACGCACCACTACGCGCATCGGGGCGAATTGCCCCAATACGCCGCTTCGACCTTCCAGGGTTCGTGGCAGGTTCGCACCGGGCTCGGATCGACCTGGGATCGAAACCGGATCGGCTACAAACTCGCGGCAGGTCGAATGCGACCAGTTGGACATGGACCGAATCAGGCCACCAATACGGTCGATCGAGATCCCGGTTGCGATCGTGATCGCAAATGGCAGTCGCGAGCATGATCGTGATCGTGATCGAGATCCGCGGGAGCCTCCGAAAGACCGTCCGGCCCGCTGCGGGTTCTAAATTGCACCCGATGAGCCGGCACTTCCGGTTCTGATTGTGATGGGTTTTGCTCTACCCTTCTCGGGTGGACCGCTCGACCCAGCCAACGTTGTTGTGTCGGATTGGCTCATGTCTGTGTGCGATCGCGATCCAGCATGTCGACGAGACCATGCGACCGCTCCCGATCGAGCCGTTGGCTGGGATGCCTTCGTTCGTGCTCGGTCTCGCAATCGTGCGGGGCGCACCTACACCGGTGGTCGACGGAAAGACGTTGCTTGGTACCAGTGAAGGGAACCGCAGCCGTCCAACCCGATTCGTGATGTTGCGAATCGGCGAACGCAGTGCTGCGCTTGCGGTGGATGCTGTCGCGGGCATTCGTGAACTTGCCGTTGATTCGCTTGGTGAGCTTCCTCCGCTTCTGCACGACGCTGCCAGCGCAGAGGTCGTGTCCGCCATGGGCATGCTCGACTCCGAACTGCTCGTGGTGCTTCGAAGCGCGAGGGTTGTGCCAGAATCGGTGTGGGCCAAGCTCGAAGCCAAGGAGATTCACGCATGAGCGCGGCCTTGGCGGCTGCGGAGGTCGAGCGCTTTCGAGGGGTCATTGCGGCTCGCCTCGGACTTGCTTTCGATGACTCGAAGCTCGCGTACCTGGCGGAGGTGCTGCAGCGGAGGACCGATGCCAACACCACACTCGCTGGGCGTTATTTGGACCGACTCGAAGACCAGGGCCGCGGTGACGAAGAGTTTCGTGCGCTTGCTTCGGAGCTCACCGTCCCGGAGACGTATTTCTTTCGCAACATCGACCAATTTCGAGCACTCATCGACGTTGTCCTACCCGATTGCATGGCCGCGCGAGCGTCAACGGGCAGGATCGCCCTGCTGTCGGCGGGCTGTGCATCCGGCGAGGAAGCGTATTCGCTGGCCATTCTTGCACGCCAACATCTGGCGAATTGCGGACGTGACGTGGTGATCCGAGCCGTGGATATCAATCCTGCGATGCTCGGCAAAGCAAGGCAGGCCCGCTACTCCCGATGGTCTCTGCGGGAAACTCCTGCAGACGTCGAGCGCCAGTGGTTTCACACGGAAGGCCAAGAATTCGTGCTCGACCGCGCTATCCAAACTGCTGTGAAGTTCGAGGAGCGCAATCTTACTCAGGATGACCCCGATCTGTGGGCTCCAGGCGCCTACGATGTCGTGTTCTGCCGCAACGTGATGATGTACTTCGCTCCTGCAACTGCGCGGGATCTTGTCACGCGGCTGACTCGCTCGCTCAAGCCGGGCGGTTATGTTTTTCTCGGACACGCCGAGACACTTCGTGGACTTTCGCACGACTATCACCTGCGCCACACCCATGGAACCTTCTATTATCAAAGAAAGGACGTCGTGGAGGTTTCTCGGGTCGCTGCTCCTTCGCAGCGTGGGATGCCCGTTTCTGTCGGTGAAACCATGGACATCGGTTGGACGGCGACATGGATCGAAACCGTGCGGCGTGCGTCCGAGCGCATTCAGGCGCTGGCAGAGACGCCACAAGCTGCTAGCGTGCCCCGTGCGGGCTCCGCCGCGGTGGCCGTGCGATCTCGGCCCGAGCTCGGCTTTGCGCTCGAGCTGCTGGCGCAGGAGCGTTTCGCCGAGGCCCTCGAGCTACTGCAACGCGTTCCCGCGGAGTTCACCAACGATCCCGACGCGCTTTTGATGCGCGGTGTCTTGTTGACACACGGTGGACAGCTTGCTGCCGCCGAGCGTGTGTGCCGAGAATTGCTCGCGCAGGACGACCTGAATGCTGGTGCTCACTATTTGCTGGCGCTGTGTCGAGAAGGTGTCGGTGATCGACTGGGTGCGATCGACCACGATCAGGTGGCGAGTTATCTCGATCCGGCGTTCGCGATGCCACATCTCCACCTCGGCCTGCTTTCGCGTCGTGCCGAAGATCGTGAAACGGCTCGCCGTGAGCTTGGTCAGGCGCTCGCCCTACTTGGACGAGAAGACGCCTCGCGCTTGTTGTTGTTCGGGGGTGGTTTCAGCCGCGACGCCCTGGTAGCGCTGTGTCGAGCGGAGCTGAGCGCATCCGGGGGGAGACCGTGAGTCTCGAGCAGCGAATCGAGCACACCACGGCAGCCTTGCGCGATGCCTTCGATGGGTCGTTCGCCAAAGCGAGAGCGACAGAGGGGGTCTCGTTCGACGACTTCGTGTCGATCCGTATCGCTGGCGATCCATATGTCGTGCGCTTGTCCGAGATCGCCAGCCTGCATGCTGATTGCAACATCGTCGGCATTCCGAGTCCCATGCCGGAGCTTTTTGGCATTGCGGGCTTTCGTGGCAAGGTCGCGCCGGTTTACGATTTGGGAGCGCTGCTGGGATATGCACGTGCACAGGCACCCCGCTGGCTCATGCTTGTCCGAGCTTCGCAATTGATCGGCTTGGCATTCGAACGATTCGACGCGTATCTCCACATTCCCACGGCCACTGTGTCGTCGATCGAAGCGGCAAAGCGGGCATCGCCGTTCGTCGCCGGTGTCGTCGGAACTGGCGATGGTCCTCATTCCGTCATCCACGTCGCCTCACTGCTCGAGGCGCTCACGAAACGTCTCTCCGGGCAGAGCCCATCAAAGGAACAGTGATCGATGACCAAAGACTGGACATTCGGACAAAAAATCGCACTCGGGTTCGCCATCATTATCGTCCTGACATTCGCCAAGAGCTCAGTCTCCGTGTATTCGCTGCGAAGCGTGGTTGCAGCCAAGGATCAGGTCATCTCCATCAACGCACAAAACATCTTGGACGCCGAGCGTTTGGCGGATATTGCCGCCAGAAGGGTGGCCGCGGTACGTGGCTACTTCTTGACCAAGCAAGATCAATACCTCCAAGAGCTCACGCAGCGGCGCGAGCAGTTTCAGTCCATCCTCGCTCGTTTGCGTGAACGAACAAGCGATCCCGAGGGATTGAAGCTTCTCGACGACGTCGACGCAAAAGAAACCGACTACCGCACGACTTCCGACCCTGTGATCGCGATGAAGCGGGCCGATGCGAGCATGGAAGCGATCATCGAGCGCTTCGATGAAGAGGTTGTGCCCAGACGCAATGTGATGCAGCAAGCCATCGACACGCAGCTGGCGTACTACGAGCGAGTTTTGGAGCGGGAGAAACAAGCCGCCACCCAAACGGCCAGCTTTGCGGTCACGTTGGTCATCTTGCTCGCGTTCGCCATCGTGGCGCTCGGGATCGGAGTTGCAGCCGTTTTGACGCGGACGCTCGGCCGGCAAATTGGCACGAGCGTGGCGCAAGTGCAAAACGCTTCCGCAGAGCTGCAGGCGGCCGCAAACCAACAATCCACGAGCGCCAAAGAGACGGCGACCGCCATGAACGAGATCACCACGACCATCAGCGAGCTGCTCGCCACTTCTCGTCAGATCTCGGAAAGCGCTCAGCGTGTCGTCCAGATTGCCGGGCAGACTGCCACAGCCGCTCGCTCTGGCGATAGCACGGTCGAGAAGGGGAGCGACGCGGTCGCGGGGATCCGGCGTCAGGTCGACCTCATCGTGACTCACATGTTGGAGCTCGGGAAGAAGTCCCAGCAGATTGGAGCAGTGCTCGACATTCTGGGCGAGTTGGCGGAGCAAACGAACATCCTTGCCATCAACGCCACCATCGAAGCAGCGGGCGCGGGTGAAGCCGGCAAGCGCTTTACCATCGTCGCGGAGGAAATCCGAAAATTGGCCGATCGCGTGGGCAACTCCACGAAACAGGTGCGTGGTCTCATCGAAGACGTTCGAAGCGCTGTCAACACGACAGTGATGACCACGGAGAGTGGCGCGAAGGCGGTGGAAACGGGATCCAAACAATTTACGGAAGTGGCTTTGGCATTTCAGCACATCGCGGGACTGGTCGGGACCACCACGGAGGCGGCCAAGGAGATCGGGCTCTCGACCAAACAACAAACCAGCGCGGTCGAACAGGTCAACGTGGCCATCGTGAATGCCGCCCAAGCGACCAAGGAGACTGAATCCAGCTCGGGCCAGACACTGCGTACAGCGTCCGAGCTGAGCAGTCTGTCGCGCGATCTCCTCAGGCTGGTTCGACCCGATACCGCGCCCTCCAACCACCACGCTACGACGACCATGTAGGTATGGCATCCGACCCCTACAAATACTTTCGCATCGAATCACGCGAGCTCATGGAGCAGCTCGGACAGTGCGCGCTCGAGCTCGAGAAAAGCCAGCCGACGCCGGAACACGTGTCGCACATGTTGCGGCTCGCGCACACGCTCAAGGGCGCCGCTCGGGTGGTCAAGCAACGCGAGATTGCCGATCTGGCCCATTCACTCGAGGAGGTGCTCACGGATTCCCGTGACATCGTCACGGTATGGCCGCGCGAGCGCGTCGATGCCGTGCTCGACCGGCTGGATGCCATGGGTACCCACGTGCGTGCACTGGAGCTTCCCAAGGATACCGAAGGCACATCGGTACCTCGCCCGTCCGCCGAGGAAATATTCAAGACCGTCCGCGCAGACATCGAAGACATGGACGAGCTCGTCGAGGGTGTTTCGCAGGCACAACTGCGGCTCGCGACGCTTCGTCGCAGTTTCGTGAGCCTGGATCGTGTTCGGCAGCTCGCGGAGCTGCTGGCCGACCAGCTACGCTCACCCCGTATGCAGCGTCCCGGCGATAGCTGGGCCGTCAAGTCGTCAGACCTGGCAAAGGAGCTCAGTGAGCTCTCGCGCGGACTCGAGGGCGGCCTCGAAGTCGGACTGGAGGAAATCGATCGCGAGCTTCGTCAAGTTCGCACGAGTGTCGAACGATTGCGCCTCTTACCGGTCGGTCTGATGTTCAATGTGCTCGAACGTACTGCTCGGGACGCTGCCACGAGCGTCGGGAAGCGCGTTGTCTTCCAGACCCGTGGTGCAGATGTGCGGATCGATGCCCACGTGCTCGGAATCATACAAGGCGCACTCGTCCAAGTCGTGCGAAACGCAGTCGCCCACGGCATCGAAAGCGAATCACAGCGCGCCGCGGCAGCGAAACCGCCCGAGGGACGCGTAACGCTCGAGGTGATTCGTAGAGGCAAGCGTGTGTGTTTTGCATGTCGGGACGACGGCGGTGGGTTCGACATCGAAGCCGTTCGTCGCGTGGCCGTGCGTAGCGGCTGGATTGCTCAGGGGCATGGCTTGTCGCCAGAAGCGTTGATTCGACGCCTCTTGGAGGGAGGTATCAGTACCTCTGGAACAGTCACCGAAGTGTCGGGAAGAGGCATTGGCCTCGACGTCGTGCGCGAGGCGGCGAACCGACTCGGTGGTGAGATCGCGGTCCACAACGAGATGGGAAAGGGGGCGACCATCGAAATCGAGGTGCCGGTTTCACAAGCCGCACTGGAAGCGTTGCTGGTCGAGGCTGGCGAGCGAGCAGCCGTGATTCCGCTGGATGCCGTGCGCCGTACCCTGCGTGTGAGCGCCCGAGACGTGGCACATACACCCACGGGCGATTCGATCGTCCTCGACGGTATGGTCGTTCCATTCGTACCGCTGGCACGATCGCTGCGTGGGAACACTGGAACGTCCGGAAAAGCTTGGTCCGCGGTGGTCATCGAGAGCTCCGGCACCCTCGTTGCCATCGGTGTGGATCGCTTGCTCGGTACACGCAGCATCGTGCTCAGGCCGCTACCCGGAGCGACCCCGGTAGATCCCGTCGTCGCTGGTGTGTCGCTCGACGCCGAAGGCGACCCCCAAATCGTGCTCGACGCGGAGGCGCTGGTGGCCGAAGCAGGTCGGCTTACGCCCACCAAGCACGCGACGGCTGCCCCCCGTCGGCCAATCCTCGTGATCGACGACTCGCTCACCACCAGAATGCTCGAGCAAAGCATCTTGGAGTCGGCTGGCTACGAGGTCGATCTCGCCACGTCCGGAGAAGAAGCGCTCGTGAAGGCGTCTGCGCGGCACTACGCGTTGTTCCTCGTCGACGTCGAGATGCCCGGCATGGATGGATTCGAGTTCATCGAGCGTACCCGCGCCCACGCCGATCTGAGACAGGTTCCCGCCATCCTCGTCACCTCACGCAACGCTCCAGAGGACCGTCAGCGTGGTGAGCAAGTCGGTGCCAGTGTGTACATCGTCAAAAGCGATTTCGACCAAACGGAACTGCTCGAACGAATCCGTAAATTGGTGGGGTGATCCATGGCAAAGGTACGTGTCCTCGTGGTCGAAGATTCTCTCACCGTTCGGGCTCGGCTTCGCGAGCTGCTCAGCCGCGATGACGAAATTGAAATTGTTGGCGAAGCGGCCGACGGTAAGACTGCAATCGAGTTGTGTGGAGAGCTGCGACCGGACGCCATATCGTTGGACATGATGTTGCCCGTCATGAGCGGGGTCGCTGCGACCGAATACATCATGGCGTATTGTCCAACGCCGATTCTCATCGTTTCGTCCTCGTTCAACCGGGGCGAGTTGTTCGAGACCTACGACGCACTTGCTGCGGGTGCCGTCGATGTGCTCGAGAAGCCTCGTGGCGACGAGTCGGACGTTGTGTGGGAGCGGAAGTTCATTTCTACCATGAAGCTGATCGCTCGCATCAAGGTCGTCACGCACCCTCGAGCTCGGCTCGCCGCGTTCGGACCGGCACGAGCAGCGACCCCCGCGCCCATACAACCGTCCGTGCAAGTGCACTCGCAGCTCACACTCGGACACGCTTGTAAGGTTATCGTGCTGGGAACTTCGACGGGTGGACCGGGTGCGCTGGTCGAAGTACTTCGCGCCATTCCTCCAGACACAGGCACGCCGATCCTGTTCGTGATGCATATCGACGAGGCGTTCGGCGCCGCTTTTGCCCAATGGCTCGAGGTCCAGACCTCTCACCGTGTGGTGTGTGCTCGTGGTGGCGAACCGCTCGACGCTTGCGTGGGGCGAGTTGTCATGGCACCCCCCGGGCGTCACCTGGTCGTGCGAAGCGGAAGGCTTCACCTGACGGACGATCCCGAACGCCACTCATGCCGGCCGTCCGTCGACGTGTTGTTCGAAAGCGTGAGCCGCGAGATCGGAGCGAATGTAGTCGCGTGCCTCTTGACCGGTATGGGACGCGACGGGGCCGCCGGCCTGCTCGAGATCAAGCGTGCGGGGGGACTCACGATCGCCCAGGATGAAGCGAGCTCGATCGTCTACGGCATGCCACGTGAGGCGGCGTTGCTCGGGGCCGCGGACCGCGTGTTGCCGCTTTCCGACATCGGTCCGGCCGTGGCGGCGCTCGTACGGGCGCGGGAGGGGGCAAAACGATGACGCCGAACGTGCTCATCGTGGACGACAGCCTGACAGTCCGCATGGACCTCGCAGACGCGTTCGAGGCCGCAGGATTCCATTCGCTTCCGTGCGCAACGGCCACGCAGGCGCGAGCGGCATTGGCTGCCAACGTCGTGTCGCTGGCGATCTTGGACGTGCTTTTGCCCGATGCGGACGGCGTCGAGCTCATGATGGAGCTTCGAGCCCACCCTGCCATGGCCAGTGTCCCGATCGTGATGCTTTCTACCGAGGCCGAAATCAAACATCGGATTCGAGGGTTGCAGACGGGTGCCGACGACTACGTCGGCAAACCCTACGAAACCAGCTACGTCGTCTCACGAGCGCGAGAGCTGCTTCGTGACCATCAGCGCCTGCCGACACAAACGGCAACCGTCCTCGTCATCGACGACAGCAGGACATTTTGCGAGCAGCTTCGTCGTGCATTCGAGCAGGCCGGATATGGGGTAATGACGGCCTCGAGTGGAGAACAAGGCTTACGCATGGCGTCGAGTCACCGGCCCATGGCGATCGTCGTGGACGGCGTGATGCCGGGTATCGATGGCGCGACCGTGATCCGCACGATTCGTTTGGATGCCGCGCTGCGCGGAACACCGTGTGTGTTGCTCACGGCGTCCGACGATCGCGAAGCGGAATTGCGTGCGCTCGACGCCGGAGCAGACGCATTCGTGCGCAAGGAGCAGGATCTCCAGGTCGTGCTTGCTCGTCTCGCAGCCGTGCTGCGCAGCGCCAAGACTGAACGTCCGGATGCGGACACACTGCTCGGCCCAAAGCGCGTGCTGGCGGTCGACGATAGCGCGACCTACGTCAACGAGCTAGCTGCCGCTCTGCGGGGGGACGGGTACGACGTGATCATCGCCCAGTCGGGCGAGGAGGCGATCGAGATGTTGGCGGTTCAGCAAGTCGATTGCGTCCTGCTCGATCTGGTCATGCCCGGTCTTGGTGGAAAGGAGACATGTCGGCGCATTAAAACGTCGCCAGTCGTGCGTGACATTCCACTCATCATGGTCACGGCCGTCGAAGACCGTGCAGCCATGATCGAAGGTCTCGGCATCGGCGCGGATGATTTTATCTCCAAGTCGAGTGAGTTCGAGGTGCTCAAGGCACGCGTGCGCGCACAGATCCGCCGTAAGCAATTCGAAGACGAGCATCGGCGAATACGCGAGGAGCTGCTTCGCAGTGAGCTCGATGCGGCAGAAGCGCGAGCGGCTCGTCAAGTCGCTGAGGCCAAGGCCGCCCTCACAGACGAGCTCGAACGAAAGAACAAAGAGCTCGAAGCGTTCAGCTATTCGGTTTCGCACGACCTCCGAGCGCCACTTCGCAGCATCGATGGATTCAGTCAAGCGGTTCTCGAAGATCATTTCGAAAACCTCGACGAAATGGGACGTGACTACCTGCAACGCGTCCGGGCAGCGGCGCAGAGGATGGGACAACTCATCGATGATCTCCTGCTGCTCTCACGTGTCAGTCGCGCCGGTCTACACCGTCGGCCGGTAAACATCTCGAATATCGCACGCACGGTAGTCGACGAACTGCGACGCAAGGATCCCCAGCGGAGCATCGAATTCGTGCTCCAAGAAGATGTGATCATAAACGCTGACGAAGGGCTCTTGCGTGTGGTGTTCGACAACATCTTGGAAAATGCGTGGAAGTTCACACGCAAAACTCCAACGCCCCACATCGAGTTTGGCGTGATCGAGCGCGACGCACACACCGTGTTGTTTGTGCGGGACAATGGCGCAGGGTTCAATATGGCGTACGCGAACAAGCTGTTCGGTCCATTTCAGCGCTTACACAGCGAAGACGATTTCCCAGGCACGGGCATTGGCCTCGCCACGGTCCATCGCATCGTCGATCGCCATGGAGGACGCGTATGGGCGGAAGGTGAAGTCGGTCGCGGTGCAACCGTGTTCTTCACGATTCCATTCGAAACCGGAGATCCAAAATGATTCGCAGCGGTAACTTGTTGCTCGTCGAGGACAACAAAGACGATGTCGAGCTCACGCTGCGTGCATTCGCGAAGACCGAGTTCGCGCGCAAAATCGCGGTTGCGCGAGACGGGGAAGAAGCACTCGAATATTTGTTCGCCACGGGTCCATACGTCGGACGCGACCCGACGATCCTGCCCGCGGTCGTTCTGCTCGATCTCAAGCTTCCGAAGGTCGATGGACTGGAAGTGTTGCGACGAATACGCGCCAGTCCGCGCGTGCGAAGGATCCCCATCATCATTTTGACGTCCAGCAACGAGGAACAGGACCTGGTGGCCAGCTACGATTTGGGTGCAAACAGCTTCGTTCGCAAGCCCGTCGATTTCGTCGATTTCGTGCAGGCCGCCCGTCTACTCGGGCTGTATTGGTTGGTCACCAACGAGCCGCCACCGAGGAGTGCACGACCATGAAGCGTTCGGCCGCCCCTGTGCCCAACAAGGGGACCTTGCGTGTGCTCATCGTCGAGGATGTACGCGACGACGCCGACCTGCTGTTGCTCGAGCTGCGAAGGGGTGGCTATGAGGTGATGAGTGAACGTGTGCAGACTGCCGATACCATGGCCGAGGCGCTCGATCGACAACCCTGGGATATCGTGTGCTCTGATTGGTCGATGCCCGATTTCAGTGCGCCCGCTGCCCTCGAGATACTCAAGAAAACCGGGCGCGATCTCCCGTTCATCATCGTCTCCGGGACGGTTGGAGAGGACATTGCCGTCGAAGCGCTGAGGGCGGGTGCTCATGATTTTCTGGTGAAAAACAGACTGGCCCGATTCATTCCGGCGATTGAGCGAGAGTTACGCGAAGCCAAGATCCGTGGCGAAAAGACTGCGATTCAGCAACAGCTTTCGATTTCGGACCGCATGGCTTCGGTCGGCATTCTCGCGGCCGGTCTAGCCCACGAGATCAACAATCCGCTTGCCGCCGTGCTCGCGAATCTCGAGCTCGCTGTTCGTGACGTGGCCGAATTGACCAAGCAGGCCAACGAAACACCGCTCGTACGAGAGTTGACCAGCGAGCTCGCCGACGCACGTGAATCGGCCCAGCGTATTCGCGATATCGTTCGCGATCTGAAGCTGTTCTCGCGTGCCGACGATGACAAGCCTGGTGCGGTCGACGTACGACGAGTGCTCGAGTCCTCGCTGAGAATGGCGCACAACGAGATCCGACACCGCGCGCGGGTCGTCAAGGATTTTGCTGCCGTTCCGCTCGTCGAAGCGAGTGAATCGAGGTTGGGGCAGGTGTTCCTCAATCTCATCGTCAACGCAGCGCAATCCATTCCCGAAGGACGAGCCAAGGACAACGAAATTCGTGTCCGCACTTTGATGGGTGCTCACGACCGCATTGTCGTGGAGGTGTGCGATTCCGGCTCAGGAATGTCGCCAGACGTGCTCAAACGCTTGTTCCAGCCGTTCTTCACCACCAAGCCGCTCGGTGTTGGCACTGGTTTGGGGCTATCGATTTGCCATCGGATCATCACAGAAGCTGGCGGAGAAATGACCGTCGACAGCGTGCTCGGAAAGGGCAGTACGTTCAGAGTTCATCTTCGACCCGCCGGCGACATTCGCGAGCTGGCACCCGTGGTGAAGCCTATCGCCTCGAGCGCGGCTCGTCGTGGTCGGATTCTCGTGATTGATGACGAGCCGGCGATTGCTACAGCGATTCGCAGAATGCTCGCAAGAGATCACGAGGTGATAACGGTGAACCGGGCACGGCAGGCACTCGATGCGATCGTTGCAGGGGAGCAGTTCGATGTCATCCTGTGCGATCTCATGATGCCCGAAATGACGGGCATGGACCTGTACGAGCGGCTTCATGAGGTGGCGCCCGACCAGGCTGAAAAGATCGTGTTTTCGACGGGCGGAGCGTTCACGGCTCGTGGCAGGGAATTTCTCGATCAGGTGACAAACCCGAGGCTAGAGAAGCCCTTCGATGCCACGGCGTTGGTCGCGATGATCAACGCTCGCGTGCGCTAGCAACACGTGCTGGACGAACCCTGGGCCGGGACGGAGCGGCTCCGTCCCGAACCCATGGCCCACAAAACAGCAGGCTCATTCGGGAACGACGCAGACGTCTCCTCCCTGACCCGTGCAGTTTGCGTCGCTCACGCAGGCACATTCACCCGTTGCCGGATTGCAGATCCCACCGCCCAGACAGTCGCTGTCTTTCTCGCATGGCTCCGTGGGTGCTTCGCAGCGCATCACGTCGTCGTCGGCCATGCCGATGCACTGGGTGCCCAGTAACAAGGCACAATCGGCATCGTTTGCACATGGATCGAAGCACGTGCCGACGCCATCGATGGGATGACATTCCTCGACGAGGGGATTTCCACAATCGTCGTTGTTTTCGCAGCCTCCGAACACACACACGCCATCCGTGCAGGTCCAATTGTTCGGATAGTTCTCGGACGGACAACCGAGCGCACCGAGGGGGCAACAGTCCATATCTTCCATGCAACTCTCTTTGCATTCGCCGTACTCGATCACGGGTGGCATGACGCATACGTCTTGACCAGTGCAGTTGGCGTCGCTGACGCAGCCACACGAGCCCGATACTGGATCGCAGATGCCCCTGCCGGTGCAGTCGTTGTCGCTGTCACATGGTTCCTCCGCAGCCTGGCAGCTCTTGATGCCGTTGTCCGACATGCCGATGCACATGGTACCGAATCCACAATCTGCATCGTTTCCACACGGATCGAAGCACGCTCCCACGCCATCGAACGGATGGCATTCCAGGTTCGGGTTGCCGCAATCATCGTTGTTCTCGCAGCCTCCGAACACGCACAGGCCGTCGGTGCATGTCCAGTTGTTGGGATAGTTTTCCGACGGACACCCCGGAGTACCGGGCGGGCAACAGTCGGCGTCTGCCATGCAGCCTGCCTGGCACTCGCCGTACCCTTCGCCGCCGCCCGTGTCGCCGCCCGTGGATTCACTGCCTGAGCCGGTCGAGCCGCTCGAAGTGCTTCCGCCCCCCATGGTGGTTTCGCTACCCGTCGTCGAGCCGCCCGAAGTCGTTGCGTCGGTTGTGGTCGCGTCGTCGCCGGAAGTGGTCGTTTCCTCGGTTCCGGTATCAGGTGGACCATCATCGGTCACGTCGCCCGTGCTACTCTCTTCAGTGGCGCCGGTGTCTTCTGCACCGTCGTCCTCACTGCCGTCTTCGTTTTTTTTGCATCCGACGACGAGGGAAGCCATGGAAGAGAACAGCAAAAAGGTGCGAAATTTCATAGAGATGTTCCTTGTCTGGGTTGTTGGTTGACCAGAAGATCCTGTGCTTTATACGACACCATTGCGAGGCAGTGTTCTGGGGATCGATGGTGCAAAATTCGCTTTCGCAACGATTGAAAGCTCGCCTACGAACTAGACATGTAGTCACGTGTGGCAGCCGATCGCGATATCGGAGAAATAATTCATTCCACGATCGGGAACGATCGGTGCTAGCGAAAACGGACCACCTGGCAGCCCCGACCGGGGGGCTGCGGCCACGTTCGTTTCTGGCAGGATGCGGGCGTGGCCGGCGAAGACGACGAAAACGACGGGGGCAAGCCAAACCTTTCGAAGGACGAGATGCAAGCTGCACGTGCTGCGTGGCGTGAGTTCGCTCGTGCACGGTCCGATCGTCGAGGCGCGAGAATTTCGGCTTCTCAGGCCCCGCGCGTCGGTATTTTAGTTGCGGTCCTCGTTGCATGCGTGGGCGTATCGGCGTTTTGGTGGTCAGCACACCAAGACGAAAGGACTGCTGTCATGACATACGCAGCCCCCGACTCGCGAGCAAGCAAGCCATCGGCAGTGCCATGGGACGCGGCGACCATCGAGAACGATGAGGAGCGTTCGTCGAGTGTGGTCGCTCCCGCTTCTAGGCCGGGCTCGGCCATGAGCGGGAGACCTCCACCCCCAGCGGGTACCCCCCCGATGAACGCACGCGCCTACCAACGTCTTCCGATGGGTCGTGACGACCGAGCGCCAGTGGGCGGCGTCGGTCGTGACGGTGCGCATGTCGACCGCATCGTCGTTGGCGCGAAGCTTCGCGGAGGCGAATGCGAGCAAAATGGTATCGACGTCTCCCTTGCCACGAGCCGCATGCTGCACTTGTGTTTCCGTGTGGTGCATGCGCGCCTCGACGAACAGGTCGTGGTGCTTTGGCGACGTGACGGACGAACGCGTAAACGCACATTCGTGCGCGTTCCCGCTAGCCATCATGGCTATCGCACGCGTCAGGTGTTGCACAACCCCGAGCACGGACGCTGGGATATCACCGTGATGTCCGAGGACCGTGTGCTTCTGGCGAGCACGAGCTTCGTGGTCGGGCCTTGAACACGGCTACCCTGTGAGCAGAGCGATCTCGAGCAGGGCGATCTCGAGCAGCTCGATCCCGAGCAGGGCGATCACCGACTAGCGACGCCTGCCGCGGTCACCACGTCCTCCACGGCCACCGCGGTCACGGTCACGATCACGATCACGGGGACGGTCGAACCCGCCGCCACCCCCGCCTCGATCGAAGCCCCCGCCGCCGAAATCACCACCGCCCTCGCGGGAGCGCGAAAATCCACCGCCACCCCCACCTCCAGATCGCTCGCGTCGTTCTTCGGCTTCGTTCACACGCAGCATGCGACCATCGACGGCCACGCCGTTGATCTCTGCGATCGCACGCTGTGCACCCTCGGGAGTGGCCATGGTCACGAAAGCGAATCCTCGGGATCTACCGGTCTCACGGTCGAGGATCAACTTGACCTCTGCAACCTCGCCGCACTTGGCGAATGCGCCCTGGATCGTCGCTTCGGTTGTGTCGAAGGCGAGATTGCCCACATAAAGTCGACTCTTCATCTGCTCTTGCTTTCCGTCATCGCGGCTCATTTGGATGCATTGGTCACATCCTCGACCATCGGTTCGACGAGCCGCAGCTTCGAACAAGGCCCGCAGCGGACGCACCACCGCGATCGACGTGACCGTCGCCAGACTGGTGACGCGTGTTGGAGGTCGAGCGCAAGTAACGTTCGTGACCAGGGCACGGTACCACAAGCGTCCTTAAAAAAGGCAAACCGCGGCGCGTCAGCCCCGCGGGTCGCCAGCAGGTCCCCGTTGGGCCAATCTGTGATACGAGGACCCGCCTCGTCCGCACATGGACGCGCCAAGCATCGCAACCCTTGCTGAATCGCTCCGCAGCGCGTCGCCGCGCCAGATCTTGGCGCGAGCGTTGGATGAATTCGCCGAGGACATTGCGATCAGCTTCAGCGGGGCAGAGGACGTGTTGCTCATCGAGCTTGCGCATCAGCTCGGTCGCCCATTTCGAGTGTTTTCGTTGGATACCGGCCGCCTCCATCCCGAAACGTATCGCTTGTTCGAGCGCGTGGAGTCGCGTTACGAGCTGCGCATCGAGGTCTGCTTTCCGCACAGCGAGCCGGTGCAAAAACTCGTGCGAAGCAAGGGAATGTTCTCATTTTATCGCGATGGACATCAAGAATGCTGCGACATTCGCAAAGTCGAGCCGTTGCGTCGACAATTGTCGGGGCTGCGGAGCTGGGTGACCGGGCAGCGCCGCGACCAAAGCCCTCATACCCGCTCTTCGCTCGAAGTCGTGGAGACGGATGGTATGTTTGCGGGCAAACACGGGTCCGCCCTGGTGAAGTGGAATCCGTTGGCGTTCGCATCCAGCACGGATGTGTGGGACGCGATTCGAGCATTCGACGTGCCGTACAACCAGCTCCACGAACGTGGCTTCGTGAGCATCGGATGCGAGCCATGCACGCGTGCGATTTTACCAGGACAACACGAACGCGATGGTCGCTGGTGGTGGGAGCAGGTCGACAAGAAGGAGTGTGGCCTGCACCCGAAATCCACGTCATGACTCGCGCGAGCTGAGCATGCGACTGTTTGCAGGCACCAGCGGCTTCGCATACCCAGCCTGGAAGGGCTCGTTTTATCCGGAAGGGCTGCAAAATGGCGAGATGCTGGCGTACTACGCTGTGCGCCTCGATGCCGTGGAGATCAACAATACGTTTTATCGCATGCCCAAATCCGCCATGTTCGTCGATTGGGTGAGCAAGGTCCCCGATGAGTTCTCGTTTGCCATCAAGGCCCCGCAAAAAATCACGCATGGGGCGCGTCTCTTGGATACCAAACCTGCAACTGACCGACTGTTCGAGGTATGTGCAGCCCTTGATCGGCATCTGGGCCCCGTGTTGTTTCAACTGCCTCCGCAGCAGCGTACCGACCCGGAACGCCTGCAGCACTTTTTGCAGGAATTGCCGCCGCAAGCCCGCGTGGCGTTCGAGTTTCGCCACCCGTCGTGGGCGGATGATGCCATCTATACGCTCTTGGGTGCCCGTGGTGCGGCGTTGTGCGTAGGCGACAGCGAAACCGGTTCTCCCGTCCCGCTGGTACCCACGGCTTCGTTTGGGTACTTGCGTCTGCGACGAGACGAATACAGCGAGCTCGAGCTGCAACAATGGATCGCGCGGATCCGTGACACGGATTGGCAGGATGTATTCGTGTTCTTCAAACACGAGGACGAGGGCATGGCCGCCCGCCTGGCGCTACGCTTTCGCGAGTTGTTTCGAGATATGCACGGGTGAACCTCACCGGGGCCAGCCGGGACAGATCCGGTAGGGTCCTGGCCCCGGGGGCTTGCGCATTCACAGTGAGCCGTTCGACCATGGTACCGGGCGCCCGAGGACGAACAGCATGCACGACGACCATCCACCCGAGGTTGGCGCACCGAGGCGAGGCCTCGTGGGCATGGCGGTGTTCACCTTGGCGGCCGTGTGTTGGGTCGCGTGGGCGGTGATTCGTGTCAAACGTGGCGATCCCGGCGAATCATCGTCGGTGCCACCACTCGAGCTCGTAGCGGACGCAGGCAGCGTGGAAGAACGCGCAGACGTTCGCGATCACGACAAACAGCCGTCGACCGAGCGCTCGACCCCCGCGAGCTCCTCGAGCAGCGATCCGAGCTCGGCGCCCGATGGAAGCTCGGCGGCTCCCCCTCAGGCACGACGACCTGGATGGTGGCGAAATCCCGCGTTTGCCGATCGCCTCACGGCTCCCGAGCTCGTTCGATACACGATCCGTCGAGGGGGCTCGCTCGAGCGCGTCGCCAACTTGTTCAAGATCTACCACCACGAGATGCGTGCGCTGAATCCGGGTGTCGACTTCGAGCGAGAGTTGGCCTCGGGCACGCGGGTGGTCGTGTATCGCGGTGACGAACGTGCCGTGAGTGAGTCTCTCGGAACCCCGAGCGCTGGCTCGCTCGACGGTGCCATACCGATGATGGAAGGGCCCGGCCGCGTCATTCGCGCTACGCCTTGGAAGACCTGGGGCACATCGAGCACAGTGCGTGTGATCGATCTCGCACTGTCGGAGTGGATACGCCGCATGCCGAGCGGTCCGCCGATCATCGTCGGTAATCTGTCCGCACGCAAAGGCGGGCGGCTGGAGCCTCATAGTACTCACCAATCGGGTCGCGACGTCGACTTGAGCTATCCCCACGAGCCAGCCGAGAGCGAAGAGCTCACCTGGCAGGAAATGAGCGAGCGCAATTTCGACGCTGCAAAGACCTGGGTCCTGCTCGACGTGCTCGTCGAGACGGGCGGCATCGATCGCATTTTCATCGACCGATCGCTACAGAAGCTGCTTTACGAGCACGCCATGGCACACCAAACGGTTCCCAAGGCCGAGCTATCCAGCTGGCTCGAATATCCGGGTCGCTCCGGTGGGGCCGAGACCATTGTCACGCACGTCAGCGGACATACCGATCACATTCACGTTCGTGTGGCATGTCCGCCGTCACACACGCGGTGCAAGTCCAACGACTTACCCGACAGGAGTGGCCCGTGACCTGGAGCCGTGTTGTCGGGTCGCGGACTTGCACCCCGAGCTGCTAGGCTCGCTGTACGATGGACGAACCCACTCGCACCGAGCTCGAGGCCGCCGCTTTTCGCCAGCTGGTCGCGCACTTGCGTGAGCGTTCCGATGTTCAGAACATCGACCTGATGAATCTGGCCGGGTTCTGCCGCAATTGTCTGTCCAAGTGGTACCGCGCCGCGGCACAGGAGCGTGGCATCACCATGACGGAAAGTGATGCCAAGCTGGCCGTGTACGGCATGCCTTACGAGACATGGAAGGCCAAGTACCAAACACCGTGATCGAGCACGTGCGACTCCACGCGAGCGATTTCCGCTTTCATACCCCGGGGCGAGGAACATTCGACATCGGGCGCGAGGTGCAACAGATCGTGCATGACTCTGGCATCGAGCTCGGCTTGTGTGTTGTGTTCGTGCCTCATACCAGCGCTTCGCTGACGATCGGCGAAAACGCGGATCCTGACGTTCGCCGGGATCTCGAGGCATTTTTCGCTCGTCTGGTACCGGACGGTGATCGACTGTTTTCGCACACCGCCGAGGGCCCTGATGATATGCCCTCGCATGTACGCGCCGTGTTGACACAAACCTCCATATCGATTCCAGTGGTTGCCAGGAAGTGCGCGTTGGGAGTCTGGCAAGGCATCTACTTGTGGGAGCATCGCCTCGCCGGACATGATCGCACCGTGAGAGTCACGGTCCTCGGAGGCTGATCGCAAGGGGGTGATATGAAGCTGCGCCTCGTGTGTGGTTCACACCCACAGACTCCGATGGGGTTCTCGTTATGCAGTTGCTCCGGACTGTCATGATGAAAAGATCTTCCGCTTCTTTCCATAGGGGCTGCCGCACTGGCCGCGGTTGGAGTCTTCTCGGACGAGACGATTGTGGCCGCCGAAGGGACAAGCCCACCTGCGGTGCGGTCGTGTTGTGCCTCCAGCGCGCGTCCAACCCATATTCGCGCGTCCCGTCCGCGTGGATGAGAGCAGCCCTCTTTCGTGTTACCCCAATTTTGGGCTAACGTGGACGTTGGCGTGCACGCGCATCAACTCGTTTTGGAGTCGAGTGGCCGAGTCCTCATCGTGGACGACGAGCCGGCAGCGCGCAGAATCATGGAGAAGTTGCTGGTCGTGGATGGCTTCGAAGTCCTCGAAGCCGAGCACGGACAAGCCGCTCTCGACGTGTTGTCCCAAGGCGTGGTGGACGTGGTGTTACTCGACATGCGCATGCCTGGAATCGACGGTCTCGAGGTATGCAGGCGCATCCGGGCGAACCCCAAAACGGCGCATACGCCGATCCTGATCGTAACGGCATCCAACGATCGCGATGTCCGGCGGCAAGGCAAGCAAGCCGGTGCAGACGATTTTCTCTGCAAGCCGTTCGACGACATCGAGCTGCTCGCGCGTGTGCGAACGGCTGCGCGCTTGAATCTCTATTACTCCGGCCTCGAGCAGGCCGTGGAACGAAAAACGGCAGAGCTGAACGAAACCATCGCGCGGCTCGAGCGAGTGCAAGAGCAGCTGAGAGCTTCGTACTCGGAGAGCATCGAACGTTTGGCAAGAGCTGCCGAATTTCGCGACGATGAGACTGCGCAACACCTGCAGCGCATGAGCCACTACTGCTATCTGCTCGCACGACGATTCGGGTTGGATCCATACGCATGTGAAATGCTGCGCGTGGCCAGTCCCATGCACGACGTGGGAAAGATCGGTATCCCCGACCACATCTTGCTCAAGCCCGGGCGCCTGAGCAACGCCGAATACGAAATCATGAAACAACACGCGGAGATCGGATATCGAATCCTTTCGGGTTCGAACTCGGATCTTTTGCATATGGCAGCCATGATTGCTTGGACGCATCACGAGAAGTGGGACGGAACCGGTTACCCACGGTGCCTCAAGGGGGAGTCCATCCCACTCGAGGGGCGTATCTCCGCGATTGCCGACGTGTTCGATGCGCTCACGAGCACGCGACCTTACAAGAGAGCGTGGGCACTCGATGACGCACTCGACCTGATGCGAAGCGGCCGAGGCATTCACTTCGATCCCAAACTGCTCGATCTATTCTTCGATTCCATGGACGAAGTCCTGGACATCCGGCAGCGTTTCGCCGATGGACCTTGACCACGCAGCCTGGTCAATAAGCCCTGCGCGATTCGCTTCGTTGTAGCTTTGCCTCGTGTTCGATGCGCTCCTGGGCCTCCACCGTATAGCGCGCGCTCGGCTGCGAAAGCAGACGAGCAAATGGGATCGCATCGCCGGTCTCTTCGCAGATGCCGTACGTACCGTCGTCGATGCGTCCGAGGGCCTCGTCTACCTCTCGCAGCCGGTGGCTCTGGCGCTCCGCGAGCTCGAGATCGGTGGAACGTAGCGTTTCCGTGGCCGCGAGATCCTGGGCGTCTCCGGGATCGTCCGTGGTGACGTCTCGGTCCTGACTACCGGCCCCGGCCGAGCTCGTACGTCCGGTCAGATCCCTGCGTTCCGCAATGAGAAGTGCTCGCAGTTGCTCGACCTGAGCTTTGCTGAGATGGTCCATCGATTCAGCATA
>Ga0187893_10003404_pt1 | contig 32347 bp, 31 predicted proteins | sample MA1701074metaG_FD_139574 | JGI IMG/M metagenome (GOLD analysis project Ga0187893, IMG submission 139574) | White microbial mat communities from a basaltic lava cave in the Kipuka Kanohina Cave System on the Island of Hawaii, USA - MA170107-4 metaG ...
CTTGCCGGACTCGGTCTCGCCCCGACGGAGATTGCGGCCCTCGAAGCGGCAGGCACCGTACGGTCCAGCGTGCTCGCGGACGGCCACGTGGCGGGCCCGGGCTCAGCGGCGCCGCAGCAGGGTGGATGAGAGGTCGATCCTGAAGTCCGTCTCCGGAATCGCTGAGAAGAGGGCGCGGTACTCGAGGGGAATGGGCGCCTCGCCGAGGGTCGTGAATCGCCCCGCGTCATCCACGCGCCCGGCCACCAGGAAACGGCAGCCGTGGCTGGCGATCTCGTCGAGCGCCGCGCGCATGTTCGCCTCGCTGTTTCCGTAGTAGCGCGGCTGGACGATGCGCTCGGCGGTGTCGGCGCCCACCACGAACGTCGTTCCCCCGAAGAGGCGGGCCTTTTCGCGAAAGGTGGGCGCACGAGTCAGCTCCACCACGTGGGGCACCTCGAACTGTCTCAGCCGGCGGATCACTTCGGTCTCGCCGAGGGGCGGCTTGTCGACGTTGGTCACCGACAGTTCGAAGGCCACCAGCGTGCCGAGGCTCCGGGAGGCAACCTGGGCCAACCCGAGGTGGCCGGCGTGCAGGGGATTGAACGAGCCCGGGAGGATCGCGCCTGGGCTCGGAGCGCCACGCGAGAGCTGGCCGTCGGGACAGAGGGTCAACCGATCGATCGAGCCGGCGAGCAACTGCGCCAACAGGTCAGGCTCCGCCCCGCGCCCCTCAGTGAGCCGGTCGCCCTTCCCGAGAAGGCTGCCCGTGGTTGGCGCGCTGATCCCGCAGGCGCGGGCCAGCATGGCGATGATCGCGCGCGCCACCACGTCCTCTTCGGTTCCGCGGTCGCGCCGGTCCTTCTCCAGCACGATGGAGGTCACGTCGAGCCCCTGGTTCGTCGCGACGGCGAGGTGACAGCGGTGCTCGCCCTTCTTGGGTCGGTCGCTGGCCAGGCTTGCCGTCGCGCCGAGCCCGACGACGGCCGCCGCCTCCGGAGCCAGCGCGCGCGCGCGCTCGCGAGCCCGGCGGGCCAGGGCCACGGCCGTCTCTTCGCTGCACGCCTGATCGGGCGCGGCGCCGAGATACTGGGTGAGCGCGGCGCCGTCGTAGGGCACGATCGCCTCGAGGAGTGTGCGGGACGCGCCGGGCACGCGCAGCAGCTCTCCGATCGCACCGCTACCGCCGCCGGTGATGGCGAGCACCACGCGCCGACCCGAGCCGTGCACCTGCTCGATGAGACGTCGCCAGGCGTCGTCCATCGCGGGACGGATCAGTATCGGCCGCCCAGCTTGGTGTGGTCCCAGCTCACGATCTTCTCGGGGACGATCTTGAGGAGCACCCGCTTGGGTGCACTCGCCGCCGCCGCCGGCGATGGACCGCGGGCGCCCCGCTCCTGAGCCATGTGGGCAAAGGCGGCCTGTACCGCCGCGACGTCGTCGATGATCTCGCACCGCCCGCGCACCATCACCCCCCGCAGCTCGGCGTAGCCGGCGCCGGTCTCGACCATCAATGCGACCTTGGGGTTGCGCCGGATGTTCACCACCTTCTGGGCCTTGCCATACGAGGTCATGTAGAAGGCCCCGTCCTTCACGAAATAGTTCATGCCCACCACGTGGGGGAACCCGCTCTGGTCGATGGTGGCAAGGGCGGCCTTGTGGTGCTCGCGCACGAAGGCCGCTTGCTCGTCGGGTCTCAGCTGGATGTCTTGGCGTCGGCTCATGGACGATCCTTTCGACATGTCGGCGTCGGCGCCGTCGCCTTGCTTCGATCCCCCCCTCAGAACAGGGGGCTGTTCGATTCGAGACCGAGAATGGTGCGGCCCACCGCCTCGTAGTTCACGAACTGCAGCTGATTGTGGCGGGTGACGACCTCGGCATCGCGGGCGTACCGCTCCAGAGGGCTGCTTGCGAAGATGGACGTCGTCCCGGCCGCCACGCACACCATGTGGGTCGCCCGGGCAGCGCTCTGAGCGGCGTGCGTCATGGCCATCCGCAGATCCGAACGCTGGCGCTCGGTGACGAGATCGCCGGCCACCACCGTCTGCCACATCTGCCCGACCACATCGAAGAGGAAGGCTCGTCCCGAGCGCAGCACGGCCTCCGCTTCGCCCACCTGTGCCTGCACGATCTGCCGATCCCGCAGCAGCTCGGACGACGAGCGCGGGACCTTCACCTGGGCCAGCTCGACGAACTCGTCGATGGCGGCGCGGGCCACGCCGAGCCCCACGCAGCAGAACCCGCAGCCGGCCAGGTCGAAGCCGTGCATGCGATTCATGGGTCCGGTGACGCGCGCCCGCAGGTCGAGCGCCGAGAAGGTGTGCTCTTCGGGCACAAAGAGATCATTGACCTCGATGTCGTGGCTGCCGGTGCCGCGCATCCCGCTGACGTTCCAGGTGTCGATGATGCGCGCGTCGGACTTTGGACAGAAGTAGGCGATCCGGATTTCCTGGTCGCCATTGGGCCGCCGGCGGGGCGCGTCGCCGTCGAAGACCTTGCAGGCACCGTGGAGGAGGGAGGAGTGCATGCAGCCACTGGCAAAGAACCAGTGCCCGGTGACCCGGTAGCCGCCGGCCACGGCGACGGCGCGGCCGCGCGGGTTCGCCGAACCGGCGGAGACACCGACGGGATCGCTATGGAAGAGTTTCCGGCGTACGTCGGGCGCGAACTGGGCACTCTGGCGAAAGGTGTTGATTCCCATGGCCAGGCACCAGCCCGTCGAGCCATCGGCCCGTGCCATCTCCTCGATCACCTGGAGCGTGGTCACGATGTCGGCCCCCAGACCGCCCTCGTCTCTCGCCACCCCGACCTTGAACAGACGGGCGTTGGCGATCTCCATCACGAGATCCGGCGGCAACTGGCGCGCCGCCTCGATCTCGGCGGCGCGCTCGCGGACGCGCGGCGCCAGGGCGTGGGCGATCTCCAGAGGCGCCGGCGCCTCGCGGGCGGTGTGGGTAATCATGGAGTCAGGAGGGGCGGAACGCCGACTCGAGCTGCCTGATCATGTCCTCCTCGGCGGTCGAGACGGAGCCGGCGCCGAGGAAGCCCCCACTCGCCTTGGCGACCCCCCGCGCGCGTTCGACGAGGCACGATCGGAGCGCGGCCACCTGCTCGGAGCTCAGCTGCTCGCAAATGCCCTGCACCATGTGGCGCCAAGCCGTGAGGAGCTTCGGCTCGGGCTTGTGATCGAGCCAGCTCCGCAGCAGATCGTGCCCAACGGAGCCCGGCGTGGTTCCGGACTTCTGAGCGCGTTCGAGAATCGCCTGCTTTTCCTTCGAGTCGAGCTGGCCATCCGCCCATGCCACCTCCACGAGGGGAACCACCGAGAGGGCCTCCACCACCTCCGGGCGGATGCCGAGGTTGAGCAGCGTGTCGAGGATGGCCGGGTTCGTGATGCCTGAGGCCTTGGCCAAGGCCTCGCGCGACGCCTCCTTCTGCTTCAGCTCGCGCAACCGCTCCATCAGCCGCTCGTCTTCCCGGCGAAAGAACTCATCCTCGAGCGTCCGCACTCGATCGCCCAGGATCTGCTTGCCGTCGCGTGGAGTCTCGGCCATGGAAACCTCCCTGTTCGCTTGATGATAGCAGGCGTCTTGCCGTCTTGACACGCGCCGTGGCCGGTCGCTAGGCTCTTCTCAAGGTGCCATGTGATCTGGTTCTTCACCGATACCCACCGGAGGGCGCTCGCCATGAAGATTAGAAGGTCATCCCTTGTCCTCGCCATCGCGGTGCTGTCCCTTGCGCTTGGCATCGCTGGCCCCACCAATTCTCAGGATGCCGGCGCCAGTCTGGCTCGGCTCGGCAAGGTACGCTTCCCGGTATCGTGCAATCCCGCCGCCCAGAAGGAATTCGAGGTGGCGATGGCCTACTACCACTCGTTCGCGTGGCCCCAGCTTAAAGCCAGCCTCGAGCGGGTCCTCCAAGCTGACCCCAGTTGCGGCATGGCTCACTGGGGTCGCGCCCTCGGCTATCTCGACAATCCCTTCCTGTGGCCGGGTAGCCTCTCGCCGAAGGTGCTGGCGGAAGGGCAGGCGGCCATCGACGCCGCGCGCGCAACCAGTCTTAAGACCCAGCGCGAGCGCGACTACGTCGAGGCGCTCGCCGTGTTCTTCAAGGACACGGACAAGCTGAACCACCGCACGCGCGCCAAGGCTCTGGAGGACGCCATGCAGGGGGTGGCCGCTCGCTACCCGGAGGACACCGAGGCCACCGTTCTCTACGCGCTTGTCCTCTCGGCCAACTTCGATCCGAGCGACAAGAAGTACACGAACCAGCTCCGGGCGGCCAAGACTCTCGAGCCCGTCTTCCAGCGCCAACCCGATCACCCGGGCGTGGCCCACTACCTCATCCACAGCTACGACTATCCGCCGATCGCCGCCCAGGGGCTCGACGCCGCCCAACGCTATGCCAAGATTGCCCCCGACGCCGCCCATGCCCAGCACATGCCGTCCCACATCTTCACGCGGGTCGGGCAGTGGAAGGAATCGGTGGAGTCGAACCGTCAGTCAGCCAAGATCGACGGCGACAAGACCGTGAACAGCCCTCACGCTTACGACTACATGGTCTACGCGCTCCTGCAGCTCGGCCAGGATCGCGCAGCGGCCCAGGTGAACGCCCACGCCCAGGGCGTGACTCCCAAGGCCGACCACGTCGCCGCCGCCTACGCGTATGCGGCGATGCCCGCCCGCATCGCCATCGAGCGCGGGGCCTGGCAGGAGGCAGCGAAGCTGTCGATGACGCCGGCGGCCGAGACCTATCAGTGGAAGAAGTATCCACAAGCGGAGGCTATCCATGCCTTCGCTCGCGGGGTTGGCGCGGCCATGAGCGGCGACGCGGCCTCGGCCCGGGCCGAGGTCGCACGCCTGCAAGGGCTACGCGATACGGCGACGAGCATGAAGATCACCTACTGGGCGGAGCAGGTGGACATTCAGGCGGAGGTAGTCCGGGGGCTCACCGTGTGCACCGATGGAAAAACCGATGAGTGTCTCGCCATCCTACGCGCCGCCGCCGACCGTGAGGACGCCACCGAAAAGCACGTGGTCACCCCGGGCCCCATCCTGCCGGCGCGGGAAGTTCTGGCCGCCGTGCTGCTGAAGCAGGGGAAGGGTGCCGACGCGCTGCGCGAGTTCGAGATGGTGCTGGTCAAGGAGCCGAACCGTTATCGTGCACTGGCCGGCGCGCTGCAAGCGGCCGAGCGCACGGGCGACGCGAAGAAGACCGCCGTCTTCGCGTCGCGAATCGTGGATCAGACCTCGGCTGCCGACAGCCCGCGGCCGGAGATCACACAGGCGCGGGGCGTGGTCGGCAAATAGGCGACGCCGGCAGGGACGCGTCATGACGCGCACGTGGGTCGTCGCGGCCCTGGTGGCCTCCGCCGTCGGCGTGGGCGGCCCGGCGTACGGGGCCGAAAGCGATCCGCTGCCCGTGCCGAAGGGCGGTGCCCGGGCGCGTGCGGTGGCCGCCTACAACGAGGGCGTGAAGCTGATGGTGGAGAAGCGCTACGCGGTCGCTCAGCGGAAGTTCGAGGAGGCCCTGGCGGCGGACGAGCGGCTTGCCGAGGCGCACAACAACCTGGCCTTCAGCCTGCGCATGCAGAGTCCTCTGAATGCCCAGCGCGCCTTGAAGCACTACGATCGGGCGCTCCAGCTCAAGCCTGACCTCGCCCGCGCCTACATGTATCGCGGGGTGCTCTATACCCAGCTCGGGAATGTGGACGGGGCGCGTGCCGACCATGGACGATTGCTCACGCTCGACCCGGCGCTGGCCGCCAAGCTCGAGGCCGTGATCGCCGGCCGCACGCCTGACGACGGGTCCGAAGGACTCACCGGCCAGTACGACTGAAGCCGGGCGCGACGGACAGATACACGCGGGCGACGCGCGGCCCGACGGTGGGGGCGATGTTGTGCAGGCCGAGGCCGTGGCGGGCGGCCACCTCGGCGGCGGTGATCTCCACGTCGCCCTGGCGGCCGATGATCACGACCTCGTCGCCGACCTGGACGTCAGGCACATGGGTCAGGTTGACCCGCGTGTGCTCCAGCGAGGGGTCGCCGATGATGGGCGCCGCGTGTCCGCGCACAAGCACCCGCCCGGCGTGGAGCCAAGCGAGGCCGTCGGCCGAGCCCATGGGGATGACCCCGAGGCGCAGTGGCGCCGTGACGGGAAACGGCGCCAGCGCAGCGAAGCGCTCGCGGGGGGCGAGCTCCTTGAGAGCGATCACGCGCGAGGTGAGCGCGTGGAGCGTCGGCCGCAGCGGCACCGGCGACGTTTCGCCCGGGAAGGTGATGCCGTAGAGCATTCGGCCGGGATCGACCGCGTTCAGATACGTCTGGGGAAACGTCAGCACGAAGGGCGAGGCGGCGAGCAACCGGATCGGCACCCTCACACCCCGCGCTTCCAGCTCGTCGACTACCATCGTGAAGCGGCCGAGCTGCCACTCGGCGTAGGCGGGATCGGTACCTACGGGGGCGTGGGGATGGGCGCAGAGCCCGGCCAGGCGAAGGTGCGGCTGCTCCAGCATGGCCGTGACCATCTTCACGGCCCCCTCGGCGGGAACGCCCAGCCGCTCGAGCCCGACGTCTACCTTGACGAAGACATCGCACGGCTCGCTGGCCGCCGCGGCGTAGGCCCTCGCGCTCTCGAGGTCAACGAGGGTCGGGATGAGGCCGTGGGCGATGGCCTGCGGAGCCGCCTCGGGCAGCGAGTTCGGGTAAACGAGGATGGGGGCCGTGATCCCACGCCGGCGCAGGCGAATGCCCTCGGCCAGGTCGGCGACGCCCAGCGCGTCGGCGCCGTGCGCGACGAAGACGGCCCCCAGCTCGGCGGCGCCGTGCCCGTAGCCGTCGGCCTTGACCACGGCGAAGATCTTCCGCGTCGGCCCCACGAGCTGGCGCACGGCGCGCACGTTGGCGGCAGCGGCATCGAGGTCGATCTGCATGGTTGTCGGCCGGGGCGGGTACGACACGGGCATGGCGGTCATGGCGGCTCCTCGAGCTCCTCCAGGGGAGGATAGCCCGTGTCTGCCCCTTCGTGCTAAGGTCCCTGCGCCAGCACGACATGCTTGGACACGCGCCGAGATGAAGGTCTCGTTCTTCGAGACGGCCCGCTACCGTTCGCCGCAGCCCTTGCCACCCGAGTGGCCGGTGCCGTCGGGAGATTATGACCGCGAGGCGGGTGCTCACGCCTACGAGATGATGATCGAGCGCCTGCAGTTCGTCGAGCAGCTCGGCTTCGACTGGGTGAGCGTCTCCGAACATCACTATTCTCCCCGCATCCTGACTCCCGCCCCCATCGTCTCGGCCGCGTTCATCGCCGCTCGTCTCTCGCGGATCAAGATCGCTCTGCTCGGTCCGATCGTCCCCCACAGCAATCCGGTGAGGGTGGCCGAGGAGCTGGCCATGCTTGATACCCTCGCCCAGGGTCGACTGGTGGTGGGGCTCCTGCGGGGGACGACGAACGAGGCCATGAGCTATGACCTCAATCCTCAGGAGTCGCGGGAACGCACCGACGAGGGCATGGAGCTGATCCTCAAGGCGTGGACGGAGCCCCAGCCCTTCGGCTGGCAAGGGCGCCACTTCCAGTACCGGACCGTATCCATCTGGCCGCGTCCCCTGCAGCACCCCCATCCGCCGACCTATGCACTCGGAACGAGCCGTGAAGCCTGCGAGTTCGCGGCGCGCCACCACCTTGGCTGCGGTGTGTCGTACGGATCGTTCGAGGTCATGGCCAAGGCCACCAGCTACTACCGCGAGCAGTGTGCCCGCCACGGCTGGCAGCCGGCGCCCGAGCAGATCATCTATCGCGCGAATATGCTGGTGGGCGAGACCGACGAGGCCGCGCAGGCCATGCTGCGCAAGGTGCCTGGGACCGCGCCCTTCGCCATGCGGGCGGGCGTGCGCGAGGCCATCTCGACCCTCGATTCCCGCAACATTGCCGGTGAGGCGCGGGCGCCGAACGTGGGCGGTGCGTTGCCCACGACGTTCGTGGGGAGCCCCGACACCGTCGTCGAGCAGGTCCGGCGATGCCGCGAGGTGGTGGGGGCGGGAGTCCTCGACCTGTCCCTGTTTCCTCCAGGTTCGCGTGACGTGGATCCGCTTACGGACGCGCTCGAGCTGTTCGGCACGAAGGTACTCCCGCGCATTCGCGACATCTGATGAGCGAACGGAGAGCCTGACCGTGGCGTTCAGCGAAGGTTACGTGGAGGCGGACGGCTTCCGGATTCGGTACCTGGAGGCTGGCCAGGGCCCTGCGCTCGTGCACCTGCACGGCGCGGGCGGGTTACGCCTCACGCGGGCGCATGATCTCTTGTCTAGCTGCTTCCGGGTGGTGGCCTTCGAGATGCCCGGGTTCGGCGAGTCGCCCGAGAATACCCGAACGTCGAGCATGCCCGAGCTGGCCTCTACCATGGCCCAGGCTGTCACCAAGCTCGGCATCGACGCCTTCAATCTCATGGGGACGTCGTTCGGAGGGACGACAGCCCTGTGGCTGGCGCTCCAGGCGCCAACGCGTGTGCTCGCCCTCGTCCTCGAAGCTCCCGCCGCGATTCGTCCCGAAGGCGCCACACCACCCGCCGGCACCCCCGAGGAGATCGCGCGGCGCCTGTATGCGCATCCGGAGCGGCAGCCGGCCACCCCGACGCTCGACCCGGCCCTCCGGGCCAAGGCGCAGCGACTGGTGCAACGGTTGCGGGTTCCCGACCGCGATCCGGATCTCGAGGGTCGCCTGCAGGAGCTGACGACGCCGACTCTGGTGCTGTTCGGCACCCTCGACCAGGTCATCGCGCCCGCCATGGGGCGCATCTACAAGGAGCTCATCCCCAACGGCCACCTGGTGTTCGTCTACGATGCCGCGCACGCCATCGCCGCCGATCGTCCGGAAGCGTTCACCGAAGTCGTGGTCGACTTCCTGGAACGCCACGAGGCATTCGTCATCAGCCGCACGGAAACGCTGATCCACCCGTAGGGCGCGTCAGCGGCTGGGGGCGACCTCGTCGAGGAACTCTCGGAGGCAGACGAGCAGGTCGGCCGGATTGTCTCCCTGCACGGTGTGACCCGCTCCCTCGATCCTCGCCCAGCGCCCACGCCGGAAGCGGCGGGCCAGCCGCTCGGCGTCCTCGTCATGAAACACATCGCTCTGGGCCCCGCGCACGACCAGGGTCGGGCACTCGACGGCGTCCACGGCCGACCAGAGCAGCTCGCGCCGCCGCGCATAGGCCTCGGGATCGACCTTGCCGCGGTGGCGCTGGTCGTACTTCCACATCCAGCGGCCGTCGGGCATCCGCCGCAGATTGTGCAGCAGACTCCGCCGCAGCAACTCGCGATTCCGGCGAGGGTTGAAGGCCAGGGCGCGATCCACGAACTGTTCCACTGAATCGAGCGGGGTTGCCTCCGCGGTGAACGCCGCGATCTTGCGGACCCCGTCCGAACGAATCTCGGGGCCGACGTCGACGAGAACGAGACCGTCCAGGCGACGGCGGTGCTGGCCGGCCCAGGCGAGCGCGTTGGCACCGCCGAGCGACATGCCGACGAGCACGAAGCGTTCGAGCTTCAGCGCGTCGAGGAACGCGTCGAGATCTCCGGCATGGCTCTCGGTCGAGTAATCCATTTGGGGCGACCACTCGCTCTCCCCGTGGCCGCGCTGGTCGAGGGCCAGGCAGTGCCGCCCCGGCCGCAGGGCCGCGCAGACGAGATCCCACGTATGCGCATTGAGGCCACCGCCGTGCAGGAACACGACGGGGGGAAAACCCGCGGTGCCCCAGTCGAGATAGTGGAACCGCATGGCTCGCAGTAGGAGGTGGTGTTGGCTGGGCAGCACGATTTCGGGAAGGTGTACGCCCGCGGTGGCAGCCGACAGCTCGAGATGGGCACGAAAATCGTCAGCACTCAGGCTCAAGAGGTGTCTCCTCGTTCAGGGTGTCGGCCGACCTCGCCGTCTGCGAGTATAATCGCGGACGCGGGCCGACCGAGGCGCGCAGGAGGCATGCCATGGCGCTGGAGATGACGCAGGCGCGAGTTCGTCCGGTGACCGGGACACACGTGGTGCGGGTGCAGCACGAGGGCATCGCGACCGTCGACGCCGAGCGGTCGAAGGACTTCTACTGCCGTGTTCTGGGCTTCCAGGTGTTGCCCCGCCCCGCCTTCTCCACAGGCGGCTACTGGCTCGGCACCCCCGGCATCTTTCCGCAGATCCACATCATCCAGTCGGACGTGGTACCACCAGGCCCCGACGCGCCCATCAGCCCCCGCGGCCGCCACACCTGCTTCGAGGTGGCCGACTACGACGCGATGAAGGCAACCCTGGAGCGCGAGGGGGTCCCTTACGTCGAGAACGCGCAGCCGGGCGGGCGCGTCCAGATGCTGTGCAACGACCCTGACGGCAACACCCTCGAGTTCCAGCCCGCGACCGTCTAGCCGTCGCCACCGTTCATTGTCGTTTCTCCGATCCCGAAGCCGCTCGGGCCGCGAAGGATTCGGCCAGCCGGTCCTGCGCCAGGAGGACGCGCGGCTGCTGGTAGGAGAAGGCTGCTACAGCGACGATGTCAACGTTCCCGGCCAAGCCTACGCGCACGTCGTGCGGTCGCCGCACGCTCGCGCCCGCATTCTACGCGTCGACACGACCACCGCCCGCGCCACCCCGGGCGTGATCGCGGTGCTCACCGGGCAGGATGCCGTCGCCGACGGGGTGGGGCCCCTCAAACACAGCCCGGTGCCAACGAATCCCTACGAATACATGATCGCGGCGCGCGACGTGGCCTTCGTGGCGCCGCATCCGCCGCTGCCCGCCGACTGCGCGCGCTTCGTGGGCGAGCCGGTGGCGATGGTCATTGCCGAGAGCCCCGCCGCCGCGCGTGATGGCGCCGAGCGCGTCATGGTGGAGTGGGCGCCGCTCCCCGCGGTCACGGCCAGCCTCGCGGCGGCAGATGCTGGCGCGCCGATCCTCTGGGAGGAGACCACCTCGAACGTCTGCGTGGAGTCGGAGGTCGGCGACGCCGCGGCCGTGGAGGCGGCGTTCGCCCGGGCTGCCCACGTCGTGCGCCTCGACACATGGGTGCAACGAGTCACCGGGGTGCCGATGGAGCCGCGGGCCGCCCTTGGCACCTGGGATTCGGCGAGTGGCCGTTACACCGTTCAGGCCGGCGCGGGGGGACTTGGACGCACTCAGACGGGAGTGGCCGGCGCCCTCGGCGTCCCCGAGAGTGCGGTTCGGGTGACGGCGCGCGAGGTCGGCGGCAACTTCGGAACGCGCAACAGCTGCTACCCGGAGTTCGCGCTGGTCGCGTGGGCGGCGCGCCGCCTCGGTCGACCCGTCAAGTGGACGAGCGAGCGACGGGAGGCGTTCCTGGCCGACTATCAGGGTCGCGATCTCGCGGTGCACGCCGAGCTGGCCCTCGACGCGGACGGCAATTTCCTCGCGCTGCGCGGCCTCAACACCAGCAACGTCGGCGCCCATGCCGTCTCGTTCCACCCGCTCAACAAGGGCATGGCCCTCACGGGGACCGTTTATAGGGTGCCCGCCGTGTCGCTCCGCGGCCGCGCTGTCGTCACCAACACGGCGCCAACCACACCGTACCGGAGCGCCGGCCGCCCCGAGATCATGTTCGTCATGGAGCGGCTGATCGATCTCGCCGCGCGCCGTCACGGGTTCGATCGCCTGGCCCTGCGGCGTCAGAATCTCGTGCCTGCCCGCGTCATGCCGTACCGGAACGCGGTCGGCGTGATCTACGACAGCGGCGACTACCAGGCGGCACTTGATCGAGCCGTGGTGCTGGCCGACTGGGCGGGTTTCGAGGGACGCCGAACCGAGGCGAGGCAGCGCGGGCGCTATCGGGGGATCGGCCTGGGCAACTACATCGAGCTGAACACCGGCTTCCCGCGCGAGCGAGCCCACATCACGGTGCACCCGGAGGGGTGGGTCGAGCTGGTGCTGGGCACGCTCTCGTCGGGGCAGGGGCACGCCACGAGCTTCGGGCAGCTGCTGGTCGAGTGGCTTGGGGTCAACCTCGCCGCCGTACGGCTGGTCACCGGCGATACCGACCTCACCGTCGTGGGTGGGGGCGCCCATTCGGCGCGGGCGCTGAGGCTGGCGGCGATCGTGATGGCGAAGGCTTCCGATCAGATCGTGGACAAGGGCAAGCGGATTGCCGCCTGGCTTCTGGAAGCGGCAGCGGCCGACATCGAATTCGCCGCGCCCCGGTTCAGCGTGAAGGGCACCGATCGTTCCGTCAATCTGTTCGAGGCCGCCGCCGCCGCCCAGCGCTCAGACGCGCCCTCGGACTGTCGTGGTCCGCTCGACGGAACGAGCGATGAGGACATGCCCCAGCCATCCTTCCCCTACGGCTGCGCGGTGTGCGAGGTCGAGGTCGATCCGGAGACGGGCGTGGTCGAGCTGGTGCGGTACACGACGGTCGACGACTGCGGCCGCGCCGTCAACCCGATGATCCTGCACGGTCAGACGCACGGCGGCATCGCCCAGGGTGTGGGGCAGGCCTTGTGGGAGGCCTGCGTGTACGAGCCCACCACCGGCCAGCTGCTGTCATCGACCCTGATGGACTACGCGCTTCCCCGCGCCGACATGTTGCCGTCGTTCACGACCGAGATCAGCGAGGTGCCCTCGACGGCGCATCCGCTCGGGTTGCGAGGCGGCGGCGAGGGCGGCACCACCCCGGCCCTCGGCGCCGTCGTGAACGCGATCTGCGACGCGCTGGCCGAGCTGGGTGTGGAGCACCTCGAGATGCCGGCGACGCCGGAGCGCGTCTGGCAGGCCATGCGGACCGCACCTGGCGGGTGACCACCTCAGCGAGGTGCGTTCGACGACGCGGCCACGTCGGCGGCCGGACGGCTGAGGGCACGCGCGCGATGCTCGCCCACGACCAGCGCGAGCCCGAGGGCGAGGCCGGTGACGCCGGCCACTGCCTGCGGCAGCCACCCGAGGGGCGGCATGAGCAGGAACGCGGCCGCCGCCCACATCCCGATTCGCCTTGCCCAGGAGCATAGTCAGCATGTGCTTGACTACCCGAGAAACAGCTGGCAGGTGTCGAGCCAGGCCTGCGTGGTGAGCGCCAGCGATTCGACGTCGACCCGCTCGTCGTTGCCATGGAAGCGGCCGGCCATCGCCTCGGCCGTCAGGGACCGCGAGAAGAGCCCGAAGCCGTAGGCGACCGCGCCGTGTTCGCGGAAGTACGGGGCGTCGGTGAAGCCCACGATCAGACGCGGCAGCAGATGTGCCCCCGGGTAATGAGCATCGACCACACGTCCCAGCACGTCCCAGAGCGGCGTTCCGATCGGGGACACCGACGCCGGCTTGGAGAAGAGCTTCTCCACGAACACCTCCTCGGCCAGGTCTCCGAGGGCCTTGTCGAGATGGCGGCGCACCTCGTCCTCGCTGTCGCCGGGAATGGTGCGGATGTCTACCTCGATGTCGACGACGTCCGGGATGACGTTGGTCTTTACCCCGCCGCGGCACATATTCGGGGAGAAGGTGGTGTGGGTGGCCGACCACGCAACCTTGGCCATGCCGGACGGCAGCTTGGCGATCGACTCGTCGACGCGGGAGGGATCGACCAGGGCAGCCTTCGTGGCCGGGTCGAGGTCAAGCGAGCCGACGAAGGCCCCCCACAGATCGTCCACGTACGGTGCCGGCCGGTAGTCGGCCAGGCGGCTCACCACGTGGGCGGCCTTGATCAGCGCGTTGTCGGCGCCATACGGCATCGAGCCGTGTCCCGGCGTGCCACTGACCCGCAGCCGGCGCCAGGCCACGCCCTTCTCGCCGACGTGGACGGTGACGTTCAGCTCGTCACCGCGCTGGCTGACGACCCCGCCGTTCTCGGTCAGCAGGTAATCCGCCCGGAGCGCGTCCCAGTGCCGCTTGCAGACGTGACCGGCCCCGAGGGCGCCGCCGGCTTCCTCGTCGGCACAGGCCAGATAGACGAGCGTGCCCCGGGGGCGCCACCCGCGTCGGGCGAGCGCCTTGAGGGCGACGGCCTGAGAGGCAGTGAGGTTCAGCATGTCGAGCGCCCCGCGCCCCCACACTTCGCCGTTGATCAACTCGCCCCCGAACGGCTCGCGCGTCCAGTGCTCGGGAGTCACGGGCACCACGTCGGTGTGGCCCATCAGGCAAAGAGTGGGGGCGGCGGGGTCGGTCCCCTCGATGCGGGCGACGAGGCTGGCGCGGCCCGGCGCCCCGTCTGGCTCGTAAACCTCGATGTCGAGCCCGCTGCCCTCCAGGTAGGCGCGCAGCACGTCGCTGGTGCGCACTTCCTGGCCGGAGCCCACGCTACCGTCGTTCACGCACTGGTTGCGGATCAGTTGCTGCAACAACTCCACGGTCTGGCCGGTCAGCGCGTCGTTCATGGCGTGTGACGGGTCAGGAAATCGGTCACCCGGCGGATCGACTCGGCCAGATGCGTGGGGGCTCGCCAATCCTTCTGGATCTCGAGGTTCGGGGCCAGCCGTGCGATCTCGGCACTCGTCTCGGCCGGATGGGGCTTGTCGGTGCCGGGCTGGAGCAGCAGCGGGATCCGGCAGCGCTTCACGAACTCGCGGGCGACCGAGAAGACGAACTCACCGCCGAACATGTTGTGGCCGAAACGCTGGATGACCTCCTCGGTCAGGGTGGGATCGCTGGCCAGCATGGTCTTGGCGAAGCCGCTGACGATCTCCTCCCACGTGTCCCGGTTCTCGTGCAGGCCGATCGGGTTCTGGAGCACGGCGGCGGTCACCCGTTCCGGCGCCATCTCGCAGAGAGTCAGGCAGTAGCTGCTGCCGATGCAGCCACCCATGACGTGAAAGCGTCGATGGCCCAGATGGTCCATCAGCGCCAGGTGGTCTCCGGCGTACGTGTGCCAGCCGTGAGTCTCTGTCACGGCGCCGCTCGAGCGACCGGCGTTGCGCTGATCCATGCCGATCACGGTGAACCGGCCGGCGAGGTCAACCATGGGATTCATCCACGGCGGGGCCGCGGACGGATTGCTCGGGCTGTGCCGCCAGAAGGCAAGCTCCGAGCGCAGACCGCCTGCTGCAAAGAGCAGCAAGGGATGGCCCGACCCGTGGACTTCGTAGTAGATCTCGGCCTCGGGACGCACGAATACCGGCATCGCCTTCCTCCCCACGGTGGTGATCGCGGTGCCCGGTCACGATAGCACTGCTTGGTCGAGCGCGCGCCGAGAGATCAGGCTGCGCGCGTGAAGCGTGATCAGATCTGCGCCATGCCGCCATCGACGAACAGTTCGATGCCGGTGACAAAGCTGCTGTCATCCGACGCGAGAAAGGTGGCGACTCTTGCGACCTCGTCCGGGTGACCCAGCCGGCCGAGGGGGATGGCGGCCACCAGACTGGTCTTCATCTGCTCGACCTGATCCTCGCTCTGGCCCAGGTTGCTGAGGCCGGGGGTATCGATCGGTCCTGGACTGATGGCGTTGACGCGGATCCCGCGGTGTTTCAGGTCGACCGTCCAGCAGCGCGCAAACGACCGCACGGCCGCTTTGGTTGCGCTGTAGACGCTGAACGCGGCCATTCCGGTCGAGGCGGCGGTCGAGGCGTTCAGGATGATCGACCCGCCGTTGGTCAAGAGGGGGAGCGCTTTTTGCACGGTGAACAGGAGCCCTTTGACGTTGACGCCGAACGTCTTGTCGAAGTGCGCCTCGGAGATCTCGCCCAGCGGGGCGGATTCGGCCAGGCCGGCGTTGGCAAAGAGAACGTCGATACGGCCCTTCTGCTCCTTCACGGTGGCGTACAAGCGGTCGAGGTCTGAGAGATTGGACACGTCACCCTGAAAGCCGGTGACGCCGTTGCCGATTTCCTTGACGGCTGCCTGGAGCTCGCTCTGACGGCGACCCGTGATGAAGACGTACGCCCCTTCCGCCACGAACCGCTTGGCGGTGGCGAGCCCGATGCCACTGTTGCCGCCCGTGATAACGGAAACTTTTCCGGCCAGTTTGTTCGACATGAGATGCTCCCTTCGTTCGGCGGGATGGCCTTGAAGTCTGTTGCTCCTTTTTCGATGCTGAGGGGCACGGGCGCGATTCACAGGCTGACGCGTGACGCAGCCCTCGTTCGACTAGAATTATACGGATGGCCCGCTCACAGCCGAGCCCGCGATCAACCCGGCGTGCCGCCTCGGGCCGGCGAACCGGGCGCACGCCGGTCGAACGATTGCGCGCGATTTGCCTGGCCTTGCCCGAAACGACCGAGAAGCTCGCGTGGGGCGAGCCCACCTGGCGTGTGCGAGAACGGCTCTTCGCCCAGCTCGACGATCATCACCACGGGGCTGACCACCTGGCCGTATGGTTGCCCGCGCCGCTCGGGGAGCAGGAGGCGATGATCTTTTCGGACCCCGCGCGGTTCTTCCGCCCCCCCTACGTCGGGCATCGCGGCTGGGTTGGGGTGCGGATCGACGGGCAGCCCGATTGGACGGTGGTGACGATGCTGGTGGAGCAAGCGTATCGGCAGGTCGCGCCAGCGCGCCCGCGCGTGGTGACTGCAGCCGTGCCCAGGCCGAGGCGGCGTGCGTCCAAACGAAGGAGCCCGTGATGCGTGTCATCGACATGGAGTGCAGCGTTCCAAAGCGCGCGACCAGCGGCGGCCAGGCGCCGGCGGCGAGCGCGCCGACAGAGGCCCCGGAGGCTTCCCTGGCTGAGCGCCCGGCCGGCTACGGCATGGCCAACTACGAGCGCATCTTCCGCTCTCGCCGAGCCGGCGGCGATACGCGCCCGGACACAGAACTGGCCGCCTACGTGGAGCTGCTCACCCGCGTCGGCATCGTGCGGGCGCTGCCCTTTGGCACCTCCAACGACGAGGTGGCCGAACTGCTCGATGACTATCCGGATCGCTTCATCGGCCTCGCCCGCATCAGCGGGCTCCAGGGAATGCGCGGCGTGCGCGAGCTGGAGCGGCGGGTACGCGAGCAGCAGTTCCACGCCCTCGGCGTGTCGGCGCTCGTGGACGGCATCCCCGCCAGCGACCGCCGCTACTACCCGCTGTATGCCAAAGCCGTCGAGCTCAACATTCCGGTGCGCATCTACTCGTCCATGAACTACGCGACCGACCGGCCGTACGACCTCGGCCACCCCCGCCACCTCGACCAGGTGGCCATCGATTTTCCCGAGCTGACCATCATCGGCGGCCTCGGGGGCTGGCCGTGGGTGAACGAGATGGTCGCGCTCGTCCGGCGCCATCCGAAGCTCTACCTCGACACCTCGGCTCATCGCGCCAAGTACCTCGGCCAGCGCGGGTCGGGCTGGGAGATGCTCATCCAGTTCGGCAACACGCTGATCCAGGACAAGGTCCTGGTAGGACTGTCGGCCGGTCTCGTTGGACAGCCCCACGAAATGCTGATCCAGGAGTACATGGCGCTGCCGCTCAAGGACGCCGTCAAGGAGAAGTGGCTCTACCGGAACGCAGCCCGGGTCTTCGGCCTCGAGTAGGCCCGAGATCTCAGCGGGTCGAGGCTTCACGCCCGGGACCGAGCAAGATCAGAATCACCGCCTCTGCCTGCAAGCAGGGCCACCGGCCGCCGAGTCGGCGTCGCCGCCACGAGCCACGAGGCGATCCAGGCCTCGGAGCTGAATGCGCTAGAATCGCGTCGCCAATCGAGCCGGCCGACAGACGGGAGGTCACGCCATGGACCTGGGACTGAGAGGGAAGCGGGCGATCGTCACCGGAGGGAGCCTGGGCATCGGCAAGGCGATTGCGCTGGAACTGGCCCGCGAAGGGGTGGACGTCGCGATCGTGGCGCGCTCCAAGGATCAGCTCGAAGCCACGGCACGCGAGATCGCCGGCGAGACCGGGCGGCAAATCATCCCGCTGGCGGCGGACGTTACCAGCAAGGCGCAGGTCGATGCGATGGTAGCCCAGGCCGCGACCCAGCTGGGTGGGCTGCACATCCTGGTGAACAGCGGTTCTCCTCCCGGAGGGTCACCGACGGCCACCGGTCCCATCGAGAGCGTGGTCGACGAGGATCTGCTGCACGACTTCAACGTGAAGTACGTGGGCGCCCTGCGGTGCGCGCGGGCCGCCATTCCCCATCTGAAGGAGCAGAAGTGGGGCCGCATCATCAACATCAGCGGCACCAACGCGCGCAACGCTGGCAATCTGAGCGGGGGGGCGCGCAACACCTCCCTTGTGCATCTCACCAAAACGCTGGCCGTCCAGCTCGGCCGCTTCGGGATCACCGTCAACTGCGTCCACCCCGGCATCACGCGCACGGAGCGGACCCCGCGCCTGCTGGCCGCGCGCGCGGCCGAGCTGCGCGTAACGCCCGAGGAAGCGGAACGGGCGGACTTTGCCCCTGATTCCGCGCGCGGAAACGCCATCTGCCGCATGGTCGACGCGGCGGAAATCGCCTACGTGACGGCGTTTCTGGCGTCGGACAAGGCGTGGGCCGTCAGCGGCGAGCTGGTGGTGGCCACCGGGGGCGCCGGCCGCTCCGTCTACTATTGACCGGGCGCGAATGGCCCATGTGCTCTTCTCGGTACCCGTGAGCGGTTGCGGCATCGGCGCCTCGGTCAAGCGGGTTGAGGATGCGCTCCTGCTGACCGGGCAGGGGCGCTATGCCGAGGACTGGAACGCACCAGGCCAGGTCTACGCGGCCTTCGTGCGTTCGCCCTACGCGCATGCTGACGTCCTCGCGATCGATGACGAACCGGCGCGCGCCGTCGCCGGCGTGCTCGACGTGTTCAGCGGGCGGGATCTCGTGGCTGATCGCGTCGGGCCGATCCCGACCCTCATCGCCGAGCGCGGCGCCGGCATGCGTAGCCGTGATGGGTCTCCCTTCGGTGATCCGCCCTGGTATCCGCTGGCAATCGAGCGGGTGCGTTTCGTCGGTGAGGCCGTCGCCGTCGTGCTTGGCGTCACGCCGGCCGCGGCCCAGGACGGAGCGGCCGCAGTGACTGTCCACTACACGCAGCGCCCCGCCATCGTCCACGGTGTGGCGGCCCTCACGGTGGACGCGCCCCAGCTTCACGCCGGGGTGACGCGCAACCGGGTGTATGACTGGGAGTGCGGAGACGCGGTGGCGACGGCACGCGCCATCGCGACCGCGGCCCACGTCACCCGACTCACCGTGGTCGACAACCGGCTCGTCACCTGTTTCATGGAGCCGCGGGCGGCTCTCGCCCAATGGGACGCGGGCCCCGATCGCTATACCTTGTACGCTTCGCTCCAGGCCGTGCATCAGCTGGCCGCGAACCTGGCGCGCATCTTGGGCATCGGCGTCGACCGGGTGCGCTGCGTGACCGGTGACGTGGGTGGGGGCTTCGGCTCGAAGATCCAGACGTACCCCGAGTATGTCGTGCTCGCCTGGGCCGCCCGTCGCGTAGGCCGCCCCGTCAAATGGGTGTCGAGCCGGACGGAGGGCTTCCTGACCGATGCTCAGTCGCGTGACCACCTCCTCGAAGGCGAGCTGGCCCTCGACGCGGACGGACGCATCACCGCGTTGCGCGTTCACTCGACGTCGAATCTGGGCGCCTATGTCGCGCCATGCATACCGGTCTCGACCCTGACCAACATGGAGCGGATGATCTCCGGACTCTACGCGATTCCGACGATTCATCTTCGGGTCGAGGGCGCCCTCACCAACACGGTGCCGATCAACGTCTATCGGGGCGTGGGACGTCTAGAATGCGTCTACACGGTGGAGCGACTGGTCGAGCGTGCCGCGCGTGAGACCGGACGCGATCCGACAGCATTCCGGCGCGCCAACATGGTTCGCGCCTTCCCGTATCGCACGGCCACCGGTGCCCTGTACGATTCGGGCGACTATGTCGCCCGCCTCGACGAGGCGATTGTCCAGGCCGATGTGGCGGGATTCCTGGCCCGGCGCGCCGAGGCGGCCCGACGAGGCAGGCTGCGGGGAATCGGCATCGGGCCATACGTCGAGGGCACAGGTGGAGTGCCCCAGGAGTTTGCCGAAGTGCGCGTGCTGCCGGCCGGTGTGGTCGAGGTGCCGATCGGAAGCCAATCGCAGGGGCAGGGCCACGAGACCGTCTTTGCCCAGGTCGTGGCCGAGCGCCTCGGGGTGCCCTTCGAGCGGGTGCGTGTCGTCATGGGCGATACCGATCGGGTCGCCAAGGGCGTGGGTACTTTCGCCTCCCGCTCGATGCTGAGAGGGGGTAATGCGGCGGTGGAGGCGGTCGATGGTCTGGTGGTGGCCGGTCGTGCCATGGCCGCGCATCTGCTCGAAGCGGCACCCCCAGACGTCGAGTATCGGGACGGCACCTTCCGGGTTGTAGGGACGGACCGCGCTATTGGCCTCTTCGAGGTCGCGCGAGCGGCCGCCGCGGGCACGCTGCCGGTGGCCCTCGGCACCCAGCTTGGTGCCGCCAGCATGCACGAGAACCCGGCCTTCGCCTTTGCCAACGGCTGCGAGGTCTGTGAGCTGGAGGTGGATCCGGAAACGGGCGCGGTGGAGATCATCGCCCTCACGATGGTCGACGATTCCGGCCGCTCCGTGAACCCCATGATCGTGCACGGCCAGCAGCACGGCGCCGTGGCCCAAGGAATTGGCCAGGCGTTGCACGAACGGTGCGCCTACGATCCGGCCACCGGGCAATTGCTGTCCGGCTCGTTTCTGGACTACGCGATCCCGCGCGCCGCCGATCTGCCCACCATCGGCGTCACCAGTCGCGACGTGGCCAGCCCCACCAATGTGCTCGGCGTCAAGGGGGCCGGGGAGGGGGGGACGGTCGGCGCGCCGGGCGCGGTCATCCACGCCATCCTCGATGCGCTGGCGTCGCTGGGAGTGACGGAGATCGATATGCCGGCCACGCCCGAGGCGGTATGGCGGGCGATCGTGAGCGCACGAACGTCATCGGCGTCCCGATAAGCCTGAGACGCAGGCCGTCCAGTTGACAGGTCTTGCGCTTGCCGGATAATGACGCCGCTCGGCGCGCTCGGCGCGCACATCTCGAACATCACTGTGATGAGGAGGTCGATGATGCGTCCTGTCCGACTAGCCGCCGTCTGTGCCTTACTCGCCCTGTTCGCTCTCGCTGCGCCGGCGGCCGCGGCTCCTGAAGGTCAGATGACGTGGGGTGTACACATTTCACTGGCGCCGAAGTGGTTCGATCCCGCGGAGACCGAGGGCATCATCACGCCGTTCATGGTGATGTACGCCATCCACGACGCGATGGCCAAGGCGATGCCCGGCAACCCGAACACCCCCAGCCTGGCCGAGTCCTGGCAGATGTCGCCGGACGGGCGGGTCTACGACTTCACCCTGCGCAAGGGTGTGAAGTTCCACAACGGTGACACGCTGACCTCGGAGGACGTGAAGTTCTCCTTCGAGCGCTACCGGGGGGCCGCCGCCAAGGCCATCAAGGACCGGGTGGCCGCCGTGGAGACGCCAGGACCCCTGCAGGTGCGCTTCCGCCTGAAGACCCCCTGGCCCGACTTCATGACCTTTTACACTGCGGCCAGCGGTGCCGGCTGGATCGTGCCCAAGAAGTACGTGGAGAAGGTCGGGGACGAGGCATACAAGAAAGCCCCGGTGGGGGCTGGGCCCTACAAGTTCGTCTCGTTCACCCCAGGTGTCGAGCTGGTGATGGAGGCCTTCGACGGCTACTGGCGCAAGACGCCAAGCGTCAAACGACTCGTCTTCAAAGTCGTGCCGGATGAGACCACGCGGCTGGCCGCCTTGAAGCGCGGAGAGATCGACGTGGTGTACTCGATCCGCGGTGAGCTCGCCGAAGAGCTGCAGCGCACCCCCGGCCTCACCCTGAAGCCGACGGTCATCCAGGCCCCGCAATGGGTCAGCATGCTGGACCAGTGGGATCCGAAGTCTCCCTGGTACGACAAGCGGGTACGCCAGGCCGCCAACCTGGCCATCGACCGCAAGGCCATCAACCAGGCGATCACCCTGGGGCATTCCAAGCTGACCTTCAGCATCATCCCCAGCACCTTCGACTTCTATTGGCAGCCGCCCACTCCCTACCCGTTCGATCCTGCCCAGGCCAAGAAACTTCTGGCCGAGGCGGGCTTGCCGAGCGGGTTCGACGCCGGAGACTACTTCCTGGATATCTCGTATGCGAATGTGCAGGAGGCCATCGCCAACTACCTGCAGCAGGTCGGCATTCGCACCCGCCTGAAGCCGATCGAGCGCGCGGCGCACTGGGGCAACTACACGGACAAGAAGTACAAGAACCTTGCGTACACCGCCAGCGGGGCCTTCGGCAACGCCGCCACGCGTCTGGAGACCTTCGTGGTGGCCGGTGGCGCCTACGTCTACGGCAGCTATCCGGATATCGACTCCCTCTTCAAGGACCAGGCCGCGGAGCTGGATCGCAAGAAGCGGGAGGCGCTCCTCCACAAGATCCAGCAGCTCATGCAGGAGAAGGCCATGCACATCCCGATCTGGGAGCTGGCGTTCATCAACGGGTTTGGCCCCCGGGTCCAGGAGTCCGGGCTCGGCCTCATCCCGGGCCATGCGTACTCGGCGCCCTACGAGGACGTGACGCTCAAAGCGAAGTAACGGCTGCCTGATGATCTCCCGGGCCGTTGCCGAGAACCTGACGAAGGCGTCGTGGATCCGTCGCATGTTCGAGGAGGGAGCCCGCCTCAAGCGGGAGCGCGGCGCCGACAAGGTCTTCGACTTCACGCTCGGCAACCCCGAGATCGAGCCACCAGCGGCCGTGCTGGCCGCCGCGCGTCGCGTGCTCGACAGCGACGCGCGGCACCTGCACGCCTACATGCCCAACGCCGGCCTCCCCCCGGTCCGCGAGGCCGTGGCCCGGCGACTGGCGGCAGCTACGGGGCTTCCGTACACAGCCAATCACGTGCTCATGACCGTGGGGGCCGGGGCGGCCCTCAACACGGTGCTCAAGGCCATCCTCGACCCCGGCGACGAGGTCCTCACGGTGGCGCCCTTCTTCGCGGAGTACGTGTTCTATGTCGAGAATCACGGCGGACGGCTGGTCGTGGCGGCGCCCAAGGCGGACCTCACACCAGACATCGCGACCCTCGCGGCCGCCATCACGCCACGCACGCGGGCCATCTTGCTCAACTCTCCCAACAATCCGAGCGGGGTCATCTATCCCGCGTCCGCGTTCGTGGAAATCGAGACGCTGCTTGTCGGCCTCGGGCGGCCCATCGTCCTCATCAGTGATGAGCCCTACCGGGCCCTCGTCTTCGACGACGTGGTGCCTCCCGAGGTGCCTCCGCTGGTCACCCGTTCCATCGTGGTGACATCCTGGTCCAAGTCGCTGGCCATTCCCGGCGAGCGCATCGGGTATCTGGCGTTCTCGCCGCGCATGTCGGAGGCGGCCGAGCTGTTCGAGGCCTGCACGTTCACCAACCGGGTCCTCGGCTTCGTGAATGCGCCGGCCCTGTGGCAGTGGGTGGTGGCCGAGGTGGGCGATCAGACGATCGACGTAGCGCCCTATCGGGAGAAGCGTGATCTCATGTACGAGGGACTGACCCGCATCGGCTACCAGTGCGTGAAGCCCCAGGGCGCGTTCTACGTGTTCCCGCGGACGCCCATCGACGACGATGTCGCCTTTGTACGCCTGCTGGCCGAGGAGAGCGTGCTCACGGTGCCAGGCTCGGGCTTCGGCATGGCCGGCCACATCCGCATCTCGCTGACCGTCGAGCGTGACACGGTGGTGCGGGCCCTCCCCGGCTTCGAGCGGGCGTTTCAACGGGCTCGGGGAGAGGCGGCGTGACGCGATCGACGGGACGGTCGCCAGTGTCTCGGCCAGGCGTGGCCTTCCTGGGGCTGGTCGTGCTAACGTCGTTCGCCATGGCGAATGAAATTTCTCCGGCTGTGCGATCCGAGTTGGCTCCTAGCGGAAAGCTCCGGGTCGGAATCAACTACGGTAACTTTCTGCTCGTCACCTCCATGACTCCTGAGCCGCGTGGCGTTGCCCCTGATCTCGGGCGCGAACTTGCCCGGCGACTCGGCGTGCCCGTGGAGTTCGCCCCGTTTGACACGGCCGGCAAGCTCGGCGACGGGGTGAAGACCGGTGCCTGGGACGTGGCGTTTCTGGGGGCCGAGCCGCAGCGCGCGGCCGACATCACATTCACCGCCGCCTACCTCGAGATTCCGTCGACGTATCTGGTCCCGGCCGGCTCCTCCATTCGCTCGGTCGCCGAGGTAGACCGAGCGGGCGTGCGCATCGCGGTTGCCGAGCAGAGCGCCTATGGTCTCTTCCTGAAGCGCACGATCAAGCTGGCCACGTTGGTCGAGACCAAGGGCCTCGACGGCTCCTACGAGGCGTTCGTGACTCAGAAGCTGGAGGCGCTGGCCGGGCTCAAACCGCGTCTATTGACGGATGTGGCCAAGCTGCCGGGGGCGCGGATCCTGGATGGACAATTCACAGCAGTCCAGCAAGCCATCGGCACGCCCAAGAGCCGGGTGGCCGCCGCCGGATACCTGCGAGCCTTCGTCGAGGAGGTCAAAGCCTCGGGCTTCGTGACCGAGGCCATCGCGAAGAGCGGGGTCGCCGGTGTCTCGGTGGCCCCCCCGGCTCCATAGGGCCGGGGCCTACGCGTCGCTCGAGAAGAACTCGAGCATCAGGCGATTGACCTCGGCCGCATTCTCGTAGGCGGACCAGTGTCCGGCCCCGGGAATGCGGTGCACATCGAGAGCGCTGACCGCGGCACGCATCTCGCCGATGAGCAGGTCGGCGGGCCGGAAGGCAGAATCGTCCCGCTCACCCCAGAGCAGGCGGAGGCGACACGTGAGCTGGGCCAGGTCCCCGAGAAGCGTCCCGCCGCCGCTCACCTTACGGCTGTCGAAGCGCGTTCGGCGGACACCGTCAGCCTGGATGTCCACCGCCTCCTCGGTCACGCTGCGGGGATCGCCGAGCATGTTGACGAGCAGGTTGTGGCGGCAGATTTCGCGAAAGAGCCGCGGGTCATCTCCGGCTTCCTTGTAGCTCCGGATCGGCCGGTCGCCGAAGCGCCGAGCGGGGAAGCCCCCCGGTGAGACCAGACACAGGTGGGTGACCCGGGGTCCGAGCCGCCGGGCGAGGTTGGCGGCGATAGCCCCGCCAAAGGAGAACCCGGCCAAGCGCAGGGGGCGGTGGCCGGGGAACATATCGACGAATAGACCGTACACGAGGTCGAGATACGCGGGGCCGGTCGTATCGCGCGCCACCGAAGCCGAGTCGCCGTATGACGGATGATCGAGCGCGTGCACCGTGAAACGCGCCGCCAACGGTTCGACGTTCCGGATCCAGTGCTTCCACGACCCCATACCGCCGTGGAAAAGGACGACGTCCGGTCCGGAGCCTTGCCGGTGCGCCGCCATGCGGGAGGCGTGTTCGGAGGGCACGCGCGAATTCCCCATGCTCAGTAGGCGCGACTCAGACCGCCGTCAACCCGGATGCGCTCGCCGGTGATATAGCGCGCCTTGGGTGAGCAGAGAAACGCCACCAGATGGGCCATGTCGCTGGGATCGCCGAAGTAGCCGAGGGGAATCTGGCGGGCGAACTCCTCCTGGCTCTGCGGTGTGGGATGCAGCCGCTGGTCGATCTGTTCGCTGTGGATCCGTCCGGGGGCGAGGCAGTTCACCGTGATGCCGTGCCGGCCCACGTCGCGGGAGAGCCCTTTGGCCCACGCGTGCACGGCTGCCTTGGCCGGCCCTGCCGCATTGGTCCCGGCTGGCTCCGCGGTGCCAGTGATGTTGATGATGCGTCCCCAGCGCGCCTCGATCATGCCGGGCAGGAACGCTTGCGTGAGCTTGCGAACGGCGCTGAAGTTGATGGCGAACGACTCGTCCCACACGCCGTCGGGGGCGTCGACGGCAGTGGGCCGGGAGCCGCCGGCGTTGTTCACGAGGATGTCGACGCGACCGAGCCGCACCAGGGCCTCGTCGCGGACGCGCCCGGCCGCGGGAGAGTCGGCCAGATCGACCGCGAGGGCATGCGGACGCGCCCAGCCGGCGGCTTCGATTTCGTCCTGCAGGGTTTTCAGCAGGTCTCCACGCCGCGCGATCACCAACGTCGACACGCCTTCGGCGGCCAGCGCGCGGGCGATTCCCCGTCCGATTCCCACGCTGCACCCAGTCACGACCGCGGTCCGGCCGCGGAGCTCGAGATCCATCCGGTTCCTCCTGTCGGGGTCCTGGTCACCCTACCAGCGACTCGATCGCCTGCACCTCGTCGGGGGAGAGCGCCAGCTCGCGGCTGGCCAGATCCTGCGTCATGTGCTCGGCGCTCGAGGTGCCGGTGAGCGGCAGCATGCCGACCGCCAGGGCGAAGCGGAACACGACCTGGGCTCGCGTAGCCTTGGCGCGGGCGGCGATGCCGGCGACCAGCGGATGCCCCAGCACTTCAGGGTTGGCGGTGAGCAGGGAGAAGCCCTGATAGACGATCTTCCGGGCCGCGCAGAACGCGCGAACGCCGCGGTCCCAGCCGAAGCGGGCAAAGCAGCGATTCTGGACGAAGGCCGGCGCCGAGGCGCCGGTGGCCGCCAGCTGCTCGAGGTGGCTCAGGGAGACATTGCTCACCCCCAGGAGTCGGGTGCGTCCGGCGTCGCGTTCGCCGACCATGGCCGCCCAGACCTCGGCATCGTCTTCGGTCCAGTGGCGTCCCGAGGCCGGCCCGTGCAAGACGTAGCTGTCGACGTGATCCGTCCCGAGGTGCTCGAGGGAACTGCCCATCGACTGGGCAACCTGCGTGGAGAGATCGGCTGCCGGGTCGTAAGGGAGGCGATGATCCTGACCATTCTGGTACGTGAACTTCGTCTGCAGGAAGAGATCCGCGCGGGTCACGATGCCCGCGCGGTAGGCTGCCGCCAGGCCTTGCCCCACGCCCGCCTCGAAATAGTGCCGCCGCTGGTTGGCGGTGTCGATGCCCCGGAACCCCATGCGGAGCGCGAGCTCGGTCAGGGCGGGGGTCCGGTCTTCCTTCCAGGCGGTGCCGTAGAGAAACGTCGGGACGGGCGCAGGTGGATGAGCAGGCATACGCCATTTTGCCACGACCCCTGGCTCGCCGGCGCGTATCGGCAATCGCCGTCCCTTGACTCCGGACGAGGGCTCGACGACCATCGCGCCGTGGTCTCGAAGTTCGCTTCACCCCATTTGTCTGGAGGATCAGCCATGCCGACCGTGCTCTTTGTCGTCAAGGCCACCATCAGCCCGTCCCAGGAGGCCGAGTTCAACCGCTGGTACAACGAGGAGCACGTGCCCGAGGTACTGCAGTTCCCCGGGCTGGTCAGCGCGCGGCGCTACCGGGCCCTCGAGGGCGAAGACAAATATCGATACATGGCCGTCTACGAAGTGCAGGACGAGGCGACCTACCGGCGCTTCATGAGCTCCGATCACATGAAGCATCTGCGGGCGGAGTACGACGCGCACTTCCCGGCCAGCGAGCGGGCGCGCTTCGGCTATGTTCAGATCTGGCCATGACTCAAGGTGGTGCGTGGGGAAGTGCACCCGTGCCTGAACCGTCTGCGCAGACTGCTCCTGGCCAGCCCAGCGAGTCGCTGGTCACCCTGACGCACGTCATCTATGGGCTGCACGCCGTCAGCCTGATCACCGGGATCATCGGCGCCGCCACCGTGGTGGGCGCGTTCCTCACCGGCTGGCCCTCGATCATCGCCGTCATCCTGAATTACGTGAAGCGGAGCGAGGCGCGGGGGACGTGGCTCGAGTCGCACTTCCGCTGGCAGATCCGGACATTCTGGTACGGACTCCTGTGGGTGGTGCTGTGCGGGATCTTCGTGGTGGCTACGCTCGGCATCGGGCTGCTCATCGCCTGGCTGCCCCTGGGCGTGGTCGGGCTGTGGTTCATCTACCGGATCGCGCGGGGCTGGCTCCAGCTGAAGGACCGCCAGCCGATGTACGCGTAGTCGGCGATGGGAGACAGGCTCGAGGGCAAGGTTGCGATCATCACCGGGGGAGCGAGCGGTATCGGCCGCGCCACGGCGCTGACGTTTCTGCGGGAAGGTGCCCGAGTGGTGATCGGCGACATGAACGAGGCGAGCATGGCGGAAACCACGGCGCTCGCCCGTGAGCAGGGGGCGGCGGACCGCCTGGTCCCGGTTCGGGTCGACGTCTCGGTGGAACAGGACGTAGCAGGTCTGGTCAAGCTGGCCGTCGCGCGTTTCGGCGGGCTCGACTGCATGTTCAACAATGCCGGGGTGGGCGGCGCCTTCGGACCTATCGGCGAGACATTGATCGAGGAGTGGGACTTTACTTTTGCCGTGCTTGTGCGGGGTGTGTTCCTCGGCATCAAGCACGCGTCGAATCGGATGGTGGCCCAGGACCGTGGGGGCAGCATCATCAACACCGCCTCGGTGGCTGGCCTGGCGGGCGGGGCGGGCTCGCATGCGTATTCCGCCGCCAAGGCCGCCGTGGCCAACCTCACGCGCGCCGTGTCCGCAGAGCTCGCGCATCATCGCATCCGGGTCAATGCGGTCGCGCCAGGCTTGATCAAGACGCCGCTCGCCGTTGGCCGGCGTGAGGCTGCCTGGGAAGCGCTGGTGAAGGACAAGCAGCCCTGGCCCGAGATCGGCATGCCGCACCACATCGCGGACGTCGCCCTCTTCCTCGCTAGTGAGGAATCGCGCTTCATCACCGGCCAGGTGATCACCGTCGACGGAGGCCTCACCGCGCAGGGGCCGAATGTCTTCGGCAGTGAACCCGGTAGTCGGTTTCTGAGGAAGGCTGGTCTCAATACCGGCTCGACCGGCGCTCTCGGCACCGTGCGCGACGTTCGGGGTTGAGGGCGGCTCGGCGCTGCCGGGCGTCCGTCACCCCGCATCACGCGTAGAGATCGGCGGCGTTCGCGAAGAGAATGCGGTCCGCCGCCCACTCGGCCTCGGCGATCGAGAGATCGCCGTCAGCGGCCGATGCCTCCAGGACTTGCTCAAGGACCCGGCGTCCCCAGCGCGCCGCCAGCCAGAACGTCTCGGGCGTTCGCTGGGCGTCGGTCGACAGCAACACCTTGGTGATGGGGGCCAGGTGCATGGCCTCGTGCAGTGCGGTGCGCATGGCATGCACGCTGGTATACGGCACGGTGAGTCCAAGGTCGACGTAGGCCCCCGGATACACGCTGGCCAAATAGCCCGCCTCGCGGACGTACGGGTAGCAGTGCAGACACACCACGCGCAGCCCGCGCAGCGCGGAGGCCTCGAACAGAGGACGCAGGTGAAGAGGATTGGCCAGTCGGAGATCGAGATCCGGATCGCCGAACCCGGTATGGAACTGGACCGGGGTGCCAGCAGCCGCGGCCACCGGCAAGACTGACCAGAGCATGGCATCGATGAGGGGCTTCGCGGCGAGGCGCGGCGGCCGGCCCGGCACGACGGCGCGACGTACCGCCGAGAACGCCGTCTCGACCTCGGCCGGCGCCGGCTCGCCGATGGCGAGCCCCGTCCGATACGCGACAATGCTCTTGAACGCCGCCACCTGGGGGGCCAGACCCGCCACGTGCTCGGCGAAGGCGGCGAGCAGGCCAGACGCGCGATCGTGCTGCTCCACCATGCCGGCCAGCTCCACCTCGAGACGGACGATACGACGCACGGTGAGGTCGGGAACCATGGCCGCGCAGTCAGCCACGCTCAGAAGGCGATCGGTCCAGAGGCCGTCGTCGATCAGCCAATGCCCGAGGCGTGCCTGGCTGAACATCTGCCGCACCAGGGCAGGATACTCCGCGCGCTGCCGCGCCGAACGCAGAGCCTCCACGGTCGGGTCGCAGCCGTAAAAGCCGGCCAGGTCGCGGATGGCTCGACGGAAGTGGAGATTGTCGTGACCGAACCGGGCCAGCAGCTCCGGATCGGTCGCTTCGGTGAAATAGCCTTCGAGCGCCTCGGTCCGCCAGACGGCCTCGCGCGACAGGGCGTGCGAGTGGTGGTCGTACAGCGGGATCGCGGTCAGGTCCACCGGCGGACCGAGTCTAGCATCGTCAGCGAGTCGCTTTGGGCAACCTCCTTGACGCGAGCTCGCCAACCTTCTTGCCCATCGCGGTACCGACCTCCGTCGAGTTGCGGTAGTGCACCCCGTCGTAGATGCGGGCGACCGCGACTTCCTGCACGAAGTCGCCGACGCTCGTCCACGTGCGTACAGCGCCCGCGGCAGTCGAGCTGGCCGAGCTTAGCCGCGGCGTCGGTCCACCGGCGAGCTCGGCTTCGAGCACCGCCCCCAGCGACGCCGACACGATGCAATGGGCGCACGGATACTCGGGGTGCATCGGGGTATCGATAAATGGCGTCCAGCCCGGATCGCGCTCGGTGGCGTCGTTGCCGTCGACATCTCCGTTGCGAATGGCCGTGATGGGGCGCCAGAGGTTGTAGGCGTACTTGGCCTCGAAGACCGCGATCAAGGCGTCGTCCATGGCCATTCCCGCCACCGCCAGTAGACGCGCGTTCGCCGTCACGTCCCGGCCGGGCACGGTCGCCACGGAGCGCGCGACCGGCCAGTAGACGGCCGGTGCCGTGGCCTCCCAGAAACGAGCAATGGCGGTCTGTTCGGCCGTGCGCTGCGTGCTGTTCTTCCCGCCGAGCGCCTTGATCTCGTTGTAATCGCGCGCCCAGGTCTCACTGGTCAAGCTGGGCGGGGGCCCCGGTCGAAACTGGTCGCCGCTCGTCATGGCCCAGGGCCCGCGTTTGCCCCAGTGAGGCACGGCCGGCAAGGTCGTCGGCACGTAGAGACCAGGAGTCGTATGTGGCCGATACGTGCTGGGTGCGATCGCCCCATCGTCGGCACGCGAGGCCAGGATGGAAGCAGCCGCTTGCTCGGCGGTTGCGATCCCAGCGGCCTTGTCGGGACCGTCGGGGATCAGACTGAGCGCGGCCCGATAATCGGCATCGATGGCCGCCTGCTGGTCGGGCATGAGCTTCGAAAGCACGGCTCGGGTGGCAGCAGCCACCGCAGCGTCTACCGAGGCACCCGGCGATGCGGCGACCGGTGTGCCGTACGGGGCATAGCGCCCGGTGATCGCGTTGACGGCCTCGAATACCGAAACCTGGACGATCGCCATCGTTCTGACCGCGACAGGGGTGGCAGGGTTCTTGGACGCGATGGCGGCCGCTTTCGCGTTCGCATCGGTGACGACATCGGCGTAGGCGCACGGTGCCCAGACCAGCATCGTCGTCGCCAGGGACCGAAGGACCGTTGCCATTAGCCTACGTGAGATAGTCATGTCGTGTGCTCCTTTCTCGTGTCGTGGGTGGACTATCCGTTCACGTCCATCCCGAGAGCCAGTCGTCCGGAGTAGAGCTGTTGCGCGGGGCCGCGGACCGGGTGGTAACGGGCACCCTGCACGTCGCGGAATAGCCGCTCGAGACCGAGGTCTCGAAAGAAGCCGGCCCCCGCGACCGCTTCCATGGCGATCTCGACGGTCCGAATCGACGCGCGGCCGGCCACGGTTCGACCAATCAGGACTTCATTCGTGGTCTCGAGCCCCATGTGGCCAGACGTGCCGGCATCGATCATCTGCCGTAGCGCCATGCGGGCGGTGGCCAGTTCGGTGTCCATGAGGCCGACCAGCTCCTGGATACCGGCGTCGCGCCCCCGGGCTGCCACCTGGCGCAGGGCGAGAGCGCGGGCGGCCTCCGCGATGCCGACGTAGACGGAATAGATCAGTGGCAGGGCAATCGTCGCCACCACATGCCATACCGGGCTCCACCGCCCCGCCGGGCGGCGGACACTGATCGCGGCGTCCGGCACGAAGACACTCTCGAGCAGGACGTCATTCGATCCGGTGCCGCGCATACCGAGCGTGCGCCAGTTGTCCTGGACCTCGAGGCCGCGAGCGTTGAAAGGGATGGCGCAGTGCAGCACCGTCGGCCCGACCTCAGGATCATCGTACACGGCCATGGTCATGAACAGGTCGCCCGCGGGGGAGCCACTGGCAAACACCTTGCGACTGGTGATTCGGTAGCCGCCGTCGACCTTTTCGGCGCGACCCGATCCCGCCAGCCAATCGGATCCGCCGCTCGTGACGAGGATCAACTCTTCGGCCGCCACCCGGCGCAGAAGGGGCTCCACCGCGGCCCCCTCATGGCGCCACCGCCAGGCCGGGATGGCCACCTGGTGCGTGTGCATCGAGAGCGCCAGCGCGGTGGAGCCGCAGTATTGGGCGAGCACGCGCAGCATCTGGCCGAGCTCGGCGTGCGAGGCGCCGCCGCCGCCCAGCTCGGCGGGCACTCCCGTGGAGAAAACGTGACGCTCCCGAAGGTCGCGGTAGTTCTCGACAACGAAAGCATCGGAGGCATCGTGGGCGGCCGCCCGGGCCGCGAAGCGGGGCCCCAGCTCTCGAGCAAGAGCGGCCCAATCCGAGCGCACCCGGTTATCAGTCGGCGTGGCAGCCATCGGCGTTCCTCCGTGCGCCGGGTTAAACCGGCGAGGTGTAGTGAATGAAAGAGTCATACGGTGAAGGAGTAGCGACCCACACCGGCCCCGAGTCATGCGCGGGCGTCCGCGAGGGCGAGCGCGAAGC
>Ga0187893_10003405_pt1 | contig 32343 bp, 15 predicted proteins | sample MA1701074metaG_FD_139574 | JGI IMG/M metagenome (GOLD analysis project Ga0187893, IMG submission 139574) | White microbial mat communities from a basaltic lava cave in the Kipuka Kanohina Cave System on the Island of Hawaii, USA - MA170107-4 metaG ...
ACGCAGGCGGGCCATACCGGCAACTACACCGTGCTGGTCAGCAACAGCACCGGCAGCATCCTGAGCGACCCGGCTTCGTTGACGCTCATGGACCCGCCCGTCATCACGACGCAGCCGCAGGGACAAACAGTGGCCGGCGGTTTGCCGGTGACATTCACGGTGGAAGCCAATGGCACTGGCCTGCTCACTTATCAATGGCGCCGCAACGGCGTCGCTCTGACCGGCGCAACCAACCCGTCGCTGACCATCAATGAAACCCGCCGCAACGATGCCGGAGATTACAGCGTGCTGGTGAGCAATTCCGCCGGAACCGTCGCCAGCGCCACCGCCACTCTGAACGTCCTCGTTCCTCCCACGATTACCTTGCAGCCGCAAAGCCAGGTGGTGAACACCAACACCACCGTGACCTTCACCGTCGCCGCCACCGGCTCCGGCCCCGTGCGCTACCAATGGCAATTCAACGGCGTGAACATCCCCGGCGCCACCGGCGCCACCCTCACGCTCAACAACGTGACCCTGGCCAACGAAGGCGATTACCGAGTGTTCACCACCGACGACATCACCACCGGCGCGAGCCAGACCGCGCGACTCACCGTTCGTGTGCCGCCGGTCATCCTTGTCGGATTGCGCGGCGCGACCAATGCGGTTGGAACCGACATCGCGCTGTCCATCACCGCCAGCGGGTCGGTGCCCATGGGTTTCTCCTGGCGCAAAGGCTCGGTGACCGTGACCAACCTCGTGCTGATGACCACCCACTCGACCTTCACCATCCTCAACGCGCAAACCAACGACTCGTCGGTCTGGCGCTGCATCATCACCAACTCCGGCAACGTGACCCCCGGTATCCTTTCGCAAGCGAGCATTCTCATCCTCGCGCCTCCTGTTCTGACAAACGTGCCCGTGAGCCAGACCGCTGAACCGGGCGCCAACGTTACCTTCACTGCGGGCGCCGCCGGCTCCGGACCGCTGCGCTACCAATGGCAATTCCAGGGCAGCGACCTCGCCAACGCCACCAACTCCTCCCTCTTACTGAGCAACGTTCAACTGGCCAACCAGGGCGAATATCGCATCACCGTCACCAACCTCGTCGGCTCCGCCACCGCGACGGCCACGCTGAGGGTTGGCCAAATCATCTCCCTGCACGACGCGCAATGGCTGGGCAACGGCACCGTACGCCTCAAACTGTCCGGCGTACCCAACCGCAGCCACGCCATCGAAATCTCGTCCAACCTGATCCACTGGAGCACGCTCAACACCGTCTTTTACACCAACGGCCTGATGCCGATTGAAGACGGCACGATTGGCGGAGCGACCAACCGGTTTTACCGGGCGCGGTTGGCGCCGTAATGAAACGCGGAATACGGAACAAGGGAGGCTGAGGCTCCTGCCGAACCCAAACTACCTTCCGCGTTGAGTTTGCCCATGATTTTTACAACAAGGAACTTGAATGAATTTCCGGTTCTGCCATTCTAAGGAACCTGTTTCCTGGACTCAATTTGACGTATGAAGTTTATACCCTTCAAAGGGGCGTGCCTTTGCCTCCTCTTGGCTTTCCAAGCTTCCGCCGCTTCCGTTGTCATCAACGAGATCATGTATCACCCGGCGCCAGCCATTCCCGAAGACAAGCGCCGAGAATGGATTGAACTTCATAACCCCGGCACCAACACCGTCGATCTCTCCGGCTGGCGCTTTGACCAGGGCGTGGACTACACCTTTCCCGCCAACACCACTCTGGCACCCGGCGCCTACCTCGTCGTCGCCGCAAACCGCGCTTCGTTCCAGGCCGAATTCCCCGCGGTCGCCAACGTGCTCGGCGATTGGACAGGCCAGCTCAGCAATACCGGCGAAGACATCGAACTCATCGACGCCCAGAGCGAAACCGTCACCACCGTGCGCTACGCCGACGCCGGCGACTGGGCCGTTCGTCAACGCGTGCCCGATCCGACGCGCGCCCAGCCCAGTTGGGACTGGCTCGCGCTTCACGACGGCCAAGGCCCCTCGCTCGAACTCATCAACCCCGCCCTCCCCAACAGCGCCGGGCAGAATTGGCTGCCCAGTCAAACCCCCGGCGGCACCCCCGGCGCGGCCAACTCGACCCGCAGCACCAACATCGCGCCGCTCATCCTCGAAACCACCCATCTCCCTGCCGTTCCCAAATCCACCGAACCCGTCACCATCACCGCCCGCCTGGTGGACGAACAATCCGCCGGCGTCACCGGCACCGTGTTCTATCGCGACGCCACCACTCCGACACCCAATCCAAACTACTCCACCGCGCCGATGTTCGACGACGGAGCGCACAACGACGGCCTGGCCGGCGACGGTCTCTTCGGTGCCACCCTTTCCGCGATGCCCCACGGCACCGTCATCGAATTCTACATCCAGGCCACCGACAGCGGCGCCCGCAGCCGCACCTGGCCCGCGCCCGCCCTCGACGGCGTCTTTGGCCAACTCGCCAATGCCAACCTCCAATTCGACGACGAAACCTACGCTGGCGACCAACCCATCCTCCGCCTCATCCTCACCGGCGCCGAACGCCAGATGCGCGCCACACTCGACCAATCCAACACCGGCAGCGACGCCCAACAAAACCTCACCCTCATCACCCTTGACGCCGCCGGCCCCCAAATCCGCCACCTGGCCGACATGCGCATCCGCGGCGCCGGCAGCCGCGGCCGGCCCACCAAAAACTATCGCGTTAACATCCCCAGCGACCGCCCCTGGCACGGCCTGACCGCCATCAACCTCAACAGCCAATACCCCCACGCCCAAATCATCGGCAGCGTCATCGCCCAAAAATTCCGCGTCCCCAGCGCCAACGCCCGGTTCGTCCAAGTCCGCGTCAACGCCATCAACCTCGCGCGCAGCGGCCCTCCCACCGGTGGTGACGGCGCCAGTTGGGGCACCTATGCCCTTCTGGAACCCATCAACAACCAATGGGCCGAACGCATCTTCCCCACCGACGGCGAAGGCAACGTCTATCGCGCCAGCACCGGCGCCCACAACGCCGACCTCTCCTTTGGCACCACTCCCCAGTACTACCGCAACCGCGGCTACGACAAAACCGCCAACTCCAGCGACGACGACTGGAGCGACCTCATGGACCTCACCGCCGCCCTCAGCGACTGGGCCAACCCCAACTACGCCCAAGCCGTGCGCGCCGAAGCCAACGTGGAAGAATGGATGCGCTACTTCGCCGTCTTCACCCTCCTCACCAGCATGGAAACCAGCCTCGGCACCGGCCGCGGCGACGATTACGGACTCTACCGCGGCCTCCTCGACACCCGCTTCCTCGTCATTGGCCACGACTTCGACACCATCCTCGGCCAGGGCGACACCGCAGGCCAGGTCGGCATCAGCATCTACCGCATGGTGCCCGGCGCCGGCGGCAATGCCAACGTGCAAAACCTCACCCAATTCATGTGGCATCCCGAGTTCGCCCCCATCTACCTGGCCGCGCTCAAAGACCTCGCCGATACCTGGATGTCCCCCCAGAAGCTCAACCCCATCATCGATCAATTCCTCACCGGCGTCGCCACCGAACCCATCAAAGACGCCATGAAAACCTTCGCCGCCAACCGCGTCGCCAACGTCCTGGGCCAAATCCCCCAGGCCATCCGCGTCACCAGTGCACCGCCGCTCGTCAACGGCTATCCGCAGACCACCACACCCCTTGCCACCCTCAGTGGCGTGGCCAACGCCATTCACACCCGAACGGTTCTCGTAAACGGCCAGATCGCCAACTGGAGCGCCTATCAAGGCGCATGGAACATTTCCGCCCTCACTCTCAACCCTGGGCTTAACCGCGTCCTCATCCGCGCCTTCAACGCCCAAGGCGCCGAATTTGAGCGCGCCACCATCGACGTGTGGTACGACGACGGCTCCATCGTGGACATTGCCAGTGACATCACCACCGACACCGCGTGGGCGCCCGCCGGTGGCCCCTACCGCATTTCCGGCGTGGTGGAAGTCTCCGCCACCTTGACCATCCACCAAGGCACCGCCGTCCACTTTGGCCCGAACGCTTCGCTGTTGGTGGTCGACACTGGCCGGTTGATCGTCGAAGGCACCGACGCACAACGAGTCGTGTTCGCCCGCGACCCAGGCGGGGCCGCGCGGTGGAGCGGCATCGACATCAATGGTAGCGCCAGTTCGCCCGAATCGCGTATCGCCTACGCGCACTTTGAGGGCAACAGCGCCACGGCCCTTCACGCCACCGACGCCACTGTATTGCTCGACCACCTCACCTTCGGCACCCCCGACCGCCAATACCTCTCCCTGGATCGCTCTTCCTTCGTGGTGCAAGACTGCGAGTTCCCGACCACCACCGCCGGCTTCGAACCGGTCCATGGCTCCGGCGGCATCAAAGCCGGCGGACATGGGATCTTTCGGCGAAACTTCTGGGGCAAAGCCCAAGGCTACAACGATTCCCTGGACTTTACCGGCGGCAACCGCCCCGGCCCCATCCTGCAAATCCTCAACAACGTGTTCATGGGCAGCGACGACGATTTACTGGACCTCGACAGCACCGATGCCTGGGTGGAAGGCAACATCTTTCTCCACACCCATCGCAACAACTCGCCTGACTCCGCCAGCGGTGTCAGCGGAGGTTCAGACAATCCGAGCAACTCCGAAATCACCATCATTGGCAATCTCTTTTACGATGTGGACCACGCAGTCAACGCCAAGCAAACCAACTACTACACCCTGCTTCGCAACACCATTGTCCGCCAGACCCGCCAGGGCGGAGTGGACATCGACGCGGGCGTGGTGACCCTGGCCGACGAAGGCACCGCCGAAGGCGCCGGCCTCTACCTCGAAGGCAACATCATCTTCGACGCGGAGAAATTGTTGAGGCTGGGCGACCCCGCCAAAGTCACCCTCACCAACAACCTGCTCTGGCCCCCTGGCCTGCTGGCCGGCTGGCCCGCTGGTCCGAACACCGGCGGCAACCAAACGAACCTCGCGCCGCTCTTCCGCCGCGTCCCGGCGTTTTCCGAAACGACCAATTTCAACTCCTGGGCGGCGGCGCAGGTAATGTGGGATTGGTTCAGTTTACAGCCCAACTCACCCGCGCCACTGAACATTGAACGTTCAGCCATTCTCGGAGCGACGATCCACGGCGCCCCCAACGGCGTGACCTTCCAAACCACCGCCACCCTCACCGTCGGCCCGAACATTCCGGGTTCGGCGTTCCCCTTTCCCAGTTCAACGGGCTTGCCGAACGGCTCTGGCTTCACACACTATCGCTGGCGGTGGGTCGGCCCTCCAAGCGCTGGAGCCTGGAGCGCGGAGACACCCATCGCCACGCCGATCACTCTTAGCGGACTGGCCAGTGGCGCGCATTACGTGGAGGTGAGCGGCAAAAATGACGCGGGCTTCTATCAGGATGACCCGGTGTTTGGCCCGGACGCGTTGCCCACCCGCTCGCGCACCTGGACAGTGAACACTTCCTTCGGTGGCGTGCGCCTCAACGAAATCCTGGCTGCCAATCAGGCTGCCTTCGCGCACGAGGGAACTTTCCCTGATGCGATCGAGTTGTATAACGCGGGGGCGACCGCGGTGGATCTCTCCGGTTGGGGTCTCACGGACGTGGGGACGAACCGATTCAAGTTCAAGTTCCCCGCCGATACGATGCTCGCCTCCGGCCAGTACCTCGTGCTCTTCGCCGACAGCCGCACTGACCTGTCCGGCCTGCACCTGGGCTTCGGGCTGGACCAGGCGGGTGACGGCGTCTTCCTCTACAATACCGCCGGTGACCTGGTGGACTCGGTGCAGTTCGGCATTCAACTGGGCGATCTCTCCGTTGGCCGGGCCAACAACAGCCAGTGGACGTTGTGCAGGCCCACTTTGGGTGCAGCCAACGCCACGCATCCGTTGGGGGATCCCTTCGCTCTCAAGATCAACGAGTGGCTGGCCAATGCAGGCACGTTGTTCCCGAATGACTTCGTGGAAATCTACAACCCCAACTCCGTTCCGGTGCTGCTGGGGGGGCTTTATCTGACGGATGAGCCGTTCGGCTGGCCCACGCGGCATCGCGTACCGGCGCTCACATTCATGGGTGGCCAAACGCACTTTGTTTTCACGGCGGACGGGGATCCGCAGGATGGAGCGGATCATCTGGACTTCCGGCTGTCGGCCAACCAAGGGGCGATCGGGTTGTTCGACTCGACGGTTAGCCTCATTGATTGTGTCTTTTACGGCACGCAGTTGACGGACATTTCGGAGGGCCGCCGACCCAGTGGCGCCAGCACTATCGGCAAAATCACCGTGCCCACCCCGGGCGCGCCGAATCCCGGCGGCGGCGGCAGCATTATCGTCATCTCCAACACGGTGGCGAACATCTTTGGCGTGGTGGACAAGCAATGGCGTTTCGACGATGACGGCATCGATCGAGGCACCGCCTGGCGTGCGGCCGGCTATGATGACTCCGGCTGGAGCACCGGTTTCGCCCTCTTTGGTTTTGAGACCACGCCCCAGGTTTATCCTTATCCCTTCCAGACGTTCAGCCCTTCGCCCGACCAGGGCGGGCCGAACACCATTTATCTTCGCACGCATTTCAACTGGTCCGGCAGCACGGCCGGCTGGTCGCTCATCGCCACGAGTTACGTGGATGATGGCGCGGTCTTTTACCTCAATGGAGTGGAGGCCGGGCGGGTGCGCATCAATGCCAATCCGGTTTTCTTTAATTCGCCCGCGCAGAACGCTAACGACGGCAATGTGGATTTGATCTCGCTGGCGACCGCCAGCCTGGTCAATGGCGACAACGTGCTGGCGGTGGAAGTGCATCAGCCGGGCGGGGGCAGTAGCGACGTAGTCTTTGGCATGGCGTTGAGCGCCGTGAAGTCGGAGACCAACGTGCTGGTCTTCGGCCTGGCGCTCAATGAGGTGCTGGCGCGCAACGTGAGCTTCACCAACGCCAGCAGCGGCGGCACCAACGCGGCGGATTGGATCGAGCTGTTCAATCCGTCCACGAACAGTTTCGATCTCTCGGGATTGAGCGTGAGTGACAACCTGGGGAATCCGCGCCGTTGGGTGTTCCCGAACGGGGCGGTGCTGGGTGCCGGGGAATATCTAGTGGTGCAATGCGACCCGGGGACGCCGGCTTCGACTAGCCTTGGGGGTCAGTCAATGGTATTGAACACTGGCTTCGGCCTGGCGGGCGAGGGGGACGCGGTTTATTTGTTCGATGCGCCGGCGCGAGGCGGAGCGTTGCTGGATTCGGTGGCGTTCGGATTGCAGGCGTTGGATTTTTCGGTGGGGCGTTCGCCGAACGCGAGCGGGCCGTGGGGGCTGGCGCTGCCCACGCCGGGGGCGGCGAACATCCCGGCAGCGCTGGGCAACGCGTCGGCTCTCCGGGTCAACGAGTGGCTGGCCAGCCCGGCGGGTAACGATGACGATTTCCTGGAGCTTTACAATCCCGGCCCCCAGCCGGTAGCGCTGGGCGGGTTGTATTTGAGCGACAGTCTGACCAATCGCACGGCGCATCGCATCGCCGAGTTGTCGTTCATCGGCACCGGGGAGGATGGCTTCGCGCTGTTCATCGCGGACGGCAACACGGAGAATCCAGACCACGTGAGTTTCAATTTGCGGGCGGCGGGGGAAAGCGTGGCCATTTTCTCGGCGGCACAGTTGTTGATTGATGCTTACACCTTCGGCGCACAGGAGAATGGGGTATCGGAGGGGCGTTTCCCCGATGGAAGCACGAACATCGCGCGCTTCCGCGGCACGAGCACGCCGGGCCGGAGCAATCTGTTGCCCATTGAGAGCATCGCCATCAACGAGGTCCTCACGCACACAGACCTGCCATTCGATGTTGCCATCGAATTGCGCAACATCAGCGCGGCGGCGGTGGACATTTCCGGTTGGTATCTGAGCGACCGGCGCACGGACCCGAAGCGATTCCGCATCCCCAACGGCACGGTGCTCGCGCCGGGCGCGTTCGTCGTGTTTTACGAAGGGCAGTTCAATCCGGACTTCACAGGGCGTCCGCCTTATTTCGCGCTGAGTTCGGCGGAGGGCGAGGAATTGTTCCTGCACGCCGCCGACCCCGCCGGCACTCTCACAGGTTTCCGCACGAGCGAGGATTTTGGCGCAGCGGAGAACGGCGTGTCCTTCGGGCGTCACGCCACGAGCATCGGGTTCGATTTCACGGCGATGAGCCAGCGGACCTTTGGCGTGGATAATCCGGCGACGGTGGAGCAGTTCCGCACGGGCACGGGCCTGCCGAATGCGTATCCGCTGGTGGGCCCCATCGTCATTTCGGAAATCATGTATCATCCCCCGGATATCATTTCGGGCGGGACGACGAACGACAATGATCTGGATGAGTTCATTGAACTGCACAACATCACAGGCACGAATGTTCCGCTGTATCACGCGGCGTTCCCGACGAATACGTGGCGGTTACGCGACGCGGTGGATTTTGATTTTCCGCTGAACGTGTCGTTGCCGGCTGACGGGCGTTTGTTGGTGGCGGGCTTCAACCCCACCAACGCCGCCGTGCTCGGCGCATTTCGCGCAAAGTTCGGCGTGGACGGGTCGGTGCCGGTTTATGGCCCTTGGCGGGGCCGCCTGGCCAATGACACCGAGAATGTGGAGCTTTACAAACCGGACGCGCCCGGACTGCCCGGCTCACCGGACGCCGGCCTGGTGCCTTATGTGCAGGTGGATAAGGTGAAGTATGCGGACACCGCGCCGTGGCCCGCGCTGGCGGATAATACGACAATACCATTGACTGACCCCGACGGGTTGTCGTTGCAACGGCGGGTGGCGGCGGATTATGGCAACGATCCGGTGAACTGGATTGCGGGTGTGCCGACGCCGGGGGCGGCCACCGGTCCCGCCGCGCTGACTCCGCCGTCGATCACCAGCATCACCGCACCGCATGATGCGCCGCCGGGCACCAACGATTCACTGACTGTGGTGGCCACCGGCGGGGGCACGCTCTCTTATCAATGGCGATTCAATGGCGCGGTCATTCCCGGCGCGACCTTCGCCACGTTGGTCCTGAATAATTTTCAGGCCGCCAACGCGGGCGTGTATTCGGTGATTGTCGCCAATGGGGCGGGCGCGGCGTCGGCCTCGACACGGGTGGATTTGCGCTCGCCGCCCATCATCGTGCGCCAGCCGCTGGATCAATTGGCGGCGACCAATACCGCGGCCGTGTTCACGGTGGTGGCGGGGGGCACGCAGCCGTTGCATTACCAATGGCAGAAGAACAGCGTGAACATTGCGGGGGCCAACAGCCCGGCGCTGGTGATTCCAAACGTGCAGGTGTCCGATGCCACGGGTTACAGGGTGGTCATCACGAATGTGTATGGTTCGGTCATCAGCTCTGTGGCGAGCTTGAGCATCGTGTCGCCGCCGGTGATCACGGCGCAGCCGCAGAGCACCAATGCGTTTGTGAGCCAGTCGGTGTCGTTCAACGTGGGGGTGTTTGGCAGTCCGCCGTTGCGGTATCAGTGGCGGTTCAACGGGGTGAACATTTCCGGCGCGACGAATCCCACGCTGGCGCTGGCGAATTTGCAGTTGACGAATTCGGGCGGTTACAGCGTGCGCATCACCAATAGTATCGGCGCCGTGGTAAGTGACACGGCTATTCTGGTGGTGTCGGAGGCGCCGATCGTGCGTATCGTGGCGACGGACGCGGCGGCTTCGGAGCCGGGGAACAACGGTGAGTTCACGATCACGCGCAGCGGCAGTGTGTCCTTTGCGCAAGTGGTCCATTTCACGGTGAGCGGCAACGCCACGCCGGGTTTGGATTACACGGCGTTGACCAGCCCGATCACCATTCCCATTGGTTCGGCTTCCGCCTCCTTGCCGGTCACGGTGCTCAATGACACCACGCGCGAGGGGAACGAAAGCGTGACAGTGACATTGAGTGAGGGGTTTGATTACGTGGCCGGTCCGCCGGCCAGCGCGACGGTGGTCATCGCGGACGATGATAATCTGGCGCCGACGGTCACCTTGACTGCTCCGGCGGATGGCTTGGTGGTGCTGTTCCCGGCCACGCTGGTTTTAAGCGCGACGGCTTCGGACCCGGACGGGTCAGTGTTGAGAGTGGAGTTTTTTGCGAACGGGACGAATAAACTGGGTGAGGATGTTTCGGCTCCCTACGGTTTTACCTGGACCAATGCGGCAGCGGGGACGCACGTGCTCACGGCGGTGGTCACGGATAACCTTGGTTCCACCGGGGTTTCGGCACCGGTCACGGTGGTGGTGAATGCCGCGCCGAGTGTGGCGATGACGAGTCCGTCGAACGGAGCAATTCTGGAGGCGGGCGGCAATGTGTCGCTGGCCGCGACGGCGTCGGACGTGGATGGGAGCGTGGCGTTGGTGGAGTTTTTTGAGGGGGCCAACAGCCTGGGCGCGGGCCAGCAGGCCAGCGGGCCAGCAGGCCTGCGGGCGGACTACCGGTTGGAGAATTCTTTGACCAGTTCCCTCGCGGGCGCGCCGGCTTTGGTGAACCTGGGTAATAATGTCTTTGGTTCGGCGACGGTGGATGCGTCGAGCCGCACGGTTTTGAACTTCGCCCAGAATGATGGAGTGCAGGTCAGCGGGCCTGCAGGCCTGCAGGCCAGCGGGGTCTATTCGGTGGTGGCGCTGTTTTCCTTCGGGAATGTGAGTGCGTATCGACGGATTCTCGATTTGAGCATCGGGACCAGCGACACGGGCCTGTATTTCCTGGATGGCGCGTTGTTGTTTTATCCCGCCACGGGCGCCGCGGGAGCCGCCATCAGTGCGAACACGTTTGTCCAGGTGGTGTTGACGCGGGACAGCGCCCGCAACGTGGTGGGGTATGTGAACGGGGTGCAGCGGTTTGCTTTCGCGGACACGAACAATCTGGCGACGCTGGATGCCAGCAACATTCTGCGGTTTTTCCGGGATGATGGCCTGGAAGGCTCGCCCGGCTCGGTGGCGCGGATTCGCATCTACGATTCCGCGCTGTCGGCCAGCCAGGTGGCGGCGCTGGATCGCCTGCCCGGCGGTGGCGCGGGCGGTGCCACTTACAGCCTGGTGTGGAGCAACGTGGTCATCGGCGAATATGTGTTGACGGCGCAGGCGACGGATAATCATGGCGCAACGACGGTTTCCGCGCCCATCAACGTGACGGTGGGGGTGCCAATTCCACGGTTCGTGGATCAGTTCGCCAATCGCGGTGTCATTACGGGCTACACCAATTTCATCACGGGGAGCAACACGACGTTTACGCGGGAGGCAGGCGAACCGCGTCACGATAATCGCAGTGGCACGCACTCGGGTTGGTTGAGTTGGACGGCGCCGGTGTCGGGCGTTTGCACGATGGACACTTTCGGCAGCGGTTTTGATACGGTGCTGGCGGTTTATACGGGCACGGTAGTGTCGAACTTGACGAGGATCGCCAGCAATGACGACGCGAACCAGGACATCACGCAAAGCCGGGTGACTTTCAACGCCACCAACGGCGTCACTTACCAGATCGCTGTGGACGGTTTCTCGGCGACGGCGTCGGGGAGCATTTCGTTCCACATGAGTATCCCGAATCCGTTGCCTGTGATCACTAACCAGCCGCAGAGCTTGATCGTAAACCAGGGCGCGAACGTGACGTTCAACGTGGGGGTCACAGGGCCGGGGCCGTTCACTTACCAATGGCGGTTCGGCAACAACAATATCAACGGGGCAACGTCGCAGAGTTACACGCGCAATAATGTGCAAGGAGGTGACGCTGGGCTTTATCGCGTGATGGTGAGCAATGCTTCCGGTTCGGTGACCAGCGCCCCCGCGGCCCTGACAGTGCGCACCGCGCCGACCATTACGACGCAGCCGCAGGACCTCACGGTGGCAAGGGATTCGAATACGGTGTTCACGGTTCGGGCGAGCGGCTTCACGCCGTTTTCGTATCAGTGGTATTACAACGGCGTGGCAATCGCGGGGGCGACTTCGAGCAATCTGGTTTTAGTGAATGTTCAGGGGCGCATGGAGGGTCTCTACTCGGCAACGGTCTCCAACACGCTGGGCGGGGCCGTGAGCCGCAACGCCCGCCTCACCGTCAATGACGGCCTGGTGTTCAACGTTTTCAGCCCGCTGCTGGACGTGACGGGAGTCGTCTGGCGATACGACAGCTCGGGGCTGAATCTCAGCAACGCCTGGCGCTTCCCGGACTACGATGATTCCGGCTGGTCCAACGGGCTGCCATTGTTTGGTCTGGAGGACTCAGTGCCATATCCTTATCCTTCGCCGATCGTCACCGCGCTGCCGCTGGTCACCAACGGCTCGCCCATTCTGACCTATTATTTTCGCACCGTTTTCTCGCTGCCCGACCGGTCTGCCATCAACGGACTGCGCGTCGAAGCGTACGTCGATGACGGTGCCGTGTGGTACCTCAACGGGCGTGAAGCCGGCCGGTTGCGCATCGCGGGCAACATCCCCATAGACGGCGTCACCAACAGCGCGCTGGCCCAGTCTCCGAACACGGAAGGACAGGCGGTCTTCATCACGCTGCCGATCACGAACGTCGTTTCCGGAGAAAACCTCCTCGCCGTCGAAGTGCATCAGTCGAGCCTCAACAGCAGTGATGTCGTCTTCGGCATGGCCTTGAGTGGCCGCACCACAGTCACAAACGGCCCCATCCTGCTCACTCCGAAAATGCAGGCCGGCGGAGTCGAGGTAACACTCGAAGGCATCTCCGGCCGCAACTATGCCCTTGATGTCTCACCGGACCTGGTGACCTGGAATCCTTTGGTGACCTGGACCAACTTCACCGGCTCCGCCCTTTACCTCGACACAGCCGCCGGCCCGAACGGCAATCGATTCTACCGCGGACGCCTGGCGCCATAACCATTCGGGAGGGTGAGGCTCCCTCCGAACCCTGATCTCGTTGTGGGTTCGGCGGAAGCCTCACCCTCCCAACAATTCAGCATTGGCGCCTGCCCATTGCTTCAACACCCATTGCGCGATGCGATGAAGCTCGCGCGTGCCTGAATCGCTCGCTGCCGTGCTTCGGGCCGCAATCTCGCGAATCTTTTCCAGCGCGGCCCGATAGTCGGCGGCCTTCTCCGGTTTCAATTCTCCGCGTTCTTTCATCACCCGCACGCGTTCTGGACTGACGATTGGCGATGCCTGGCACCAAGTCCGTGCATGGAGGAAATAGCGTTGCAATTGCAGCAAGTCTTCGACGATCTGCGCATCGGCAGCGCGGCCAAAGATTTCCCGGCCCAGGCGCCGCTTGAACTCGTCGAGCGGCAAATCCGGCTGCCGCGAGAATTCGCGATAGGCGATGCGGCTTACCCGCAGCGGCAGCTCATTGAATGGCATCTCATCGGGTTTCAACCAACCGAAGCCAAACGGCGCTTGCCGTTTGCCCACGAGATATTGCTGCCCCTCTTCAGCATGGCTCGCCACGAACGAGAATGGTTCGAGTGACGGCACGTAGCCTGTTACTCCAGCCTCTTTCCCGCGTTGCGCTCCGCGTTGAATCACTTCGGGCGTCCGTAGAGACGGGCCGTCGTCCGACCACAGACTCGCCCGCGCCCGCTGGATGAGCTTCGCCTCGAAATGCGCGCTGTGCGGTGTGAAGAAGAGTGTCCAGCGCGTGTCGAACGGTTTCGTGGCTGCGGCGACCTCGAACCCCGGCACCTTCGCGCCGGAGAAGTAGTGCGGATAGACTGCCACGGTCGCAGCCGGATTTTTAGCCCAGACTTCCTGGGAGATGGCTTCGACAAACTCGAACTCGCGCTCGAAGAATCTTCCCCGGCATTCGGCGCAATGACAAATGGCGTAGTCGCTCGATTCGATCATCAAGCCGTCTGCCTCGGGATAAAAGTCGAAGAACATCTCGCGAACGTATTCGCGCATGAACCGCTGCGACTCTGGTTTCGAGGGGCAAAGGTTCCAGCCCCAGCAGTAGATGCCGAACTTGTCATTCGGCTGGCCATTGGCCTTCACCGCCTTCAACTCCAGGTGTTCCAGCGGATATTGGTTCACTCCGTCATAGCCGAACGGCGTGAAACCAAGCAGCACGCGAATTCCCTTCGTGTGCGCGTAGGCGATCAGGTCGCGCCCGAAATCCTGCCGAATGTTTTCGTGCTCGTCGTTGAACCTCCACGTGATGGGAAACTTCTTCGACCGAAATCCCCCGCCCATCCACAGGATGAGCAGATTGCCGCCATCGGCCTGGATGCAATCGAGCATCTGCTTCCACTGCGGCAGGCCGTAAGTCGGCATCCGCATGAAGGTCATGTAGTAGCCCCGTTGCGCGAAGACTTCAGCCGGCTTCTCCGCCGCTGGAAGCAGCGTTTGTCCGAGTGCGAGCGCACCCAGGCCCGCTCCGCTGTTCCGCAAAAAGGTCCGCCTCGTGAGGTTCCGTCCATTCGATTGCCTCATAACATCTCGCACGCGCGCAACAGCGTCTCCTGCACGTTCAGTTCTTCTTCCGCGGAGAACGGCAGCGCTTTGCCCGCGCGAATGACCGCGGCCATCTCAGCGAACTCATCCACGTATCGGCGATAAGCCGGCAACTTCACCTCCTGCTTTCCGGCAGTGTAAGGGCCGGCGGCTTTGCCAAGCTCAACCGTAAACCCGGGCGGTTCCAGCGGCTGGACGCGCGCCGTGCCGTTCGTGCCGAGAATCTCGAAGAACCGCTGCGGCCCGGCATTCGGTTGCAGCGGCGCGCTGGTAATGACGCCCAGAGCGCGAAGGAACTCGAACACCGCCACTGTGTTGTCTGCCAACACATCATCGACCGGGGCGGAATGTTTCAAGTGCGACGTCACCTTGAGCGGCTTGCCCAGCAGCCGCACCAGTGGGTCAATCAGATGGCAACCCTGCTCGAACATCGCGCCACCGCGGAAGCGCGCCCAGTCGCGTCGCTGCTCCGGCCCGGCTTGGGTGTTCATCGTGGCCCGGACGAGATACACATCACCAAGCCAGCCCTTGCGCGCCGCTTCCAGCGCGGCATTGATGCCTGGATTGTAGCGCCACATGTAACCGACTTGCAGCAGGCGTTTCTTGCTGGCAGCAAGCTGGAGCAGTTCGCGAAATCCCTCCATCGTGTCCGCCGGTGGTTTCTCGACGTGAACGTGCTTACCCGCCAGCAAAGCGCGTTTGGCGTCGCGGGCGTGATGTTCCACCGTCGATTCGACTACAATCACCTCGGTCTCAGCAAACAGTTGCTCGGCGGAAAGCCAGCGCGCGCCCGCCGGGCCTTTGGCCCGGACGGCTTCATCCCCTTCGCAAAGCCCGATCAGCTTCCAGTCCGCCGATTCCAGCACGACCTTGTGCTTCTCCCTGAAATGCGAATGGCCCACGCCGAGGAAACCAACCGGAATTTGCCGGGCGGTCTCGGCGGAGGATGCCCGCCCCGACAAGAGCGCGGCCCCGGTCAAGGCAAGCGTTGTAGCGAGGAATTCCCGTCGATGGCAGGAAGCGAGATTCGTTTTCATCAGGAGCAACGGTGTTGTAGCAGGTCAGACACCCGGTGCGCACGGACAATTCATCCGGGCGCTCCACCCTCCCTTTGCAGGCTTGAGTCCGGTTCGCGGCGCATTAACCTCCCGGCGAATTCAAATGAAGACACCCGCGCGCCTGAAACCACGCCACGCTCACCTCATGGCCAGCGGCGACCTGCGCCTCTCCGCCAACCAGAAGTGCTGGTCGGAACAGGCGCGGATGGAAGGCGTCCTCATTAAAGCGCTAAAGACCCAAGGGTGGACCGTCGTCCGCGCGCATCCGTTCGACCAAGCCAAAAGCCACGGCTTCATCGATTCGCAGAAGATGGGCATGGAAGTCTTTCGTCACCTCGACCCGGACGCGCCGCTCGTCGTGGCCGAGTGCGTCTGGCAATACAGCCATCACGTTCTCTCCGGCCTGTTCACGCATCGCGGGCCAATCCTCACCGTCGCGAACTGGAGCGGCACGTGGCCCGGTCTGGTCGGGATGCTGAACTTGAATGGTTCAATGACCAAGGCCGGCATCCGTTACAGTTCACTCTGGAGCGAGAACTTCAAAGATGACTTCTTCAAGAGCCGCCTGCGCCAATGGCTCCAAGAAGGAGTCGTAACGCACGACCAGAGCCATGTCAAAGACCTCGTGTTGCTCAAGCTGCCGACCGCCGATGAGCAGCTTGGCCGTCGCTTCGCGTGCGAACTGAAGCAGCGCAAGGCCATCATGGGCGTCTTCGACGAAGGCTGCATGGGAATGTTCAACGCCATTATTCCCGACGAATTGCTCCACCCCACCGGTCTGTTCAAGGAACGCCTCAGCCAATCCACGCTCTACGCCGAGATGCTGCGCGTGCAGGACACCGAAGCGCACGAAATGCTGCGCTGGCTCCTGGCGAAGGGCATGACGTTCGACTGGGGCCGCGACGAGGCGACTGAGTTGACCGAGGGGCAAACGCTTCAGCAGTGCAAAATGTACATCGCCGCCGTCCGCCTCGCCGACGAATTCGGCTGCGCTACCATCGGCATCCAATATCAGCAGGGCTTGAAGGACCTCGCGCCAGCCAGTGATCTCGTCGAGGGCCTGCTGAACAACATGGACCGCCCACCGGTCAGGCACGCACAAACCGGGCGGGTGCTGTTCCCCGGCGAAGCCATGCCTCACTTCAATGAAGTGGACGAGTGCGCCGGACTGGACGGCCTGGTGACGTATCGACTGTGGCGCGACCTCGGCTTCCCGCCCGAGAATACGCTGCACGACTTGCGTTGGGGCCAGCACTTTCGCGGAAGCGGCGTCGACGACTACGTCTGGGTGTTCCTGATATCCGGCGCCGCTCCGCCAGCCCATTTCGTCGGCGGTTACAAAGGCGCCCGCAGTGAACGCCAGCCCGCGATGTATTTCCGCCTCGGCGGTGGTTCGCTCAAGGGCGTCAGCAAGCCCGGCCACATCGTGTGGAGCCGCGTGTTCATCATGGACGGCCGACTGCACTGCGACATCGGTGTGGCGGAAGTTGTGCGCCTGCCGCAGAAGGAGACGGAACGCCGCTGGCGCGAAACCACGCCGCAGTGGCCCATCATGCACGCCGTCCTCAAAGGCGTGACCCGCGACCAGATGATGGCGCGGCACAAATCGAACCACATCCAGGTCGTCTATGCGCCAAACGCGAAGCAGGCCCACCGCGCCGCGCGCATCAAGGCCGCAGCGATGGCGGAGTTGGGGTTGGAAGTTCATTTGTGCGGGGATGTACGGCTGGAATAGCAGGGACGAACCAAACCAGCTCCGTCGCCGTTAAACGTTTGCATGACGACCCGCCTCCGAGCCTGTGCCCGATTGCTTGGCCTTCTTCTGTGTCTTCACACCTGCACGACTGCCGCTGGCGTCGTGCAAACACTCGATGGCAAAACTATTCGCGGCGCCATCCGGCTGGAGGTCGGAGATGGCCTTGTAATAACTCTACGAAACAAGGAGCCAATCCGCGTCCCCTTCACCAACCTGCTTCGCGCGAACTTCATCGCCACCGAAGAGACAAACCCGCCGCCGTCGAACGCCCATCTGCCACCCGCCAATCTCGATGAACATCGCGGCGCGCTGCCATCTCCCTGGAAAACAGCGGACGTTGGAAATCCCAAACGGCCCGGTGTGGCCGCGCACTACCACGGTTCGTTTACTCTCGAAGCGCATCCGGCCGTGAAGCGAATCAAGGGCGACACGCTTTATTTCGTTTACCGGCCCTGGCAGGGCGACGGGGAATTCATCGCGCGCGTAGCCAGCGTGGAACCGCGTCAGGCGAAGGAAAAGCTGGCGCGGGCCGGGTTGATGTTGCGGGCCAGTCTTGAAGCAGATTCTCCGAGTGTCTCCATGTCGCTCACCGGCGGGGCTGGCTCCGTCTTTCGTCGCAAGAGCCGCAAAGGTGAACGTGTCATCAACGACCCCCGGCCCGATCTCAATCCGCCCTATTGGGTGAAGCTTGTCCGCGAAGGCGGCGCGATAGCCGGGTTTCAATCCACCGACGGACACCAGTGGAAACTGGTTGGCTCCAGCGAAACCGATCTGCCGGAAAAAATCCTTCTCGGCCTCGGGGTCACCGGCTCGCGCAAGGCGAAGTGCCTGGCCACGCTCGATCACATCACTCTTCGCCCGCTTCAGCCGCGAGCGGCCTTCATTCCTCGCATCGTCCTCCGCGATGGCACGGTAGTGGCCGATCACTTCAGCGCCATCAGCGAAACCGAGGTTCTGCTCTCCAAAGAAAAACAAGCGCGCAAACTGCGCACTGCGGACGTGGCGCGCCTTCTTTTCCAACCGGGCTTCGAGGTGGACACCCTCACACCCGGGCGCGCCGGAGTGCTGATGAGCAACGGTGATTTCATCGACGGTGACTTTCGCGGCATCGAAGCCAACTGGGTGAAGATTAGTTCCGTCTTGCTCGGCCAGCGTCGCTACGAATTGAACCGCAAGGTCGCCGCCGTGCTCTTGCGCGATGTCACACCCCAACCTGCCCCGCTGGAAGTGGCCACGCTCGACGGTTCCCTCTGGCGGCCTGGACGCCTGACTTGCAAGCGAGACACTCTTATACTGGCCACACCGTTGGTTGGTGAATGGCGCATCGCGTCGGACGAATTGCTGGAAATCCGCCGCACCACTCCGCGCTAGAACGGCGTAAGAAAAATCGTTGCCGCTGTGGGTGGTGTCACCGCCTCTCCCGCCCTGCGGGCACCCTGCCCAGTAACCGGCTCTGGCTTGGAGTCCCGCCTTCAGGCGGGAGCGCGTCCAGCCGGATGGGGAAGAGGAGTCGTCCTCCTTCGGTTCCTTCATTGAAGTTCCCGCCTGCGCCGTCCAACATACGCGTATGGCAATTGCTCGGCTCAACATGAATTCATGGTTAAACCAATCCGTCGCCCTATTTCTTCTTTTACTTGTGTCCAGGTTTGCTGTGCTCCCGGCCACGAGTCCTGCCGGCAGCGAGGCCCAATTCCTTTCCAACACGCGGCAATTGATCTTTGAAGGCAGGCGCAGCGGCGAAGGCTATTTCTCCCCGGACGGCAAGGCGCTCATTTTCCAGAGCGAACGCGAGCCGGACAATCCGTTTTACCAAATCTACCTGCTCGACCTCGAAAGCGGCGACAGCCATCGCGTCTCACCTGGCACAGGCAAGACCACCTGTGCGTTCTTCCGGCCCGGCACGGACGAAGTGCTCTTTGCCTCCACGCATCTCGATCCCGAAGCGAAGGCGAAGCAGAAAGCCGAACTCGACTTCCGCGCCTCCGGCAAACAGCGCCGTTACTCCTGGGACTACGACGAGCACATGGACATTTTCACAGCCAGACGGAATGGCTCGGGCATCAAGCGTCTCACCTCGACCCCCGGCTACGACGCTGAAGGCGATTATTCGCCCAACGGAAAACTCATCGTCTTCTGTTCGCTACGCGACGCCTATCCGACAAATAAGCTCTCCGCCGAAGACCTCAAGCGCCTGGAAACGGATCCTTCATGGTTCGGTGAAATCTATCTGATGAATGCCGACGGCTCGGATCCCCGCCGCCTGACACACTCGGCCGGTTACGATGGCGGCCCGTTCTTCTCGCCCGACGGCCAGCGCATCCTTTGGCGGCGCTTCGACGAGAAGGGCGAGACGGCCGACGTGTACACAATGAAACTCGACGGTTCGGGTGTGCGGCGCCTGACCGACTTTGGTGCGATGTCATGGGCCCCCTATTTCCATCCGACTGGCGAGTACCTCATCTTTACCGCGAACAAGCTCGGCTTTGCCAACTTCGAGTTGTTTCTCGTCGATTCCATCGGGACCAGAGAGCCCGTGCGCGTTACGTTCACCGACGGCTTCGACGGCCTGCCGGTCTTTTCGCCGGACGGAAAGAAACTCTGCTGGACCTCCAGCCGTACCGCTGACGGCAAATCGCAACTCTTCCTGGCTGACTGGAGTCACACCGCCGGGCTAACCGCGTTGAGAAGATCACCCCGCCGCTCATTCGAATCTGGTCGAAGCCGGACTAACGACACTCAAACTTCTCGATCGGCAATCGGCAATCAGCAATCGGCAATCAGTCAAAGCCTCCTCACGTCGCCTCCTACCGCAGAAATCACTCAAGCCGACCTTCGCGCCCAGGTCGCCTACCTCGCTTCTGAAAAACTCGAAGGCCGCGCTACGGGAAGCCAGGGCGCCCAACTCGCCGCCGACTTCATCGCAGAACACTTCAAGGCCGCCGGTTTGAAACCTGCCGGGAGCCACACCAGTTTCTTCCAGCCGTTCGAGTTCAACGCCGGCGTCCGGGTGCTCACCAACTCGAACACGCTCACTCTATCCAGTGACACTCTCGTCGGCGTCTTCGCGGTCGAAAAGGATTTCCGCCCACTTTCGTTCACTGCCAACTCAGAGGCGGAAGGCGAGGTCGTCTTCGTCGGCTACGGGCTAACCGTGCCGGGCAAGGCTGGCGAAGGTTACGATTCTTACGCGGGCGTCAATCTCTCGAACAAAATCGCGCTCGTCCTGCGCTACGTGCCGGAGGAAGCCGATACCAAGCGGCGCGCCGAACTCAACCGCTATGCCGGCTTGCGTTACAAGGCGATGCTCGCGCGCGACTACGGGGCCAAGGCCGTCCTGTTTGCCACCGGTCCCAACTCACCGAACGCGGGCGAACTCGCCGGCCTGAATTTCGACAGCAGCCTGGCCGGTTCCGGCATCGTCGCCGCCTCCATCAGCAGCAACGTCGTCAGCGCACTCTTTGCGGGTTCGGGCAAGGACCTTAAGTCGCTTCAGTCCGCGCTCGACAAGGAAAATCCCCACGCCGAAAGCGGCTTCACGCTGCCGAAGATAAAGGTGAAAATCGCCACGGCCATCGAGCATCTCAAGAAGACCGACCGCAACGTCGTCGCCGCGATTCCACCTGGCAGCGCGGCTGGCCGGGCGGAATACGTGCTGGTCGGCGCGCACTACGATCATCTTGGCCACGGTGAATCCGGTGGCGCCATGCAACGCCCCGGTGAGGAGCAAGCCATCCATTTTGGCGCGGATGACAATGCCTCGGGCACTGCCGCCGTGCTCGAACTCGCCGCCGCGCTCGCGAAAGAGCGCGCGGAGAAACCCGAAAACTTCCAACGCGGCTTCATTTTCGCGCTTTGGTCCGGCGAGGAAATCGGCCTCATCGGCTCGTCCCGCTTCGCCGAGTTCCCGCCACTGGCCCTTTCGAACGTCGCTGCCTACGTGAACTTCGACATGGTGGGCCGCCTGCGCGAAAACAAACTGAGCCTGCAAGGCGTCGGTTCCTCGAGTGCCTGGCGCAAGCTCATCGAGAAACGCAACGTCGCCGCGGGCTTCAATCTGGCGCTTCAGGAAGATCCCTACCTGCCCACCGACACCACCGCCCTCTACGCGAAAGGCGTGCCTGTCCTGAATTTCTTCACCGGCAGCCACGAGGACTATCACCGACCGACCGACAAACCCGACACGCTCAACTACGAAGGGTTGGAGCGCATCACGAAGTTCGCCCGCGCGATAATTGCCGACTTGGCAAAAGGGCCGGATCGCCCGGATTATCTTACCGTCGCGCGCAGCGATTCGGGCGGCGGCAGCCGCGAAAACCTGCGCGCCTACCTCGGCACCATTCCCGATTACGCAACGGAAGTTCCCGGTGTGAAACTCTCCGGCGTGCGCGGCGGCGGCCCGGCAGACAAGGCCGGCCTGAAAGGCGGCGACATCATTGTGGAATTCGGCGGCAAGAAAATCGCGAACATCTACGACTACACCTACGCGATGGACGCCGTGAAAATCGGCCAACCCGTGCAAGTCGTCGTCCTCCGCGACGGAAAGCGCGTGACGCTGACGGTCACGCCGGAAGCGAGAAAGTAATCCAACGGGAGGGTGAGGCTCTTGCCGAACCCTGATCAGAGAGAATGGCTCAAAAATCCAACTACTCCACCCCGCGTGTTCGCAGTGATTCAATCCACTCGTCGTAGTGGCAAACGTCACCACAATCAATGTCGAGGGCAATACGTTTACCGGCCAAGTCGGGGCGAGTAGCCAAATCACCGGGGGCAGGACTCTGTAGCCGCGTTAAGGCACGCCAATAGTTCCCTTCATCAAGATCGAAAGGCTCCCATTGGTAGTTTAGACCGGAGGATTCGGGTGCCGTTCCGCTGGCCAGGACTCGTTTCACAATTCGCGGAGGCGGAATCAGTCCACATTTCGGAATGATCCCATGAAGTAGAATTCTGCGGACCAATTCAGACATTTCCTCATACATTGCACTGCGGGCACGCTTTGCTTTCAGGACTTCAGGATCGGTGTCCTTGTGACCATATTTGGCGACCAGCCGAGGAAATCGTGGCGTCATTTCCTCTTCATCAAAATCTTCACCTGTTGGCCTCTCTGGATAATTGGATCGGATTTCATTCTGAGGCAGATCACAACCAAAGCGTGCCTCCCAGACTTTGCATGGCACATACTGGTAGCCTTCGAAGCAAGCCCATGCAGGATCGATGTTGAAGTCAGCCAAGGAATCCGGGTCACGGAGCGCCGCTTCGAATGGCCGACGGCCAAGAGAAATAAGCGTCGATCGAAAATCCATGAAGCCGTCATTGCTACAACCGCTATGAATTATGTACGCCGCACCCCAGATGTCCCACTTGTTTGCCTTGTAATAGCAGTCACAAAAATGGCGATCAAAGGATCGGAGTTCGTCTGCGGGCATCCGATGGAGTTCCTCTGCCAGTAGTTTGCACTTGGCACGCATGTCTTGGGCCGCAGCCGCGTGGACCCGCTCCACGACGTCCCAGAATTCATCAATGCTCATGCCGGAAAAGCGTGGGCTAATCAGGAATGCGCTGCAAGAGCGGCCAATTCGTCGAGGTCCTCATTCGCGGTGGCCAGCACCTAACACCGACCGTTATGCGGGAAGCCAACAAGTAATCCTATGGGAGGGTGAGGCTCCCGCCGAACCCTGATCAGAGAGATAGTGGGTTCGGCAGGAGCCTCACCCTCCCGTAGGACGTCCGTGCCACAGTTTCCCGGCGGTGTTCCATTCCAGCAGCAATTCACGGAAGCGTTGGACTGGCGGAGAATCATCATCTTCCTGCCAGACGAAGACGAGCGGGACACGCTGGAGCGGTTTCAGAAGAACGAAACGCAACTCGGCCGTCGGCGCGACGACGGATTCAGTGACCACGCCAATGCCCGCGCCGGCTTCGACGTAGCTCATCACTGTGCCGATGAGGCTGGGCGTGTGGGCGAACCGTGGAGTGACACCAGCGTGGCGGCACCCGGCGATGACGGCGTCGTGCAGACCCATTCCTTCTCGGCGCGCGAGAACGATGAGCGGTTCGCGGGCGAGCGCCGTCCACGGGACGAAGCGCCGTTTCGCAAGGGGATGTTGCGCCGGCACCACGATACCGAGTCTTTCCTCGCGCAACTCAATCGTGCGCAAACCCAGGGCCTCATGAGCGAGAACCGGACGCGTCAAGGCGGCGGACAAACGGCCCTTAGCCACCATCTCCCAAACGCGCTCCGGCGTCCGCTCTTCCAAGTGAATGGAAACGAGCGGGAACCGCTGTTTGTATTCGCGCAGCAACCGGCCCAGAAAGGGTTGCGTCGGTGGCCCGATGTAACCCAGGCGCAGTTCCCCCTCCTCGCCGGCTGCCGTTCGACGGACGCGCCGCACGGATTCCTCCACCTGTTGCAGCAGGGAAGCAATCTCCCGGAGTAGAACCGCGCCCGCCGGAGTCAGCCGGACCCGATGCCTGGTTCGCTCCAACACGTCGGCACCGAGGGACTGTTCCAATTGCTTGATGGCGCGGCTCACCGCCGGTTGCGCGACGCGCAGTCGTTCAGCAGCCCGCGAGAAGCTCAGCTCTTCGGCGACGGACTGGAAGTATCGGAGATGACGCAGTTCCATAGGACGGGCGTGATACCAGCACGGCATCACGCTGATAGCGAGGCGTTATTTCCGTTACAAGCCAGGACTTGGTAGATATGCTCTGTGTCTGGCGGAGAACCCGGAAGGGTAGTGAATTATGCGAATCAACAAATTTCTCCTGAGCGCAGGATTGTTCGCGCTGCTCGCGGCGGGTTGTCGCGAAAGTTCGGACACGCCCGGCGTGGAGTCGAACAAGGTGCGCGTCGGCTACGTCGGCATTACTTGCGAAGCGCCGATCTTTACTGCGGTCGAAAAAGGTTTCTTCAAAGAGGAGGGACTCGACGTGTCGCTCGTGAAGTGCGACTGGAAAAATTACAAGGACGTGCTCGCGCTCGGCGGATACGACGTGACGCATCATCTGATCATGTATTTCCTGAAACCCATCGAGCAGGGACTCGATGTGAAGTTCACGGGCGGAATCCATCGAGGTTGCCTGCGACTCCAGGCATCATTCAATGGCAAGATTCGGTCGATCAAAGATCTGCGCGGGAAACGCATTGGCGTACCGGGAATGGGCACGCCGCCATTCATTTTCGCCAACCGGGTTCTTGGCGCGAACGGGATTGATCCGAGCAAAGAGATCACCTGGCTGGTCTATCCTGCTGGCGAATTGGGCCTCGCGCTGGACAAAGGCGAGGTGGACGCCGTGGGAACTTCCGAGCCAATCGGCAGCATGCTGGTCGCGCAGGGCAAGGTATGGAACGTCGCGGATCAGGCAGTGGACATGCCCTATGCCGACGAGTATTGCCGCGCCGTCATCACCAGCGGAAAATTCCTGGCCAGGAATCCGAAAGCCACGGCCGCCGCCACCCGCGCGCTGCTGAAGGCGGCCAAGTGGGTTGAAACCAATCCCAAAGCTGCCGCCGAACTTTCGGTGAAAGGCAAATACCTCGCCTCCACCGTGGATGCGAACACTGTCTCGATTTCGCACCTGCGCTACGTGCCGAGCGTGTCTGGAGCGGAGGTCGCCGTCCGAGCGGCCGCCGCGGAAATGAAACGGGCCGGCATGCTGAAGCGGACAACCGATACGGAGCAACTGGCCAACAGTTCGTTTGTGAAGCTCGAGGGGGTCACTGATGAATGGCTCAAGTCGGTGCCCGTGCAGAAGGTGGCCGGGGGCCAGGTGACACGCCAATGGTTGCTTGTCCAATACGCGAAGCTCGACCCGCGCGACGTTCTCTGCGCGCCGTGTTTTTTCGAATACAGGCCATGAGCACGGCTTCACTCCCCGCCAAAGACTCCGTGCCAATGAACGTGCCCGCGGTGCAGATGCCCCCTGCCGTTGATCTCCGCGGCAAAACGGAAGCTCCGCGCTTGCGCCTGCCGACGTTGCTTGCCGTTCCGGTGGCGTGCGCGGTTAGTATGGCGCTGCATTTCGCAGTCCGGAAGAACGATCCGGAGCCGGACACAACCCCCTACCTTATCTTTCTTGGCGCCCTTCTAGGTCTGTCGATTCTTCTCGAAGTTGCCCAGGTCTTCGCGCCCAAGCTACGCAATTGGCTCGCGCACATGCTCCCGATCATCGCTGGTGCGGTAGGGTTGCTTTGCGCCTGGGACGCCGTGACATCAGGCTTTCGGTTGCTTCCCCTGCCGTATTTCCCCAGTCCGGCCAGTGTGCTACGCAGCATGCTGCTTGATTGGGAGCTCCTCGTTGACAGCACGTGGCATTCGTTGCTGCTCCTGATCAGCGGCTACCTGCTTGGCGCATTCGTAGGCATCGTCACCGGGATTTGCGTCGGCTGGTTCAAACAGGCGCGATACTGGGGAATGCCGCTGTTGAAAGTCATCGGCCCGATTCCCGCCACCGCATGGATTCCACTCGCGATGGTTATCTCTCCGAAACCCAGTTGGTCAGCCGTCGGTTTGATCGCGCTCGCCGTTTGGTTCCCCGTCACCATGCTCACCATGTCCGGCATCGCGAACACGCGCGCCTCCTATCTCGACGTCGCGCGCACGCTCGGGGCTAGCCCGTCCTTTCTCATCTTCCGGGTGGCCATCCCCGCGGCCATGCCAAACATCTTCCTCGGCCTCTTCATGGGTTTGGGCGCGTCGTTCCTCACGCTCATCGTCGCGGAAACGGTTGGTGTGCGATCCGGCCTTGGCTGGTACGTGAGTTGGGCGCAGGGATGGGCGGAATACGGAAAGGTGTTTGCCGCGCTCGTCATTATGGCGGCGTTCTTCTCCACCATCATGACGGCGCTCTTCAAGCTGCGGGACCGCGTGCTGGTGTGGCAGAAAGGGATCATCAAATGGTAGCGGCCCCTGCCGCGGGCGCGCTGACCGAAGGCTCCTCGCTTCGCGTGGTGGACGTGAGCAAGCACTTCATTGCCGCGGGTGACCCTGCCACGGTTACGCACGCGCTGGACAAGGTATCGCTCTCCATCGCGCCCGGAGAACTCGTTTCGCTTGTAGGTCCGAGTGGTTGTGGCAAGTCCACGCTCCTTCGCCTTATTGCCGGCCTTGATTCTCCGAACTCCGGCGAACTGTTTGTGGGGACCGAGTCAATCACCGGTCCCAGCGCCGAACGTGGCCTGGTTTTTCAGGATCCCAACCTGTTCCCCTGGCTTACGGTCCGGCACAACATCGAAGCCGGTCTTGTTGCTCGCGGTGTGCTCCACGAGAAACGTGCCGAAGTGGATGAATTCATGCGCCTGGTCGGCTTGGAATCATTTGCCCGCGCCTACCCCCATCACCTTTCTGGCGGCATGGCCCAACGGGTGGCGCTCGCCCGCGCGCTCATCAATCATCCCAAGGTTCTTCTTCTCGACGAGCCGCTGGGCGCGCTCGACGCCTTCACGCGCATGAAGATGCAGGACGAAGTCTTGCGCCTCTGGGAAGCGCGCCGCACCACCATGTTGCTCGTGACCCACGACATCGACGAAGCGATCTACATGAGCGACCGCATCGTCATGATGACACCACGCCCCGGCTGCATCGAGCGCACCCTGGACATTGAGTTGGAACGCCCTCGTCAGCGTAACAGCTCGGAATTCCTTCGCCTGCGCGGCAACATCCTCGAAATGCTTCACTTTACCGGCCAGGCCGTCCGCGAAAACCTGCCCGTCTGAGGAATTACTCCAACGGGAGGTTGAGGGTCCTGCCGAACCCTGATCGGATTGCCTCCATGATGTGGGGTTCGGCAGGAGCCTCACCTTCCCGAAGTTTGTTGCCTGCTAAATGAACACCGTGTTATTCAGGCACGTCCACATGACACAGCTTATGCGAACCACATCTTTACTTGGAATTCTCGTCCTGGCGCTCGTCGGTTGCTCTTCGCTCCAGCGCGCGAACCATCCTCCCTCCGGCTTCACTGCGCTTTTCAACGGCACTGACGTCAGCGGCTGGCGCGGTGGCGACACCTTCGACCACCGCAAATGGCTAGCCATGTCGGAGGCAGCTCGCAGCGGAACCAATGCGCTTTGGACCGCAAACATGCGCAAACACTGGAGCGTCGAGAACGGTGAGTTCGTCAACGACGGCCACGGAAAATACGCCACCACCGAGAAGGACTATGGCGACTTCGAGTTGCTGGTGGAATATAAGACCGTGCCGAAGGCCGACTCCGGCATCTACCTGCGCGGTGTACCGCAGGTGCAAATCTGGGACTCGACGGAGAAAGAGAAGTTCAACATTGGCGCAGACAAGGGCAGCGGCGGTCTCTGGAACAACAGCGCCGGCGCGCCAGGCAAGGATCCATTGGTGCTGGCCGACAAACCGTTCGGCGAATGGAACAAGTTCCGCATCCAGATGGTCGGCTCGCGCGTGAGCGTGTGGTTGAACGGCAAGCTCGTGGTCGATCATGCAACGATGGAGAACTACTATGACCGCAAAAAGCCGATCCCTGCGCGTGGCCCGATCCAACTTCAGACCCACGGCGGCGAAATCCGCTGGCGCAACGTTTTCATCCGCGAGATTGGCTCCGACGAGGCAAACAAGATTCTCGCGTCAAAAGGCGGCGACGGTTTCAAGCCTATCTTCACCGGCAAGGACCTCGCCGGCTGGGCCGGGCCGTTGGACAATTATGAAATCAAGGACGGCGGGCTGGTCTGCAAGCCAGGCAAGGGCGGCACGATCTACTTCAATGAAGAGTATGCGGACTTCGTGGCGCGGCTCGAATTCAAGCTGCCGCCGGGCGGCAACAACGGTCTGGCCATCCGCTATCCGGGCAAGGGCGATACCGCCTACGTTGGCATGTGTGAACTGCAAGTGCTCGACGACTCGACAACTAAATACGGCAGGCTCGATGACCGACAGTATCACGGTTCAGCCTACGGCCTGGCGGCCGCGACCCGTGGTCACCAGCACCCCGTCGGCGAATGGAACTTCCAGGAAGTGACCGTGAAGGGATCGAAGATCAAGGTCGAGTTGAACGGTGCGGTCATTCTCGACACTGACGTCTCGAAGATTACCGACTACATGGCCAACTCACCGCACCCGGGCAAGGACCGTCCGAGCGGCTACTTTGGCTTCGCCGGGCACAATGATCCCGTCGCGTTTCGCAACGTGTCGATCAAAAAGCTGTGAATGATGTAGCAGCCGACGTGAGTCGGCTCTATTGAATCGATTCCAGGTTTGAGCCGACTCACGTCGGCTGCTACGAATAAGAACAACCACTGAGACTATGAACTCCCTGTCTCGTCGCCAATTCCTCGCTCGCACCACGACGGCCGCTGCCGGACTTTGGCTCGCGGCGCCTCAATTCCTACGCGCCCAGGGCGCATTGTCCGCGAATGACAAGCTGAACATCGGTGTCATCGGCGCGAACGGCCAGGGTGGCTTCAGCATCGGACAACTCAAGGACATCACAAACATCGTCGCGCTCTGCGACGTGGACGAAAAACGCCTTGCACCCGTAGCGGAGAAGTTTCCTGCCGCCAAGACGTATCGCGACTTCCGGCGGCTCATAGACCAGAAGGACATCGACGCTATTGTTGTCGCCACGCCGGACCACACGCACGCCGTCGCCAGCGTCGCCGCGCTCAAGAGCGGGCGGCATCTCTACTGCGAAAAGCCGTTGACGCGCACGATTTCGGAAACGCGCATCGTCACCGAGACGGCAAGGCAGACAAAACGCGTCACCCAAATCGGCACACAGATTCACGCGGAAAAGAATTACCGGCGTGTCGTCGAACTCATCCGCACCGGTGCCATTGGCGAAGTCAACGAAGTCCATGTCTGGGTCGGTTCCAATTACGGCGGCAAGGAACGCTACAAGGAATTTCCACCCGTACCCAAGCATCTGGACTGGGACCTCTGGCTCGGCCCCATCAAAGAGCAGCCGTACCACCCGGACTGGACGCACTTCAACTGGCGGCATTGGTGGCATTTCGGCGGCGGCTCGCTGGCGGACTTTGGTTGTCATTTCATGGATTTGCCCTTCTGGGCGCTTGACCTCCATCACCCCACGACCATCGAGGCCGAAGGCCCGCCGGTGCATCCTGAATCCACGCCAACCTGGCTCATCGTGCGCTACCAGTTCCCGGCGCGAGTCAAGGAAGGCACCAGGTGGTCGCCGCTCAAGCTCACATGGTATCACGGTGGCAAGTATCCGACGGACATTATCACGCCCGAACAGCACAAGAAGTGGGGCGGCGGCGTGCTCTTCGTGGGCAAGAAGGGAATGTTGCTGGCGGACTACGGTCGCCACGTTCTTTTGCCGGAAGCGGACTTCGAAGGCTTCGCGAAACCCAAGCCGTTCATCCAGGACTCCATCGGCCATCACCGTGAATGGATCGAAGCGATCAAGACCGGCGGCTCGACGACCTGCCGCTTCGACTACTCCGGCCCGCTCACGGAAACCGCACTGCTCGGCAACGTTGCCTTCCGCGTCAGCAAGAAGCTGGAGTGGGACTTCAACAAGCTCAAAGCCACGAACTGCCCCGAGGCCGACGAATTCATCCAGCACCACTACCGCCGCGGCTGGAAGATTTGAGCCTGCCTAGGACTTGAAGACGTCGGTGAGAAGGATCCGCAATCCGGGGAAACACGGCGACTCGAAGCTGTCGTTGGATCGATATGAGGCTTCCGGTCGTTCCGCGTTCTTTTGGAGAAGAAACAGTTCGACGGTCTTTGCTTCAGGATCGACCAGCCAAAGTTCGTCCACTCCCGAGGCAGCATAGACTTTTCGCTTGGTCTGCCGGTCCAGGTGGGCCGTGCTCTCCGACAACACTTCGATCACCAGGTTCGGCGCTCCTTCGGCGCCTTCATCCGTGAGAATAGAACGGCGGTTGTTGGCAATGAAAAGAATGTCCGGCTGGAACACGGCGTGCTCGCCCAAAAACACGTCGAACGGTGCGTCATACAACTCTCCGGCAGGGTTCCTCTCCAGATACGAACGCAGCAGGAAATAGATATTCCCGGAAACCTTCTGATGAAAACGGTTCGGTGCAGGCGACATAAACAGTTCCCCTTCGATCAATTGATAACGCGGCCCGGTCTCGGGCATCAGTCGATAATCCTGCGCGGTGACCAGAACAGAAGGTGCGAGCGCCATGCCGCGAAGGTAAGTGCAGGCCAGGACAGGGTCAAGGAACGGCTTCCACATCCGGCCTGCGTGGGTTTGGAAGATTTGAGCAAATCGGGAGGTTGAGGCTCCTGACGAACCCAAAATTTATTTCCAGAGAATCAGGGTTCGGCTGGAGCCTCACCCTCTCAACAGTCCTTAATCTTATAAAACTGTAAGCCTCTCCCGTCTTGAGCTTTTTGGTGGCCTGCGGCAATACTCCCCGCCGCATGAACACCGGAATCACCGCCATCAACCAGGAAGTCGAGAAAGCCAGCGCCTTTGTCCGCCCGCTCTTCAGCGAGATTGGCAAGGTCATCATCGGGCAAAACTACCTCGTGGAACGGCTCGTTATCGGCCTGCTCGCCAACGGCCACGTTCTGCTCGAAGGCGTGCCCGGCCTGGCCAAGACGCTTTCCGTCAAATCGCTCGCCTCCTGCCTGCACGTCAAGTTTGCGCGGCTCCAGTTCACGCCCGACATGCTCCCCGCCGACGTCATCGGCACCCAGATTTATAACCCGCAATCCGGCGGTTTCACCACACGTAAAGGACCCATCTTCGCAAACCTCGTCCTCGCCGACGAAATCAACCGCGCGCCCGCCAAGGTGCAGAGCGCGCTGCTCGAGGCGATGCAGGAAAAGCAGGTCACCATCGGCGAACAGAGCTACAAGCTGGAGGAACCGTTCCTCGTCCTCGCCACGCAGAATCCCATTGAACAGGAAGGTACCTATCCCCTGCCCGAAGCGCAGGTCGATCGCTTCATGCTGAAGCTAAAGATTGCCTATCCGTCACGCGAAGAAGAACGGCAAATCCTCGACCTCATGGCCAGAACGACCAATCTTCCGGAAGCCAAAGCCGTCGTGGATCCCAAGGATATTTTCAAAGCGCGCCAGGTGCTCAACGACATCTACATGGATGACAAGGTGAAGGACTACATCGTCGATCTCGTCTGCGCCACGCGCGACCCCGGCAAATACAAGATACAACTCCAGGGCCTCATCCAGCTCGGCGCCTCACCGCGCGCCACCATCGCGCTCACGCTCGCGGCCAAGGCCTATGCGTTCCTGAAAGGCCGCGGCTACGTAACGCCGCAGGACGTGAAGAGCATCGGCATGGACGTGCTGCGCCACCGCGTCACCATCACCTACGAAGCCGAAGCCGAAGAGAAGACCACCGAGACGATTGTGCAGAAGATTTTTGATGAGCTGCCGGTGCCGTGAGAAACGTCCGCGACCGTCGTGCGATCCTCTCCTTCAAATTCAGCCGGTGCAAGGTGGCGCTGGGTCGGCGCTTCGCTCGCTGCGAGCTTGGGCGTGTTGTGGTGGGTCTATTCTGCCCGCGACCTAGAGATAGATGGAATATCCATCAACGCGTGGTTCGACGACTATTGCAACTGGACATCGCCGACTGGGCTTCACACCGCGCGATGCTATCGAGTGTTTCTTGAACTGGAGGGCGATGCGCTCCCGTTTCTTGTTGAACAAGCTCAAACGAAACAAACTTCACTGGATCGCGCATACGAGAATCTGCTCCGCCGGCTGCCAACGTTCGTCAGTCAGGGATTGCCACAGCCTCGATCAGAATGGTGGCATCAGAATCGTCGCAATTCAGCCTTGCAGTTGATCGGCTCCGTGGGCGGTCAGCAACGACACAAAGCAGACGCCGGAGAACCCAGTCGCAAGCTTGGAATTCACACTGCGCTGCCTGCCGTCAGAACTGCGTTACAAGACGAACCAACCAAAGTGTTCGCCGCACAAGCTGCCTGGTGGATCGGTCCGCCGGCAACGCCATTGGTGCCTGCGCTGATGAAATTGGCGGCCGCTCCGAACGAACCAGGAAACCTTGCCGCCGTTCAAGCCTTTGGATTGATGGGAGCGGCCGCGAGCAATGCCATTCCGGTCTTAATTCAGATCGCAACCAACGAAAGTGGCAGCCGACAAATTCATGCTGTGCAATCTCTCGGGGGAATAGGAACACCAGCATGGCCGTCGGCGCCTG